>FWPV01010631.1_pt1 | contig 14983 bp, 13 predicted proteins | sample 2228371 | NCBI WGS metagenome assembly FWPV01 (sample SAMEA103939776, study PRJEB20133) | metagenome
CCCATAAAGCTTTCGATTTCGCCCCCAATAATCGAGTGGATGGGGCCAGTCATACCGACATCGGCCTGTATGGCCGTACCATTGGCCAGGAAGCCAGCGTCGGCGGTCTGGACGTGGGTGTGGGTGCCCAGCAGTGCTGCCACCTTACCGCCTAAGTAGTGCCCCAGGGCGTATTTCTCGCTGGTGGCTTCGGCATGTACCTCGAGCAAGGCATAATCATGCGCAACTTCAGCCAGCAAAGCCTCGCTGGTGCGAAAGGGGTCGTAAAGGTTCAGGCCCATATCTACCTGCCCCATCACCTGAAGCACCAAAAGCCGCTCGCCATTGGCCTCCAGCACCCAGTGCCCCTGACCCGGGGTACCTGGAGGGTAGTTGAGTGCCCGGATGATGGGCTCGGTCTTGATCAGTTCGAAAATGTCCTTGTGGTCCCAGGCGTGGTTACCCAGGGTAATCAGGTCGGCCCCTGCATCCCGCAGTTTTCTATAGGCTGGTCTGGACAAACCTTTGCCATGATGCGCATTCTCTCCATTGACGATGATCAGATCGTAGTGAGGGCGCAGGTCGGGCAGGTGCATGGCCGCCGCTCGCAACCCCGGCTCCCCGAATACATCGCCTACAAACAGCACTCGCATAGCCTCAGCTTATCGCGGCCGACTGAATGCCGGAGTGCAAAATACCGGCTTGGTTAAGCATGTACCAGGCTGGGATAAAGCGCCTCGAGCTCCCGCCATAGCTTTTCCAGGCTATCCACTGGAAGGCGGCAGGCTCCATGCTGGCACAGATAGGCCCATCCCACCCCGCGGTCCTTCAAGACCGGCAATGCATCCTGGGAACCCCAGCACAGCGTGGTTAGCGGCAAGAACCACCGTTTGACCGCTTCAAACGTTTCGGCTGGCGTGACCACAGCCAGTTCAGTACCACGGGTGCCTACCAGGTGCGCCTGAAGCAGTGCCGGGAAGCCAAAGGCGCTGCGAACAAGGCTCTCGGCGTAAAACTCCACTGCCCTCAGGGCCGCTTGATGCCATTCGGGCTGCTCGTAGAGCGCAGCCAGGCGAAGCAAAAGCTCTACCGCTGAGGCACTGCCGGAGGGATAGGGGCCATCATAGGCATCGCGGGCCTTGACCGGCAAGGTAACATCCAGCGAGTCGCGGAAGCCCCCTTCGGGCTCTTTGAAGTGGGTCAGAATGGCCTCGGCCAGCTGCCGGGCCCTGTCCAGCCACTCCACTTCCCCGGTGGCCTCGAAGAGCGACAAAAGGCCCAACCCATAGTGGGCCTGGTCGCTCAGGTAAGCCTGGGACCTGAGCCAGCCCCTGCGCCAGGAATGGCGGAGCAAACCATCGCGGTACATCGCTTTCCACACAAAATCGGCGTTTTTGCGAGCTGCTTCGATGTAGGCAGGCTCTCCCAACCAGCGGCCCACGTCGGCCATGGCCCGCAGCATCAGGCCGTTCCAGTCGGCCAGCACCTTGTCGTCGGTAAGGGGCCAGGTTCGCCCTGCTCGAGCCTCGTAAAGCCTGTTTCGCAGGCCTGCCACCCAGTTTTGGTAGGCCTCCGGTTCCAGCCGGAGCTCCTGCATCAGGGCCTGGTCGGGGAAACGTCGCTCGAGTACGTTGGTGTGCTCCCAGTTCCCAGCCTCCGAAACCCCAAAGAGCTTAATGGCAGCGTCGGCCTCCGGCCCCAGGATTTCGCGAATCTCGGCCTCCTGCCAGACGTAAAATCTTCCCTCCACCCCCTCCGAGTCAGCATCCTGCGCCGACCAGAACTCTCCCTCCGGGCCGGTCATTTCTCGTAAAACGTAGTCCAGGGTCTCTGTGGCAATCCGTCGATACCTGTGAGCTTGCTCTCCCCTGCTCAGCAGGCTGGCACCGGCATAGACAAGGGCCAGCTGTGCGTTGTCGTAGAGCATCTTCTCGAAATGTGGCACCCGCCAGATGTGGTCTACCGCATATCGGTGGAAGCCACCCCCCACCTGATCGTAGATGCCCCCTTCAGCCATTCGGTCCAGCGTAAGTTGCAAGTGCTTCCAGGCGGTTTTGTCGCCCAGCCAGGCATGGGAAAGCAAGTACCGCAAGGCCGGCGATTGGGGAAACTTGGGTGCCCCGCCAAATCCACCGTAGGCCGGGTCGAAGGCTTTGGAAATACTGGCCAGAGCCATGCTGTGTAGCTCCTCCGGCAGGACACCAGCCCGTGGTTTGAGCTGGCTTTGCAGGTGAGCGGTCAGTTGCTCCGCGTTTTCCAAAACTTCCTTTTGCTGTTGCTGCCAGGCATTATGCACCCCCATCAGCACCCTTCGGAAAGCAGGAAAACCGTGGCGGTCTTCGGGCGGCCAGTAGGTGCCCCCAAAAAAGGGCCGCAGGTCGGGGAGCAGGAACATGTTCATGGGCCAGCCCCCCGAACCTGTCATGGCTTGCAGGGCCGACATGTACACATGGTCCACATCGGGCAGTTCCTCCCGGTCTACTTTAATGGGCACAAAATGTGCATTGAGATAGGCGGCGACCTCGAGGTCTTCGAAGCTCTCCCGCTCCATCACATGGCACCAGTGGCAGGTGGCATAACCCACCGACAGAAAGATTGGCTTGTTCTCGTTACGAGCCCTGGCGAAGGCCTCCTCGCCCCAGGGGTACCAGTCCACTGGGTTATGGGCATGTTGCAACAGGTAGGGGCTGTTTTCTTTGGCTAAACGGTTTGGCACTCGCTTAGCGTAGTCATTTAGTACTAAATTGAAAGTAGCATGAAGCGCCCGCAACCCACCCCCCAAACCCTTCGCTACCTTATTCATCGGTTGGTGGCCGGACTTATTGATCTGGTGGTGATGGCCGGGTTGCAGTTCGGGATTGTGGGTTCCATCACGGCTCTACTCCCACCTACCTACCCAGGCCACCACTTTTCAGCAGAGGGCCTGATCCTTTTTGGGGTTTTTTCACCCTTAGGCTGGTTTTTGTACGCGGTGTTGCCACTGGCACGCTCGGGCAGCACTCTGGGCAAGGAAATCATGGGAATACGGGTGGTCAACCAGCATGGTCGGAACCCCTCCTTGCTGCAAGCTTTTCTGCGTGAGAGCGCCGGCCGCTGGCTGAATGCGATGGTGCTGAACCTGGGCCTATTATTTTTGTTCTGGAATCGAGATCGACAAACCCTACACGATATGGTCGCTGAAACCTTCGTAATATGGGGCAAGAACCCAGGGAGTTTTTCTCTACCAAGCTGACTGTACGTTGAAAGAGGCTTGCGCCAACCAGTGGTCGGCAATTTTTACCCATAAACCGCCAGGTTCGCCTTGTAAAAGAGAGTCTGGGCCGCTTGTTCGTGTAACCGGCGATTTTGTGTCCAGGAAAGTATGCCAGATTCAGTTTGTTCGGCACCGAAGGGTGGCTCAGCCTCGCCCACGCCGAGACCTGGCCTGGCGCAGGGGTGACCGACCGAAGTTATCCCTGTATGGGAGGGCGATACCGCCCCTTGGAAGTTATCCGCGTAGCGGAGGGCGATACCGCCCCTTGGAAGGGAGACGGTTTCTTTGTGGAGATGATTGTTTCGCCGAGACGCTTTTTTCGCCGACCGTAATGAGGCAGCGAGGGGTGGGCTGGGCTCCAGGATCAAGTTGCGCCGCGCGCGGCGCAAACTGGCCACTAAATTTTTGGTTTGAATGACTATCTTTTTGTATCCGTTATTGTATCTTTTTGCTGAATCCTTCACCCCCAGAGCACGGACGGTGAGCTTCCGAGGGCTTGCCGTGGTTCCAACACTGATGTAATCGAAATGAAGTGGTATTACGCCCGATTCGTAGTTGCAGCCTGACGGCGGGCTTGCTCGAGCTGAAGGCGATCGGCCACATCCTCGGCCCAGGCCCGCACATCCTGCCAGCGCCGGAAATCGCCCTCGGGCAGCCCCTTGCTGAGCACTTTGGTCATTTGATTGTGGTTGAGGCGATTATAGTTGAGCACACCTGCAAAAATACCCACCTCTAAAGGCTCTGCAATGGCCCGGATTTCGGAGAGATACTCGTAGACCTCGTGAAAATGCTCGGGGGTAGGGTTGCTCATCAGACCCGAGACCGCAAAATAGACCAGCGACAGCCCAAGCAGCACATCGCGGTAAATCTGCACAAAGCGCTTGGCCTCCGGAAGCCAGGCCTGTTCTCGAATCGAGGAACCCACGATGACCGCCTGGTAGCCTTCGATCTGTTCCACTTCGTCCACCGCCAGCACATCCACAACAGCCCCGCGCTGCGTCAAAACCTGGGCTATAGCCTGAGCAATTTCACGGGTGCTGCCCATGCGGCTGGCATAGGCAATCAGAATGCGCCAGTTCCCCACAGTCTAAGGCTAGGCCCGCAGTAAGCAGGGCTGTAGAGACATCTGCCCCCGGCCCGGAAGAGTAATTTTGAGGAAGAGGTGATAGCCATGCTGGTTAAAGACTGCATGACCCCAAACCCGGATGTGGTCACCCCGAATATTACGGTGCCCGAGGCCGCCCAGATTATGAAGAAAGGTGGGTTTCGCCGCCTGCCTGTAGTCAAAGAAGGCCGGGTTGTTGGCATCGTCACCGACCGCGACCTTAAAGAAGCCATGCCCTCCGATGCCACCTCGCTCTCGATCTGGGAGCTCAACTACCTGATCTCCAAACTCACCGTGGGCGAGATTATGACCCGTGACCCCATCACCGTGTCCGACACCCTGCCCCTGCAAGCTGCGGCCAAGCTGATGCTCGAGCACAAAGTAGGCGGCCTGCCGGTGGTGCACGATGGCAAGCTGGTGGGCATCGTAACCGTTACAGATGTACTGAAGGCCTTCCTGCAACGCGAGGCCGAGCTGCTCATAGGGGCAACCAACCCCTAATCCTGCTCAGGCCATCCTCTTCAACCCGATGAGCCGCTCGGCTGGCCAGGTGTTGGCCACTCGCTCGGGGTGCAGACCGGCCTTGTGGGCGTAGAGCAGGCCATACTGGACATCGCTGAGACCCTCGAGGCTGTGGGCATCGGGACCCAGGGAAAAGAAAAGGCGCTCGCGCCAGGCCAGCATGAGGCGCCAGTCCAGGTCGAGGCGGTAGGGGCTACAATTGAACTCCACCACTTTTTGGTTTTGCGCAGCCCGCTCCAGCACCGCCTCCCAGTCGGCCTCAGCCCCCTTACGCCGCAGCAGCAAGCGCCCGCTGGGATGGCCCAGAATGCTCAGATAGGGGTTGTCCAGTGCCCGCAGGAGGCGCTGGGTCTGCTCGTCCCTGCCCAGGTTGAGTCCCGAGTGCAGGCTGCCCATCACCACCTCGAAGCGGGCCAGGAGTTCTTCGGGGTAGTCCAGTGCGCCATCCGGCAGGATATCCGACTCGATACCGCGCAGAATACGGAAGGGAGCCAGTTCGGCATTGAGGGCCTCAATCTCGGCCCACTGACGCAACACATCCTCTGTTTTTAGTCCGCCTGCATAGGCTGCACTCTGCGAGTGGTCGCAAATCACCATGTACTGAAGCCCATGTGCAACAGCGGCCTCGGCCATCTGGCGCAAGGTAGCACTGCCGTCGGAGTAGGTGGAGTGCACGTGGATAAGCCCCTGCAGCTCTTCGGGCTGTAAAAGGGGCTGGGGTAGGGCCTGACCGATGTGCTCTTTCTCCCGCCAAAAAGGTGGCACGAAGGGCCGGTTCAGTACCTTGAAGACCTCCTCCTCGCTGGGCGCTGGGGGAACCGCTCCCACAGCCGCCAGCCAGTCCTGCGAGCCGGTAGCGCGGAACAAAACCGAGCCGAAAGACTGCTCGCTGGCGCAAAAAACCCGCAAGGGTAGGCCTTCGAGCCGTCCCAGCAGTACCTCGCCCTGGGCCTCCTCGAGGTTTCGACCCAGCACCAGGGCCACCTGCTCGGGGGTGCCTTCCACCACCAGATCCACGTTACCCACCGTCTCCAGGCCGCGCCGCACACTGCCGGCCAGCTCAGCTTTGAGACCGGCGTTCTGGAGATCGGTCAGCAGCAGCCTGGCTACCTCCAACCCCACCGGCAGCATAACCCGGCGCATATTACTCAGGGCGTAGCGGGCTGCTTCGAGCAGGCTGGCCTCGCTTTTGGCCCCAAAGCCTGGCAGGGCACGAATTTTGCCCTCTTCTGCAAAATGCACCAGCTCTTCCAGGCTATTCACTCCGTTGTCCCACAAGGCCCGGATGCGCTTGGGACCCAGGCCCTGCACCCTGAATAGCTCGAGTACCCCCGGCGGCACGCGGCCCTCGAGCTCGTCCAGATAGGGAAACTCCTGGGTTTGCACAATCTCGGTGAGCATGGGCGCCAGGGCTGGCCCCACCCCCGGCACCCCCTTGAACGCTCGGGCGGCCAGAAGGGCCAGGTCGGTCTCCTGCTGCTCGAGGTTGCGGGCGGCGTTACGGTAGGCTTTGGCCCGGAACTCACCCTCGCCCAGCACCTCCATCAGGTCGGCGGCGTACTCGAGCATGGCTGCCAGGTCTTTACGGTTCATGTCCATAGCCTAACGTCAAAAGGCCCTTCGAACCTCTACGGCTACTGGACACGGGCTAGAGCGAATATGCTTTGGGCATTCCGGCCCGGAACACCACCGCTTCCTGGTAGCCCTCCCTTTTGAGAAGCGCAACTGCCTCGGCAAAGCGGTGGGCCACATCCTCGGGGCGGTGGGCGTCGGAGCCCAGCACCACCGGGATTTTGAGCTGGGCAGCCCGTGCCAAAAGCTCGGGGCTGGGGTAAATCTCGGCGGCTTTTTTGCGCCAGCCAGCGGTGTTTACATCCAGAGCCAGCCCTTCCCCCGCAATTACCTGCAAAGCCTCCTCGGCCAGGTCGGCGTAACCCTCTGGGGGCCTGTAGCCCATGACCTTGGGCAAGTCCAGGTGCCCGATGGCGTGGAACAGGCCGGTACGGGCGGCCTGGGCCACCAGCTTGAAGTAAGCGCGGAAAACCTCGCGCAGGTCGCGCTCCTCGAACTCGAGGGCGTAGCGGGGGTTGTCGAAGGGCCAGGCCCCGATGTAGTGCACCGAACCGATGATGTAGTCGTAGTCGTACTGGGCCAGGAGCCGGCGCACGTAGTACTCGGTGCCGGGGTGAAAGTCGGCCTCGAGGCCAATCCCCACATAGAAACCGTCCGCTTCGGCCCGAACTTTTTCCAGCATGGCATGGTAGAAAGGCAGCTCGCCCCATTCCATCCGCACCTCGGGGTCGAACCAGGCTGGCATGGGGCTGTGATCGGTCATGACGATGCCCAGCAAGCCGGCATCGCGCGCGGCCTGTACATACTGTTCAGGTGTACCCACGGCGTGCTTGCAGAGGGGTGTGTGCAGGTGGCTGTCGTACATGCACCCAGCTTATCGCGCTTTCGTTCCAACGTCCTGCGGCAGCGGTCGTTTTACCAGGTCTTTTCGAATCCCAGTTTAAGCGCTTCCTTGAGGTGCTCGGTGCGGAAGAACAGGCGGTTCTCCGGGGCAACCTTGTAATACTGCTCTGGCGGGTACAGCTTGCCGGAGAGAATATCGCCACAGTAGCGGTCGGGGCCGCTGCGCAGACCACGGAGGGTATCCACAATCCAGCGAAACTCGTAGGCCAGCAGAACCCGGTTCTCTCCAGCTCGCCAGAAACCTTTCCGGGCCTGGCGGGCGCCCAGCACTGCCGCTTGAACAAGCGCCAGGTCGTCGGCCTTGGGAATATTGGGGTAGATCAGGAGACTGGCCGCATGGCCGTCCTGCATCATCTGGAGGTTGAAAGTAGGGCGCTCTGCAGGCGGAATGGTCTTGCGCTCCTCCTGGTTGTAGCTGGCGTTAATGTAGGCCAGCATGCGCCCGTTCTTGTCGAACACCTCCTGGGCTACCATAATGTAGAGCTTGCGCTCGGTTTTCCGTTTTTCGTTGTAGGGCTGCCCCGGCTCGAGCCGTCTGAGCTTGAGCATTTCGAAGTGCCTGAGGGCTTGTTCGCCTGCCTCAATCTGGCGGGAGCAGGGCTTCCCTTTCAGGCGCGACTCGAGGTAGGCCCGCAGGCCAGCATCGAGCCGGCTTCCGGCGGCAGCCAGAAAACCCCTCATCTCAGGGTCAAACTTTCCTGGGTTCTGCTGGTTGGCCCCCAGGTAATGGTACTCAGGCGCATCGATGCCTAGCATGCGGATAGGCAGCGACACCTTGGGGGTGTCGCCATCGGTGGCCGAGACCCAGCTGGCATCGTCGCTGCCCTTGAGTTTTTCTGCCACCGGGAGCTTGAACTCAGGTATCGAAAACGCAAACTTCATACCCCACCTCCTCAAACAACCCGCACCACCCGGCCTGCGCTGGCCCAGACCTGTACCTGTTGCCCCAGCACCCGGCTGGCCTGAACCGACAAGGTTTCGTCCAGGTTCAAGGCATCTCCCAGGCTTTGCACCAGGCTGGCCACCTCCGGCGGGGCCAGTTCAGGCTGGCGAAGAAGCACGGCGTCGAGCTGCCAGCGGCTGGCCCATAGCCGCTTAAGCGCCCACAAGGCCTCCTGCTGTCCGCCCTCCACAGCAAAGGGGGGCTCCCCCGCATAGCGCACCAGCAGCGGGCCTTGCGGCAAGGCCGCCCGAATCTCGTCGGCGCGCTCGGGCAGGAGGTACGACTCGCGCAGCAACTTCTCAGCAAAGGCGCAGGCTCTTTCCAATTTTTCCTCGTCCAGCCTGGCGCCAAAGACCCCCTCGAAGGCCCGCCGAATCTGCTCGGCCAGGTTACCTAGCTGGTAGAACTCAGCCTCGAGCCCCACTAGGACCAGCGTCGGGATCACCTCGAGGCCTGCCGCCTGAAGGGCCTTAAGCTGAGCTACCTCGCCCGCCGACTCGACGTGGTAGGACGGTGCTTTTTCGAGCGCAAAAATCATGCTACCTAGTCTACCGCTAGGCCCAACCTACAAAGCCACTATGCTTGATAGCAGATTCAGTTAGTCCGGCTTCAAATGGTGGCTTCGCCGCGCCCTAGCGAGGCTCAGGAGCGACCAACCAGCGGGATACACTTTCACCAAGACACATGTCTCGCCGACTTAAAGGAGACGTTTGCTTCGCCGAAATGCTTGTTTCGCCGAGCGAAGGGAGGCGCTTTCTTCGCCGAGACGCCTTTTTCGCCGACCCGAGTGAGGGGTACGTAGCGATGTGCTGGCTTTGCCGACTGAAAGGAGATGCCTGTTTCGCCGACCGCAGGGAGGGGTGGTGTGGGGTGGAGTGTGCCCTAGGATTCTAGCGGCGCTGCGCGCGGCTCCAACAAGCCTATGTGTCTATCTAGATAGAAATACGGTCTATCCTAAAATCAGAGGCGTCCTTTCGAAAGCAAAAAGCCCTTCGCCGCTTTACGTTGGGAGGTGGGTCACCTTTAGGAACTGCCCTACTTTACACGGACCAGCTCGCGCCGGGCCAGGGCCTCGAGCTCATCGCGGTAAAAGGAATGGGGCAGTGCTTTTAAGGTAGCGATGGCCTGCTCTACCCGTGCAGCAATGGCCTGGGTTACCTCGAGGTTGGCCCCCGACAGCACCGCCAGCTCTTGCAGGCGGGCAACGTCACCTGGTTCGCTGGCCCTGCGCTTGAAGATAGCCCCCACTTCGTCGGGGAAGGCCTCCAGAAGCCGCAGGGTGATGAGCGTGACCTTACCCTCGCGCACATCGCCCCCTGCGGGCTTGCCCAGCACCTTGGCGCTGCCCATCAAGTCCAGGTAGTCGTCCCGCATCTGGAAGGCCTGGCCGTACAGGCTGCCAAAGCGGGCCAGGGCCTCACGCTCCCGAGGCGGCGCATCGCCCAACACCGCAGCCCCTTCACAAGCCACTCGCATCACCGAGGCGGTTTTCCCATCTATGATGCGTTCGTAGTTTTCCAGGGAGTAGTCGTGCAGGGCAGCCACCTGAAACTGCAAGACCTCGGCCTCGGAAAGCTGCCGGGCGGTCTCGGCGAACATGGCCACCAGCTCCATCCGGCCCGTCTGGGCCAGCAAAGCCATCAGCCTCGAGAGCAGATAGTCGCCCGAGAGCACCGAGACTGCATTACCGTACTTGCGGAAGGCAGCCTCCTTGCCCCGGCGGGTTTCGGCATCGTCGACCAGATCGTCGTGCAAAAGCGAGGCCGAGTGCAGAAGCTCCACGGCCAAAGCCAGCTCCATGGCCCCTGGCACCCCGCCCAATGCGTTGCTGGCCAGAAACACCAGCCGGGGTCGCACCCGTTTGCCACCGGCTGTTACCAGATCCTCCTCGATGAGCTGGACAAACTCCACCTCCGACCGCACCACTGTCCGCAGGCGGTCCTCAAATGTTGCCAGCAAGGCATCCAGGCTATTGGTGAAGTCCTTCACGCTCATTCCGAAAAGTATAACCCAGACTTGGTACAGCCTGGGTTGGCAGGGAAACAAACTTCAGTAAAGCCTTACTGTAGGATTGAGTACAACAGTGCGCCCATAACTGTTCAGCCCGATAGCAGAATAGCTCTCCAACACAATGCTTCCTGGAGCAGGAGGAGGCGTAATTTCCAGAATGCCATTGACCACTGGGCACTCATCGAATCTGGCTGAAGGGTCGCACGGCAGAATTTCACCAGCTCCGGGAATGGAACCGCCACCTGCTAGGTTGAAGCTGGTAATGGCCCCCCCTGGGCTTCCAGGAAGTGAGCGGGCCGTGTACTCCAGAACCAGTTTCGTTATGGTGACGCCCCCCACATCTTCGCTCACCACCTTTGAGGACTTGGGGGCTACAAGCACGCTTGGAATGCCAAAATCGGTCACAAAGTTACTGCATCCCGCCAGCATGATGGCGGCAACCGATAGGGCGATAAGCTTTTTCATCCGATCATCTCCTCTCTCCATTTGGGGTTGAGCACGAAGAACGAGAGCCTGCTGAGTCCGGCGAGGAAGTCTACGTTCTCCACTGCTACTTCCTTGGGCACTTCCAGAACAGCCGGGGCAAAGTTCAAAATGCCCTTTATTCCTGACTCTACCAGACGATTGGCCACCGCCTGGGCCGAATCAGCAGGAACCGCCAGAAGCCCGAACTCGATGCGTCTTTCGGCTACCGCTCGAGGCAGGTTGTCCATGCTTTCGACGTGCATTCCCCGGAAGGTCATGGTGACTTTGGAGGGGTCGCGGTCAAAAAGACCCTTCAACTCGAAAATTTCGCTGAAGCCTGGGTAGTCAGCAATGGCCTGCCCCAACCGGCCCATGCCGACAATGCACAGCCCCCAGCGGCGGTTGAGGCCCAGGATTTGCCGCAGCTCCCGGCGCAAAATTTGCACCGTGTAACCCACCCCTCGAGTACCATAGCTGCCAAAGTACGAGAGGTCTTTACGTACCTGAAAGGCGGTAACCTGGGCTTCTTCGGCCAGTTGTTCCGAGGAGGTACGGTTGATGCCGCGCGCCTCGAGGTCCTCCAGAATCCGCAGGTAGGTGACCAGGCGGGAGATGGCCGCACTGGGTACTTTAGCCATAACAAACTCCTGATTTGTGCATTTAGCGCACCTCCAGAACCTCGAGGCCCCTGGCCCGCAGGGCCGAAGCGGCAGCCGAGGTATCGTCCAGAGGGCCAACCCGCACCTTGACCAGGCCGCCTTCCTCCACCAGGATCACCGGATAGCCTGCTTGCCGTACCGTCTCGACCACCGACTGGGCGCTCTGAGCGTTGCGAAATGCCCCCACCTGAAGAAAACGGCCGGTGCTGGGGGTGGCTTCGGTCTGGGGCTGTGAGGGCGGGGTAGCGGGCGAAGAGGCTGCAATCTGAGCCACCCGTGGTTGGTACGCGCTAAGAGTGCTGGCAATGGCTCGAGCTCGAGCCTGGCTGCTGTAGGGACCCACCCAGACCCGGGTCAGCTCGCCGGAAACCTCGAGGCGCACCGGATAACCCTGCTGCCGCAGGGTCGCGGCCAGGCGTTCGGCGTTTGTGCGGTTGCCAAAGGAGCCCACCACGACCCGCCAACCGCCCCCTGCATCGGCGGTCAGGTTGGGGCGCTCGGGCCGTGGAGGCGCTGGGCGGGCCACCTCCGGTTGAGCCGGCGAAGACGGCCTATCCTCTACCTTAGGAGGAGCCGGAACAGGTTTCGTCGCCGGGGACGGGGTCGCGGGGGCTTGCGGAATGGGCAGCACCGTAACAACGGTTTCGGGTTCTGGCTTGGCAGCATGCGGGGTTTGGGGCCTGGGCTGTGGAGCCGCAGGAGCCGTTTGCGGCTGAGGCTGGGAAGGGGGAGCTGGGGCTTGTTGCGGAGCTGCTGGAGCAACCACAGAAGGGGGCGTCTGCCCCCCCCGTGATCCACCAAACGGGTTAACCCCGGTCAGGAAAAGCACCACACCTGCCATGATGGCCGCAACCAGAAGGAAGATCAGCGCATCGAGCCAATTTGTTCTGAGCCAACCCATGCCACCAATCTACCGCAATAAGTCTCGGGCAGGAGCGTAGCCCAGGTCGGCAGAGCGCTGCCAGGCCCGACGGGCTTCAGCCACCCGGCCCAGGGAGCGCAGGGTGAGACCCAGGTTGTACCACGCGACCGAGTTACGGCTGTCCAGGGCCACCGCCTGCGATAGCACCCGTTCGGCATCGGAGTAACGCCCGGCAGAATAGAGGGCAGCACCCAGATTTGCAGCCGTGGAAGCACTGGGGGCCAGGGCCTGGGCTTTTTCCAGCGACTCGGCGGCTGCGGCATAATCCTTCAGATTGAACTGCGAGACCCCCAGGAAGAACCAGGCATCGGCGTTATCGGCTTTCTGCTGGGTCACCTGCGAAAGTACTTCCACGGCCTCGGTGTAGCGGCGCAATGTATACGACGATTTTCCTTGTAAGAATAGAGCATCTACCCGGTCAGCCCCCTGGCTGACCTTCACAGCCATCGCAGCAAAGCGGCCCGCCTCGGCAGCCTGACCCAGGCGGTCGTAGGCGGTTGCCAACCCCAAGAGCACTCTGGGTTCGTCGGGGTTCTGGGCATAGGCATTCTGAAAAGACTCCAGAGCCGCCCTGGGGTTGCCATCACGCAAGCGAGCAACCCCCAGGTTGTAGTGGGCAGCCCACAGCTTGGGGTCGAGGCGGGCAGCTTCTTGCAACGAAGTCTGTTGTTCGCGGCCTTGCTGCAGGGTGGACTTTTTCAGCAGCAGTTGGGCCCGTACGGCGTTGTCTTTGGCGGCTTCCAACCCCCGTTCAATCTCGCGCAGGGCCCGCAGGGGCAAACCTTGGGCCGTGTAGATATCGGCAATTTGCGAGATGGCCTGCACGTTGGCGGGGTCCTGGTTAAGAATCTGATAGAGCACGGGGAGGGCCTCGAGGGGTTTATTGGCCCTAACCAGGCTGTCGGCCAGCAGCGATGTGAGTTCGGCGTCGCCAGGCACCTTCTCCAGGCCCTTACGCGCAGCAGCAGTAGCGGCCTCGTGCTGTCCTTGGCTACGTAGGGCCTTGACCTGACCAATATAAGCTGGCTTAAGATCGGCAGCGCTCAGGTTGGCTTTCTCGCCGACCTCGACCGCTTTGGCAAAGGCCTGGGCAGCCTCGGCTGCCTGGCCCTGACGGTCGCGCACCACCCCCAGATTGAACCAGCCCTCAAAACGACCCGGATCAAGGGCAGTGAGTTGGGTGAACTCAAAGGCGGCCCCCCGCAAATCGCCCAGGCGATACAGCGCCAGGCCCAAACCAAAATGAGCACTGTAGTTGGAGAAATCGCGGGCAATGACCGCCTCGAAGCCCTGCACAGCCTCGTTGAGGCGCCCGGCCTCGAGGGCCGCCTGGGCCTGTTGCAGCGTTTGCTGAACAGCGGGGGCAGGCTGGCTTTGCTGAGCCCATCCCAGCGAAAAAATTAGAAGCGCCGCGCACAGAAGTTGTTTCATAGCGTCTCCTTCAGGTTAATCCTCATCTTGCGGTTCATTGTAGCACGTGAAGAAACTGCACAAGCGGCAAATGCACTTGTCAAGCCTATTCATAGAAGATTAACTCTCCAGATTCAACAAAGGTAGTCGGCCAAACCAGGGCATCATCACAAGCACCTGAAGAGTGCCAAGCCGTAAAGCCTGAGTCACCGGCCCGACTCGGTTACGTTAGCTTGCACCCTCCTGGTCATGCCGGTCAAGATTGGCCTGGTGCGGCCTGGTACGGTGTGGATCAGGGTTTATCAGTAGCCACTTTCGGAAAATCCCTTTTTGCGAACTTTCAGCGTTTTATCAAACCGGGCATCTTGACCAAACGGGCCTTCGCCGCTAATATGTAAAAGCTGTCACATGCAGCCACCGTCGCGGGGTGGAGCAGTCTGGTAGCTCGTCGGGCTCATAACCCGAAGGTCATAGGTTCAAATCCTATCCCCGCAACCAAGAGCGCAGGGCTTTGGAATCCTCCAAAGCCCTGTTTTTTCTGTCCTGGGCACTCAAGACCGTTCGACCCGCCCCAGGGCTTCTTTGGGGGTGCGGGCCCCAATGGCGAAGAGGGCCACCTTTAGCTCGTGGAGGAAATCCTCAATCCAGTCCACCACCGCCTCGGGCCCGGCCAGGGCCGGCTCTAGCAGCGGACGAGCCACCGCCACCACCTGGGCCCCCAGGGCCAGGGCCTTGGCCGCGTCGGTGCCCGTGCGGATGCCCCCCGAGGCAATCAAGGGTGTATCCGGCAGAACGCTGCGGCACTCCACCAGGGCCTGGGCGGTGGGGAGGCCGATCTCCACCAGCTCGGGGTGCAGGATGCGCCCGTGATGCACCCATTCCTCCACCTTGGCCCAGCTAGTCCCCCCTGCGCCGGCCACATCCAAGGCAGCCAACGGCAGGGGGGCCAGCTTTTCGGCTACCTCGCGCCCGATGCCGTGGCCCACCTCCTTGAGGATGACCGGGAAGGGCACCTGGGGCAAGACTTCGGCCAGCCGCTCCAGCAAACCGGCAAACTCGGTATCCCCTCCGGCCTGGAGGGCTTCTTGCAGGGGGTTGAGGTGCAGGGCCAGGGCATCGGCCCCCACCTCCTCCACCGCTCGTTGGAGGTGGGCTGGGCCGTAGCCTTTGTTGAGCTGCACCAGGCCCAGGTTGCCCACCAAGAGGATGCTGGGGGCTACCTCGCGCACCCGGAAGCTGG
>FWPV01010634.1_pt1 | contig 14979 bp, 14 predicted proteins | sample 2228371 | NCBI WGS metagenome assembly FWPV01 (sample SAMEA103939776, study PRJEB20133) | metagenome
TGCAGAAGCGGGAATGCCGGGTCAAGGCGCTGGTGTACAACGCCTACCGATAGTGGGCTTGCCAAAATCAGGGAACTTTGCAACAGAGCAACCTTAAGAAGCAATCTTGTTGAATCCTGGAGCACTCCCCCCGCTAGGATCGGCGAAAAAAGGGGATCCCGTTAGTCGGGTTGGGTCGTCGGGGTGCGGCAGCGACCTAACCAAATCTGGTATCAGCTCCAGTATGGCCGCACCGACTCGAGCATCCGCTCGGTTACCTGGCGGTTGCGGCGCTCGATCTCGGCTTTGCGGGGAATCTCGGGGTAGGCGCCTTCGGGGTCGAAGAGGGTATGGGTCAGGAAGTGCCCAAGCTGGGTTCCCCAGCGCCTAAGCCAGGGTTCGGGGAGGTGATCGGGCAGGGGCAGGCCTTGCAACGTGAGGTAGAGCAGGGCCCAGATGCGGCTGGTCGCATCCAGGCTGTAGCCGCCCCCCAGGGTGTAGACCACCCGCCCCCCCGCAAAGGCCGCGGCGTACTGCCGCAGCAGGGGGAAAATTTTGGCGTAGGCCTGGGTGGTCAGCAGAATTTCGGCCAGCGGATCCTGAAAATGCGCATCGGCGCCGCACTGCACCACCAACACGTCCGGGCGGAACCAGCGCAGGGCGGGCTCGAGGCCCATCTGTAAGACCTCGAGGTAAGAATCGTCCTCGGTAAAGGGCTCCAGGGGTATGTTCAGCTTGCGTCCGGTGCCCAGGGCCTTGCCGATCTCGTGGGTATGGCCGGTGCCGGGGTAGAGGTAGCGCCCCGACTCGTGAATCGAGAAGGTGAGTACATTGGGCTCGTCGTAGTGAATCCACTGCACCCCATCGCCGTGGTGTACGTCTATGTCTACGTAGGCCACCCGCAGGCCCTGCTGGGTGAGGTACCGGATGGCTACCGACAGATCGTTGTAGACGCAGAAACCCGAGGCCAGGTCTTTTTGTGCATGGTGCAGCCCGCCCCCAAGCTGCAAGACTTCCTTGGCGGCCCCGCTCGAGACCATCCGGGCCGCGGTGAGCGTGCCCCCTACCAGCCAGCGGGCTGCCTCGTCCATGCCGGGAAAGATGGGGGTATCGGCAGTTCCGAGGCCGTAGTGGTCGAAGTCGGGCGAGTGCTCGCCCCTTCCGGCGGCCTCGACCCGGCGCACAAACGACTCCAGGTGCACGCTGCGCACCTCCTCGCGGGTGGCCTGCGCAGGCTCGACAAACTGAAGCGGGTGGCCCAGGTGCTCCAGCAAGTCCAGTAGCATCTCCAGGCGCAGCGGACTGAAGGGGTGCTGGGGCCCAAAGTTATAGAGATGGTACTGGGGGCTGTAGATGACCGGAACACTCATAAGCGCTTGCTGGGGATTTCGGGGGGCCACTGTACCACAAATCCTTTTTGGCGCAACTCCCGGGCAATCCTGCGGGTGTCCAGGGTGCCCACCCGAACCACGGTGGTCACAGTGCCCTCGCCGCAGGGGTAGGTCAGCAGGGAGTGGATGTTGATGTGCTGCTGGGCCAGTTCACCGCTCAGGCGGGCCAGCTCGCCGGGCCGGTCGTCGAGGCAGACCTCGAGCCGCCCGCTGGGTTTTTCCACCCCGGTCAGCCGCAAGAGCGCATCCAGCAGGTCAATTCCGGTCACGATGCCCACCAGGGCCTCGCCCTCCAGGATGGGCAGGGCCCCAATCTTGCGCTGGCGCATGACCCGCGCGGCCTCCTCGACCGGGTCGAGGGGGTCGCCCGTTATCACCGGCTGGGCCATCACCTGCCCGACCGGGGTATCGGTGGGCTGGGCGCCCCCGGTGGCAAAAGGGCTGGTGGCTAGTCGGATATCGCGATCGGTGATCATCCCCACCAGGCGGCCCTCCTGGGTTACGGGAATGTGCCGGATGTTGCGCTGCAGCATGATGTGGTAGGCCGCCTCGAGCGTTACCCCAACGTCTACCGTCAGCACCGGACTGTGCATTACGTCTTTGATCAACATTTACCTAAGTCTAATGCAAAAGCCAGGCGGGGTAGCTAGGGGTATTTGTCTCTGTGCAGAGCATGAACGCCCTACAGCACTGAGCAGAACGCTTCAGATGGGGGTCACGGGGACGTTGCTACACAAATACCCGCTCACCCCACCAGTACAAACGCACCAAGCACTGGGCGCAGGTGGTCTACACTGTGGACGGATGCTGACCCTGCGTATACAGCTTGTGTGGAACGGCCTCCGCCAGGCTCCAGCCTCGGCCCTGGTGGGGTTGCTGCTGGGGGCTGTGCTGGCGTACGGGGCCTGGTGGAGCACGAGCTGGTTTCTGAACTTCATCTCCAACGAGCTATTTGGCAGTGGAACCTTTGTGAACCGGCTGGCTGCGGCCTTCACCCGCGACGTATTGGTAGACCGCATCCTGGGCAGCCTGCTTCTGGTGCTCTCGAGCTCGGTGGTGCTCTCCGCGCTGCCCAACGCGGTGGCCGTCCTGTACACCTCGGAAGACCTGCCCCTGCACCTCACCCTGCCGCAAAAAGCCAGCCGGGTGTTTTTGTTCAAGGTGGGCGAGGTGTTCGTCACCACCGCCCTCTTGCCCATGCTGCTGGTGCTGCCGGTGCTCTTCGCCTATGGCGCACACTACGGCGCACCGCCCATCTTCTTTCTTGGCGCTGCACTGCTGATGCTGGCCCTGTTTGCCTTTCCGGTGGTGCTGGGGGTGGGGCTGGCCCTGCCGCTGGTGCGCTTCGCCCCGGCGGGTCGGGCGCGGGAGTGGGCCGCGGCGCTGGGTGCGGTGCTGGGCGGGCTGCTTATCTTCCTGTTGCGGGCTCTGCGCCCCGAGGTGTTGCTGCAAACCAACTTCGCCAACCCCGAGGAGCTCGACCGCTTCCTCCAGACCTTCCGCGACCCCACCGCCCCCTTCCTGCCCTCGGCCCTGGCCCAGCAGGCCCTCAAGGGGTTGGTGCGGGGCGAGATTGAAGCGCAGTTCTGGCTGTTGCTGGCCCTGTCGGGGGGGCTGCTGCTCCTGGCGGGGCTGGTCGCGGGCTATGCCTACCAGCAAGGCTGGGTACGGGCCCTGGAGGGCACGGTGCGCGAGCGCGGTCTGGTGCGCCCCGGCCTATTGGATCGCTGGACAATGGCCAGCCTGGCCGGTGCGCTGTGGGCCCGTGACCTGCGGCTCTTCTTCCGCGATGCCAACCAGGCCTCCCAGCTCATCCTGGTGGGGGTGCTGGTGCTCCTGTATACCACCAGCCTGCAGTACCTGCCTTTGGGGGACACCCGCTTTCAGGTGGTGGCCGGCTTCATGCACCTGGCCTTCCAGGGCTTTGTAATTGGCGGGGTGGGGGTGCGGCTGGCCTATCCGCTGTACAGCCTCGAGGGCCAGGGCTACTGGATGTTGCAGACTGGCCCGGTCTCCAAGCGAGCCATCCTGCTAACCCGCTTTGGCCTGGCCCTGTTTTTCCTGCTGCCGCTGGGCCTAACCCTGGGCTACTACTCGCCGCGCGTGATTGGCCTAGACGACAACCTCACCCAGATCTCCCTGATTTTGGGACTGGCTTCAGCCCTCACGGCAGCGGCCATTGGTGTGGGCCTGGGGGCAGCCTTCCCCAAATTCGACGCATCCAACCCTGCCGAGGTACCCATCGGCATGGGCGGCTTTTTGTATATGGGCCTCACGCTGCTGCACGCTGGGCTTTTAGTGGTGTTGGCCAGCCGCCCAGTGTACCTCGCCATTACCCAGCGTCAGACCAACTATCTGGGAAGTGGGGAAGGCCCCTTGTGGTTGTTAATTGTGGTAGCCGCAACCCTGATTCCCGCTGTGCTGGCGCTGTGGTTTGGCTACCGCAGAATGGGAGAAAAGTGAACACATGCGACTAATATGGTTTCTTCTGCTGCTTCTATCTGGCTTGGGGCTGGCCCAAATGCAAAACCGTGAGGCCCTCATCACCGAGTTCCGGCAGGTGCAGGGGGTCTGGACCATCAAGCTCGATTATGTCGAGGTGAGGGACTGCAACCGCGACGACTGCCCGTCAGGTATCGAGATATCCAACCAGAACCCCCTGATCCGCACCTTCCGCTTTACCCGCAACACCAAAATCTACCTGCTCAAAAGCGCCGGGGAGTACTTCCAGGCCACCCCCCAGCAGCTCATCCAGGGGCTAGGTGGCCGGAACTTCGGCTGGTCGTTTGATAAGTACACCCCCTTTTACATCAAGGTCAACGAGGCCAGGCGGGAGATCCTCGAGCTGCGGCAGATGTACCTGCCTTGAATCTTGGGGCTCTAATCCAGCCTCAGAAAAGCGATAGCTGAAGGGCCGCGGCGGGCTCGGCGTGGTCGGATAGGGCGTTGTACACCCTCCGGCTGTGGGTCGCCACAAACAGGTACTCGTGGTTTTCGGTGTGCGAGACCTGGCCCACCTTTTCGCCCTGGGGATTGTAGATGCCGATGCGGGCCCCCACATAGCGGGCGTGGGGGCGGGTGAGGCGGCGCACGAAGCCCCAGTGCCGGAGCATCTCCTCAATTTCCTCGGCGGCAAAGAACCCCTCGTTGTTGAACGAGACCACCAGATGCTGGGCCTGGATGCGCCCCAGCAGGGTTTGCATGGCCTCCCGGGCCTCGCGCCTGGAATTGAAGGGGCTTTTGCGTTCCTGCACGTCTTTGCGCTTGTTGGCTACGCCGTAGGTCTGGGGTTTGTCCCAGCGCACCAGGGTCTCCCACACGTGGTAGTTGCCCAGGTACGAGTGCTGGTTGTAGGGGGGGTCGAGGTAGAAGAGGTCGGCTTCCAGGTGGGCGGCCACCTCGAGCGCATCCCCCTGCAGGGCCCGACCGGGGCCGCTTAGCACGGGGGGGTAGTCCAGGCGCAGGTCGTTGTGGGCGCGGGGGGCCCATCGCTTCAGGTAGGCCATCTGTACGCCGGTGGTGGAGTCTACTTTGTCGGCGGCCAGCATCAGGCTGGTGAGCAGGATGGCCCGCAGCAGGGGGTCACCCCCGGCCTCGGCCTCGAGCCCCTCGCGGATGGCCTCGATGCGCGCGCCGTTTTTGGGCTGAAAATAGCGGGCCTTCTCGCAGTAGTCCTGGGTAAACCAGCCCTGGCGGGGGGGCAGGGATTGTAGCCTGTCCAGGATGGGCTGAACGCGCTCCCGGCTGTAGGTGCGTGCGTCGGCTTCGACCAGCGCCTGCGCCAGCACGTGGGCATAGCTCATCAGGTCGTTGCTGGTCACATAAAACCCTTTGGACTTTAGCGCGTGGCCCACTCGAGCACTACCCGAAAACAGATCCACCACCGTACGGATGGGCGTCTGGTGGTGAATGGACTGTATGGTGCTGATAATCCAGGGAAGCAAAGCCCGTTTTGAGCCGATGTACTTGATCATGCAATTCCCTCGATGCAGGCGAATCTGGAGATTTCATCAAGACACCCCACAATACCACGCTATGGTTGCGGTAGAATTGGCCCTCGAGGTCTCCATATGTTCGACTTTTACCAGGTAGCCGAGCTGCTCACCCCCGAAGAGCGCGAGATTCAAAAAGCCGCCCGAAAGTTCCTCGAGGCCGAGGCTTTGCCCCACATTGCCGAGTGGTGGGAGAACGCCGAGTTTCCGGTGCACCTGATCCGAAAGTTCGGCGAGATGGGCTTTCTGGGCACCACCATCCCCACCGAGTACGGCGGGATGGGGGCCAGCGCGGCCGCCTATGGGGTAATTGGCTACGAGCTCGAGCGCATCGACTCCGGCCTGCGCAGCTTTTGCAGCGTGCAGAGCAGCCTGGTGATGTACCCCATCTGGGCCTATGGCTCCGAGGAGCAGAAGCGCGAATACCTGCCCAAGCTGGCTACGGGCGAGTACGTGGGCTGCTTTGGCCTGACCGAGGCCGACGGCGGCAGCGACCCCGACGCCAACATGAAAACCCGCGCCCGGCGCGACGGCGGCGATTACGTGCTGAACGGCTCCAAGATGTGGATTACCAACGGCAGCCTGGCCCACATTGCCATCATCTGGGCCAAGGACGACGAGGGCGTGGTGCGCGGCTTTATCGTGCCCACCGATACCAAGGGCTTCAGGGCCAACAAGATCCAGCACAAAGCCTCGCTAAGGGCCTCGGTTACCAGCGAGCTGGTGCTGGAGGACGTGCGTGTGCCGGCCAGCGCCATGCTGCCGGGGGTGAAGGGCCTCAAGGGGCCGCTTTCCTGCCTCACGCAGGCCCGCTTTGGCATTGCCTGGGGGGCGCTGGGGGCGCTGGAGGCGGTGTACACCGAGGCGCTCGAGTTCGCCAGGAGCCGCAGCACCTTTGGGGCCCCCATCGCCAGCCGCCAGCTGGTACAGGAAAAACTGGTGCGCATGGCCGCCGACCACACCAAGGGCCTTTTGCTGGCCTGGCGCCTGGCCCAGCTCAAGGACGCCGGAACCCTCAAGCCCGCGCAGGTGAGCCTGGGCAAGCGCGACAACGTGCGGGCAGCCCTGAATGGGGCACGGATGGCTCGAGAAATCCTGGGCGGCAGCGGGATTACCCTCGAGTACCACAGCATCCGCCACATGCTGAACCTCGAGACCGTGGACACCTACGAGGGCACCCACGACATCCACACCCTGATTCTGGGCCGCGAACTGACCGGCGAGAACGCCCTGGGTGAGAGCCCCAGGAAGGAAGCGGTGGGCTCGAGGTAACCGCCCGACCCACACCAAAGGCGGGTAGGCCCTGCTTACCCTAAGGGGTATGTTTTTGCTTTAATCCGGGGCTGCTATACTGCTGGGAATATGCTCGAGACCCCCAGCAAACCCCGCCCCAGAACAGAAAAAATCCAGCAAGAAGGCCTGACCTTCGACGACGTGCTGCTCATCCCGGCCTACTCGGAGGTGCTGCCCCGCGATGTGGACACCCGCACCCGCCTGACCCGCAAACTCTGGCTCAACATTCCCATCATCTCGGCCGCCATGGACACCGTCACCGAGGCCGAGATGGCTATCGCCATGGCCCGCGAAGGCGGCCTGGGGGTCATTCACAAAAACCTGAGCCCCGACGAACAGGCCGCCATGGTGCGCAAGGTCAAGCGCAGCGAGGCCGGCATGATCCAAGACCCCGTCACCCTGGCCCCCAACGCCACCCTGGAAGACGCCGAGCGCCTGATGCGCGAGTTCAAGATTGGAGGGCTGCCGGTGGTGGATTTTTACGGCAAGCTGCTGGGCCTGGTCACCAACCGTGACCTGCGCTTCGAGCGCGATATGGGGCGGCTGGTCTCCGAGGTGATGACCCCGGTGGAGCGCCTGGTGACCGCGCCGCCCGGCACCATCCTGGAGGAAGCCGAGCAGCTATTGCGCCAGCACAAAATTGAAAAACTGCCCCTGGTAGACCACGAAGGGCGGCTCAGGGGCCTCCTGACCCTCAAAGACCTGACCAAGCGCCAGAAGTTCCCCTTCGCGGCCAAGGATGCCCAGGGCCGCCTGCTGGTGGCGGCGGCGGTGGGGGTCTCGAAGGATCTGGAAGCCAGGGCCCGAGCCCTGGTGGAAGCCGGCGTGGATGTGCTGGTGCTGGACAGCGCCCACGGCCACAGCCGGGGTATTCTGGAGGCCCTCAGGCAACTCAAACAAACCTTTGGCGAGGCGGTGCAGATTATCGCCGGTAACGTTGCCACCGCCGAAGGCGCACGCGCCCTGGCCGAGGCCGGGGCCGACGCGGTTAAGGTGGGGATTGGGCCGGGCTCCATCTGCACCACCCGGGTGGTGACCGGGGTGGGGGTGCCGCAGATTACCGCGATTATGGAGGCAGTGGCGGGCCTCGAGGGCCTGGATGTGCCGGTGATTGCCGACGGCGGCATCAAATACTCCGGCGACGTAGCCAAGGCCCTGGCCGCCGGGGCCCACAGCGTGATGCTCGGCTCCATGCTGGCCGGTACCCAGGAGGCCCCCGGCGAAGAGGTGCTCAAGGATGGCCGCCGCTACAAGCTCTACCGGGGCATGGGCAGCCTGGGGGCCATGCGCCAGGGCTCCGCCGACCGCTACTTCCAGGAGTCCGGCAGCAGCGCCAAGCAGCTCGAGGCCAAAAAACTCGTACCCGAGGGCATCGAGGGCATGGTGCCCTACAAGGGGCCGGTGGGCGACGTGCTCTACCAGGTGGTGGGGGGCCTGCGGGCCTCGATGGGCTACTGCGGCGCGCCCGACCTCGAGACCTTCCGCACCCAGACCCGCTTCACCCGCATCTCCAACGCCGGCCTGATCGAAAGCCACCCGCACGGGGTGACCATTACCAAGGAAGCACCGAACTACTCGAGGTAAAGCCACATATTACCTTTTCCAGCATCTGGAATCAGTTAGTGTTGACGGTTAGGTTAGAAAAAGCTAACATTGAGGTAGCCTGTGGCGGCACGTTATCGGGTTTTGCTCTACAAAGAAAAAAATGGACGCTCACAGATAGAGTCGTGGCTCGAGGTGCTAAAGAAGTCCAATCCCACCCTCTATGCTAAAGCCCGCTGGATGCTTAAGGATCAACTGGCTGTTTTAGGGCCTAACCATAACAATTGCAAGCACATCGAAGGCCCAATCTGGGAGCTACGCCACCGCTCAGGCATACGTATCTACTACTGGCGCCAGGAAGAAACTGTGTTCGTTGCAGCAGCGGGTGAGGTAAAACAACGCGACCAGGCGGATCGGAAACTAATTGAGTATGCGCTAAGGGCTTATCGAACTTTTAATGCAGAGGACTAGTCTATGAAACACAAACTCACTTCAGTAGACGATTTCTTCAAGGATGACCTCGATACCCCCGAGCTTCGCAAGGCTTACCGCGATGTGCTCGATGAAGAACTCGGCGAGATTTTGAAGTTCCTTCGGTCTCGGGCCGGGCTGACCCAGCAGGTGCTAGCCAAGCGATTGGGACTGACCCGCAGTCGGATCGCACAGATTGAAAGCGCCGAGGGGCTTTCGCTTTCCCTGGAAACCCTGACCCGCTACTGCGCCGCGCTGGGTTGTGCGGTTGTGCTCAACTTTGTAGATTTGCGAGATGGAGAGAGTGTGGCGGAGTTTGCCTTGCAGGAAGCCCCTACACGGGATAGCGAGTGGGAGTTCCTGCCATCACCTGGCCTAAGGCTCGTAGCTCATGGGGAGTGTGCAGCATAGCATGACGAAAGCAGCACAAATCCGCAAACTGTACACCGAGGGCCTTTCCATCAGCCAAATTGCCCAGCAGCTCGGCATCCGCTATCAGCATGCCTACAATGTCCTCCGACGTTCTGGGCTGCTTCAAGGCAAAGTTAAGCATGGGGAAGAAATACCCGATCCCGAGCTTTATGCACGTTTCATCTCTGAGCTGGAGCTTTTAGGAATTGAGCTACAAGAGCTTTCAGCTAGGCTCGAGCGCTCTCCCGAGGGTAAGAAAAGCATTCGATATGGCCTCGAGCCCTTCAATCCGGTTCCGTTTGATGGGGGGTTTAAAGCTGGCCTCACCCTAGATCTTGAGCTACTGGATGATGAAGGAACCTTTGGACATATCACGCTTAAGGTAGCTGCAAAGTACAGGTCATCCACACTGCCGGAACAGGCGTTTTTCAGGCTGTTTGCGAGCCGCAATCTCCCGCTCAACCTGTGGCCTTATTTGAGAATGTACACGGACTTTCTGATAGTTCAGATGGGACTCCCACGCCTTACACTTCCCCTACTGAAGATTTAGGGTTTACCCAGTTCCCTGAACCCGCAGGTTTTGCAAAGCCAGCGCTGCCTCGAGGTAGCCCGGTTTGTAGCGTAACGCGGCCTGAAAGTCGGCCCTGGCCCCTTCCAGGTTGCCCAGGGCTTTGCGGGCCAGGCCGCGCCAGTAGTAGCTCTCCTCGTGGTCGTTAATACGGCCCAGCACGTCGGTGGCCAGGGTGATCACCTCCTGGTAGCGCCCGGTTTTGAAGTAGGCCTCGTAGGGACCAAACTGGTACCACAGCATCCGCCAGGGCCAGTTGCTCACCGCGTTGGCCGGGCGGCGGGGGTCGAGGGTGCGGCTCGGCGCAATCTGCCGCGAGCGGTCGTAGGCCCTGGCCGCTTCCTCGGCATTCCCCAGTTGCAGCAGGGTACTGCCCAGGTTGAACCAGGCGAAGGCGTTGTGGGGGCTGGCCTGGGTTTCCCGCCGGGCGAGCTCGAGGGCTATCCGCAGTTCGGTCTGTCCGTTCATCCGGCTCCCCAGCAGGGTGGCAAGCTGCGCCTTGCGGCTGGGGGGATACACCACCAGATAGGTACGGTTGAACACCTGCCACAAAGCGTCTATCTCGCCGTAGCGCAACGTTACCTTGGGGCCGTAGTAGCTATCGAAGGCGTTGAAGTGGCCCAGGCGGTCGTCGTAGCCCACCAGCAGGCGGTAATGGCCCATTCCGCCGTGGTCGGGGGTCACAAACCAGGTCTCGATAATCACTGGAAAGCCCCCGGCTAAGAGGCGTTTGAGCAGGCCCAGATCGCCGGCTACCCCCACATGCACGCCAAACCCCTGCTTGCGGGCGAAGGCGACCATCTCCTCGGGGCTTACATTTTTGTCGTTTTTGTTGGGCTTGAGCACCGGGGCAATCTGGTACTGCGTAAGCGAACCCCCCCAGTAGCTCAGGGCCATGCCCAGCGTAACCGGGCCGCAGTTGTTGTAGCGCTGGTACTCGTGCTTTGCGCCCGATAAAAAAACCGAACCCGGCTGGGCCAGGGCTAGGCTCGTGAGAACGGCCAGGGTGAGGGCTGCTCGAGGTAGAAGCACCTATGTATTATGGTAGACCCAGCTCACTGCACCCACGGGCTACAATACATACATGGTTATCCTCCAGTCTACCCTCCGCTGCCCCTCCTGCGGCCACGCAACGCTGCTCACCATGCCGGAAGAGGCCTGCCAGCACTTTTATCAGTGCGAACAGTGCGGCCACTGGATGCGGCCCAGGCCGGGGGACTGTTGCGTGTTTTGCAGCTACGGGGATGTACCCTGTCCACCCAAGCAAAAGGAGAAGCTGGGTATGCAATAGAGGCCTCCCATTCATACGCATTCCGCCAGTATCGTTCGCTTTTGATTACACCCAAAGGTAAAGGATTCAAGCGGAACCGATGTCACGCAAAAAGTCCCACCCTTCGCGGGTGGGACTTTGGTTGTACTGGGTTTAATCGAACTTGTTCTGCTGAAGGAAGCTGGTAGATTGCTGCAGGTCGGGCAAAGCACCCCGCACTTTGCGGATGGCCACGCGCGTACCCTTGTACCAGGGGATGGTGGTCTTGGGGTCGGTGTAGCCAGAGGTCATGCTGTTGGAGGTACCCAGATGGTGGTACTGCAGGGCAAAAATCATGCCCGGCCTGACCGCATCGGTTACATAAACCACAAAAGTACCGTTGCCTTCCTCGTTCCAGACCTGCACCAGGTCGCCACCCTTTATGCCTAAAGCCTGGGCATCTCGGCGGCTAATCTCGATGTAGGGCATGGGTAGCAGGTTCATCTTTTCGGGCAGGAAGCGGTCGTTGTACATGGTCTGCCAGATGGCCTGGGCCCGTCCAGTGGTCATCCAGAAGGGGTACTGCTTGGCTTTGTCGCCCTCGAGGTACTTGGCAACCTCTTCGGGGTAGCCTTCCCAGTCGTCGGTGCCGTACCAGCTAAACTTGCCGTCCTTGGTGCCGAACTTCACGCTGTAGCGGCGCAGGGTACCCACCGGCCTGCCGTTTTCGACGCGCACCGGCGTGCGGATGCCTTGCTGGCCCACCTGGCGCAGGAAGGCATAGGTCACGCCTTTGTAGCACTCGGCAGGCAGGGTGGCCTCCTCACTGGCGGGAATGGCGTTGTTGGGGTAGGAGTTGCCGCCATCCAGGAACACGTCCTCGTCCTTGTTCCAGTTTTTGCCGAACTCGAACTTGGCCGCTTCGGCGGCCTTGCCCTCGGCCCGGTACAGTTCGGCCATCTTGAGGCCCATCAGTTTGCAGATCTCCCAGTCTTGTTTGGCCTCGCCGGGCGGGTCCATGAACTTCTCGTACAGGCGCAGCAAGCGGCTGTTGCAGTTGATGGAGGTCTGGTTGGCCTCGCCCCAGGCGCTGGCCGGCAGCACCAGGTGGGCATCCTGGGCGGTGTGGATCAGGTAGAGGTCCTGCACCACCATGAACAACCCGTTGGTAGCGTACAGGCCCTCCACAATCTTGTTGACCAGCCCCTGCGTAGTGCCGGGTTCGCCAGACTGGCCCAGGTAGTCCGACAAGGCTTTGGTGCGCTCGCGGATACGCTTGCGGAAAAGCTGGTTGTTGGGGGTGGAGAGGTAGGGGTTGGTGCCGATCACCCAGTAGAGCTTGCCGTTGCCATCGGTGAGGTACTTGTCTACGTTGACCGGAGGCCCCCCGTTGTAAATCGAGCCGGGGGTGGGGGAGGGGGGACGCACATAGCCTTCCTGGTGGCCGCCCAGGCGCCCGCAGCCGGTACCGGCCCGGCCAATGTTATTGCCCAGCACCGCCATCTGCACGATGGCCGCCACCTGGTCGTAGTTTTTCATGTTCCAGATGATGCCTTTTTCGTAGATGGTCAGGGTACGGCGGGCAAAGCCTCCGGCTTTGGGTTTGGCAATCCAGTCTGCGGCTTTTTCGATGTCGGCGCGCTTGACCCCGGTGATTTTTTCCACTTCGGCCATGAACTGGGCGTACGGCACCCCCACCTTCAGGCTCTTGGCTTTGTACTCCTCAAACTTGGCCATGTCGGTGCGGGTCTCGAGGAAACGCTGGTCGTAGTATTTGCGCTCCCACATCACCCGCGCAATGGCGTTGGCCAGGATGTAGTCGGTGCCCAGGTTAGGAGCCAGGTGCAGCGTGCGGCCACTGGCCGCCGTCTCGGCCACGGTCAGGCTGCTGGTGCGGCGCGGGTCAATGACAATCAGATACCCCGCCTCAACCGGCTCGCCGCGGCTCAGCTCCTTTTGCTTTTCGGCCAGGGTGGCCCCCTGGAAGTTGGGCAGCATGTGCTCGGTGTAGAAGACGCTGGCGGTTTCGTAGGGGTTGGCACCCCACAGCACGATGGTATCGGCCAGGCGGGCATCAATGGCGTCGTAGTTGAGCTCGTGCACCCCCCGCTCGCGGCTGCCCCAGACCTCGGAGTTGTAGGCCGGGCGGTTGTGGATGGCGATGTGCTTGACGCTGAAGCCTTTAAAGAAGAGCGAGCCCACACCCCAGTTGTTCTCGAAGCCGGCTCCCGAGCCCCCGTGGTCGAAGGCTTTGACGGCGATAGCGTCGTCGTTGCCATCGCGGTCGCGGATGCCTTTGGCCACCCCGGCCAGGATGGTCAGGGCTTCGTCCCAGGTAATTACCTGGAACTGGTCGCCCATGCGCAGCAAGGGGTACTTGAGCCGTTCGCGAGTGCCACGGGCATCGCTCCAGGTAGCCACGGCATTGGTCGCCCCGCGCGAGGAGTGGTCGCGTTTGAGGTTGATGGGCGAGTCGTTGGCCGGCACAATCACCACGTGGTACTGACGGCCATCCTTGCGGGTCACAATCGAGTGCATGGTCTCGGTGTAGACCAGGCCGCCCAGGGGATTCTGCGGGTTGCGCAGATCCACGCCGAAAGCATTCTGGTTGGCAGCCAAACCCCCCGGCTGGGAACCTACCGGCCAGGTGTACACCTTGTAGCCGCACCCCACCGTGCAGTACTGGCAGACCGTGTTTTTCACCTCTGCAGTGGTCGGGGGGATGGGCAGTGCGTCGCGACGTCCGATGTTGCTCATGGTTCCTCCCTCAGATGTTTTTTACGCGGCCCCAGATCAGGCCGTTGACGGCTCGAGCAAAAATGTCCCCGTTTTGTGCCACACCAAGCTGAATCTGGGGCAGTCCGGTGCTGGCCAGACCCTGGTATACGGCTGCCGCTTTGGCGGGGTCGAACATCGAGTAGTGGCAGGGACAGAGGAAGCGCCCGTCTTTGTACTGCACCCCACAGCCCATGTGGGTACAGGCTGCCGAGAATGCCACAATATCGCGACCACGACCCACACCCCCAATGGCCGGCCTGCCCAGCTTGACCAGGATGCCCTGCGAGCGGGCATCGGGGTAGTTGAAGTAGACCGGCTCGTTGTTTTTGAGGGTATTGACGTTGCCAACCCTAATGGCCGGATAGGTCAGGCTGGGGGCGAACCAGAACTGCGCCTTTCCTGCGCCGGTGAGCGAGGCCATGGTGACCCCACCCAACACCTGTACCACACGCCTACGGTTTACCACCATAAGTACCTCCACCTGTGGTTGCCACGTCCATTGTTCGATACTTATTGGACGAGTTTTATTATCTTCGAATTGGAGGGGTAAATGTCAATATCGTATTGCTAGAGTGCGCAACACGAAAATTTTTGAAATCTATGCGTCTAATGCCATACAAAAATCAAAATGAAAGTGGTTACCCGTTTTATACAGGCGGTGATCCGATTTATTCGGAGCAAACAGATACCCGAAAAAGAAATTTTTCTGGCAAATGTACCGTAGTTCGAGTATCCTAACTTCTTGATGAACGAGCGCCTAGCCGTGCAGCGCTTCAAAGCCCTGGCCGACCCGGCCCGGGTGCGTTTGTTGCGGATTCTGGCCGAGCTGCCCAATGAACACACGGTGCGCGACCCCCGCTGTGGCACAGCCTTGGGGGCTTGTTTTTGCCATCTGACCGAGCGGCTGGGGTTATCTGCCCCTACGGTGAGCCACCACCTGAAAATCCTGCGCGAAGCCGGGCTGATTGAAGTGGTGCGGGTGGGGCGCTGGTCGTACTACCGGCTGCACCCTGCGGGTATCGAGGGGCTTTTACTCGATCTTACGTCGTTGAAGCAAGCTCACAAAAAGGAAAACTTAAAGCTCGAGGCCGGCTAGGCTCAATTGTTTGCACGGCGTTTATTCCAGCCATAGCGTGAACTGCCTTGTCAGTTGTGCCTACATCACTTCCTGCAGAACCTCAACCAGCAGCTTGCGGCAGTTCATCAGATAAACCTGCTCTGTTGCAAGGTTTGTACGATGAACCCTGTGAACAAGAAACGCACCACCAAGCCTCGCGAGAGCCTGCATCTACGGGTTGCGCGCAT
>FWPV01010638.1_pt1 | contig 14978 bp, 15 predicted proteins | sample 2228371 | NCBI WGS metagenome assembly FWPV01 (sample SAMEA103939776, study PRJEB20133) | metagenome
TGGGGGAGCTGCGTGCGGTGGCGTAGCGGGCGTCCGTCGGCGGCCGCGGTCGCCCTCGCGGCGCTGCTGGTGGCGGCCGCCCTGGGGTGCGCCGAGGAGGGCTCGGCGACCGGGGTCGCTCGCCTGCGGATCGGGGCCGCCGCCGACCTGCGGTTCGCGCTCGAGGAGGTGCTGGCTCGGTTCCGCGAGGCCCATCCGGGGGTGAACGCCCAGGCGAGCTACGGGTCCTCGGGGACCCTGCTCGCGCAGATCGAGAACGGCGCGCCCTTCGACGTCTACCTCTCCGCCGACCTCGCCTACGCGGAGCGTCTGGCGAGCGCGGGCCTTGCCGAGCGAGCCTTCGCCTACGGGGTCGGGCGGCTCGTCGTGTGGGCCCCGGCGGGCTCGGGGCTGCCCGTGGAGCGTCTGGGGATGCGGGCGCTCGTGGATCCCTCGGTGCGGGCCGTGGCGATCGCGAACCCCGAGCACGCCCCCTACGGCCGGGCCGCCGTCGCCGCCATGCGCTCCCTCGGGGTGTACGGGGAGGTGCGGGACCGACTGGTCCTCGGCGAGAGCGTGGCGCAGGCGATGCAGCTCGTGGAGAGCGGGGCGGCGGATGTGGGCGTCGTCGCCCTCGCCCTGGCCCTCGCGCCGGGCGCGGACGGGCGTCGGTGGGACGTCCCGGCGGACGCGCATCCCGTGATCCTCCAGGGGGGCGCGGTCCTGCATCGGGCGGCGGACCCCGCCCTCGCGCGGGCCTTCGTGCGGTTCCTGCTCGGCCCGACGGGGCGGGCGATCCTGGAGCGGTACGGCTTCGAGGCTCCGGGGTGATGGACGCGCAGGCCCTCTGGCTCTCGGTCCGGCTCGCGGCGGCGACGACGCTCGTGCTGCTCCCGCTCGGGATGCCCCTCGCGTACTGGCTCGGGCGCTCGCCCCGGCGGTGGAAGGCGCTCGTGGAGGCGGTCGTCGCCCTCCCCCTCGTCCTGCCGCCCACGGTCCTCGGGTACTACCTCCTCGTGGCCCTGGGACCGCGGAGCCCGCTCGGCCGCTGGTACGAGGGCCTGATGGGGAGCACGCTCCCCTTCACGTTCCGAGGGCTCGTCGTGGCCTCGGTCCTCTACAGCCTGCCCTTCGCCATCCAGCCGATGATGGTGGCCTTCGGGCGCGTGGACGAGCGGATGCTCGAGGCCTCCCGCACGCTCGGCGAGGGGCGCCTGGGGACCTTCCTGCGCACGGTGGCGCCCCTGGCGCTCCCCGGGATCCTGGGCGCGGGGGTGCTCACCTTCGCCCACACCCTGGGGGAGTTCGGGGTCGTGCTCATGGTCGGGGGGAACGTCCCCGGCGAGACGCGGACGATCTCGATCTCCGTCTACGACCAGGTTCAGGCCCTCGACTACGCGGCGGCGGGGCGGACCGCGCTGCTCCTGCTCGTTGTGTCCTTCGCGGTGCTCGCCATCACGTACGCGCTGCAGCGGCGCGCGGGGGCGGGATGGCTCGTTCGTTAGCCCTGGACCTCGAGCGGCGCTACCCGACCGGCGGCCTCGTACGCGCGCGGCTCGAGGCGCCGCTCGAGCCGCCAGGGGTGACCGTGCTCTTCGGGCCGTCGGGGGCGGGCAAGACGACGATCCTGCGCTGCGTCGCGGGCCTGGAGCGGCCCGATCGCGGCTCCGTGCGGTTCGGCGAGGAGGTGTGGTCGGACGCGGCGCGGGGGGTCTGGGTGCCCGTGCCCCGCCGGCGGGTGGGGTTCGTCCACCAGGAGCCTGCGCTGTTCCCCCATCGGACCGTGCGGGGGAACGTCGGCTTCGGCCTCAGGCGGCTCCCCCGGAGCGAGCGGACCCGGCGCGTCTCGGAGCTGCTGGAGCGCTTCGACCTGGCAGAGCTGGCCGATCGGCGACCGGGGGAGCTCTCGGGGGGCCAGCGCCAGCGCGTGGCCCTCGCCCGGGCCCTCGCGCCCTCGCCGCGCCTGCTCCTGCTCGACGAGCCACTCTCGGCGCTCGACGCACCCACCCGGGAGGAGCTGCGGCTGGAGCTCCGGCGCCACCTGGTCGAGGTGGGGGTGCCGAGCCTCGTCGTCACCCACGACCGGACCGAGGCGATGATGCTGGGCGACCGGATCGCCGTGGTGATCGGCGGCGAGGTGCGGCAGGTCGGGCCGGTGGAGGAGGTCTTCTCGCACCCCGCGGACGCCGAGGTGGCGCGGGCCGTGGGGGTGGAGACGGTGGTGGCGGCCCGGGTCCGGGAGCGGCGCGAGGGCCTGCTCGTCCTGGAGACGCACGGTCGACGTCTCGTGGCGCTCGATCCGGGGGTGGCGGGCGAGCACGTGCTCGCATGCATCCGAGCCGAGGAGGTCGTGCTGCGCCTGGAGGAGCCGGTCGCCGAGAGCGCGCGGAACCACCTCGCCGCGACGGTGGTGGCGCTGCGCCGCGAAGGGCCCCTGGAGCGCATCGTCCTCGACTGCGGGTTCGAGCTCGCCGCCCTCGTCACCCCGGAGGCGCGACGGGAGCTCGGGCTCGAGCCGGGTCGGCGGGTCGTGGCGGTCGTGAAGGCCCCGGCGGTGCACTGCATCCCTCGCGATCCGGCGGGCTAGCATGGGGCTCATGATCGCGGCGATCCCGTACCGGACGTTCCCCTCGTTCCAGCTCGGCCCGGTGCGCGTCCAGACGTTCGGTCTGTTCGTCGCGCTCGGGATCCTCGTGGGCGCCGCCGTGTTCCTGCGGTTCGCGCGCTCGCGAGGGCTCGACACCCGACCTCTGGAGGGGCTCGCCTGGTGGGTCGTCGTGCTCGGGCTCGTCGGCTCGCGCCTGCTGTACGTGATCACGCACCTCGGCGACTACCTCGAGCGTCCCCTCGCGGTGTTCGCGGTGTGGGAGGGCGGGCTGCAGTTCTCCGGCGCCTTCCTCGCCTCCCTGCTCGTCATCACCTGGTGGCTGCGGCGCCACCCCGAGGTGCCGGGCCGGCTCCTCGTCGACGGGATCGTGCTCGGCCTCGTCCCGGGCCTGATCGTCGGGCGCTTCGGGTGCGTCGCGGTCGGCGAGCACCTGGGCGGGCCGACGTCCTTCTTCCTCGGGTGGCGGTACCTGGGTGGCGAGACGCGCGAGGGGCCGATCGTCCCGGGGACGGTGATCCACAACACCTCGATCTACGAGATCGTGCTGCTCGTCCCCCTCGTGATCCTGCTGTGGTGGATGGCCAGACGCCGCGTGCCGGACGGGTGGCTGACGGCGACGTTCCTGCTCTGGTACGGGCTCCAGCGCTTCGCCACCGACTTCCTCCGCGCCTACGACCGCACGGTGCTCGGCCTCACCGGTGCCCAGTACATCTGCATCGGGATGGTGATCGGGGGGCTCGCGCTCGCCGCGCGTCTCCGCCGTGGCGCGTCGCGGGCGAGCGCGAGCCTCACCCCAGGCCCGTGACCCTTCCAGGCCCGTGACCTGTCGGCCCGTTGCGTGGCTCGGGGCGTCGGTCGTCGGCTAGCGCCAGGCGACGTCGAAGCGGTCCAGGTTCATGACCTTGTCCCAGGCGGCCACGAAGTCCCGCACGAACCGCTCCTTCGCGTCGTCGCACGCGTAGTACTCGGCGAGCGCGCGGAGCTCGGAGTGGGCCCCGAAGATCAGGTCCACGCGGGTGCCCGTCCACCGCAGCTCGCCCGTGGCGCGGTCGTACGCCTCGTAGACGCCGGACGACCCCTCCGCCGGCCTCCACTCGACCCCCATGTCGAGGAGGTTCGCGAAGAAGTCGTTCGTGAGGGTCCCCGGCCGGGTCGTGAGCACGCCGTGACGGGATCCCCCGTGGTTCGCCTCCAGGACGCGGAGACCGCCGACGAGGACCGTCATCTCAGGCGGCGTCAGCGTGAGCATGGCGGCGCGCTCGACGAGCATCACCTCCGGCCTCACGTCGAGCTCGGAGCGGTGGTAGTTGCGGAAGCCGTCCGAACGGGGCTCGAGCACGGCGAAGGACTCGACGTCGGTCCACTCCTGCGAGGCGTCGGTGCGCCCCGGGGTGAAGGGGACCTGGACGTCGACGCCGGCGTTGCGCGCCGCCTGCTCGACGGCCGCGCACCCCCCGAGCACGATGAGGTCGGCGAGGGAGACCCGCTTGCCCCCGGTCTGCGCGCCGTTGAACTCGGCCTGGATCTCCTCGAGCGTCTCCAGGACCCGGCGCAGCTCCTCCGGCTCGTTCACCTCCCAGTCCTTCTGCGGCGCGAGGCGGATGCGGGCCCCGTTCGCCCCGCCGCGCTTGTCGGTGTCGCGGTAGGTGGAGGCCGACGCCCAGGCGGTCTTCACGAGCTGCGCGATGGACAGGCCCGAGCCCAGGATCCTCGCCTTGAGGGCGGCCACGTCGGCCTCGTCGATCAGCTCGTGGTCCACCTCGGGGACGGGGTCCTGCCAGATCAGCGGCTCCTCGGGGACCAGGGGGCCGAGGTACCGGCTCCGGGGGCCCATGTCGCGGTGGAGGAGCTTGAACCAGGCGCGCGCGAAGGCGTCGGCGAACTCCTCGGGGTCCTCGTAGAACCGCCGCGCGATCGGCTCGTAGATCGGGTCGGTTCGCAGCGCGAGGTCCGTCGTGAGCATCATCGGCGCGTGCTTCTTCGACGGATCGTGCGCGTCGGGCACCGTCGCGACGGCGGTCCCGCCCTTGGCCACGTACTGCCACTTCCCGGCGGGGCTCTTCGTCCGCTCCCACTCCAGGTTGAACAGGTTCTCGAAGAACTCGTTGTCCCACCGCACCGGGTGCTGGGTCCAGGCTCCTTCGAAGCCGCTCGTGATCGTGTCCGGGCCCTTGCCCGTGCCGAAGCTGTTCCGCCAGCCGAGCCCCTGCTCCTCCAGGCCGGCCGCCTCGGGCTCGGGTCCGAGGTGGCTCTCGGGCGCGGCCCCGTGGGTCTTCCCGAACGTGTGCCCGCCCGCGATGAGCGCGACCGTCTCCTCGTCGTTCATGCCCATCCGTCCGAAGGACTGCCGGATGTACCGGGCGGCCTCGGCGGGGTCGGGGTTGCCGCCGGGTCCCTCGGGGTTCACGTAGATCAGCCCCATGTGGTCGGCGGCGAAGGGCCCCTGGAGCTCGCCCCGCTCGTCGTGGCGCTCGTCGGCGAGCCAGGTCTGCTCCGGCCCCCAGTCCGTGAGGTCGTCGTCCTCCCACGCGTCCCGGCGCCCGAAGCCGAAGCCGAAGGTCTTGAACCCCATGGACTCCAGGGCCACGTTGCCGGCGAACACGATGAGGTCGGCCCAGGAGATCCTCCGCCCGTACTTCTTCTTCACCGGCCACAGCAGCCGGCGGGCCTTGTCGAGGCTCACGTTGTCCGGCCAGCTGCTCTGAGGGGCGAAGCGCTGGTACCCGCCGTTCGCGCCACCCCGCCCGTCGGCGATGCGGTACGTGCCGGCGGCGTGCCAGGCCATGCGGATGAACAGGGGTCCGTAGTGGCCGTAGTCGGCGGGCCACCACTCCTGGGAGGTGGTCATCACCTCGATGATGTCCCGCTTCAGCGCCTCGACGTCGAGCTCCGCGATGGCCGTGGGGTAGTCCAGCTGGTCCTCACCCGGGGGGCTGGAAAGCGGGGAGTTCTGACGGAGCGGCGCGAGGCTCAGCCGATCCGGCCACCAGTCCTCGAGCGACGGGGAGTGTCCAGCCATCGATCCCTCTCCTCCTTCGGTTCGCACCCGGACCTCATCTCGGTCGCCTCGGCGGCCCCGGCGCGTCGCGATCCCGGGCCCGCCGGAGAGCCCTCCATGGTACCGGACGCCCATCGATCAGCCATCGCCGGCGTCACCGCGCGGTCGCGACGGATCCCGGGGGGCCCAACGGGGCGGGAGGATCATCCCCGGAGGGGGCGGGTCGCAGAGCTCGAGCAGCCGGGCGTGCAGGTCCGCTTGGATGGGCGCCGCCTCGGCGCTCCCCGCGATGCTCGTGAGCTCGTAGGGGTCCACCGCGAGGTCGTAGAGCTCGCGGTCGCCGGTCACGTACACGGTGTAGAGGTAGCGCTCCGTGCGCACGCCGCAGTAGGTGGGGAGCACGTCCCGCTTCTTCTGGAGGTGCTCGACGAGGAACTCGGTCCGCCAAGGCGCCTGCGGGTCGGCGAGCAGGGGCAGGAGGCTCCGACCGTCGGCACCCGGCGCGTCCACGCCTGCGAGCTCCGCGATCGTGGGGGCGACGTCGATGTTCATCACGAGGTGCGGGTCGGACCGGGGCGCGCCCACGAGGGCGTCGTAGCGGACCACGAAGGGGATGCGGATGGCCTCCTCGAAGGCCACCCGTTTCGTGGTCCAGCGGTGCTCGCCGTAGAGCATGCCGTTGTCGGACATGAACACGATCAGCGTGTCCTGGAGACGACCCGTCTCCTCGAGGGCGCGGAGGATCTCGCCCACCGCGTCGTCCACCGAGAGGAGCGTCCGGTACTGGTCGATGCGGAACGCGTCCTTGCGCGCCGTCTTGTCTGGGGAGAGGGGCTTGATCCGCCGCAGCCAGGCAGGCTTATCGGAGACGTCCTGCTCGTCGTAGCTGGGCGGCCGCCACGGCGGTAGGTCGGAGAAGGTGGTCGCGTACCGGGGCTCGGAGGTCGCCGGGTTGTGCGGGGCGTAGGGCGTGAACCACACGAGGATCGGCCCGGCCTCGTTCCGGATGAAGGCCGCGGCCTCCGATGCGAGCACCCTCGTCGAGTAGTCCTGCGGCGCCGAGCCGAAGTGGACGATCGTGCCGTCCATGTTCAGGTCGTACTCGAAGTACCCCGAGCGGGGGAACGCCACCCACCGGTCCCATCCGGGGGGGACGTACCCGCTCTCGTAGGCGGGGGTCCAGTAGCGGTTCAGGTACTTCCCGAAGAACCCCGTCCGGTACCCGGCGGCCTGGAGCCAGGTGCCCACCGTGGAGGAGTCGTCGAACGAGTCCCATCCCCCGTAGGGCGGCTGGTTGCGCCAGACCCCCGTCGTGTGGGAGTACGCGCCGGTCAGGGTGCTCGCGCGGCTCGGGCAGCACAGGGAGTTCGAGACGAAGCCGTTCTCGAAGGTCACGCCCTTCGCGACGAGCTCCGCCTGGACCGTCGGCATCGCCCACAGGCTGTCGAAGCGCTGATCGTCGGTCATGATCACGACCACGCTCGGGGGCTCGCCCGCGGCCCGGGCGTCCCCGAGGGGGGGCCCGGCGAGCCCGCCCAGCAACCACGCCCCGGCCAGGAGGAGGGGCAGGGCGCGCCACGCCCGGGCGGTTCCGCGCGGGGGCCCGCCGGCCCGGGGCCGGGCTCGCGCATGACGTCGGGTGTGCACGTCGAACCGCATGGCGGAGGTGGCCTCCCTCCACGTATCGGCGGGTCCCGCCCGGGTCCCGAACAGGCGTCCCGGGGGGTTTGCGGCCCGGTGCGGGGGACCGCTGGTAGGGGGACGGGCGGGGCTCCTGGTGGAGGCCCGGTGCGCAGGCGGGCCACGGGCGGATGTATCCCCGCGGCGGCTTCCCGCGTCTCAAGGGTGTGTCCTGGAAGAAGGAGGTTGCGCGATGAGCAGGAACATGGGGACCACGGATCGGGTCTTCCGGGCGTTCGTCGTCGCCCCCGCGCTCGTCGCCGGGGGGTTCGTCACGAGCGGGGCCGTGAGCGTCGCGCTGTTCGTGCTCGCCGCCGTGATGCTCGCGACGGCGGCCGTCGGCTACTGTCCGCTGTACGCCCCGTTCGGCGTCTCGACCCGGAGGGCGGAGGGGACACCGCGGATGAGATGAGTGGAGACGATCCCGCAGCGCGTGACGAGGCGCTCGACCTCGAGCGCCTCGTCACGGAGCACGCGCAGGAGCTCTACCGCTTCGCTCGGTGGCTCGTGCGGGACCCCGATGCCGCCGAGGACCTCGTCCAGGAGACGTTCCTTCGGGCGCTCGGATCTCTGGGCCGGTACCGGGGCGAAGCCCGGCCCCTCACGTGGCTGCGTCGCATCCTGCACAACCTCGCCGTCGACCGCGCGCGGCGCGCACGCGAGATCCCGGTCGAGGAGGTCGAGGAGAAGTGGCGCGACGACGCGTACACGGTGGACGCGGAGGCCGTCGCGCTGCGGATCGAGGCGCGCGAGGAGCTGCAGGACGCCCTGGTGCGGCTGCCCTTCATCTACCGGTCGGCGGTCCTGCTGCACGACGTGGAGGGCTGGACCATGGATGAGGTGGCGAGCGAGCTCGGGATCAGCCTCCCGGCCGCGAAGCAGCGCCTGCGGCGGGGCCGCATGCAGCTCGTGACGGCCCTGGCGGAGGGAGCCGAGCGCCGGAAGGCGCTGGCGGGCGTGCCGCTGCGATGCTGGGATGCACGCGCCAAGATCTCCCGGTACCTGGACGGTGAGCTCTCCGCGGCGGAGCGGCAGCAGCTCGAGGCGCACCTGGAGAGCTGCCCGACCTGCCCGCCCCTGTACTCGTGCCTCGTCGGCATCTGCGAGGCGCTGGGGCGTCTGCGGGATCCCGACACCGTCGTCCCACCGGGCCTCGCCGAGCGGATCCGCACGAGGCTCGCCTCGGCTCGCGGGGAACCCCCTCCAGGGCGGAGCGGGACGAACTGAGCACGGAAGAGCTCGCGGGCTCGGTGCCCCCGGGAGGACTCGAACCTCCGACACGCGGTTTAGGAAACCGCTGCTCTATCCCCTGAGCTACGAGGGCCTCCTCGGTGATCGAGTGTAGCCGGGACGAGCGCGGCTCGGGCGATGTGTGACGCGGCCCGGAACCCGGTACCCTTGTCGCGAGGGCATCACAAGGCGTGCGTTCCATGCGGTTCCCTCCCGGCGCCAGCCGGTAGCCCGACGGGCAGCACCTAGGCCCCGACGGCGAAGGAAGGAGGGATCGCAGTGGCAACAGGCACCGTCAAGTGGTTCAGCCCCGAGAAGGGCTTCGGCTTCATCACCCCCGACGACGGCAGCTCCGACGTGTTCGTGCACTTCAGCGCGATCGCGGGTCAGGGCTACCGGAACCTCGAGGAGGGGCAGAAGGTGACCTACGAGGTCACCCAGGGGCAGAAGGGCCCGCAGGCCGCGGACGTCCGTCCGGCCTGACGACCCGCTCGAACGCGTGGAGGGGAGGCCGTCCCGGCCTCCCCTCCCGCACGCCCGGGCCGGTTCAGCCCGCCTCGGGCTCGGCGGACTCGGCGGCGGGCTCGTCCTGCTCGAGCAGCCCCAGGGCGGCGGGCTCGGCCGGTGCGATCGGGGGCCCGGCCTCGAGCAGCCCCGCTGCCCGGTCGGCCTGGCGCTTGGCCCGCGCCCGGCGACGGTCCTCCCGAGCCGCGGCCTTCTTGGCCTTCACGTCCCTGCGGCGACGCTTCCCGAAGCTCTCCGGCATGCCCTCACCCCTCTCCCACGGCCGGGATCGCGAGCCGGCGACCGCGCCGCCCGCCGAGCCAGCCTACTAGGCCTCAGCCCGCGACGCCGCCTCCGTCCACGGCGAGGACCGCCCCCGTGATGAACGAGGCCTCCTCGCTCGCGAGGAACAGCGCGGCCGCGGCGACCTCGAAGGGGTCGCCCATCCGCCCGAGAGGGCGCCGTGAGGCCTCGGCCACGTACGCCTCCCAGGTCATCCCCCGATGCTCGGCGTCGCGGTGCTCCATCGGCGTGACCGTGTCGCCGGGGCAGATGCAGTTCACGCGGATCCCGTGCCTGCCGTGGTCGAGCGCCATCGCCTTCGTCATCAGCACCACGCCGCCCTTGGCCGCGCAGTACGCGACGGCGCGCTCGCCGCCGACCAGGCCCCAGCCCGAGCTGTTGTTGACGATCGCGCCCCCGCCGCGAGCGATCATGACCGGCACGGCGGCCGCGCACATGAGGTACGTGCCCTTCAGGTTCACGTCGATCTGCAGGTCCCACTCGTCCTCGGTGCACTCGGTCACGTCGCCCGCGACGTACACGCCGGCGTTGTTGAAGAGCACGTCGAGGCCCCCGAAGGTCTCCAGGGTCTCGGCCACCGAGCGCCGGCAGTCCTCGGCCGAGGTGACGTCGGCGCGGACGAACCTCGCGCGGTTCCCCTCGTCGAGGATCTCGCGCTCGACCGCGCGGCCACGCTCCTCGTCCCGGCCGGTGAGCACGACCGCGGCGCCCTCGCGGGCGAACAGGATCGCGCTCGCGCGGCCGATGCCGGAGGTCCCGCCCGTGATGAGGGCGACCTTGTCGCGCAGGCGCATCTCGCCTCCCCCCTCCGCGCTCACAGCCCCTCGAGGCACTCGCGGCACAGGCAGCCCTGCAGGCCGAGGGCGGCGAGCCGCTCGCGCTTGGCCGGCGTGAGCTCGACCGCGTCGCACCAGCACGAAGGGCTGTCCGCGCCGCAGTGGAAGGGGCGACCGCAGCGCGCGCAGCGGGTCTCGGGCCGGCGTTCGGCCCCCGGCTGCGGCGCGGGCTGCGGTGTCGCTCCCATCCGGCCCGAGCCTATACGCCCGCGGGTAGGCTGACCGCGTGGACGTCCCCGCCGCTCGCGCCCTCGCGGAGCTCGGCGTCGCCTTCGAGGTCGTGCGCACCGATCCGCCGTCGAGCGCGGAGGAGAGCGCCGCGCTCCAGGGCATCGCGCTCGAGCAGCTCGTGCGGACGATCGTCGTGCGCCGCGGCGCGGACGACTACGTCTTCGTGCTCGTGCCGGGGGGACGGCAGATCGACTGGCCGAAGCTGCGGGCCCACCTCGGGGTGAGCCGGCTCGCGCTTCCCGATGCCGAGGAGGCGCGGGCGGCCACCGGGTACGAGCGCGGGGCGATCACGCCCTTCGGGGCGACCCACTCCTGGCCGGTGATCGCCGACGCGACGATCCGCTCGCTCGAGCGGGTGGCGATCGGCGGCGGCCTGCGCGGGGTGAACCTGCACATGGCCGCCGAGGACCTGCTGCGCGTGACGGCGGCCCAGGTCGCCGACGTCACGAAGCCGGGGTGACGCGGGCGAGCTCCAGGGCCTCCCCGAGCGTCCGGATCGAGCGCTCGGTGATGGGCGAGACCACGCAGATCACCTCGTCCGCCCCGGCCTCCGCGAACGCTCGGAGCTCCGCGGCGATCCGGTCGGGCGAGCCCTCCAGGGGAGGGCAGTCGGGCGGGATGGGGCGCTCGCCCGCCGCCCGGTCGAGGACCACGAGCACGCACGCGCTCCGCTCGATCCCGGCGGGATCCCGCCCGGCTCGCTCGGCGGCGGCCGTGACCTTCGCGCTCTCGGCCGCGAACCCCTCCGGCGTGTTGCCGAACAGGTCGAACCAGGCGTTCCACGCCTGGACGTGGGGCACGGCGATCTCGAGCATCCGTGGGCCGCTCGAGCCGAGCATGATCGGCGGGGCGCGGCGGGGACGGGGCAGGAGCACGACGTCCTCGACCCGGTGGTACCGTCCACGGAACGTGACCCGCTCGCCGGCGAGGAGCCGCCGCACGATCTCGAAGGCCTCGGCGAAGCGATCCACCCGGTGGTCGTAGGGGAACCCGAAGGCCTCGAACTCCACCCGGTTCCAGCCCGCCCCGATCCCGAGGACGAGGCGCCCGCCGCTCACCTCGTCCACCGTGGCGGCCATCTTCGCGAGCATCGCCGGGGCGTGGAACGCGGCGCTCGCGACGAGGGGGCCGAGGGCCACGCGCTCGGTCACCGCCGCGAGCGCGGCAAGCATCGTCCACGCCTCCCACGGCCCGCGCTCGGGGCGGCCGTCCCCGCGGTACAGGAGGTGGTCGCCCATCCAGATCGAGTCGAAGCCGACCTCCTCGGCGGCCCGCGCCATCGCCGCGTACTCGGGCCAGCGGACCTCGCGCTCCACCTCGGGGAGCTGGATCCCGATGCGCAGCCGACGCGTCACGCCGGGGAGTGTAGCGGTACCCTTCCGCCCGCCATGCGCCCGCTCCCCGACGCCGAGCTGCGACGCTCCTTCGCCGACGCCCGGCCCATCTCGTTCTGGCTGGACGATCCGGCGCGCCCGGAGCCCCTGGACCCGCTCACAAGCGAGCTCCGGGCGGACCTCGCGATCGTGGGGGCCGGGTTCACCGGGCTGTGGGCGGCTCTCGAGGCCGTCGAGCGTGACCCGGGGCGACGGGTGGTGGTCCTCGAGGGGGGCCGCGTGGGGTGGGGGGCGAGCGGCCGCAACGGCGGCTTCGTCTCCTCGTCCCTCACCCACGGCCTCGACAACGGCCTCCACCGGTTCCCCGACGAGATCGAGGAGCTCGAGCGCCAGGGCCTGGCCAACTTCGACGGGCTCCTCGCCGCCCTCGAGCGGTACGGGATCGGGGCGGAGCTCGAGCTCGTGCCGGTGGTGTCGCTCGCTCGGCGCGAGCACGAGGCCGCGGGGTTCGAGGAGGCGGCCGCCACCCACCGGCGCTTCGGGTACGAGGCCGAGGTCCTCGACGGCGATGCGACGCAGCGCCTGCTCCGCTCGCCCGTGTACCTCGCCGGTCTGCGGGTCGGGGGACGGGGCCACGCCCTCGTGAACCCGGCGCGGCTCGCATGGGGGCTGCGCGAGGCGGCCCTCGGGCTCGGCGTGCGCATCTTCGAGCGCTCGCCCGTCGTGGCGATCGAGCGCGAGGGCGGCGGGGTCCGGGCGCGCACCGCCCGCGGGTCGGTGCTCGCCGAGCGAGCGATCCTCGCCACGAACGGGTTCCCGCCGCTCCTGCGGAGGATCCGCGCCTACGTCGTCCCCGTCTACGACCACGTGCTCATGACCGAGCCCCTCTCGGCGGAGCAGCGGGCCGCGATCGGGTGGTCCGGGCGGGAGGGCCTGGCGGACGCCGCGAACCGCTTCCACTACTTCCGCCTCTCCGCCGACGACCGGATCCTGTGGGGCGGCTACGACGCCACCTACCACTTCGGGGGGCGCACCGCGAGACGGCTCGAGCTCGACGACGTCGTGCACACGCGGCTCGCGCGGCACTTCTTCGAGACCTTCCCCCAGCTCGAGGGCATCCGGTTCACCCACCGGTGGGGTGGGATCATCGACACCTGCAGCCGGTACTCCGTCTTCTTCGGGACCGCCCTCGGCGGACGGGTCTCCTACGCCGTGGGCTACACCGGGCTCGGCGTGGGGGCGACCCGGTTCGGCGCCCGCACCGCCCTCGACCTCGTCGACGGCCTGGAGACCGAGCGGACGGCCCTGCGGTTCGTGCGCACGAAGCCGACGCCCTTCCCGCCGGAGCCCGCCCGCTTCCTCGCCATCCGCGCCACGGTCCGCGCCTACGACCGGCTCGACCGCACCGGTCGTCGGGGCGCGTGGCTCGCCCTCCTCGATCGCCTGGGGCTGGGCTTCCAGAGCTGAGCGGCGGTCGCCGTCCGCCTCAGCCGCCGGCGATGAGCCCGACGCCGAGGAGCGCGCCGAGGACGCCGAGGGTCTGCGCCCGGCTCAGGCGCTCGCTGAGGACGAACCGCGCGAGCAGGACCGTCGTGACCGGGTAGAGCGAGCCGAGGACGGCGTTCAGCGCGAGGATCCCGCCCCGGTGGCCGGCCATCGCGAACAGCAGGTTGGCCCCGTTGTCGAGCACGCCGGTGAGGGCGAGGCGCCCCCCGTCGCCGAGCCCCACGCGCAGGCTCGGGCGCCGGACCAGTACCGCGACCGTGAGGAGCGAGAGCGCGCCGACCCGGACCATGAGCGTCGCGTAGAAGGGGTCCCTCCGCCCGGCCTCGTCGAGGGCCACCCCGACGAGCCCGATGGTCACCGCCGCCAGGGCCGCGAGGCCGAGCCCGGACGTCGTGCGCACACCCTCTGGGTCGGGGGTGCGGGCCGCGAGGACGATCCCGCCGATCGCCACGACGATCCCCGCGAGCTGGAGGGCGCTCGGCCGCTCGCCCCGGAGCAGCCCCCAGGCCACGGGGATGGCCCCGGACAGGGCCGCCGTGGGCGCGACGAGCCCCATCCGCCCGACCGCGAGCCCCCGGTAGAGCGCCGCGAGCCCGATCGCGCCCGACACGCCGCCTGCCAGGGCGACGACGAGGGCGCGGGTGGCGGGCGGCGGGCCGCCGCGCAGCAGGACGAGGGATCCGATGAACGCCGTCCCAACGAGCTGGGAGACGAGCACGACGGCGAGGATGGGGCGGCGCTTGGCCGTCACGCCCCCGAGGAAGTCGGCGGCGCCCCAGGCGAGCCCGGATCCGAGGGCGAGCAGCAGCGGCAGCATCGCCGTGGAGGCTACCCGACCTCGCGCTCGGGGCCCGGACGCGTCATGATGGAGGGTGGAGGTGGGGGCCGTGCTCACCGGAGTCCCGACCGAGCTGTGGCACGCGCTGCCGGACGGCCGCGTCCAGTGCGACGCCTGCCCCCGGGCCTGCCGGCTCCACGAGGGGCAGCGCGGCTTCTGCTTCGTGCGCGCCTGCGTGGGGGGACGGATCGTCCTCACCACCTACGGGCGCTCCAGCGGGTTCTGCGTGGATCCGATCGAGAAGAAGCCCCTGAACCACTTCCTGCCGGGCACCGCGGTGCTCTCCTTCGGCACGGCCGGCTGCAACCTGGGCTGCCGCTTCTGCCAGAACTGGGACATCTCCAAGTCCCGGGAGGTGGACACGCTCGCGGCGGCGGCCTCGCCGGAGGAGATCGCCGAGGCCGCGGTCCGCCTCGGGTGTCCGAGCGTGGCCTTCACCTACAACGACCCCGTGATCTTCCTGGAGTACGCGGTGGACGTGGCCGAGACCTGCCGCGCCCGGGGCGTGGCCTCGGTGGCCGTCACGGCGGGGTACGCGACCCCGCCGGCCCGCGAGCGCCTGTTCCGCGCCATGGACGCCGCGAACGTGGACCTCAAGGCCTTCACCGAGCGGTTCTACCGGGAGGTCTGCCTCGGCGAGCTCCGGCCGGTGCTCGAGACCATCGAGTGGCTCGTGCGCGAGACCGACGTCTGGGTGGAGCTGACGACGCTGCTCATCCCGGGCCTGAACGACTCGGACGAGGAGATCGACGCGATGACCCGGTGGGTCGTGGAGCGCCTCGGGCCCGACGTGCCGATGCACTTCACCGCCTTCCACCCGGACTTCAAGATGCTCGATCGGCCGCCGACCCCGCCCTCGACGCTCCGGCGCGCGCGGGAGATCGCGATGCGGAACGGGGTCCGGTACGCCTACACGGGCAACGTCTTCGAC
>FWPV01010639.1_pt1 | contig 14977 bp, 11 predicted proteins | sample 2228371 | NCBI WGS metagenome assembly FWPV01 (sample SAMEA103939776, study PRJEB20133) | metagenome
AGATAAAACCGGGGTCTGATTGAACATCATCATAACCCTCAACAGCAGCTTGGACTTGCACCGTTACTTCCAGTGTAAATGGGTCTAAGAAGAAATCATCCATCACACCTCTTAAGAAAACAGTGGCAACGCCGCGCGGTTCGTTATTGCGGGCATCCACTAAACCCGTATACCTCCGAACTGCTTCATTTCCAAAATCAACATATTGACGGGTTTGAATATTATACCAGTAGAAGCGAGCCCGGTTTGTGGTAAACAGGATTGGACCGTTGTTTATTAAGATCTGGTGTCCATCGCGCAAAATCGCCCAAACTCGTATATTGCATGTTAAGTTTGGATTATTGCGGTCGAACATAAAGTTAGCAGGGTCGACATTTAGAACCAAGATACCATCTTGAAGCGCTAACTCGTGCTCACGCATACCGGTAATTTGACCACCCACAGTTTGCACATCCGCGGTTATAACAATTTCATCAAAGGTATTGATACTATTATAAACCATATCGGCATATGCAAGTCCTGGGGTAGGATTCCCGTGCCGACCATTGTTCCCGGTATATCCTGGCGATATATTGGCTATTTGCGGATCGCAAGAGAACACCACCGGTATATTATTCGCTACTGGGTTCCTATGGATATCCCAGACACGGGCTGATACTTCAACCACCCAAGCACCACCACCAGCATCATCCCCATCGTCGTTGACATCAATATCCAATTGGAACGGCGGTCCTGCGACAACTGCAACCGTTGACAAGGTAACCGATACAGTATCTCGCCTTTGGGCATCACGCCAAGTATAAGCCCGTATTAACTTACCGCCAATCTGAGTTCCTGCATTTAAGGTAGCGGTTGCCACACCTGCTGCAGTTAAGGTTGAATCGCGCTGTCCACGATTGTTAATATTGCAACCTTGGGGTGGTGGCGGTTCCCGAAGCAATTCAAAGATGATTGTCGTCGGGGTTTCCACCAGGTTGCCATTAGCATCCCTTAACACGGCTCTCAATGTAGATGACGAATTTCCACCGGTTCCCGCTACGGCAATCTGAAGTGGGTCCGCGGTCAATTCAATCGCATTACCACCACCAGAAACAAAGGTAACAGTGGTTCTCCCTGTAATTTCTCCAGAAGGTGCGGTTACTGTTCCAACCACTTCAGCCACACCAGCGTTAACACCAGAAGAAAGCCTCACCCTCGCACGACCGGTTGAATCAGTAGTCATTGAAGGTGGCGAAATGTTACCCATTGTGGTAGTAAACCTCACTAATGTTCCGGCTTCCACAGGGTTACCCATCGTATCGGTAACTGTAGCGGTTATCAGGGAGAACACTTCGGGGTTATTAGTTTCGATCGACCGGGGATTAGCATCCAATATAATCCTACTCGGTGGTCCGGGCAGGAGACGAATTTCCACCACATTAGAATAAATAGTGGTATCCTGATTAACCACCGAAGCCCTGAGATGTGCTGTTCCCACTAAATTGCCCACAATATACTGAGTTTCCGCCACTCCGTAATTCCCGGTAACCGGGACGGTCTCGGTTGTAAAGCGTCCATTATCAACCTCAAATCGCACTAAGGTTCCATTGGGTGCAAAATCATCGTTCATCAGGAAGCAGGTGGCGCGAACGGTGGTTGAATCTCGTCGCCCGGCTATCATTTGAGCGGCTGCTGCACTTAAGGTGATACGGTCGACCGGATTCCTTTCCAGAATAGTAACCTCAACTTGGGCGATAAGCCCCAGTGGGTCATAACGAGCAGTTATAATAGACGGCTCTAAATTGCCACTTTCATCGTATGATGGCAATCCAATATCCGTAAATACTGCTCTCGCTATTCCTAAAGAATCGGTGGTAACGGGCGAATTTACTGAACCGTGAACGGAAGTAAAGATAATCTGTTTACCCGCTAAAGACTGCCGGTTTTCATCTTTTAACACCGCGGTTAAATTTGCTGTGGTTAAACCGTTATCAGCATAAATAAAACTTTTATCAGTAGTTAAAGTAAGAAAACCGGTGCGATTCTGGGATTGGCGGACATCAATTTGGGTTCTGCTGACTAAATTGGTGCCCGGTATTGTAGCCGTAACTACTGCTATAGTATTCCCGGATATACCAATAGTGCGATAAACGCATCTCGCTATACCCGCGCTATCAGTCGGTGTGGTATTAGATATCATACCGGCATTGACATCGAAATCAACCTGAACATTATTGATAGCCCGGTTGAACTCGTCTAATACCACAGCATAGACATCAGCTCTACCGATGGAATCGGGGGGTAGATTCATAATCGTCGGGGTCGCATAGACTCTAAGCGAGCGAATCCCTACATCAATTCTCTTAATCTCAATGACAAGGGAATCGCAAATCTCAGGTAGTCCGACGACATCATCGCCTCCGGACGGTAAGACGCGCGCTCTAATGCGCTGCTGACCAATACTGCCGAGCGAGCGAAATGTAGTTTGCACTTTACCATCGCTATCGGTAGTATCCCTTGCTGAAATCGCACCAAAGGTTACTCCACCTTCAGCCATAGGCGCGACTTCAAACGATACTGATACACCCGGCACACCCACCCGATTAGAATCGGTTACTACGGCTTCTATCGGCATCTGGATATCGGCACCTTGAGCCGCCGAAACAGTCGGATTCGGTGTCGATACCTTAATGAAAGATGGAGCCGCAACCGGACGAATCTCAATGCGGGTTTGAGCGGTGCGGGAACCGATTTGGGCGATTACATTACAAAAACCATATTTGTTCACAATAGAAGTGAAGGTTCTCGTAACACGACCATTGATATCGGTAGTTCCCACATCGGAATCAACAGCACCCATTCCCGGTGGGTCGGTGCGAAATTGGATACGCATACCCTGCATCGCTCGACCTAAAGTATCGACTAATGAAGCGGTTACGGTGGTTGAGCGAGTAGTATTAGGTGGAACTGCCAGAACCGAGCGCCCCGGCTCAATGGACAAAGTTCCAATGACATCGTTAACTACGATGACACTAATCGTAACTCGGCCGGTTACATTTCCCGAACGTGCTTCGATGACAACATCATCCGTTTGTTGAACGGTCACCGTATAGGTAGCGGTAATTGTTCCATCCGTGCCCGTGGTATCTACAGCCGGCGCGGTTATAGCACCCTTCCAGGGTTGGGGATTTAATATAGCAAAGGTGGTTTTGGCACCTGGCACTGCCACGCCTTGAATATCACGCGCGACAGCGGTTATGGTTACCGAGCGAACTTCACCTTCAAAGCCTCTTATTTGGCTCTCAGATGCGCGCATCTCGATATAAGCCACTCCACCACCTCCACCTATTGGTGTTGGACTCTTTTTCTCGCAGCCTATCATTAAACCTAAGCCTGCGATAAAAAGAACTGTGAGAGTTAGTGTTAGATACTTTCTCATTGCTTTTGTCTCCTTTTTTGCATTTTACTTTTGCCTATTCATCCTTACTGGACATTTTCCGACTAACCCATTTGATTATTAGCCGGATTTCAAAATGTCATTTTATGGTATTAATGACTATAATTATCGTTGCTACTTGTGAAATCACCAATATTATATCTTTCCAAACCACCCACCAATCAACTTCACTTCGTTCAGGAATGAATATCGTGTCGCCTATTTCGATGGGGGTATTAGATTTTGGTTTTATCCAAGTTCCAGTATGGGCTTTAATTAACCGCATCTTACTTTTTTTAGCATTCCAAGAATAACCACCCGCTTTTTCAATATAATACTTATAATTCTTGTTGCTTACATAATGGACTAATCCGGGATTATTTACCTGCCCTATGACATTTACGGTTGGACTTAGCGTGGGAACAATAATCTCATCGCCATCCACTAAAGTAATATCTTGGGACAGGTCATTTTTAAGAAACAAATCTGAAAAATCCACCACCACCGTCGGAACTTCTATACGCATCCGGGTTTTAAAATAACCATATTCAATAGGAGTCATATCGGCTACTGGTATCATCTTTAATCTTTCAAATTCCGGGTCTTCCATCTCCTTTAAGGATTCACGCATAACTTTAGCACTACGATAGTTGGCTCTATCAGTAAAACCACCGCAACTTTGAATCAATTCCGACAATTTAGTAACATTGTTTTCAATCGGATAGACACCGGGATAAAGCACCTCGCCTTTTACCGTAACCTTATATTTGCGCTTAAAATCAGGTTTTTTTCGCACAAATATACGGTCATCAGGAGATATGTCAAAATTACCGTTGTCTCCTTTACTAATATCAATTACATATTCAACCTGGGTTCGCCCATCATCGCTAAATCGCACAATTGTAATTTCTTCAGCCAGTGCATCATCACATAGTCCCCCCGCAATTTTTATAATATCAACAAGTTTATCACCCGGAAGGTATTCATATTCACCGGGGGCTTTAACCGAACCAAATATATTAACAACACCAGATTCAACATTAGAAATCGCTATATGAACGCGGTCGCCATCTTTTAGAACTGGATTATAGTTAACATCGCCAATCCTTAGGAATTTCAGATAATCAATATTTTTCTCAACCCCGTCAGCCGATTTAATAGTAATATATCGCTTTGAAGCAAAAGGCAAAGATAGCGTTTCTTTAACTTTGCGTTCCTTTTCTAACTTTTCCTTATTGGTTGGACTGGATTTATCTTGCAGTCCTTTTTCAACTTCAGGACTTTCAATAGGGGGCTCAATTAAGCCCCCCGCCAATCCAATTAAGGTTGAAAGTCTATCGACTGACGCCAATTCATACACCCCGGGATTAACCACCGCACCGCTAATAGTAACCTTCATATTTCGCACTGCCGATAGGGTTAAATTAAGTTTTGCTTTCAAAAAGCATTTTGAGGCTAATCGTTTAACCAAACTATCGGCGTCCACTAAGGATAATCCCGACACCTTGATTTCACCGACATTAGGTATCATAATAGTGCCGTCGGGGCTGACTATAGTTTCTTGATGTAGTTCTAAAGTTCCCCAGACATTGAACCAGAGTCGGTCGCCGGGACCGAGAATATATGAACTGGGGTCAATTGCACCTTCAAGCGCAATAGAAGGTCCTATCTTTGCGCTTGGGGTTGAAACATTGCTTAATTGTTCAACATCCAGTTCGTTTGGCAGTTTAGACTGCCCAAATACGGACTCGCTGCCAAAGAGCAACAGAACTGTTATATATAGCAGCGCTGTATTTAAATTGAAGGTCCGGTCGTTCAAATGATTGAGCAGCCTATGACAAATTTAAAATATATTCCAGTTCGGTTTATTTTTTATTTTCCTCTTCTTCGGGGAGAGGTTGGTCTTTATCTATATTAAATACATCTTTATAATGCTCCTCGGTTCTCCTAATATCGACCGACTTTCCGATAAAGGTCGTGAAATCATCCTCGATAATGTGAGGTGTAACTTCGATAATTAAATCGGTTTTCTTCATTACATTGACATTATAACGGAATAATCCACCGATATATGGAATATCTCCGAAGAAGGGGACTTTATTAATCGTACGGTGGGCTGTAATACCCATTAAACCACCTATAACAATTGATTGGTGATTTTTAACGCGCACGGTCATATCCGAACTACGACGGACTACCCGCGGGATAGTCTGATCAGGACCGATAAACTCAAATATGGATGACACTTCAGGTTTTATAGTTACAGTTATATAACCATCGGTATTAACCTGCGGTGTTATTGAGAGTTTTGTCCCAACCTCTTCGCGTTGAACTGAAACCTGACCACCCACGCCACCGGCGGAGGTAACATAAGGCACCACATCCACCAATTCAATCATAGCGGTTTTTGCGTTCATAGTTGAGACTTTAGTGTTGGCTAAAACTTCGGCACGGCTATTCTTTAGGAGCCAATCAATGGCAACTTCCCAAATAGGCATCGAGCGCCAGAAATTACCAACTTTGTTGATGTCATCAAACTGTTCGAATGGTTGAAGTTGGGCTTGACCGGTAGTCGTGGTGGTAGGCTGGTTATTGCCTTCAAATAAAAAGACGCTTGTAGTGGTTGATAATTTAGACCAATTCAGTCCTAAACGTTCTTCATCCTCAACCTGCACCTCAATCAAACGCGCCGACAAAGTAATTTGTAGCGAGGGCTTATCAATATTTTGAACAATGCGTTCGATATCGGTTATAATTTTAGGCGTTGTAATAATGAGAAGTTTATTACCAGCCTTATCAACTTCAATTTTGGCTTGAAAATCGCTCAATAACTCTTTGACTTCCGTTGCATTAGCGTATTGCAGGTTTAAAACATAAGAATTTGTTCCAACCTGCTCTTTTAATTTATCCGATTTTGCGACTAAGAAAGAGTTACCTACGATTTCATAAGAAAGTCCAGCCGCCCTGACGACGAGGTTCATCGCCTCTTCGATGGGCGTATCCTTAAGATGGATGGAAATTCTTTCTTCTTTAGAAACCCCAGGACCGGTTACGATATTAAAACCGCTTTTAGCAGCGAGAATCGACAAGACGCTTGGTAAATAAGCATCTTCAGCGTCGATGCTGACCACGGTTCTCAAACCCGGGGCAGTTTCAGTAATAGGTTTCATCTTTGATTCTCCCGCTGGTGCACTTTCTTGCGCTACGAGCGGTAATGAGATGAATAAAAAGATAATGATGAAGGGAATTATTTTCGGGCCCTTATGCGTTCCGCCCATTGATCTCCTCACCCTGTGAATTATTTAATTTAACTACTTTAATAAAAAAATTCTTATTGAAAAACCGGCGGTTAAAAGTTACCGACCGGAACTTGTTTAACCTCGATGACGGGTGCCGGCACCCCTCCGGGACCATACATCATCTCTTCTTGCGCTTTAGTATCGGGCGCTTTTTCAGTAACTAAACTCAATCGTTCGCCACCTCTGGTTACCACTATACGATTAGAACCGATCGATTCCACCTTATATCGTTTCTCGCCTTCTCCGATATAATCTCCAACACTCACAACCCAACTTCGCCCAAGCCATTTAACAATTGCTGATGGACCCTTTTCACCGGTCACTGTGCAAGAGAGTCGCATCTTTAAATCGGCTTCAGCCCGCTCTAATTGACCCAATTTCTTTAAAAACGAACGGGTTTTTATAACTTCGGTCAAATCCAGCGGGTCTTTCTCCAGTGAAAAGGTTTCGGTTAGACGGGCTCTTAACTCGGCTTCCATTTTATCAACGGTTTCGCGCAGGACCGGGTCTTCAACCCCACGCTCTTGCCTGCGTTTGATGTCAGCGAGCCAATGTTTTATCTCTTTTTGGGTTTTCATCGTTCGCCAGGTTACAAGCCCGATAATTACGACGAAAAGGAATAGCAGTAAATTGAAAAATAGTTTATCTCGACCTTTCATTATAATTCCTCCTTCTCACCGTTGTTTAATTAGAGTTAAGGTTGACATACGAATTTTCATCGATTTGGTATGTATATCGCCACCTTTCTCGGCTTGTGCACCCGACTTACGAACTGCATTATCTATTTCAAATTGTTCTACAGTTATGAGGCGTTCAGATTTCTCAAGTTGGTTTATGAACTTGCCCAACTTTTCGTATGATGCTTCAATCGAAAGCGTATATGGAGTTCTAACATAATCCAAACGCGCTGATTTTTTACCGGGTTCAAGTTTGACGAGTTTTATTTCCAACTCATTTAATATACCGGTGATATATTCCAGAAATGGAAGTGAAGCATCTTCAGCGAGTGAATCGCTTTTGGACAGCGCTAAATTCTTTTCAATTAAATTGGCGACGAGGTCTAGTTGGGAATGTATGATTTGAGCGCTGATTAATTTTTCGTCGCGTAATTGTATAGTTCGGTTATATTGCGTTATCTGCCGAGGATATTCGGGATAGACCCACTGGTAGTAAGCCCAGAGTCCGCCGCCGAACAAAATCAGCACGATAAGCAAAATTATATTTTTTTTCATTAGTAAAATCCTATGCTAAATAGTTCGACGGTTTAACCACCACCCACTGCACGGGCGATTTGACCTCTTTGTGCGGCACGAGCTCCTCTTTCTTCAACCGCTCTTTCACCCCGTATAGCGGCACCCTTTTCTACAGTGCACAATATAGTGAAACTTAAAATTATTTGGTCCTCAACTTTAGTCTGATGTTGCTCTTTAAGTTTCATATCGTTGAAATCGTGGAAAAACATCGGGGAGGCGCGCAAGCGGTCTATTAGTGCTTTAACCTTGTCGAATTCCTTTTCATCTTTGTGAATGGTCGTGATGAACTTCATGCTTAAGATGTTGTTCTTAAATTCGACATTAGTAATAGCCATCTCTTCGGGTAATAGTTCGCCGAGCGCGAGTAGTTTTTTCGTCCATAAAACCCGCTCTCTTTCAAGTTTCGCCAGCGCTAAGACATCCTCTTTGGAAATGTTTTTACCGGTTCGCTTCAGCGAATCAAGTTTGCGGTCTATATCCCTTATAATGGCTTGTTTAGTAGCGAGGATTTTCTGAATCGTTTGATATTGACGATAATTGAAGGCGCAGAGAATTACCACTGCTAATAACACGATGGTCATTGAGATAACCTCGAAGCGTTTCCTGCGTCTTATCAACCGTTCAGCGACATCTTCGCCTTTATTAAGGTTTATGGTGAATTGGGTTATCATTCTATAAATCTCCTCGTATCACTAAACCTATTGCCGCTGCCATTTGGTATGGATTGTCAGCCTCGATAGGGACACGACTATCCAGTTGGTTGAACGGATTATAAAGTTCTATGGGCAAATTAAATTTATTGGAAAGGTATGTATCGAGACCGATAAGCATAGCCGAACCGCCGGTCAAAACAAAGTGGGTGAACACCGATTGTCCAGTTTCTTTGACATAGTAGCGGAGTGAACGATTAATTTCGTCACCCAATTTTTCCATCGTGGTGCGCTCCGCTAAGCCTAAACCGGCACCTTCAGCAACTTTCGGTTCAAGTTTAGGATTCATACCTTGGGTTTTCTTTACCTGTTCGGCTTCTTCATATTCCAAGCCGTATTTACGCATCAACTCTTCAGTGAAATGATAACCTCCCACTGGTAAATCACGCGTAAAGAACATATCACGGCGTCCGAAAACCGATAGAATAGTCCGCTTCGCTCCTATATGTAAAAACACAATCACTCCATCATCGGGCAATTGCGAATGAATGATATAGGAGTTTAGAACTGCTAACGGTTCAATATCAATGACACCGGGTTTCAGTTCAATTTCACGCAGGTAGTCTTGATGAGTTTCGAAGGCTTTACGGGTAGTAGCGACCAGAAGGACTCGCACCTTATCGCTCTCTTTGACATCATCGCCGAGAATCTGATAGTCGACGATGGTTTCACTACCGTCCAATGGGATATGTTTACGGGCTTCCAAGAGTAAACTTGAAGCCATTTCAACTTCGGTCTGAAGAATACTTGATATCTCTTTGGCTGCTACCTGTTGACCACCGATACAGGAAGCGAGATGTTTGACTTTGCGCGGTTGTAAACCGAGCTCCATCATAGCCTTCATAAGGCACGGAACTGCTACCGACTTTTTAGGACCTTCAGGGTCATATTTATCTCCGCCGGTATACATTTCCATACATTTCCATTTAACTAATCGGAATCTAGGGCCTACTTTTTCAACTACGGCCACTTTAATGCTATGGGACCCGAGGTCGATTCCAACCCTCAGGTTGCTTCCCAATCCGAACATAGAACCACCGTTATTTTAACTTTGAAGCGATTCCCTTTTTATAATAAAAAACCGAAAAATGTGAAGATGACAGCCGTCTATGATGCTGTTATTTATATAAGTTGGAACAAGTTTTGATGTTTATATATCAAATTTAATATATAAACCATCAGAACTGTGCCGCCGAACAAATCAACAAATCATAGTTCGGCTAAAATCCCCTCACTTCTTCGGAACCTTCCGCTGGTTCCCTTATTGAAAGGGAACCAGCGGATAATTTAAATTACACTCTCATTTTCTCGGGCGCTGTTCGCCCCAAGAAATAATATCGAATAGACCGTGCCCGTTCTCATCAACGGCTTCCAAATAATATGGAGGCGGTCTACGGTCAAAGCGGAAATCATAGTGATACGCTTTTCCGTAACCGGTGCCGATATGATTAGAACGGTGCACATAACCTCGCCGCCACTGTGTTACTGCACCTTTAAGAAAGATGTAGCCTCGTTCATCAGGTGTAGGACCTTGGTACAAGTCAAAATCATCATTCTGGTGTTGGAAAGTGAAACTTTCCCCTAAAGCCACCATACCAGCGTTAATGGCAATTGAATGGCGGTTATAGTCGTTTATTGCTACATACCAACCATTCTCTCTACCATTTCGCCAAGTATTTTTGATAATGATATTTTTTTCAGATACTAGTCCTAACATATTTCTCATTCCACCTTCCTCAGGAGTATTATCTCCGAAGAAGCCGGTTCGTGGGTCGGAACCGGTATATTTAACATCGTCGATGAGCCACATATCGCCTGATGAACCAATAGTCAAAGTCCCTGTAAGTGTGCCTTCAATTTCACATTGACCATCGATGAAAATTGCCTGCCAGTTAGGTGGACCTTGGTCCCATATTAAGGATTCACGCGGTGCGGAACCCAATGGGTATTGGTAAATTCGAAGTCCTGCATCACCCATTAATTTCACCCAAGTCATCATCCGTCCATCATTATCTGATATAAACGGTCTCGCAGCAGATCGAATAGTCCTTGCCGTGGTCGGGAAGTAGACCGGCGGCGCATTGAAAATAGGCGGATAAGCAAAATAAATGTTCTGGGGTGAATTATAAATAAACCGGTCTTGGGAGGTTGAAACCGGACCATAGAACTGAGGCGAATACTTAAGTCCGATGAAATCGTTTGAATGTGTTCGTCCCCACAAGGTATCCGGTGTCCAGAACCATATTATTTCGTTAAAACGCGTATCTTCAATGTTGGTTAGATACATATAATTAGCAAATGAGCGCAATCTGGCTCGCATCGTCGCCGTGCGGTCCACAACAACTTTGTTTTGAGTGAACCTTCGCCACGGTTTAAGGTTGCTGACTGGTTTTTGCGCTCTAAAACTGGCGCGACCAGTGCAATAGACATCATAAGTATCGGTATGCTGAAAGACATTACCGCTGCTAAGTCCTAAAACACGTTGAATAACAACGCTGTGATATGAGCCTACATTAGGCACCACACCTGGCAGTAGAATGACCGACCCTTGGGGTAGGTCTGTTGGTTGTCGCGTGCGCAAAAATTCGAGCCCTCGTTCAATGATCCCTGTTTGAGCCAGAAAGTAGGCTTGAATTGTGGCTTTCTCGTATTCTGAATCCCACTTTTCATTGGAAGCCCACTGCATATAGCCCAAACCCGTGGCTACTAATAATGCGGCAATGACAACCGACATAATAAGAATATTTCCTTCGTCGCTGCGAAGAATATTGTTAAGCCTTTTCATTTTACTCTCCCTTAGATATAGACTTTCAATTAACCCTATTACATACTAACATACCTGACCGTCACCCGGTTATCCCTTTCTTGACGATCAGATTCTTATTTCGCATATAGACACGGTTGTAATATTCTCTGCCGTAACTCCAATTCCTTTCATTAGTATAAATGGCGTTACGGTAGTATCGAATCTTAAACCTGATGTCTAAAGCGGCTTCATTAAAAGTTTTGGAACGCTGATATTTATCTTGGCGTTCCCAGGCGTTTGGAGTGTTTTCGCCGTAATTAGTTAATGTGAACTGCTCGATAACATAAGATTCCCCGCGTTTTAACCTTTGAGGAGGGAAATTAGGTTGGAGCGGTCTATTATTAACCATAATACGGCTATTGCGTAAATCCACTCTCCAATACGACCAATCGAATCTGTCGTGCGAGTAAGGGTTGAGATATTTGATGTCGATATTGTTCGTGTTGCCCGGTCCGGGACGAACCACAACATCAACCGCGTTTCGCAATTCGTGGGCTAAATTTTCGATAACATCGTTGCCGTATTGGTCCATCACGCGAATTGCCCAACTGCGGTCTAAATGTTCACGAAACGCCAGGAGAACGATGGTCAAACCCAGGACCATAATTGACATTATGACCACCGCCAGAGTAGCTTCAATGAACGTCCAACCCTCATCGTGAACGAGCCTTTTTCTTAATGCTAACATAGTTTACCTACCTTTCTTCACAATTTATCCTCGCCTTTTTCAGCCTTGGCTTGGCTTATACCGCTTTTTGTGGTCATAAAGCGGCTGGAACCATCGTTCCGTAAAAAGATACTTCGTAGGGAATATCGCGTCTATTTTGATAGCGTTCCCACCATTTAACATACACGCGAATTTCCCAAAAATCCACGCCCATTCCCGTGGTTGGTTGGTCGCGACCTACTATTGGTCCGTATGAGACTTCACAATATAGGTCATCCGACTCGGTATAAGGGTCGCCGGGGTCGAGAACCATCATCTTGGGTTGACCGAGATTACCCGCTATAACCTCAGGTTTTTGCCAATCCGATTCCGTATGTATTCGACCCTGCCAATACTCCAGGTAGGCTCGAGCGATGGCTATGGCTTTGCGATGACGCATCTCTTGATTCAGATGGTCATATCCGAAAGCCAGTGCTTGTAAGGTGCCTACCGCAGCAATAGCGACGATTAGTAGCCCAGTAACGAGCTGAATAAAATCGATGCTGCCGCTTTCGTCGCGCCATTTCTTAATTGAATAGAACATCTTTTCCTCCTTCGTTTACATTTTTTCTTTGCCTTTGAAACGAACTCTAAACCCCACCATTCAGCATCGAACCTGAAACTTTTGTTACTGATTCAGGTCGACTTCGAATAGTTTTGGATTTTCGGCCACTAAAGCAGCCGTCTCACGGTCTATCAAACCCTTATGCAACAGCCGTTGCAAGTCTTGGTCAAGCGATTGCATACCTGACTTGCCACCGGACTGTATCACAGAAGGTATTTGATAGATTTTATCCTCACGGATAAGGTTACGAATGGCAACAGTTGCGACCATAACTTCGCAAGCCACACAGCGTCCGGCATTATCCTTACGCGGCAACAACTTTTGGGCAATGACCGCTTCGAGCGATTCCGCCAACATCGAGCGCACTTGCGTTTTTTGCGAGGCGGGAAAGATATCGATAATACGGTCGATGGTTTTTGCCGCTGAGGAGGTGTGCAGGGTTGCGAACACCAAGTGTCCTGTTTCAGCCGCTGTCAAAGCCAGCGAGATGGTTTCAAGGTCGCGCATCTCACCTACCAGAATTACATCCGGATCTTCACGCAGCGCGGAACGCAAGGCATTAGCGAACGAATGGGTATTCGCACCTAATTCACGCTGGTTCACCAAACAGTTACGGCTAGAATGGTAGTATTCAATCGGGTCTTCAATAGTGATGACATATAATTCCTTATATTCGTTAATATAGTCAATACATGCCGCAAGTGAAGTCGATTTGCCGCAACCGGTGGGTCCGGTGAATAGTATCAGCCCACGATCGCGTAGTGCTAAATCCTTCAGCACTTCTGGTAATCCCAACTCCTCAAAGCCACGAATAACGGATGGAATCACTCGGAAAGCCACACCATACCCGTTAATCTGGGAATATACATTCACTCGGAAGCGAGCCTTGCCGTCCAGTTTATGAGACAAGTCAATCTCCTTCATCTCTTCCAGGCGTTCCCATTGTTCGGGCGTTAAGAGCCTTCTGATTTCATCCTCCATTTCCTCAGGTGAGGGTGGGGGTAAGTTTAATTTTTTCATCCGACCGTGAATGCGAATCATTGGGATAGACCCAGTTGATACATGCAGGTCGGATGCGCCCTGGTCTACAGTGTAATCGAGCAGTTCTCGAAACGGTCTCACTTTCCGCCTATTCTGTTATATTGACCTTGTGGTTAATTATAAGCGGATTAGAGGTTTTCGTCAGTCGGCAAACCATAACCAGAAAACCGACCGGTCACTACATCAAATAACACCACATGACCAGCGCCACCCTTCATTTCAGCCGTGGATACCGCTTCAATTTGCGTTACCGGGTTGCCGATTAAGTTAAATGTCCACTGACGCATTGTGCCCTCATCCGGCTCAAGATATTCCAATTCAATCAATTCCTCGACTGAACTAGGGTCAACCCCAAAGTCCTGACGATACATCTTGACCGAGTTGTAAATTGCGCCGATTGTTGCTTGCGCATCAGAGGCTCGTGCACCCTGGACATATTGTATGTAAATCGGCACCGATATAGCGGCTAAGATGGCCACGATAACCACAACCACCAACACTTCTATGAGTGTAAAACCGCTATCCTGTCTTTTAAAGCGTGGAAGCATTTTTGAATCTCCTGATTTCTTCACTTGTGCTTTTTTCAATGATGTTGTATTAGTTATTTAATATATAAATAGATTTTTTACAAACGCAAGTAAATTTTTTTATATAAAAGATTTTTTTCAATTTGTTCAATTTTATTTAAAATTTGAACCTAAGGATTATCCATAATTCAAATTGCAATTTTAATACCACTTTTATTTGTCATTTCTATTGTCAAATTACTTTATTATTGGGCAATTTAACCTTAAAAACAACCCCATATACACCCACCATCTTAACTTCAGTGATTTTTCTATGCAACTTTTTCATATAGTGTGTAATCTTTTCACTCTTACCCCCCTTTTACATAAGAACGATAGACATATTAAACAAAATAATATTAATATAACATTATATATTTTTTTATATCAAAATGCAACTATTTTAAGAAATTTTCTTATTTTTACAAAAAAATAAAATATCTCATTTATATAATTTAATTCATATAAAACTGAAAATCAATAATAACCTCATTCTAAATATTTGTCTTGGTATATTCCCCTCTTTTCTTGTGTATATCATCTAACAATTTTCGATAGCGCACTTCATTGGATTGTAAAGTTATCGCTTCTTTTATGTATGTTTCGGCTTGGTCTA
>FWPV01010640.1_pt1 | contig 14977 bp, 12 predicted proteins | sample 2228371 | NCBI WGS metagenome assembly FWPV01 (sample SAMEA103939776, study PRJEB20133) | metagenome
CTGCGTGCTGACCTGCGCCCTGCGGGCTGGTCGCGCCAGCCACCAATCTGGCACGGCCTTCGGGCCCGTCCAACTGCGGTTTTTAGGATTATCTGAGCTACCAGAACCGGCGTGGGGACTATGTGAAACACTGGTGGGATGTGGTCAATTGGAATGAGGTGAGCCGCCTGTACGAGGCGGCTATGCGCTGAGGAAACGCGGAACCCCCCTCTCCCACCTGCCTGTCGGCATGCAGATGGGAGAGGTCGGGGGCGTGGCAGACCACGGTTTTGCAAGCCCCCCTTGCCCCACCCCGCAAGGGAAACCCTCGCAGACTCCCTACCCAGGAACCACTCCGTAGGAGCGCACGAAGCTCCCCTCCCCTTTGACGAGGGAGGGGCTGGGGGAGGGGGCTGGAGCCGCGGGTTCCGGGGAAAAAGCCAGCAACCACGAGATGGCAGGGGGGGCGAGGGGATTGTTGATCCGAAACGCATAATGTTGAACGACACCCCCACCCTAGCCCTCCCCCGTCGAGGGGGAGGGAACAGGCAAAGGTCAACATGGTTCGTTTCGATCAATACAGTGAAGAAGGGCTATACTCAAGCCCGTCACATGGAACCCAAGTCGCGCCGTCCAAACCCGGATCTCTGGGAGCAGACCCTGGAGTCGGAGACCGTCTATCAGGGCCGCCTTCTCCACGCCAGGCGGGACCGGGTGCGGCTGCCCAACGGCAAGGAGAGCAGCCGCGAATACCTGGTGCATCCCGGCGCAGCGGTGGTCATCCCCCTCTTCGACAATGGCGACGTGCTGCTGGAGCGGCAGCACCGCTATCCCCTGCATCGGGATTTCATCGAGCTGCCGGCGGGCAAGTTCGACCCAGGGGAGACGGAACTCGCCTGCGCCCAGCGGGAGCTTCGGGAGGAGACGGGTTATACGGCGGACGCCTGGCAGTATCTCACCACCTTCTACCCCTGCATCGGCTATTCCAACGAGCGGCTGGTGTTCTATCTGGCGCGCGGGCTCAGGCACGTGGGCGATGGTCCCGACCACGACGAATTCCTGGAGATCCTGCGCCTGCCCATGGGGGAGGCCATGGCCATGATCCGGGATGGCCGCATCTGCGAGGCCAAGACGGTCATGGGGCTGCTCTGGCTGGAGCGCTTCTGGCAAGGGGGCGATTCAGGCAAGTGATACTGCCGCCTGGCGCGGCCCGCCAGGCCCATCCCCGATACATCCGACCCATTCGATACCCATTGGAGGTAAGCCATGAGCAAGAAGTGGGTGTATGCCTTCAGCGAAGGCGACGGCAAAAACAAAAAACTCTTGGGCGGCAAGGGGGCCAACCTCTGCGAGATGACGCGCATCGGGCTCAACGTGCCGCCTGGCTTCGTCATCACCACCGAAGCTTGCCTCGCCTATCTGGACGATCCGCAACGCCAGCTCCCCGACGGGGTGCTCGAGCAGGTGCGCCTGCACATGGCAGCGGTGGAGGCGAAGACCGGCAAGACCTTCGGCGGCCGCAACAATCCCCTGCTGGTGTCGGTGCGCTCGGGCTCTGCCCTGTCCATGCCTGGCATGATGGACACCATCCTCAACCTGGGGCTCAACCGGGACACCCTCCAAGGCCTCATCGAGCAGACCGGCAACGAGCGCTTCGGCTACGACGCCTACCGCCGTTTCATCCAACTCTTCGGCAAGGTGGCCCTGGGGGTGCCCGAGGCGGAGTTCGACGCCGAGTTCGAGGCGGTGAAGCAGGCCGCCGGCGTCAAGCACGACGTGGGCCTGACCGCCGCCCATCTGGCGGAGATCGCCGAGCGCTTCCTCACCGTGGTGGAGCGGGCCACCGGCAAGCCCTTTCCCGCCGACCCCTACGAGCAGCTGAAGATCGCCATCCGCGCGGTGTTCAACTCCTGGATGGGCAAACGGGCGGTGGACTATCGGCGCGAGTTCAAGATCACCCCGGACATGGCCAACGGCACGGCGGTCAACGTGATGGCCATGGTCTTCGGCAACATGGGCGACGAGGGCGAAAACTGGAGCGCCACCGGTGTGGGCTTCACCCGCGATCCGGCCACCGGCGAGAACGTGCTCTATGGCGAATACCTCACCAACGCCCAGGGTGAGGACGTGGTGGCCGGCATCCGCACGCCCAAGCCGGTGGCGGAGCTCAAGGAGGAGCGCCCGGACATCTACCGCCAGCTCGTGGAGCTGAGGGACCGCCTGGAGGCCCACTACAAGGAGGTGCAGGACTTCGAATTCACCGTGGAGCGGGGCGTGCTCTATTGCCTGCAGACCCGTAACGGCAAGATGAACGCCCAGGCCCTGGTGCGAACCTCCGTGGAGATGGTCGAGGAGGGGCTCATCGACCGCCGGCAGGCCCTGCTGCGCATCCAGCCGGAGATGCTGGAGCAGCTCCTCTTCCCTCGGCTCGATCCGCAGGCCAAGGCGCGGGCCGTGGCGCGGGGCCTGCCCGCCTCGCCGGGGGCGGCCGCGGGGGTGGCGGTATTCGACGCCGACCGCGCCGAGAAGCGGGGGCGGGCCGGCGAGCGGGTGATCCTGGTGCGCGAGGAGACCAAGCCCGAGGACATCCACGGCTTCTTCGCCAGCCAGGGCATCCTCACCAGCCGCGGCGGCAAGACCAGTCACGCCGCCGTAGTGGCGCGCGGCATGGGCAAGCCCTGTGTCGCCGGCGCCGAGGGTATCCACGTGGACGTGCGCATGCGCCAGGCGGTGGTGGGTGAGACGGTCATCCACGAGGGGGACCTGATCACCATCGACGGCACTACCGGCAACGTCTATCTGGGCGAGGTGCCCATGGTCGAGGCGGATTTCTCGCCCCAGCTCGCCACCCTGCTCGCCTGGGCCGACGAGATGGCGCGGCTCAAGGTGATGGCCAATGCCGACACACCCCATGACGCCGAGCGTGCCCTCAAATACGGGGCCATGGGCATCGGTCTCGCCCGCACCGAGCGCATGTTCAACGATGTGGAGCGGCTGCCCATCGTCATCGAGATGATCGTGGCCGAGACCGCCGCCGACCGGCAGGCGGCCCTGAACCGGCTGCTGCCCATCCAGCGTCAGGACTTCAAGGACATCTTCAAGGTCATGGCACCGCGGCCGGTGACCGTGCGCCTGCTCGACCCGCCCATCCATGAATTCCTGCCCACGGAGCGGCAGCTCGTGGAGGAGATCGCCACCCTGCGGCATCTGGCCGACACCGTGCGCGGCATGCACGTGCTGGCTGAGGCGGTGGAGTTCATGTATCGCATCAAGGGCGAGCACCCAGAGGTGCAGAAGCTGGCCGACCCCGCCCTGGTCAACGAGGCCATCCAGAAAAAGGAGGCCATGCTCAAGAAGGTGCGTATGCTGCAGGAGGTCAACCCCATGCTGGGGCACCGGGGCGTGCGCCTGGGGCTCACCTTCCCGGAGATCTACGGCATGCAGATCCGGGCCATCCTGGAGGCCGCCGCCGAGTGCCAGAAGGAGGGCTACGAGGTGCAGCCGGAGATCATGGTGCCCCAGGTGTGCACGGCCCAGGAACTGAAGCGGGTGAAGGCCTGGGTGGAGGAGATCCGCAGCGAGGTGGAAAGCGCCTACGGGGTGAAGCTCGCCTTCAAATTCGGCTCCATGCTGGAAGTGGTGCGGGCCTGTCTGCGGGCCGAGAACCTTGCGGAAGAGGCGGAATTCTTCTCCTTCGGCACCAACGACCTCACCCAGGCCACCTTCTCCTTCTCGCGCGAGGACGCGGAGAACAAGTTCCTGCCCATGTACAACCAGAACAAGATCCTCCAGGACAACCCCTTCGAGGTCCTGGACGTCAAGGGGGTGGGCAAGCTCATGCAGCTCGCGGTGCAGTGGGGCCGCTCCACCCGGCCGGACATGAAGGTGGGCATCTGCGGCGAGCACGGCGGGCACCCGGCCTCCATCCGCTTCTGCCATGAGATCGGCTTGAGCTACGTGTCCTGCTCCGCGCCGCGGGTGCCCATCGCCCGCCTGGCAGCGGCCCAGGCGGCCATCCTGGAAGGCGCGGCGGCCCAGGACCGGGCCCTGTGAGGGAGGGCGTGGCCGGGGTGCGGGTGGGTTGCTGCGGCTTCGCCCAGGCCCGGGCCGCCTACTTCCGGCGCTTCGCGTTGGTGGAGGTGCAACAGACCTTCTACCATCCGCCTGGCCTGGACACCCTGCGGCGCTGGCGTGTGGCGGCCCCGGCTATCGGCACCGGCACACCGACGAGGAGCTCGAGACCCTGGCCCGGCAGGTGACCGCGGGAAGCTACGTCCTGTTCAACAACCGGGCCATGCTGGAAGACGCCCATCGCTTCCTCACGTTGCTCGGTCTACCGGCATGAGGTTCATCCCGCCAGCAGCCCGTTGCGGGCGAAGGTCCCAAGCAGCCTCTCGCAGCCGGCTCGTATGGAGGCCCTATCCAGCTCTGGGAAGCTTGCGGCCATGGCCTGGGTGAGGGCCTCCAGGTCCTGCCGTCCATCGAGCCGGGCGAGGAACTGCCGAGCGGGTTCATCCAGGTGCACGGCGGTATGGCGCACCGAGGCCACCACGTCCAGTCCCAGGGCCACCTGGGCGCGTGCCAGGGCGTGGGCGCAGGGCCTGGGGGAGGGCGCCGCGGCGAAGCGGCGCGGCGTGATGACCGGACGCACCGCCCCCCAGGCCACGAGATCCAGGAGCTCCCTGACCAGCGCCTCTTCTCCGGGGGCATACGCCCCATCCCCGTGTTCCGTGACCAGTGCGGCGGCCGCCTCAGTGAGCTCCTGGAAGGACAGGCTGTCCGGGTAGGCCAGAGCCAGGGTCATGGCGGCGGCCTTGGTGAGCGGGTGGCGCATGGCGTAGCGGGCGCCGGTGGGAGTGGTGAAGGCCTGGGGGGTGTCGTGCGCGAGGTCGATCTCCTCGTCGCTCGCCAGATCGGTATGGAAGGCCAGGGCGCAGAAGACGGCCGGATCGGGGGCCTCCCGCACCGTTGTGCCGGCAGGGGTGAGCAGGCTCCTGTGGAAACGCCGGGCGCGCAGGAAGTCCATGTACTGGATGCGCTCCAGGCGGTCGTGCATCGGGGCCAGCGCCCGTTGGCCTGGGGGGCCCAGGGTATGGGGCAGCAGGGTGTGGAGGTCCACGTCGGCCACGTACTCCAGCCCGGCCGAGCGTACGCGATGCAGGAAGTCGGAAAACAGCAGGGGCGTGTTGGTCTCCACCAGGTATTCGTGGTAGAGGTAGGAGGGCGGGGCCTGACGCAGATAGGCCACTTCGGCCTTGAGGATGGCCGCCAGGTCACCCGCCTCTTCGGCGAGGGCCTCGCCATACTGCGTCAGGAAGTCCAGGGCCAGCGCCAGCCGTCTGCGGGGATCGGTCGCGCTCGCCGTGTGGTGACGCAGCATGTCCCGCATCACGGCGCGTGTGTGCCAGCCGGGCAGGGCGTTCCAGCTCACATAGGCGATGCCGCCCGGCTCCAGGTGCTCTCGGCAGATCTCCAACAGCCGGGCCTGCACCGGCGCACTCATCCAGGAATAGAGGCCATGGGCGATGATGTAGTGAAAGCGACCCAGGTCCGCGCTGTTCTGCATCACGTCCCGGTGCAGCAGGGTCACGTTCTCCAGGCCCACGGCGGCGAGCAGGCGCCGTCCGTCCTCGATCTGGCGGCGGGAGATGTCCAGGCCCACGAAATGGCTGCCTGGCAGATAAAAGGCCATGGGGAGGAGATTGCCGCCTTCTGCGCAACCCAGCTCCAGCACCCGGCAGTGTTGCGGGTCGGCGGTGCCCACCCCGAATAGCCGTCCCACCGCGGCCAGCATCTCCACATGGGTCTCGGGGATTGGGATGCCTTCGTAGGGCAGTGCGTCGTAACTGGCGAGGGTGGTCATGGGTTGGAGGGCTGCAGTGGGGAAGGGTGCAGGCTTGGTGCCAGGCCGTCAAGCGGTTACCCTACCCCCCTCCCCCATTACCCAGCATCCATGCCCACCGACCGACGCACCCTGCTCATCACCGGCTGCTCCTCCGGCATCGGGCTTGCCGCTGCCGAGACCCTGCATGCGCGCGGCTGGCGGGTGTTCGCCACCTGCCGCAAGGCGGAGGATGTGCAGCGGCTCGCTGCCATGGGCCTGGAGAGCCTGCGCCTCGACCTGGACGAGTCCGAATCCATCCGGGCCGCGGTGGAAGAGGTGTTGTCACGCACCGGCGGAGGGCTTGCCGCCCTCTTCAACAACGGCGGCTTCGGCCAGACCGGGGCGGTGGAGGACCTCTCGCGCCAGGCCCTGCGCGAGCAGTTCGAGACCAATCTATTCGGGTGGGTGGAACTGACCAACCGTGTCATCCCGGTCATGCGGCGCCAGGGGCATGGGCGCATCGTCATGAACAGCTCGGTGCTGGGGCTAGCCGCCCTGCCCTATCGCGGGGCCTATGTGGCGGCCAAGTTCGCCCTGGAGGGGCTCACCGACACCCTGCGCCTGGAACTCGCGGGCAGCGGCATCTCGGTCAGCCTGATCGAGCCCGGGCCCATCGCCACCCGCTTCCGGGAGAATGCCCTGGCGCATTTCCTGCGGCACATCGACATGGCCCATAGCGTGCACCGGGCGGCCTACGAGGCCCAGCTCGAGCGTCTCACGAGGCCGGGGCCGGCCGCCCCCTTCACCCTGCCGCCGGCGGCGGTGGTGGCGAGGCTCATCCATGCCCTGGAAAGCCCCAGGCCCCGCCCCCGCTATTACGTGACCGTGCCCACCCATCTCATCGGACATGCCCGCCGGCTGCTTCCCAGCCGCGGCCTGGACTGGCTGCTGGCGCGCATCTCGGGCGGGGGGCGGCGATGATCAGTGTTGCGCAGGCGGCGCCGTCCAGTCCCGACAGATACGCCGGGTCTGATCCGCCTCCAGGGGCTCCCCGGTCAGCCCACAGCGCCAGCCCCCCGCCTCCGGTAGGAAATGGGCGCATTGCCTGCAAACCCCGAAGGCGCGTTGGCCGCTGAGGCGCTGTAGCCCCGTGAGTAGGCCACGTAAGGCATCCGTCAAGGCATCCTCCGCCACGCCCGCCACGTCCATGGCCTGGGCCAGGCGTGAGGCCCAGCCCCCCGCCAGCAGCTTTTCCCCCATGGGGGTGAGGCGCAGATGCACCCGCCTGCCGTGGCGGGCATCCTTCTCCTTGACGATGAGCCCCCTGCGCGCCAGCACCGCCAGGGACTGGGACACCGTGCCGCGGGTGATGCCCAGATACTGGGCGATGGCGATGGGCAGATCGCTGTAGCGGTTGGCCTGGGCCAGGTAGGCCAGGATCTGCATGTGCACGGGCAGCAGCCTATGGCGGGCGGCCTCTTCGCGCACGGCCTGGTGGATGAGGGCGGCCAAGCGCTCGAGCAACAAAATGGCGTTGTGCATGGAAGGGAGTGTATCGTCTCGAACCAATTCTTGACAGAGGGGAAGGGCAGGACTACATTCGTAAATGCATCGACTCGATGCATATCATCTCAGAGGAGGCTGTCATGAAAACGATCCACGCCGTTGTTCTCCTAGGTTTGAGTGTGCCCCTGTGGGCATCCGATCCCGTTCCCTATCCGGAAGGCTATCGGAATTGGCACCACGTCAAGAGCATGGTGATCGAGGAGGGCCATCCCTTGTATGCATCCTTTGGCGGCATCCACCACATCTACGCCAATGCCAAGGCCCTGCAGGGCTACCGCAGTGGCCGTTTCCCCGACGGCTCGGTGATCGCCTTCGACCTGCTGGAGGCCAAGCGGGCCGAGGGGGCGGTGACGGAGGGGCCGCGCAAGGTGTTGGGCGTGATGCACAAGGACCGCAGACGCTATGCCGCTACCGGCGGCTGGGGCTTCGAGGGCTTTGCTGGCGGTAACCCCAAGGAACGGGTGGTGGGGGCCGATGCGGCCAAGGCCTGCTACGAATGCCACACCGCTCGCAAGGATCAGGACTACGTGTTCAGCGTCTTGCGGGATTGAGCGCATCCAGGCCGGGGCCAGCAGTGCTCGCGCATGGGCTGCTGCTGGATTCCTGCTATACAGAAAAAGGCACGGCTGCCGTTGCCGTGCCGATCTCAAACAGGACCAAGGAGGAAGACATGCGCGCCATTCTACGCAGACTGACCCGGCTCATCCTGCTCCCTCTGTTGCTGACAACAAGCCTATCCTTCGCCGCCGAGGTCCACAGGAAGGGTGGGGCTTATTACATCCATCTGCCCCCCAGCGTGCCCTTCGACCAGGTGATGGAGCGGCTCAAGACCGAGATCGAGGCCCACAACTGGGAGGTCCTGCGGGTGCAGGACATCGACGCGGGCCTGAAAGAGCACTACGGCATGAACATCCAGAACAAGGTGGTGTATGCCTGCAAGTCCCAGTATCTGGCCCAGGCCATCGAGGAGGACCCCAACATCACCCTGCTGGTGCCCTGCCGTTTCGCCGTCTACCGGGTGGATTACGCCGGTAAGGCCGGCGGCGCTGCCTCGGACGGCGGCAGGATCGTGGTGGGGGTCGCTGACCCGGTGCGGGAGGCAGATGCCCTGGGGATCACGCGGCGGGAGGCGGCCAGGATCGCGGCGGAGGAGCTCAAGGCCATCCTGGGAGCCGTGGCGGACTTCTTCGCGCGGAAGTGAGGTGTACCGCCTCGGGGATGGGGCCCGTCCCGCCCATCCCTGCCCGCCACAGCCCTCAATCCAGCCAGCGGACCAGGTAGTAGAGGCGGAAGCCTTCCGAGGAGCGGGAGGGGCCGTGGGCGACGGCGGCGTAGTATCCCTCTTGCGGCCTGGCGGCGGCGCGGGCCTCGGCCTCGCTGGCACAGACGCGCACGCAGTTTTCCGGGAAACGCTTGCGTCGGCGGCGGGCGGGACTGTAGATCACCACCCAGGCAGTCTGCACCACCTGGGTCTGGGTGTCGGAGATGAGGGCGCTGATCGCCTCGGCCATCAGTGTTTCTTGCTGCCTGGTGGGATGAATTCCATGGCCTGGCTGACCGCGGGCTCGTCCACGAAGCGGGGCCGCTCGTTGCGCGCGAGCCCCAGGGCCTCGGCTAGTTCCGCCTCGCGGGCGGCGATCAGGCCCAGGCACATGCGGATGTTCTCTACCGTGTCCGGCATGAGGGGGCTGGGCACGCCATCGCGCGGGGCGCAGTCCCGCACGATGGAGGTGAGGGTCTTGCGCATGGCGCGCATGATCTGCTGTTCCTTGCTGAGTTCGGCCTTGTCGTCCATGGGGGGCTCCGGGGGGTTGGTGCGTGGCATTGTCAGTCCGGGCGGGCAAGCGGTCAACCATGGCGGGTCTGGGGTCATGACGGACGATGCTCCCGCCGGCACAGGCCGCGCATCTCGCAATGGCGGCAGGTCTGGGGCGCGCCCTGGGGCGGCAGGGTCGCGCCATCACGTATGGCCTCAAGGGTCATGATCAGGCGCCGGCTCTCGTTTTGCACCATTGCGTGCAGGTCGCCCTCGGGCTCGACGTAGCCCACCGTCTCGTCGTCCAGGGCCAGGTAGCCGGCCTCGACGGCGCCGGTCAACAGGCCGTAGAAGGCAAGCTGGACGTCCTCGCCGGGCTGGCGCAGACGCTGGCGTAGGCTGGAGCGGCTGCGGGTCTTGTAGTCTAGGACCGTAACTCCCCTGGGGCCTTCCTCCAGACGGTCCACACGGCCGTACAAGAGCACCTCTTCCAGGCCGGGCAGCGGCCGTTCAAAACGTGCCTCCCCGTCCAGCCAGCGATAGCCGCTGGCCTCGCGCGCGAGGGCCCAGGCGAGATAGTCCTGCAGACGTCGCTCCCAGCGCGACTGCCAGCTCAGGCCGAGATAAGAGAACCGGAGCTGGGGGGCGAAGACCTCGCGGCTGATCCGGGTCAGGTCTGCGAGCAATCCATGGGCATCGGTCTCCGACAGCCTGGGGTGGACCCGGTGGAAGCGCTGCAGGATGGTGTGGATCAGCTCCCCGTAGTCGCGCTTTTCCAGCTCCTCCTGCACCTCCTCGGCCGGCGCCAGGCCGAGCACGTGACGGGCGAAGAACTGGTAGGGGCAGTCCACCAGGCTCTGCCAGGCACTGGCGGACAGGCGCCGTGGCAGGCGTGCGGGCTGGGGCCAGGCGGACACCGCCTCACCCGCCCCGCCGGGCAGCTCGTCGCCCTGGCGGAGAGAGGGCTGCCGCAAAGAGGCGCCCCAGGCCAGACGGTGCATTCCGTCCAGCACCTCGAACCAGGGGCTCAGTGCATTGGGCTCGCCGTCCAGATGGTCCTGCCAGGTGACGAGCACGCGGGGTATCTGGGCCAGGACGTCCAGGATGAAGCGCCTCAGCTCGGTCGCCCGCTCGCCCGACTGGGGCAGGCCCAGTTCGCGCCGGACTGCATCGTTGAACAGGCCGCCGGCAGGTGCGGCAGGCAGGTGGTCGGCGTCGGCCCCCAGTAGGATGGCGGCATCGAAGGGGCGCAGACGGGCGCCGGCGGGGGAGACCAGGCGGATGGGGCTGTCGATGTCCTCCTCCCGGAAGGTGCTGCGGTCGAACTGCATCCCTAGCCACTCCCGCCAGGCGTGCAGGGAATAGGCGGTGGGATGGGCCGCTGTCTCAGCGGCCAGCCCCTGCAGCAGCTCCAGGAGCTGGCGACCGGCGGCGTCCTGGGCGAGGGCGAGGTCCGCGCCCAGATCGCCGAGGGCCTCGATGAGCCGCTGCTGCCATTGGGACAGGCGCCGCTCCCCCTGGAGACGGGAGCGTGCCTTGTCCAGCCGCTCCAGCAGAGGCAAGGCGGCGGACACCTCCTTCCTGGCCAGGGTGAGAAGGCGCGTCCAGCCCGACGCCACCCCTTCGCGCCGGATGGCGGCCTCCAGCGCCAGCACGGCCTGCTGACGCGCCTGCCCGGGCATGGAGGCAAAGACGAAGGGCGATTTGAGCAGGTCCAGCAGATCCCGGTGATAACAGTCCTCCTGGATGAGGTCCAGCAGCCGGTCCACCACATGGGTGACAGAAGCGGTGGAGAGGGTCCATCCGGTCTCGTCCTGGATCAGGATGCGCTGCCGCTCCAGCAGGGCCCGCAACCGCCGGGCCGCCATACGGTCCAGGGTGATCAGGGCAATGCGGTTGACCCCCTCGGACAGCCATTGGCCCACCTGCAGCGCTGCGGCCCTCGCCAGCATCTCCAGGTCGGCGCCCGCCACCAGACGCACATCCGGCAACAGGGGGCTCGCGGCCATGTGTGCACGCAGCCGGGCGGCCCGCGTGTGCAGGGGCAGGTCCTGCGCCGTCTCCCAGACCTCGACGAGCAGCGCCTGGCGCGCGGTCAATGCCGGCCTCCAGGGCAGCTGGCGGACCGGGTGGCGCTCGGCCCAGGCGCGCAGCAACCCTTCCTCCAGCCGGCAAAGGCGTGGCAGGCCCAGGAGGTAGAGGGGGCCGCGGGCCTGCCGGGCGGCCAGGGCCAGGCGCTGGGCGCGGTCGCGCACCGGATCGAGGTGCCCACCCTGCTGCAGGGCGTGCCAAAGCTCCAGGACGAGCTTCGCCTCATCCTCCAAAAGGCGATTAGCCAGCCGCCCGTAGGCGGCGCGGATGCGCGCCTGCATGAGCGTGGGGGAGGTCTCGGGCAGTACGGTCTCGGCCGTGAGCTCATCCACGAGGTCGAGGAGTTCGCGCGCCACCTGCCATAGGCCTTGGGGGCGGCAGACACCGGCATTGCCGAGAAAGTCATACACCTGGGCCAGGCGCTGACCGTCCGGCTCGACGGGTTCGGTGCCTGGGACGGCGTCGGCCAGTCCATCCAGGGTGCATAGCCTGGGCGGTAGGAAATAGGGCGCCTCGATGCGCCGTCGTAGGGCCGACAACAGCGGGGCGGCGGCGTACAGGTGCGGCAGGATGACGGTGCAGTGACTCAGGTCCGGCAGGCGGCCCGACTCATGGTGCAGCAGCGCGTCGGCAGCGGCCTGGAAATCGGTGGCGGACATGGGGTCATTGTGCCCCAACCTCGCCCTCCTGCCAGCCCTAGCAATGCAAAGAAAAGGCCCCGGTCACGCCGGGGCCAAGAGAGGAGGAGGATGTCAGTCGCGCAGTCACGCCCTTGCGACCAACGTCCCTATCGTGCGCCAGATGGCTCGAGCGTACGATGCGGGAGACGACGACATGAAACGCACATACCAGACACGCCAATACAGGACACGCCTATATGCACATTTCGGATACAAATATATGAAAAACGGCGGCGCAAGTCAAATGCTTTTCGTGTCCCCGGATTGCAGCAAGCCGCCAAGCCCCTGATGCCCTGCCCACGCTGGGCTCGATGGCGTGTGTGAGCTGGCCCTGGTCCGGGTGGGAGGGGGAGTTCCCCGGCGTTTCCTCAATCTGGGATAATTCTAAGATTTGCTGTCACGATCCTGTGTGGGCGTGCCTGCCCATCGGTTCCGGCCAATCGTTGCGAGTCACCCGTCATGAAGAATGCCATCCTGCTGCGCGTCTTCCCTTTTCTGCGTTGGTTTCCCCTCAAGGCCGAGACCCTGAAGCTCGACTTCATCGCCGGGCTGACGGTCGCCCTGGTGCTGATCCCCCAGTCCATGGCCTATGCCCAGCTGGCCGGGATGCCGGCCTATTACGGGTTGTATGCCGCCTTTCTGCCGGTGGCGGTGGCTGCCATGTGGGGTTCCTCCCACCACTTGGGCACCGGGCCGGTGGCGGTGGTCTCTCTGCTGACCGCCTCTTCGCTGTCGGTGTTCGCCGCGCCGGGTTCGCCGGACTTCATCGCCCTAGCCATCCTGCTGGCGCTGGTGGTGGGGGTGGTCCAGCTCCTGCTCGGGGTGTTCAAGCTGGGGGTGGTAGTCAATTTCCTCTCCCACCCGGTGATCGTCGGCTTCACCAACGCCGCCGCCATCATCATCGCCTTGTCCCAGGTGAGCAAGATCTTCGGCGTGCCCATGGGCCGCAGCGAGCATTTCCTGATGGACATTTGGGGGGTGGCGCAACAGCTGGGCGACACCCACCTGCCGACCTTGCTCATGGGCCTGGGGGCCATCGTCATCATGGCGCTGATCAAGAAGTACCGTCCCAAGTGGCCCGGCGTGTTGATCGCCGTGGTCATCACGACGCTGGTCTCCTGGGCCATCGGCTTCGAGAAGAATGCCGACGGTCGGCTGGAACAGGTGCGCGACCCCGAGCTCCACGCCCAGGTGCTGGCTGTGGAAGCAGGAGGGCGTCGGCTGGATGAGCTCGGCAAGGCCGTGGCCGCCAAGCAGGTGGCCCTGACGGCGGCGGTAGAGGCCGGGGACCCGGCCGCCGTGCTGCGGCTGGAGGCGGAGTTGGGGCTGGCGCGGCTGGCGGCCGAACAGGCCGAGGCCCAGCTCAAGGAGCTGAAGGACCGGTTGCGCCATGTCCCCGTGGTGCGCCAGGTGGATACGCGGGGCAACACCGTGGCGGTGTATAGAGCCGGTCAAGTGCCGAAGGGGGTGCAGGTGGAGGCGGTGACCTACCGCATCCGCAAGGTGGCCAACGGGCAGTTCAAGCTGGTGGGGGGCGGTGAGGTGGTGGGTACCATCCCCGAGGGGCTGCCCAGCTTGTCCCTGCCCCAGCTGGATCTGGAGAAGATCCGCGCCCTCCTGTCCACGGCCCTGGTGATCTCCCTGGTAGGTTTCATGGAGGCCATCTCCATCGCCAAGGCACTGGCAGCCAAGTCCAAGCATCGCCTGGACCCGAACCAGGAGCTCATCGGTCAGGGTCTGGCCAACATTGTGGGCAGCCTCTCCCAGTCCTTCCCGGTGTCCGGCTCCTTCTCGCGCTCGGCGGTCAACTACAATGCCGGCGCGGTCACCGGCATGTCCTCCGTGTTCACCGCCTTGATCGTGCTGGTGACACTGCTCGTGCTCACCCCCTTGCTCTATCACCTGCCCCAGGCCGTGCTGGCGGCCATCATCATCATGGCGGTGGTGGGCCTGGTGAACGTGCAGGCCATCAAGCATGCCTGGCTGGCGCACAAACACGATGGTGCCGCTGCCGTGGTGACCTTCATCGCCACCTTGGCCTTCGCCCCCCATCTAGACATGGGCATCATGGTGGGGGCGGGGCTTGCCATTATCCTGTTCCTGCTGCGCACCATGACGCCTCGGGTAGCCCTGCTGGGGCGCTATTCCGATGGCACCCTGCGGGACCTCAAGGTGCATCCGCATCTCGCCACCAGCCGGCACGTGGTCGCCTTGCGTTTCGACGGCTCCCTCTATTTCGCCAATGTCTCCTACTTCGAGGACGCGGTGCTGGAGGCGGTGGCCTCGCATCCCGAGGCCAAATACCTGCTCATCGTGGGCGATGCCATCAACCAGCTGGATGCCTCCGGCGAGGAGGTGGTGCATCATCTGGTGGAGCGGCTGCGGGAGACCGGGGTGGAGGTGGTCTTCTCGGGCCTGAAGAAGCAGGTCCTGGATGTCATGCGCAGCACCGGGCTCATCGACCGGGTGGGTCAGCACAACATCTTCGCCACCGAAAACCAGGCCCTGGCCGCCATCTACGAGCGGCTGGGCGAGCAGGCCGCAGACGACCTACTCTGCCCCGTCCTGCCGGCCTACCGGGGGTGAGCCTGCCGGGAGCCTTCCGGCATGGGTGCGCGGGCACGCGCTGGCAGGGCGGTGGGGTGTCCCAGCGGGTGCCTGACTGGCGTCCTTCCTTATCCCGCCCCACTGGTTGGCAAGAAATTCCGATGCCCACGCCTATGAGTCTGCGTCTGCGTCTGGCTGGATTCATCCAGGAGGAGCGGGTCCAGCGTGCGATCCTCGCCCTTATCCTGATCAATGCCGTGATCCTGGGTCTGGAGACGGTGCCCTCCGTCATGGCCGCGGCAGGGGAAGTCCTGCACGCCCTGGATCTGGCCATCCTGTCCGTCTTCGTGGTCGAGATCGCCATACGCCTCTACGTGCACCGCCTTGCCTTCTTCCGGGACCCCTGGAGCGTCTTCGACTTCATCGTGGTGGGCATCGCCCTCGTTCCCGCCACCGGGCAGTTCAGCGTGCTGCGGGCCCTGCGGGTACTGCGGGTGCTGCGCATCCTGACCATCGTCCCTGCCATGCGGCGGG
>FWPV01010641.1_pt1 | contig 14977 bp, 11 predicted proteins | sample 2228371 | NCBI WGS metagenome assembly FWPV01 (sample SAMEA103939776, study PRJEB20133) | metagenome
TCCTGGATTTTGAGCTGGGGTGCCCAGGCCGAGGTGCTGGAGCCGGCGGCTCTGAAGGAACAGATTCGCAACGAAGCGCTGGCGCTGCTGAATGCATATAATCATTCGGCGCGGAACCACAATAAAATATCATAAAAGGGATGGTGCAAAAAAGGGGGCATCCCGCCTCGAAGTTATCCGGCATGGGCTTAATGAAGACCTTGTGATGTTAAAGAAATTTCCAGCATAATGCCTCGTAAAAACTTTGCGGCACTATGGACGGAAACTCAAAAACTGGAGAATGAAAATCAGATTTTGTACGGGGAATATTATGTGGAATTGAAATAGTGGAACATAACGAAAGGGCTTGGATATGCTCCAAGCCCTTTCGCTAAGCTGGCGGGGACGACGAGGCTCGAACTCGCGACCTCCGGCGTGACAGGCCGGCGTTCTAACCAACTGAACTACGCCCCCGAACGCATGAATTCTAATCGTATAATTCCAAACACTCATAAGACGGTCCTTGGTTAATCACGGACCTGTCTTTGCGGGAACTTTTCTGTGATGGTGGGCGGAGCAGGTTTCGAACCTGCGACCCCCGGCTTGTAAGGCCGATGCTCTCCCGCTGAGCTATCCGCCCGCATGTGTATTACACTTTTACACCAATTTCCACGGTTAGTCAAACAGGAAAATGAGACGACGCAGACAGCTTACTGCGGGGTCTGCGTTGGCAGCTCTGCGGGCACCTGCTCCTTTGGGAAGAACCCGCTTTCGGCGGGCTCCAGGGGCAGCAAAAATTTCTGCGGATCCTCAATTACTAATGCGCGCTTCAAGACCTCGTCCATGTGGTCCACCATCTCCAGCGACAGGTTTTTCAGGACTTGGGGCGGAATTTCTTTTAAATCTTTTTCATTTTCTTTCGGAATGATCACCGTGGCAATGTGCCCACGATGAGCGGCAAGAATCTTTTCCTTCAGCCCGCCAATGGGCAATACCCGGCCGCGAAGCGTTATCTCGCCGGTCATAGCCACATCCTTATTAACCGGAATGCGGGTGAGGGCTGAAATAATGGATGTGGCAATGGCAATGCCTGCCGAAGGACCGTCTTTCGGGATCGCCCCTTCGGGGACGTGGATATGAATATCCAAATTCTGATAAAAATCTTTTGCCAGTCCCAGCCGATCAGCACGCGAGCGGGCATAGCTCAGCGCAGCCTGTGCCGATTCCTGCATAACTTCCCCCAGCTTGCCGGTAATAATCAGCTTGCCTTTTCCCGGCATGGTGGTGACTTCGACAACCAGCAGCTCACCGCCCACTTCAGTCCAGGCCAGACCGGTAGTTATGCCAATCTCGTTTTTCTCTTCCGCTTTGCCGTAGCGAAACTTCGGCACCCCAAGGTATTTGTAAACCGTATTGCTGCCCAGTGAGATTTTGGTATCCCGTCCTTTCTTTAACACTTCTTTTGCTACTTTGCGGCAGATCGATGCAATTTCCCGCTCAAGATTGCGGACTCCTGCTTCACGGGTGTAGCGGCGGATGATGGTGAGCAGCGCCTTATCGGAAAACACGATGTTTGTGTCGGCCAGCCCATTGGCTTTTATCTGTTTGGGAACCAGAAACTTTCTGGCGATTTGCAGCTTTTCGGTTTCAAGATAGCCGGGCAGCCGAATAATCTCCATGCGGTCCTGCAGCGCCGGCGGGATGGCGTGCAGGGTATTGGCAGTGGTGATGAACATCACCTCGGAAAGATCATAATCCACGTCAATATAGTGGTCGTTGAAGGTATGGTTCTGCTCAGGATCAAGCACTTCCAGTAGGGCGGCAGATGGATCGCCCCGAAAATCCATGCTCATTTTATCTACTTCGTCAAGCAGAAACACCGGATTGTCGGTGCCGGCTTTTTTCAAGCACTGGAGAATTTTTCCCGGCAGCGCGCCGATATAGGTTCTGCGGTGGCCGCGAATCTCCGCCTCGTCGCGCACGCCACCCAGCGAAAGCCGCACAAACCGTCGTCCCGTGGCCCGGGCAATGGATTTCGCCAGCGATGTTTTGCCCACACCCGGCGGGCCGACAAAGCACAGAATTGGCCCTTTGATTTTATTCACCAGGCCCTGCACCGCAAGGTATTCTACAATCCGCTCTTTGGGCTCTTTCAGACCGTAGTGGTCTTCATCGAGGATTTTTTCTGCCTCTGTAAGATCCATCTTGGTATCGGTCTTCTCCCCCCAGGGCAGGGACAGCATCCAGTCAATATAGTTGCGCACCACGGTTACTTCAGCAGACATGGGCGGCATCATCTTCAGTTTTTTAATTTCCTTTTTGACCTTGCCCAGAGCTTCTTCCGACAGCTTTTTGGTCTTGACTTTTTCCTCCAGTTCGAGGATTTCGCTGGTCAATTCGTCCTTTTCGCCCATTTCCTTCTGAATCGCGCGCATTTGCTCGCTCAGATAATAGTCCTTCTGCGTTTTTTCCATTTGCTTTTTGACACGGTTTTTAATGCGCTTTTCAATTTGCAGGATCTCGATTTCAGATTCCATGTAGGCGTAGATACGTTCCAGACGTTCATTAATATCCAGGGTTTCAAGCAGTTTTTGCTTTTCTTCAATACGCAACGTGAGTTGCGGCGCCAGAATATCCGCCAGCCGGAATGGACTATCAACGGCAGATGCTGTCGCCACCACTTCCTGGGGGATACGCTTATTCAGTTTTACGTATTCATCCAGCGTTGTGACGACGCTGCGCATGAGGGCTTTGGTTTCGGCCGTGACTGCCGCGGACTCTTCAACCGCTTCCGCCAGCACGGCAAAATAATCGCGGTTGGGGACAAAGGTTTTGATGCGATAGCGCTGTTTTCCTTCCACCAGCACTTTCACACTGCCGTCAGGCAGGCGCAGTAATTGAATAATGGCGCAGAGGGTGCCCACGGTATAAATGTCCGCTTCGGTCGGGTTGTCAATTTTGGCATCCTTCTGAGCGGAGAGAAAAATATTTTTGTCTCTGCGCAGGGCTTCTTCAAGCGCATTAATTGATTTGCTGCGGCCGACGAACAGGGGCACTACCATGTAGGGGAATACCACAATATCCCGCAACGGCATCATCGGATACACTACCTCTGACGGACTATTTTTTGTTTCAATGGGTTTCGTCGATTTAAAAATCACGCAGCAAAACCTTTCTCTATGGCGGAGTTAACACGTAAAACGGCGGGCGCTCTACAGCAGCAAGACGCGTCAGGCAGATTTTTTGCCATAAACCAGCAACGGCTTTTCTTTTTTCAGGATAACCTCTTCATTAATAACACATTCGTCCACATTGCTGTAGGATGGCAAATCATACATAATATCCAGCATGATCTCTTCAAGAATAGCCCGCAAACCGCGTGCGCCGGACTTGCGGCGCATTGCCTGCCGGGCAACGGCGCTCAGGGATTCCTGGGTGAAGCGAAGTTTTACGTTTTCAAAGTCAAACAGTTTTTCATACTGTTTAACCAAGGCATTTTTCGGCTTGGTAAGAATATCCACAAGCGCCTTTTCGTTGAGGTCTTCAAGGGTGGCGGTAACCGGCAACCGGCCGACAAATTCAGGAATCAAGCCGTATTTGATAAGATCCTCCGGCTGGACATGCGATAAAATTTCGCCGATATTTTTTTCCTCCCGGTTTTTGATATCTGCGCCAAAACCAAGGCTTTTCTTGCCGATGCGCTGCTCAACAATATTCTCCAGACCATTAAACGCGCCCCCGCAAATGAACAAAATGTTTGAGGTGTCCACCTGCAGGAAATCCTGCTGCGGATGCTTCCGGCCGCCCTTGGGAGGAACGTTGGCAACCGTGCCCTCGATAATCTTCAGCAATGCCTGCTGCACACCTTCTCCGGATACATCGCGCGTGATGGAAGGGGTATCAGATTTGCGGGAAATTTTATCAACCTCGTCTATATAGACAATTCCGCGTGAGGCGCGTTCAATATTATAGTCGGCTGCCTGGAGCAGGCTTAAGATAATGTTCTCAACATCCTCCCCCACATAACCGGCTTCCGTGTAAGAGGTGGCATCAGCGATGGTGAACGGCACATTGAGCACCCGGGCCAGGGTCTGGGCAAGCAGGGTTTTGCCGGTGCCGGTCGGGCCAATAATAAGGATGTTACTTTTTTGCAGATCAACCTCGTCCGCCCCCTTTTTCCATTCTATACGTTTGTAGTGCGTATTGACCGCAACGGAAAGGATTTTTTTTGCCCGTTCCTGACCGATCACATAATCGTCAAGAAACTGTTTAATTTCCTGGGGTTTTGGAATTGAGGATTTTTTGCGGGCAATAGCCTCGCGTTCTTCTTCTTCGGCAATGATATCATTGCACAGTTCGATACATTCATCGCAGATATATACTGACGGCCCGGCGATAAGCTTTTTGACCTCTTCCTGATTTTTACCGCAGAACGAGCAGTATAATTGACTGTATTTTCCCGATCCCTTCTTGGTGGCCATAATTACTCTCCGCTGTGCTGGATCTTTGGTAGTTCGCGTTTGGTGATTACCTTATCAATTATACCATATTCTCGACCCTGTTCGCCATCCATGAAAAAATCCCGCTCCGTATCCTGATGAACTTTTTCGTAGGGCTGTTTGGTATGCTTCACCAAAATCTGATCCAGTTCCTCCCGCATGCGCAAAATTTCACGGGCATGAATGTCAATATCGGTTGCCTGCCCTTGAAAGCCGCCCATCGGTTGATGCAGCAAGATGCGCGAGTGCGGCAGGGCAAAGCGTTTGCCCGGCTCGCCGGCAGCCAGCAGCACGGCCGCCATGCTGGCGGCCTGGCCGAAACACAGGGTGGATACCGGACTCTTGATATACTGCATGGTATCATAGATCGCAAGTCCGGCGGTTACCATGCCGCCGGGAGAATTGATATACATGTTAATATCCTTTTCCGGGTCTTCTGACTCAAGGAACAGCATCTGGGCAATGATGATATTGGCGAGATTGTCATCAATAACACCGCCGAGAAAAATGATGCGGTCCTTCAGCAGCCGGGAATAGATATCATAAGCTCGTTCGCCGCGGTTCGTTTGTTCTACGACAAACGGGATCAATTGCATGCCAGGATTTGTGTTCATCTTCTCTCTGCACTCCGGTTTTTGAAAGGTGACGGAATCTGGTTATCGTTCTGTGATCGTCGCCTGCGAAATAATAAATGCCAGCGCTTTTTCTTCGCGCAGTTGCGCAATCAGGCTGTCCTTGTCTATGCTGCGTTTCACCGCCGCCGGGTCCTGATGCATCATGCCGGCAATTTCTGCATATTTGCGCTCCACATCCTCGTCCGTCACCGTCAACTGTTCTGCTTCTGCCACGGCTTCCAGCAACAGCGCCGCGCGCACCTGTTTTTCCGCAGGCTCCCTATATAATTCGGAAAGCTTTTCTGCCGACTGAGAAAAATTTTCCACATTCACGCCCTGCGCCGCAAGTCTCTGCCGCGTGTTCAACAGCATACGCTGAATCTGCAGCTCCACAAGCGATGGCGGCACTTCAAAGGGGTTTTTTTCAATGAGCAGCGTCACGATCCGATCCCTCAAGCGATCCTCTGCCTGTTGTTTTTTAAACGCACCCAGCGATTCGCGGAGTTTCTGTTTTAAATCCGCCAAATCCTGGTATGCGCCAAGATCGCGGGCAAATTCATCATCAAGCGGCGGGACAAGTTTCTCTTTTATTTCCTTTACGACCACCGTAAAATCAATCTGCTTTCCGGCCAGATCAGCGCGCTCGCTGTCCTCAGGCATCTGCAGGGTAAAGCGTTTTTTATCTCCCGGTTTAAGGCCGATCAGGTTTTCAGAAAACCCCGGCAGAAATGCATCAGAGGAAATTTCTATCAGATAGTCTGTTACGGGGTTCTTTGACAGCGGCTTTCCTTCAATAGTTCCTTCATAATCTATCAATGCACAGTCGCCTGCCTGCGCTGGCCGCCCTTCGACCGTTTTGAGTGTGGCATGGGTCTGTTGCAGCTTTTTAAGCTGTTCTTCAATGTCTGCGTCGGTTACCTGAACGGTTTCTTTTTCTAACGCAAGGCCGGTGTAGCCCTGCACGGCAAGCGCGGGCTTGATCTCAAAACTTGCCGTATAGCTGAAGTCTTTTCCCGTTTCCAAGAGGCCTTTTTCAATAACGGGTTGGGAGACGGGCGACACCTTTTGCTCCTCAAGCGCCCGGAGGTAGGAGTCCTGAACAAGCGTGCTGATAACATCTTCTTCTACTTGGTTTTTAAAGTAGCGCTGCAGAACGGAACGGGGAGCCTTCCCCGGTCGAAAACCGCGCAGACGGACAGATTTTTGCAATTTGCTGTAGGCCTTGTCAACTTCTTTATCTACCCGTTCAGCAGGCACCACCACCGTCATTTTCTGTCTGATCGAACTGACCTGTTCCATTTCAATTTTCATATATGCCGCTTTCTGATCATGCGAGAGGGGGGAGTCGAACCCCCACGGTTTCCCGCTGGATCCTAATTCCAGTGCGTCTTCCATTCCGCCACTCTCGCGTATTATCTATGTAATAAGACTAATATTTTTAAATATGAGTGTCAAGCACATTAGGGATTTGGGAACGTCCAATTTGTTACCTATATTGTGTTAACTGTCCTCGGCGGCTAAAGGCAAGCGGAAAAAAATGACGGGAGCAGTGCAGATGATGAAGCTGTTGCGCTTCAGACACCAGAGGTTTTGATATAAAAAATTGCTGGAGACAGCGGGTGTTTTTTATGAGCATGATCCGCGCGGCACGCGGATCTGCCCTCCAGCAGGTCATGAGCCCCAGTTGAATAGCGCTTTTATCGGTAGGCATAATGAGGGGAATTTTAGCCCGTTCTATGAAGGTTGAACTGATAACATTGCGCGCGGTTGTTTCAAAATTTATTTTATCATACAAGCGCCGGGTGATGATGTCAGCCAGTCCAATGCCGGTGGCGTTACCCTGAGAACCAGCAGATAAATCCAACAGCACAATCCGGGAAATGGCAGGCGTTTTGGGTTCGGGCTCACCGGCAATCATGCGCCGGCCAATTACATTGGTATCCAGCCCGGTCCCGCTGACATCCTTCCCCATTTCCTGCACAATCAGGACATCTATTTTTTTAAAGGGGATGATCGGCACGAGTTGCTTTGCCCGGCGGAGCAGCCGCGCTTCTTTGGTTGCTATCTGGGAAGGTTCCATCCCTTCAATGGCAGCAATAGCACCCCGTGCATTTTCCAGGATGCCGATCCCCAGCAGCACGGGGAGCCGGCGCAGTATCACCTGTGCGGCCTGGGGAATGCCTGCCACGAGTCCTCGGACACCGCGCTGATGAATGGAGCGGGCACCCCGTTCCTTTCCCAGCCCTACCACCAGCATCTTCAGGATGCCACTCTCGTGAGAAGCGCGGAAACTGGTATGGGGCTTTATCCGGTTAACCACAATGATGCCGTCCGCTGTAACGGCCTCGGTATCAATAAACACCGGCATGCCGTCACCGGTCTTGCCAATCTCCAGGGCTGTTGTTGAACAGACCACCGGTGCGCCAACACGTTCCGGCGTAATGCCATAGGCGTTAAGGATTTCCCGCTGTCCAGCCCGGGTTGCCCCGCCATGGCTGCCCATGGCGGAAATGATAAATGGGTGCGCCTTGAGGTTTTTAACGTAGCGACAGAGCTGAGCAAGGATGGTATCTATCTGACAAATACCTCTGCTCCCCGCCGTTATGGCGATGCGAGTCCCCGGTTTAATGACGCAAGCCAGGGAAGATTTTTCAAGCTGCTCCCAGAGCACTGCTGCCGGTTCGGAAAGCGACGGACAGGGAAAATCCCAATGGCATTCAGCGACCTCTGGAATTGAAATTTTATTCAGCTGGTGAAGAAATTGCGCTGCCTTAAAATACATAACCGCACTCCGCTTCAGGAATACCGGTGACAGTGAGACGGTATGAATTAATACGTCAAAGCATAACCTATGGCAAGAACAAATCGTAACGAAGGGTTCATTGGCATTTCTATTATCCAATGATGCATGGAGCGCAGGGGGGACTTCGCCGCAGCACGTGGATTATTCGCGTTCAGCACTCCCGGCACCTTCCGTATTCCGCCAAAAGCGGACAGCGTGCTGAGCCTTGGATTTGGAGAAGGCTTTGGGGTCTGGCATCCGCGAATGGACCGGTTGCCGTCGTGTCAGAAATAAGCTACAGTTTTGATGCGGCGGGAAACTGCGCTGCGCTCATATTTGTTTGTGCCACAGTTCAAACCTGCGCGTTCTGTGCGCGCGTGCCACGTGCCTGGTTCTTAAAAATCTTTATCGGGGAACGTCCAGATGGTATTTCTTCCTTGACCTGATAGAAGGGGTGTGGTAGGTAAGTTTTTGAACGCGACAGGTAATAATCAATCAGCAGCGTTATTACGAATGCATAGCACGGAAAAACCAATTCAGACCAATAACACGCAAAACAACAGCCTTCCCTATTGACGAGGAGAAGGCTTTTTTTTAGCTCTGGTATGGCAGAAACGAAACGTAACGTTTTAATGGACAAACAGGACATCAATCGGACGCTGACCCGGATAGCGCACGAAATCTGGGAGAGAAACCGAGGCATGGAAAATCTGGTGCTTATCGGCATTCGACGCCGCGGCGTTACTCTTGCGCAGCGGCTATCGCAAAAGCTGAAAGAGATTGCTGCGATTGCAGTACCGGTCGGCGCGCTTGATATTACCCTTTACCGGGATGACCTCTCAGAAATAGACTCTCAGCCGGTGCTGAAAAAAACAGAAATTCCGTTTTCCATAAAAGGCGCACGGGTTATTTTGTGTGATGACGTCCTGTTTACGGGAAGAACGATTCGCGCCGCCCTTGACGGTATTATTGATCTCGGCCGACCGTTAGCCATTCAACTCGCCGTGCTGGTAGATCGGGGGCACCGGGAGCTCCCCATTCAAGCAAACTACGTGGGGAAAAACATCCCCACGACCGTTGACGAACTCATTGAGGTTTTTCTGGAAGAAGATGACGGCCAGGATCAGGTGATTGTTAAAAAGGCACAGTAGCTTATGGAACTACGCCATAAAGACCTTCTGTCAATTCGCGACCTTTCTGCGGAAGAAATTCTTTTCATCTTAGATACTGCCGAATCCATGAAGGAAATTTCTACCCGGGATATTAAAAAAGTCCCCACCCTGAGAGGCAAAACAGTTATTAACCTCTTTTATGAACCAAGCACTCGCACCAGAACCTCCTTTGAAATCGCAGGCAAACGCCTCAGTGCTGATGTCATTAACATCTCGGCCGCTACCAGCAGCGCCACCAAGGGCGAAACGCTGAAAGATACTGGCAAAAATCTGCAGGCTATGAATCCCGATCTGCTGGTGATCCGCCATGCCTGTGCCGGGGCGCCCAAAATTCTGGCTGACACATTGCCGATCCCGGTCATCAATGCGGGAGACGGAGCGCATGAACATCCCACGCAGGCGCTGTTAGATGCCTTTACCATTAGAGAAAAAAAGAAAACGCTTGCCGGCCTCAAAGTCGCGATCATTGGCGATATAAGCCACAGCCGGGTTGCGCGCTCAAACATTTTTCTGCTGGGTAAAATGGGGGCAGAAATTAAAATTTCCGGTCCGCATACCATGGTTCCGCCCCTCATTGAGGCGTTGGGCGTGTCTTTTGTTGCCGATGTTGCCGAGGCCATCCGCGACGTTGATGTCATCATGATGCTCAGAATTCAGCTTGAGCGGCAACAGCAGGCTCTGTTTCCATCGATTCGTGAATACGCGCGATTTTTTGGCTTATCGCTGGATAAGCTCAAATATGCGCGGCCGGATGTGCTCATTATGCATCCTGGTCCGCTGAACCGGGGTGTAGAAATATCTCCCGAAGTGGCAGATGGACCCTATTCCATTATCCTTGATCAGGTTACCAACGGTGTGGCGGTGCGCATGGCGCTTTTGTATCTGTTGATTGGCAAACAGAGGGATTAAGAACCGTAAAACCTTTTTTCATTTCACTGTTTCATGGCACTTCTTATTAAAAATGGCAGGGTACTGGATCCCGCTTCGGGGCTGGATGATTACCTGGATATATTGGTTGAAAATGGGAAAATACGGTCCCTGGGCAAACAGATAGCACTGCCCTCGACCCTTCCCCCGCCGGAGGTAACAATCGTCGAGGCAACAGGCCTTCTGATACTTCCCGGGCTGATTGATATGCACACCCACCTGCGTGAGCCCGGCCATGAATACAAGGAGACGATAGCCAGCGGTTCCCGTGCCGGCGCAGCAGGGGGGTTCACCAGCCTGGTCTGTATGGCAAATACCAATCCGCCCAATGACACTGCATCAGTTACCGAGTTCATTCTGGAAAAAGCGCGCAAAGAAGCCTGCACCCATATATTTCCGGTGGGGGCGCTGACCAAGGGCCTGCAGGGTGAATTTCTGACGGAAATGGGCGAACTTAAGGAAGCCGGGGTGGTGGCTTTGTCGGATGACGGGCGGTCGGTAAAAAATGCTGCGGTCATGCGACGCGGTCTTGAGTATGCCAAAAATTTTTCGCTGCCGGTAATCTGTCACTGCGAAGATCATGACCTGTCTGCGCAGGGGGTTATGCATGAAGGCATTACCTCCGCATACCTCGGGCTTCGGGGTATCCCCGCTATTGCCGAGGAAACAATGGTGGCACGCGATATTGCGCTTGCTGAGTGGACCCGCCATCCGGTGCATATTGCCCATGTCAGTTCTGCCGGCTCAGTGCGGATTATTCGGGAAGCAAAATCGCGGGGCGTCAAGGTAACAGCGGAAACAGCGCCACACTATTTTACGCTGACCGAGGAAGCGGTTAGCACCTTTGATACCAGTACCAAAGTGAATCCGCCGCTGCGCACGGCACAGGATGTAGAGGCGGTGAAACAGGGCCTGCGCGATGGAACCATTGATGCCATTGCAAGCGACCATGCGCCTCATTCATCTCTGGAAAAAGATGTGGAATTTGATGCTGCTGCTTTTGGCATGGTGGGACTGGAAACCTCGCTCCCCCTGACGCTCTCGCTGGTTGCGGAAAATACTTTGAGCCTCAAACAGGCGGCAGAAAAATTAACCTGCAATCCGGCACGAATCCTGGGGCTCAATAAAGGCCGCTTGGCAATCGGCGCCGATGCGGATCTTACGATTATTGATCTGGATGCTGAATATGTGGTTGATATTAATGCCTTCAGATCGAAAAGCAAAAATTCCCCGTTCCATCGCTGGCGGCTCAAAGGGTGTGCCCGATATACGATTGTCTCCGGCACCATTGTTTTTCAAGCGGCAGGCTGAGCCGACAACCCCGAGCACAGATTTCTCCCGATTTCCGGCCATAAGGGTTTCCCCTCACCTATTTTTTTATGACATACGGTGCGAAAAGTTTAGTTTCTCGGGGTAAATCCGATGGTAAAATATATCATTTTTCCGCCGCCGTTGCTTTTTGGGCTCAGCACCAACAGGTGTAATCCAATACAGGAGAGCTGGTTACATGGCTAAGCTGTTAATTGTTGATGACGAACCGGGAATCAGGGAAATGCTTGAAATATATCTTAACCAGGAGGGGTATGACGTGACGTGTGCCGCTGACGGTGATACCGCCTTAACGTATTGCCGCAAAACCCCTTTTGACGTGGTCATTGCTGATATCAAAATGCCGCGCCTGGACGGTATCAGCCTGTTGCACCAGGTTAAAGAATTTTCCCCGGACACGGTGTTTATTATGATCACGGCGTTCGCCTCGTTTGAAACTGCAAAAAAGTCTATGGAACAGGAAGCCTACGATTATATTACCAAGCCCTTTGACGTTGAAGACATCAAGCGCAAAATTGAGGCTGCCCTGAAAAAGAAAAAGCATGCGCCGGCAAACCGCGGGGAGAAAACGGCACCAATCACCCGCCACGATACCGGTTTAGCCGCTGGCGGGTTTGAAAATTTGCTGGGGATCAGTCCCGGCATGAAAAAAGTTTTTGATATAATTCCGCGGGCGGCCTCTGCAAAGACGAATGTTCTCATCACCGGTGAGAGTGGCACAGGCAAAGAACTGGTTGCCAAGGCGATCCATGCGCACAGTCCGCGCAGCAGCCAGCCTTTTATTACGATAAACTGCGGTGGCATTCCTGAATCGCTGCTGGAAAGCGAGCTGTTCGGTTATAAGAAAGGCGCTTTCACTGGAGCCATGGCCAACAAAAAAGGGTTTTTTGAGATCGCCAATGGCGGGACTATTTTTCTTGACGAAGTAGGAGAGTTGCCGCTGGTGCTGCAAGTAAAACTGCTCAGGGTGGTTCAGGAAAAAACCTTTACGCCTGTAGGCGGTACTGAAGAAGTAAAGGTGGATGTCAGGATTATTTCCGCCACGAATAAAGACCTTGAGAAAAAGGTCATGGAAGGCAGTTTCAGGGAAGATTTATATTATCGGCTTAATGTCATCCACATTCATATTCCGCCGCTGCGAGAACGCACCGAGGACATCCCGCTCCTGGCGAATTATTTTCTGAAATATTATTCCCACGAATTAGGCAAGCAGGTCACGGAAATATCCTCCTATGCCATGGATTGCCTGATGCAGTACCCCTTTCCAGGCAATGTGCGGGAGCTGGAAAATATTATTGAGAAAGGGATTGCTCTGGCTAATACCAGCATCATGCTGCCCGAGAGCCTGGAGCTTTCAAAATTCAAATTTACGAGACCGGGACACAAAGCCGGATTGCCGAACGGCGACATAGAGATTCCTCCGGAAGGTGTGCTGCTGGATGAACTGCTTGAGCGTCTGGAACGGCAATATATTGAGAAAGCGCTTAAAATGGCGAAAGGCTCCATCTCGGGAGCGGCAAAACTGTTGGGGATATCGTTCCGGTCCATGCGGTATCGGCTCGATAAATTAAAAATGAATGGCACGGAATTGCAAGAATAACCGTGCTCTGAGTTAATCAGCGCCGCCTATCGTATCTCAAAACCACCTGCGAGATAGATCCCATGGCAGTGAAAAGTGAACTGCAGAATCGGCTCCAGTGGCTCATGTTTTTGCGGGCCACCATCGTCACGTTCTTCCTGGGCATCGCAATTATTATTCAGTTGCAACGTGACACCTCGTACCAGGCCCCCTATCTGATGTATCTCTACGGCCTCATTGCGACAGTTTATATCCTTACGATTATATATGCTGGCCTCCTCTACACGGCAATCAACCTCAAACAGCTCTGCTATGTGCAGCTTTTTTTAGATATTCTTCTTATTACGGCGCTGCTTTTTATCACCGGCGGTGTCAACAGCATTTTTTCATTCATGTATAGCATCGTAATCATGGGGGCGAGCATCCTACTGTATCGGTCGGGCGGTTTTATATTGGCAACCGCGGCAAGCATCTGCTACAGCCTTCTCATCAGTCTGCAAGCGGCAGCCCTTATTCATCCTCTGCAGAGCGCAGTATTCATTGCCCGGGGCTATGCAGAAGAGCGGTTATTATTCCCCATCATTGTCAATGTGACAGCGTTTTACCTGGTGGCGGTGCTGAGCAGTTTTATTGCCGAACAGGCGCGCAAAACACGCATCCAATTAGACGAACGGCAACTTGACTTAAAAACCTTGCAGGCGCTGAACGAACACATCATTCAAAGCATAAACAGCGGCTTAGTGACACTCGACCGGACGGGGAAAATCATCACCTTCAATAGAGCCGCAGAGCAGATTACGGGATATGCCTTTGCACAGGTTTCCGGGCGACCTGTTGCCGAGATCTTTCCGCTTCTGGTCATACCGGTGAGCACCGGTGATGCGCCATTAAGCGCCCCGGTACTGTCGCGCTGTGAAGCGCCTTTCACCCGCGCGGATGGCAAGGAGCTGCGGCTGGGATTTTCTCATTCCCGGTTACGGGATGGAAGCGGCAGAGAGATTGGCACCATTCTGGTGTTTCAAGATTTAACGCCGCTCAAGGAAATGGAAGCCTATGTCAGGCGCGTGGACCGGCTTGCAGCGATGGGCCGGCTGGTTGCCGGCATCGCCCATGAAGTGCGAAATCCGCTCACCTCTATTAGTGGCTCCGTGCAGGTTTTACAAAAGAATCTGCATTTGAGCGATCATGACCGTCGGCTGATGGAGATCGTGGTTCGGGAGAGCAACACGCTGAATCAGCTTATTTCCAATTTCATTCAGTTTGCCCGTCCCAATAGCCAGAAACGTGAAGTCATTAATTTAAAAAACCTGGTTGAGGAGACACTCCAGCTCTTTCACAATAGCCCTGATTGTCGCCAGACCATCCACATCAGCTACGCGGTACCGGATAACGTGTGCTTCAATGCCGATGCCCAGCAATTTAAGCAGGTTCTCTGGAACCTGCTTATCAATGCCGCACAATCCATCAACCATGATGGCGGCGTAATAACTATCCACGGCCGGTATCTTGATAGCGAGCCGGCGGGGGAGGTAGAAAGCGATACCGCTATCCTCATTCCAGAAACGGGTTCGCGCCATGTTGAAATTTCAGTCCAGGATTCTGGCTGCGGTATTGCTGAAAATGATCAAGACAAAATTTTTGAGCCGTTCTATACGACAAAAGAACAGGGCACCGGGCTTGGTCTTGCCATTTCCTATAGAATCATAGAAGAAATGGGGGGAACCATCTCCTTTACGACGAAACAGGGGGTGGGAACCTGCTTTACGGTCCGGGTTCCAGTATAGACGCCTCGGGGGCGTTTTGATCTGATGCACCCCATAGCGCGTCCAGGCTATGTATCAACAATAACCCAGGGGCAAAACGTGGTTGCGTGGTTGAACCGGCAAGCGGTAGTCATTATGGTGCCAGTCGTGCTCGGTTGCCATGTGTATTTACATCGGTTGTCATCAGGAACGATTCAATTTCTGCGACCGGAACTACGTGGTGGAAAGAATGGTTGATACTGCGCGTTGACTCATAGGAAAAGGTAACCGAGAGAGGGGAGCGGCTGAGAGTGCAAGACGAAGCGTCATGGACGAGGTACCTTAAGGGTATTA
>FWPV01010642.1_pt1 | contig 14976 bp, 15 predicted proteins | sample 2228371 | NCBI WGS metagenome assembly FWPV01 (sample SAMEA103939776, study PRJEB20133) | metagenome
TACGATGGATGACATTTACAAACGCCTGGCAATCAAACTGGGTTACCCCGATTCTAAGTATATACCCAAAATTTTCGAATATGCGGCAACGCCGAGACAGGCGAAGATTCTCGAAGCCCTGAACAAGCCTCCGGAGCCGGCATTAACCGCTGAGCAACTGGCGGAGAAGCTGGGACTGGACGCCGAAACAATAAAGCAGGAATTGGAAGACCTGTTCTACAGGGGCCTGGCTTTCCCGCGTAATTTCCAGGACCGCCGCGAATGGAGGTTCGGCAAATCAGCGATGCAGCTTCACGATGCCATGATAAGCGGCTGGAGGCGATTCGGTGAGCCGGAGAAACTCTACAATCTATGGCATGAGTATAACGAACACGAAGGCTACCGCGCCTATGGCAAGGATTATGCCGCTGCGCCTGCTCCGATAATGCGAATCATACCCACCTGGCAATCCGTCGCGGATGACCCCAACCTCCAGCCCTGGGAGGACTGGCGACAGATACTGAAAAGCAAGCCGCTCATCTCCGTGGTGGACTGCCCCTGCCGCCTCGAGGTCAGAGCCTGCAAGCGCCCCGTTGAGGTGTGTCTCGACTTCGACAGGACGGCGGAGTACGACATCGCCAGTGGGCACGGCAGGAAGCTGAGCTACGAAGAAGCACTGGACATAATGGAAAAAGCGGCGCGCTCCGGGCTGATACACACGGCGGTCAACGATGCCAATGTCACCCTGATGTGCAACTGCTGCAACGATTGCTGCATCGAGTTCCAGACCCTGGAGAAGTGCAACATACCCCTCAGCCAGCACTACGCCAAGAGCCGCTACGAGGCGAGCGTCAATCAGGACTTGTGCGACGGCTGCCAGGACTGCATAGACAACTGCAACTTCGACGCCATAGCCATGGCAAAGTCTCCCGGCTCGAAGAAGCTCAAGGCACAGGTGAATCCCGAGGCATGTTACGGCTGCGGCTGCTGTTTCATGGTCTGCGAACAGAAAGCTATCTCCATGAAATGCGTCAGACCCGTTTCGCACGTGCCCGGCGTACAAGCGTAAGATAGCATAGAGCCGATTTCTGGCCGTTCATGGTTCAACAGGCTCACCACGAACGGCTGCAGATGCTATTCTGTAGCAAGAGCGCACGCCATGCGCCCCCACCATTGACAAATCTCCTTCACCCACTTAAATTGTTCCTTGCGGGCAGCAGAGCAACACAATCAGGGATCTCAAAGTGAATGTAATCTACGACCAGCGTACCTACCGGGAATTGCCGCAGTCTATGGCAGTCAAGGAATCAGACGACGCCTGGCATCCGTTGAAAGACCGCAACTATGTCGAGTGGTGGTACTTCGACGTGATGAACAACGACGGCAGCATCGTCAGGGGTCAGTTCTATATCTCAGGCAACAGGTGGCATGGCCGCAACTCTATGACCGGCGTCAGAGCCAGCTACGTTAAGCCCGATGGCACAGAGCTGCTCATCGAAAAGAAATTCCCGCTCTCTTCCTTCAAGGCTTCTACAGAGACCTGCGATGTACAGATTGGCAGTAACTTTATCAAAGGAGACTTATCGCTTTACACGGTGCATATTGAGGACGAGGATAAAGCGCTGGACCTCGAACTCCGCTCCGATATGATGGGCTTCACCAGCCGAGCCTGCTTCGGCAGCGAGTCCAAGTATATGTACTGGGTGGTGCCCCAGCCTCGTTGCCGGGCGAAGGGCTTATTCAAGACACAAAACGAGACTTTCAATATCGAGGGCACAGGATACCGCGACCACAACTGGCTCAACTTCCCGCCCATGGATTATTTGGCGTACTGGGACTGGGGCAGGATTTACAATGACGAGTTCACCATCATTTTTGCGGATATAGTCAGCACCAAGAAGTTCAACAATGCTGAGATAAAGCCGCTACTGATTTATGATTCAAACAGGATGATTTACCTGACCACAGAGCTACAGAGGTGGCATCTGACCAAAGGGGATATATCGCTTGATTCTGAGATAAAGGCAGGCATACCGCGAATACATCTGCTGAACGCTCACGGCGATGGCTTTTCGCTACGGCTCAATCTGCAACTCAAGAGCGTCTTCCAGAAAATCGACCTGCTTGCCGACTTCAACCCGGTAGTCAGATTCTTCATCCGCACCTTCAAGGCGAAGCCTGCCATAGCATCGCTTTTCTCCACGGGCTCCGGTGAGTTGAATATAGATGGCAGGCGACATGCTCTAAACTGCACCGCCATACATGAGTTCGTGAACAATCTCAGATGACTGACTGCTGAACGCTGAAAGCTGAAGGAGCAGACCGATGAGCAAGCCGTTCAAGGTATGGAGGGATATCTACCAGGTCGGGGGCGCTGATATCTCGAACCCCTACGACTGCTCCGTGTATCTGCTCGATGGAGGCGACACATCGATGCTCATCGATGCCGGGGCAGGCAGGAGCTTCGAGAGACTTGTGTCCAACATAGACAAGCTCGGCTTGGACCCGAAGAAGCTCAGCAGCATACTTGTAACCCATGCTCACATAGACCACATCGGCTCGCTGCACCAGTTCCAGAAGGAATACAAAGTTGAGATAATTGCCCATGAACTCGATGCCGAAGTTCTGGAGAAGGGTGGCGAGGTTGCCGCCGAGGCTTACGGAGTCCGATATGTGCCTTGTCGAGTTGACCTGAAGATTCGAGGTCCCACGCATACATTGCAGGTCGGCAAACACAAAGTCGTAGTGATTCACATCCCAGGGCATACCGCAGGAAGCATTGCAGCATATCTGGACACCGGAGGCAAAAGGGTGCTCTTCGGGCAGGACATCCACGGGCCATATTACCCCGAATGGGGCGCAGACCCGGCGCTCGCAAAGCTATCTTTGCAGAAGCTCATAGAATTGAAGGCGGACATACTTTGCGAGGGGCATTTTGGAATCTATCAGCCCGCTTCGGAGGTCAAGAGATATATCCAGCAATACGTGGATCGGTTATAGCCGCTGGAATTATATTCCTGGTTCGACAAGCCAGTCCTGAGCGAAGCCGTAGGGCTCATCACGAACGGCGGTTCACCACTCCACAATCTCATACTCCGGCTCACCGACTCCCAGTGCAACAGCACGTCTCAGGTGCAGTACATCGTTGAGGCGCTTGCGTTTGAGCCTTGCGTCCACCCTCGACAGCAACTCCAGTCCAAGCGCATCCAGGCTCACGGGGTCGCTTCCGGCAAGCATGTAACCTAGAGCCCTCCTCTTGCCTCCGTGCCTGAGCTCGTTCGTATCCACCAGAGTCTGTACACCGTCAACGATGTACAGGACGGGCCTTATAATCTCATTCAGCTCTGCAATTATCGTATTGACATCCAGCCTGTGATGCAGCCGCCTTTTGTCGTCTGACGACAGGAAGCCAATATGGTTCTTCAATGCGCCGGTGATATCGCAGATGCCATGCGATTTGAGCACGGGGAGCGAGATGATGAGGTCGAAGTCGAAAGCGAGTTGCGAGAGTTCGAGCTCCAGGCTTCGAGTCCTTATCTTCACCACCCTTGAATGTAAATCAAGCAGAGGCACTTTCAACCTGTCACACATAGCCTTCAGCGGATGGTTCTCCAGTATGAGTCTGGACTCTCCAGCATCCCATGCCGGGCCATCGGCAACCACGACTTCTCGGGCAACGCCCTGCAACTGTCTAATACAGGCTTCAACAAGGTCAGGGTGCGTAGTGGTAGGATACGGCTCATGGGAGACTATGTTGGGCTTGAGCAGAACTTTCTTCCCCTTAGCCTTGCCACGGATATCGAATTGGTGGAAGGCTCTGATTATAAACCGTTCCCTATCCCCGCCCCGCTTCAGATAGACTGTGCTCACAATAAGCTGCCGTTCATAATCCTTAGTCCATTCTAGCACCTCTGGCTGACTGGGAAAAAGGGAATCGGGAGGCGGAGCCTCCCGATTCCCTTTTTGCGTGCAGGCACAGATTCAATGCCTACTTATTGTCCGCTTTACCGTGCTGCTCACGCAGAACCCTCTTCAAAACCTTGCCGGTAGAGGTACGTGGGAGCTCATCAACAAACGCCACGTAGCGGGGTCTCTTGAAGCTGGAGAGCCTCTGACGGCAGAACTCAATAATCTCCTCCGGCGTTGCCTTCTCCCCCTTCTTGAGGACAACCACGGCTTTAGGCTCCTGCCCCCATTCCGGATCAGGAACACCGATGACCGCAGCTTCTTCTATCTTGGGATGGGAGTACAGAACATTTTCCACCTCTTCAGGCGAGATGTTCTCTCCACCCCTGATAATCATATCGTCGCCGCGTCCCGCCAGGTAGATATAGCCCTCCTCGTCCATATAACCCATGTCGCCGGTATGCAGCCAGCCGTCTCTTATAGCTTTGGCCGTCTTCTCAGCATCCTTCCAATAACCGCTCATCACCCGCGGCCCCCGGGCAACAATTTCGCCAGTCTCGCCTCTGGGCACCTCTTTGCCGTGCTCATCGACTATCCTGACCTATACATCTTCCATAGGTCTGCCTATTGACGATTGCAGCCTTTTCAGCTTCTTCGCCTTCTCTTCATCTGTGCCAGTGATGACATGGTCTTCGGGACCGAGCGCAGTTATAGTGGAAGCGGTCTCGGTCTGGCCAAAGGCGTTGATGAACATTACGCCAGGAAAAACATCTATCGCTTTTCTAATGACCTCAAAGGGCATCGGAGCAGCGCCGTAGGTTATCACCTTCAGGCTGGACAGGTCGTACTTACTGAAGTCAGGGTCGTCAATGATGCGCTTGAGCATTGTAGGCACCAGCATGGCACGGTTGGCTTTGGTCTCCTGCACCGTCTTCATCCACTCCTTGACCTCGAACTGCCTCATCATCGCCAGCGTCCTGCCGCCATAGATGGCAGCCAGCACAGCCTGAGTGCCTGCCACATGATACAGTGGCACGGTGAGCAGGTTGACCTCCTCTATCTCCGGGTCAACAGGCGTCACATTGGTCACCATATAGGATACAAAGCTGTTATGAGTTAGAGGCACTCCTTTGGGACGCCCTGTTGTTCCTGCGGTGAACATCAATATGGTGACATCGTCATCCCCGATGTCAGCGACCACATCATCGGGAGATGACCTGGCTATTAAGTCTTCATAGTGAAGCATACCATCTGCTTTCCTATCTATGCTTATAATCTGCTGGACCCTGGGTATGTCCTTGCGGAAACTATTGACCATATCCAGATAGCGTTCGCCCACAAACAGGACCTTAGCCTCGCAATAATTGAGCATATAAATCAGCTCATCGGCTTTAGCCCTGAAATTCAAGGGGCTGAATATTGCGCCGAGCTTCGCAACCGCAAAATATGTCTCCACATACTGGGGGCAGTTCACTTGCAAAATCGCCACCATGTCGCCCTTTTTCACCCCAAAATCGGCAAGGGCGTGGGCAAGCCTGTTCGAGCGCTCGTTCAGTTGGCCGAAGGTGAGCTTCTTTCCTTCAAAGATCACCGCCGGACGGTCGGGCACTATGGAGCTGGCTATGGTGAGGAAGTCTGTAGTATTCATCCACTCTCCTTCTAGATTATTGCTTATTTGGATGCATTCAGCTTTCAGTTTTCAGTGAGTTATAAAGTAGCTACTGACCCCTGAAAGCTGAATGCTTATTTCCTGCCCAGCTTTGCTTTGACCCTTTCCAGAATTCTGGACATCACCATGCCCGCCCTTTCACTGATGCGGACATGGGCGGCACTATCCAACTCTGTGGGACCATCGTTTATTATAACCAACTTCGCCCCCGATTGCAGCGCATAGTAGGGCATGAGCGCCGCCGGATACACAACGAGCGAAGAGCCGATGACAATGCAAACATCGCAGCTTCTGGAACGCTTCTCCGCCTCCATCGTCTCCCATACCGGCATCGCCTCGCCGAAGAAAACCCCCTCGGGCTTCAATATGCCGCCGCACTTAGCGCAATCAGGCACCTCAACACCAGCATCGATCCATCTCTGCACTTCCTCGTAGCGATGGCGTTCCCCGCAGCCCAGACACTTCACCCACTGCATATTCCCGTGAAGCTGAATCACTCTTTCGTCCGCCAGTCCAGCTTTCTGATGCAGCCCGTCCACGTTCTGCGTAATTACGCAGTCCAGCTTGCCTATCTTATCCAGCTCAGCAACAGCGTAATGCGCAGGGTTAGGCTTTATATCATTCCAACTGAAGCCCATAGTCTTGCCCATCTGCCACACTCTCTTCCTCGCCTCGCGGTCCCCCACAAATTTCTGATAGGTGAAGTCCTCCGGGTCGACCTTGGTCCAGAGCCCATCGGGACCTCTGAAATCAGGGATGCCCGACTCTGTACTGATCCCGGCGCCAGTGAACACCACGACCTTCCTGGCATTAACTATAAGGTCGGCAACCTCTTCAATAAGCTCGTCTAAAGACTTGCTGCCTTTTTCCTGAGCCATCTCACCAACCTCCACCCGCAAATTTCTAAACCATTTTGGATTTTGCTATTTGAAATTTGAACCAGTTTGGGATTTCGAATTTAGAATTTCGGATTTAATGAGTCTTTGCCCTCTTTTGCTCTTTGTAAGCCTTTATTCGTTCTTTCGCGTCCTCTGTCTGTAGCACCATGGAAAAAAGCCTCTCCTCCATTTCCAGTCCTTCCGCCAGTGACAGGTCAAGGCCACGGTTTATCGCCTGTTTAGCGAACCTCACCGCTGTCTGGCTGCGGGACATCAGCACCCTCGCCATGCTTTCAGCGGCAGACTGCAGATTATCCCTGGGCACAACTCTGTGTATCAGTCCGATGCGCAGAGCCTCATCGGCGCTGATAATCTCACCTGTTAGTATAGCCGCCACGCACATGCCCGGCCATACTAGCCTGGGCATAGTCTGACTGCCTCCCGCAGTGGGCACCATGCCTATGCCCACCTCGGGCAAGCCGAACCTTGCATCAGCGGAGGCTATGCGGATATCGCAGCACATCGACATCTCCACCCCTGCCCCTAAAGCGAAACCGTGTATGGCAGCTATGAGAGGCTTGGAGACACCCAGGAACTGACCCCACAGATCACGCTCCCACCTTATCTGTCGGGCGATGTTCTGAGAGGGCGTTGTTCCGAACTCGGTGATATCCGCGCCTGCTGAGAACCCTCTCTCGCCCGCTCCCCTGATAATGCCCACGACTACCTCAGGGTCATCCTCGATTGCCGAAAGTATTTCGTATAGCTCATCCCTCATCTTTATGTTAACTGCGTTCAACACTTGAGGGCGGTTCAATGTGATAAAAGCGATGCCGTCCTTTTTCTCATAGATTATGGTCTCGAAGGCGTTCATGAGCCAGATATGTTACTCCCCCTTAAAGGTCGCCTTTCGTTTCTCCAGGAAAGCTTTGATGCCCTCTGCCCTGTCCTTTGTCGTCTGAAGCAGGAATGAGAGGTCTGCTTCCAGCCGCAGCCCCTGCGCCAGCGTCATATCCATGCCTTTATTTACCGCCTCTTTGGCATACCTCACAGCGATGGGCGCTCTCGATATGAGCTTCTTCGCAATCTCCTCAGCCTCGTCATAAAGCTTCTTCATCGGCACCACTCTGGAGACCAGTCCAAAGCGATATGCCTCGGCGGCATCAACAGGCTCAGCCATCAGCACCATCTCTGTCGCTTTCCCTCTGCCCACTAAACGGGGCAGACGCTGCGTACCGCCGCCGCTGGGAATCAGACCGTACGATGTCTCGGGGAAGCCGAAACGTGCGTTCTCTGAGCAAATCCTGATGTCGCAGCTCAACGCCAGCTCAAGGCCAGCGCTCAGCGCATCGCCATTGACAGCAGCGATAACAGGGCAATTGATACCAGCGATCGCGTTTGCACTCAGGCTTGAAGCATTCTTCCCCGGAACGTATTTATCAAGCTCAGCGAGGTCAAAACCCGTGCAGAAGGCATCCCCTGCACCTGTGAGCACAACGACCCTGACTTCATCATCCTGATTGATAGTGCGGCAGGCGTCAACAAGCTCATTTGCAAGTTCCAGGTTTATGGTATTGCCTGCGCGGGGTCGGTTGAGGGTGAGCCAGACGAGATGCTCTTTTTTCTCGAAGGTCAGCAGCTTATAGGGCATGAGGCTTCCTTGCTTCGGAGTCCACAGAAAATCTTACCCGACTCACGATTCTGTGTCAAGGAAAAACCCTTGCCTTCGTTATCATCGGCAGATATACTGAGACAGGAGCAAAAAATGGCACACGATGAGGCTTTGCGTAGAGCTATCGAGGGAATGAAGGGCATCACGCCCTACGCCGTTGCCTCGAAGAGCGGCACGGATTTCGATGGCAAGAGGTTCCGTATTCCCTTCTTCAACCGGGTCTTTCTGGTATACCATCCAGAGACAAGAATAGTCGAGGAAGGCAAGACAACGCCGGTCCCTCAGTACATCGAGATAATCCTGCTGCATTACCTTCTACAGTCAAGGGGCATGGCAGTTGCGGATGAGTGGATAGCCTACCGCCAGCTACCCGGCGCATCGCTGTTCCAGGCCAGGTTCGAGCAGATGGCGATTAGACCGCTGCTCAGCGCCTTCGAGAACAACCTCGAGGCATTCAAGAAAGCCGGGGCTGCGATCGGAGGGACGCCGATTACCCGCACCGGCGATGCAGCTTTCAAGTTCATGGCGTTGCCGAAGATACCTATGGCCTGCATTTACTATCAGGGCGAGGAGGGCATACCCAGTTCGGTCAATATCCTGTATGATGCCGCTGCTCCCGAGTACTTGCCTACCGAGGACCTTTCTTTGTTGGGCGTTTATCTCGTCAACGCGATGAGAAAAGCAAGGTAGAAAGCCCGCAGCAACAAGCTTTCAGCCTTTAGCTCCATATGCAACCCAATGCTGACCACTGACAGCTGAAAACTACTCTTTTGGGTCCCCCAATCTCCTCAGTATGTCCCAGAAGGCGCCGCGATAGCCTGCTTTGATGGCGTTTACGAGCACGGTGTTGTCATTGTAGTTGTAGTTGCGCTCCGCCGCCGAAGGCGAGGCATAGAAAAATCGTTTGTCTCCGCCGATAAGTTGCGAAAGGTATTCCGGCGCGTCCTGCCCCATTTGTGAGGAGAGATAGAAGACGGGACGGAAGAAGTTGTCGTTGTTTTCCGTAGAGCCGCAGAGGTTCGGATTGTTGCACAAAGGACCTTCTTTGATAACCTCTGCTGCCAGCCTGGTATTAGGTATGATGCGCACTCCAAACGAGATGCCCACCCTGTCAGGAGATACTCTTTTCATGGTCTCTATGGTCTGCTTCAGGGTGTCTCTGGTCTCGCCGGGACCGCCAATGAGGAGGTCATACATGAAGACGATGCCCTCCAGGTGGCAGACATCAGCCGTACGGCTGATGTCTGCCACCGTGAAGTCACGTCCCAGACTGCGCAGCATAGTGTCACATCCGCTGTCCACGCCGAAGTCTATGCCAGCACACCCAGCCTTGAGACACAACCTAGCCAGTTCCCGTGAAAAAGGCACAGGGCTGGCGTAGGTGTACCATCTGACTCTGTCTCCCAGACCCCGCGCAATCAACTCCTGACAGACGCTTCTGGCATGTTCCTCGGGTATGTTGAACTCGCTGTCGCAGAAATGGAAATCGTCGATGCCCATCTCCAACAGAGCCTCCATCTCATCGGCAATGCTCTGCGGGGAGCGCAGGCGCAGCTTTTTTCCTTTTCCAACAGGGTCAGCGCAGTAGATGCACCCTTGAGGACAGCCCCGCTTGGTCTCGATACCAGCCATGCCGCCTTCGATAAAATAGCGCCGGTTATCAATCGTGTCCCGCTTCGGAGCAGACAACCCATTCAAATCAACATATCTAGCCCTGTTAACTCTGAAGCCACGCCCGCTGCGATACACCAGCGCCGGCACATCTGTGTAGGCCTGCTGCAATGCAATCCTGTCTACAAGCAAAGGCAGAGATAGCTCTCCCTCGCCCCAGATACCGAGGTGAAGTCCGTAATACTCCAGAACAGCCCCGGGCATGATGGAGAACCCGGAGCCGCCCAGAATTATGGGGGCAGATGTAACGGTCTTAAGCATGTCTATCACCTGCCTGTATTTGTCTATGCAGAAGTCCTGGCTGGCAAGATAGGTATCGTCTGTGTTGCGCAGGGTTACTGCCACCGCCAGTGCATCGTTGCGAGCGAAATAGCTTTTGATGTCCTGGGCAATATCCATCGAGAAGCAGAGGTCGAGCAAATCGACCTGAAACCCCTTCAATCTAAGGGCATGGGCGAGATAGTCCAGAGCAATGGGTGCCACGGGAGGCTTCATCTGATTGGGGTTGACCAGCAGCACCTTGCCCTGCGCTCTTGCAGAACGGCGAGCAACGGGCATCAGCCCTCCTTGCACATGTGGTTTACTTTCTTGAGCCACATCAGTGCCGTGTCCATAGCGGGCTGGCTGAGCCGCAGCCTGTGCTCGGCGCCTTTGATAATAGCGATTTCCTTCGGCTCTCTGGCTTTCTGATAAAGCTCCAGCGCATGGCTCGGCGGCACGGTGACATCCTTATCTCCGTGAATAATCAAAAGGGGGCGAGGTGAGATTCTGTCTATCCACCTTGTCGGTGAGACCATGTTGAAGCCGTTAGCCCATTCCTCCAGAGAGGGCGGGAAGGAGCTATCCCTGACTATCCCTACCTGCCGGCAATGGGTTAAGAACTCTTCCAGCTTGCTGAATTCCGAGATATCGAAGAAGCGCGCTGGACAGGCGCAGGCAACAACCGAAGTGACTCTATCATCATGTGCGGCATGATAGACCGATGCCATAGCCCCACCGCTGAAACCCATCAGAGATAAACGCGATTTGTCCACTTCTTCCAGGCTGAACAGATAGTCTATCGCCGCCCTGACATCCCGCGTCCAGCCCGACATGTCGAAATTGCCCTCGCTCTCCCCTGTGCCTCTGAAATTGAAAATAAGAGAAACAAATCCCTCGCTGCAGAACCTTTCAGCAAGAACGGGGTAACCCCTGTCCGACGGGTCGGGCATGCGTTTGGCGGGCACACCATGGCAGATGCAGACGGCAGGATAAGGCCCTTTGGCTTCGGGGATATAGATTTCCGCTGCCAGCCTCAGGCCATCGGCCTTCAAACTAACCCTTCTTGCCGACACGGACCTCACCTTCCTCAAATCCTTCCTTTGTTACGACCTTCTGCTTGAGGCGGTCAACAGCGTACTGGCAGGCAGCGAATGCTTCCTGGCGATGCGTCGCAGCAATCACCATAACTATTGCGACTTCATTGGGAGCTATCTTCCCTTTCCTGTAATAGAATGCTATTTCGCCGACATCCCATTTCTCCCTGATTTCGCCGACTATGTCCCTGAGCATCCCCGTCGGCCCCCCTGCAGGCACGATATGTTCAAGATACGTAACCTTCCTCCCCTCCGACTCGCCTCGCACCTTTCCTACATAGGCCACTATGGCGCCGCACCCTTCGCCCTTGACTTGAGAGATGACTTCCCCGGGAACCAGCGGCTTGCGCGTAACCTGTATCATATCCTTGTTTTCCATCTCAGCTCCCTCTGAAATCCTCCTTGCGAAATTATAACCCACCAACTCCGTGAAGTCGAACGGCTCCAGGAGTGCCGACATATGGTATAATTATGTCCAAACCACTCAGGAAAAAACGATGTACAGAGCAGCGATAATACTGATTTTAGCGTTTCTGCTAGCAAGCTTCACAGCCGGGTGCAGCAAGAGCGGCCCCGAAGCCGACTTCAGCGCCTCGCCCAGATCAGGATACCCGCCTCTAGATGTGCAATTCACCGACGAATCAACAGGCAATATCGAGACCTGGGAGTGGGACTTCGATAACGATGGCACCGTGGATAGCACAGAACGAAATCCGCAGTTCACTTATGACGAGATTGGCAACTACACAGTGAGCCTCACGGTGAGCGGACCTGGCGGCAGCAATACCGTGACAAAGGCATCATATGTGAAAGTGCAACCCTGTCCCCGTTTCGCCGATTTCATCATAGAGCCCGTACCAGCGAACTGCAAGGTTCAAGGAGAAGGGCTATCGTGCACAGGAACTACAACCGTTCAGTTCATAGACAGGTCGACAGGCAATGTTATCGCCTGGGCCTGGGACTTCCAGAGCGACGGCATTATCGACAGCACAGAGCAGAACCCTTCTTACACTTACAGAAATGTTGGCATATACTCCGTCACCCTTACCATAACCACCCCCACCTGTGAGGATACCATCACCAAGTACGACTATATCAGCATCACCGGATGCAAGACCTGAGGATGATGACTGAAGCGCCCGTCGGGCGCAACAGACAGGCAAGATAGCAGCAGAAGCGGGGGATTAACAAAGCTGATTATCCTTGCGTCCCAGGGTGAAGGGGCAGGAGCCTTGAGATATAATGTTCTCAAACAAGACCAGCGCTGCCGGTCTGTCCATTCTTTCCAATCTCTTACTTGTAGCCCTCAAGCTGGCAGCGGGCATCATAATGGGCAGCGTCAGCGTAATCTCTGAGGGCATCCATAGCGCAACAGACCTTCTGGCAGCCCTCATCGCCTTCTTCAGCATCCGCGCCGCCGTCAAGCCTGCCGACAGAGAGCACGAGTTTGGACACGGCAAGTTTGAGAATATTAGCGGCACTATCGAGGGATTGCTGATATTCGGGGCTGCTGGGTATATCATCTACGAGGCGATAGGGAAGATAATCAGCGGAGCACGCCCCGAATTTCTTAGTGCCGGCATAGGGGTGATGGCGTTCGCGACAGTAATCAATTTCTTCGTCTCACGCCACCTGCACAAAGTAGCCAATAAAGACGACTCAATCGCTCTGGAAGCGGATGCCTGGCATCTGACTGCAGATGTCTATACCTCGCTGGGCGTCCTGGCAGGCTTGATAGTGATAAGGATAACGGACTGGCATATTGTTGACCCCATAATCGCCATAGGCGTGGCGTTGCTTATCCTCCGGGCAGCTTGGAACATCACCCGCAAGTCCATCGGCGGACTGGTGGATAAACGACTGCCTCAGGTGGAAGAGGATGTGATAGCAGCCAGCATCATGGAACACGTTGGTGAGTTGGCTGGCTTCCACGAACTCCGCACCCGCAAGGCGGGCAGTCAGCGCTACATCGAGCTGCACCTAGTTTTGCCTAAAAAGGTGACGGTCGAAGAAGCCCACAGGCTCTGCGACCACCTTGAAGAAGACATCAAGAGCAAGCTGTCGGAAAGCGCGGTAACCATTCACTGCGAACCCTGCGACCAGTTGGAAGACGGCACCTGTCCGCCTGACTGCCCGGGGATAACATGTCGTCTGAAAGTGGACGGGGAGAACTCAGAAAACCGCGATTAAGCGACCACGCTGTTAGAATCCCACCCTTTCGATACGCTCGAAAGGTATGTCCACGGTCACAGGCCAGATTCTTACCCGGGCTGTGCCGCCTACTTTCATATTGACCTGACCATCCTGTTTGTATGCCTGATACAGAGCCACAATAGCCGAGAGAACATCTATCCTGTTCTCAACCTCGAAGCAGGTCGATTCCCCCGCCTTAACCCAGATGTCTTCATCCCTCTCCCCCCTGCCCAGCTGCACCCACTGGTCTCCCATCTCGAAATAGATAACATATTCGATTCTGTCGAGTGTAGCACTCAACGGGTTTGTATTCTCCACGCACACCGTGACGCCCACCAGCGCGGTGGTCATGCTGATATCCTTAAGACTCATACCCGTGACCTCGACTTCAGCCTCAACCGCTTTCTGTCCCAGCCATATTTCGAACCAGTTCGAATTGAGGATTACCACAAGAGAAACACATACAGCCACAATAATGAACACTACAAGCAATATAATGGCCACCCTCTTAGACAGCACAGGGCGCGACGGACACTTTAAACGCTTCACTGCAAAAATCCTTCGCACAAAATGTAAGCGAAATTGAGCGCAAAAGGCTATAATCAGCCTCGAAGATGCAATTCTGGAATACTATACAATGAGAGGAAACCGATGTCCAATAAGGGCTCGCAGTGAAAAGAGTGCAGGGGCTCAAAATTTGAGCCCCTGCGGCACATGGTTTATGCCCACGGAGGCTCTTTGACGTCACAGCTCTCGAAGTAGTCATCGTCCAGTTGACGCCGCGCCACTCCAGAATCAACGGCAGCCCTTGCCACAGCGTGAGTTACAGCCAGATGCACCCTGGGGTCAATTGGATTGGCTACCAATTCCCCTTCTCCCACGACACCGGCAATAGCCAGCGCCGCAGCCCTGTACATTTCGTAGTTGATTCTGGTAGCCTGCGCATCCAGCGTACCGCGCCAGATGCCCGGATAACCGAGCAGGTTGTTGACAGACCTGCCGTCAGCTGCCACAGCAGCGCCTGCCGCTCTGGCAGCCTCGGGAGCTATCTCGGGATACGGGTTAGAAAGCGCAAAGATTATCTGACCTTTCCTCACCATGCCTGGCTCGATAAGCCCTCTTACTCCCGAAGTAGCCACCACGATATCGCACTTCTGCATTATCTCATCGAGACTCGAAGGGATGCCGCCGCTCTCGGCATGCCGTTTTTTTCTTGTCTCAGTACTAACAGTGCCGAGTGTGGGATTAACCGTATATTGAAGCAGGAACCTGCCGATGCTAAGACCGGCAGCTCCAAGTCCGATAAGGCCTACCTTCGCTTCCTCAAGCTTCTTTTTTGTGAGCTTGCAGGCGTTAATAAGGGCAGCCAGTGTGACAACAGCGGTGCCCTTCTGGTCATCGTGCATCACAGGTATGTTAAGTTCATGGATCAGCCTGTCCTCTATCTCGAAACACCGCGGCGATGCTATGTCCTCCAACTGGATGCCTCCGAATGTAGGGGCGATGTGTTTCACGGTCTCCACAATCTCATTCGAGTCAGTCGTGTTGAGGAGGACGGGTATCCCGCTGACGCCCACCAGTTGCTGGAGTAAAGCAGCCTTGCCCTCCATAACCGGCATTCCTGCCACAGGCCCTATATTTCCGAGACCGAGT
>FWPV01010643.1_pt1 | contig 14975 bp, 13 predicted proteins | sample 2228371 | NCBI WGS metagenome assembly FWPV01 (sample SAMEA103939776, study PRJEB20133) | metagenome
CTTCTCAATATACTATTATAGCACAAACAGCAACTCAGCAAGTTACAGGTTACATATATAACCTAATAGGTGATACAGAAAAAGATTTACACATGCCACCTAATTTAGGTATAAATAAATTAATGGTCAATGACCAGATTATTTTTAATATAACCGGGCAACCACAAGATGTGGATATATCTGGTTATTTTCAAGATACGATCTCTATTTACGTTCATGTTTCTGGTTCTGGAATGTTTAGTATTGATAAAAATTCTGCACCATTCCCACCAGTAGTTAACGTAGTTTACACAATTCCTGATCAATACACAGTATATTACGGAACTCAACAAATTCAAAATCCATTAGCATTAACAAATGGAACTATACAATTTACAAAATATAATACAAATGGTTTGGTAGAAGGAACATTTACAGGAACTGATTCATTTGGAAATAATGTTAATGGAAGTTTCTCTGTTCCATATAATCATCAAATATTCCAAAGAAAAAAATAATAACCAGGTTTTTTCTTATGAACCTCTCCTCGAGCGGAGAGGTTTTTTGTTGATTTACGTTCAATGTTTTTTATTCGTTGGTTTTATTACACACCAAAAGGGGTTGTTTTGGGTGATAGTTGCTATAATCATTACGCTATTTTTATTATTTTTCGTTTTCTACCCTTCAAAAATTCCGAAAAGTTGGCATGATTATAGAATTTTAATAGGACCACAAAAAGACATTCAATCCTTACCTATTATATTTTTCAAACCATCACTGTTGATTTAACAACGTCAGACTTTTCGCTGTTTGTTTCTTCTTTAATCCCTAATAAATCATCTATAGCTTTATCGAGCTTGTTGTCCGGCACATAGCGAATATTCATCGAATATACAGACAACTGGCAGAGGGCTGCCTGTAAATCGAACTCCTGCTGCGACTGTACTACAAATAATTTACGCATGTTGTAATATTGTGCAAGGTATTCCTGTTCAGTTTGCCCGGGCGTAGGTACGAGAACGGCAGTTCTTTTCAGATGTATCAAATCCATTATCGTAGAATAGCCCGAACGGGAAACAATATATTTCGATTGTGCTACGAGATTTAATAACAAATCGGAAGTTGCTAGTGGATAGACCATTACATTATCATCCTGAAAAGGAAATAAATTCGTTTTGACATTACCACTAACAAGCACGCAGGGTTTTTGAAGGCTTTTCATTTGTGTTAGCAATTGCTGCTCAAATATAGTACGTTGTGGTTCAGGTCCGCTTACAATCCCCAGAACTTCGTACGTTGATTCGGTTTGGTTTGCATTTTTTCCTTCAAACCTCGACAAGAGCCCAATATAAACAGGACTGAGCCGTTTGTTAAAACTTAAATCACCTGCATAATTGGGAATAGTAACAACATCGGGCACCCAGCAGTAAGAAAAACGTTTAATTAAATGACTGATGCCTGAATTTATTAAATCTTCGGCCCACTTAACTTTTTTTGGTAGTTTAATGGATAATTGATGAGTTATAATAACAGAAGGAATATCTTTGTGAAAACAACCATAGCGATTATCGCTAATAATGGCAGCAAAAGAATAATGTTTAATAATTTTTTTCAACTTTCTTCTATCACGAACAACACTGACATAGATTTTTGGGATGAGCTTAATTAAATCAATGGTTCGCAACGGACCATTCCGATATTCAATTTTTGGAGAGGAACAGGGAATCCATTCAATATTTTCTACTTCTTGCTGTAAAAAATAATACTGCTTATCGGAACAGGCTACATATACGGTATAACCTCTTTTCTGCAATCGTCTGATAATTGGGACAATCCTTGCTACATGACCTAATCCCCAATCAAGCGGACATAAAAGTACATTATTTGATTTGTTTGCTATACCCATTTTACCTTTATACCAGCAGATTCTATTTTCTGAGCAATAGATTTCATCAAATCCATATCAATTTTTTCAAGAGTTGATACTGGTGGAAGTCTATCCAGGCTGCAAATTAGAACATACCATGGATGTATTTTTCTGTACGCTTCTATTAATAAGGAAAGTTCCTGTTCGGTAGTATTGTCTATAAACACATCATGGTACCTGCCTTTAAGAAACATTGTTTGCAAAGCAATTTGATGGCTTAATTTGCTCAGTGTGTCAATATATTCGTTCAGGTTAAGAGTTATATTGGGCAAGTTAATGGTTTGCATGGTTTGTTCGTTGGCTGAGTCGAGTTTAAACACTGGAACATCAATAAAACTTAAAGCTTTTTTAATGTCTGGCTTTTGAACAGTTGTACCATTTGTAAGTAAAACTATTTTCTTGCCCGAAGCATATAGGTCTCTCAGTTTACTTACAGATTCTGCGATCTCTAAAAAATTGGGATGAAGTGTAGGTTCTCCGTTTCCTGCATAAGTTAAAACATCGAGCGGTGTGCCCGATTGTTGAATAGAAATGAGTGTTTCTTCCAGTGCTTCCATAAGCTCCTTCTTCTCTGCTACCTTCCCACTAATGTGTTCGGGATTCCAACCACATTCGCAATATATACAATTGAATGTACAAAGTTTTGATTGCGACGGTAATAAATTAATTCCCAACGAGTAACCAAAACGCCGGCTTTTTACAGGACCATATATGCTATCATGAAAAAGGATTGACATTTTTTGTTGCTAAAATAGAGAAAAATTAAACGTATTAGAAATACTTATTATAGTATTTTCAGAATATTTCGACGCTCCTTAACATATACAACCGCGACAAACATCAGCAATAAAACAGAATTGAACATTGTTTTTAACCAGACAGCATCAATTTTAACAAAATTAGAAACAAAGAAAATCAGTAACGAAAGAGCCGTATAAAAGAATATTTCCTTAACCGGATAAGGCACAGGAAAATGTCTCTGTCCGAGCCAATAGGAAAAAATTGCCATTGAAACATAACAAATCAATGTTGTCCATGCTGCACCTTCGTATCCCATAATTGGAATTAACAAAACGTTTAACACAATAGTTACGATAGCCCCAAAAACAGTAAGAATTGCACCATATCGGGTTTTGTTTGTTATCTTGTACCAGATGGATAGATTAAAAAAGATGCCTAAAAATAAATTTGCCATCAGTAAAATAGGAACGATGTGTAGTCCGACTCTAAATTCCTTGCCGATAAAATATTGAACGAAATGAAGATAAAGCATGACCAGCAGAAAGATAAACAAGCCAAAAAGTATAAAATACTTCATAACTGTTGCATAAAGTTCTTTGGCGTTTTTCTCTTTTGCTTTATTAAAGAAAAAAGGCTCTGCTGCATATCGAAAAGTCTGAATAAACAAGGTCATCAAAACAGAGATTTTATAATTTGCACCATATATTCCCAGTTGATACATGGCAGAGTCTTTATCGGTAACCAGATATTTAAGCATAGCACGGTCGAAAGTTTCATTGACCATGCCTGCAAGACCAGCTATAAGCAATGGTAAAGAGTACATCAGCATCATCCGCAATAGTTTCACATCAACAGTTAGCGGAACTAATAAAGATGGGCTAAGCATAAACAAGGTAACAACATTTGCCAGGAGATTAGATATAAAAACATAACCTACCCCTAACGAATGATTATATATCCAACCAAGATGTACACCTTTTGCCGACAAATAAGGGAACAATAATAAAAACACAAGATTCGATATAATATTGACAGAAATATTAATGATTTTAATAAAAGCAAACTTCCATGCTTTATTTTGCTGACGAAGATAAGCGAAGGGGATAGCAGCAATACTGTCGGTAATAATAATCAGCAGCAACAACCATAGCAAATAAGACTGTTGTTCGTAATGAAGCACCTTTGATAAAGAAGGTATGCTAAAACCAAAAATCAGCAGAAAGACAAAAGAAGAGGAAAGAATGGAAAACAACGCAGTAGGATATACTTTAGAAGCATGCGATTCTTCCTGAACAAATCGAAAGAAAGCTGTTTCCATGCCATAAGTAAAAATAATAAGCAAAAACGATGAATAAGCATAAAGTTCTGTAACAACCCCATATTCCGAAGGGCTAAAAATATTGGTGTATAAAGGAACCAGTAAATAATTCAAAAAGCGGCCAACAATACTACTAAGGCCATAAATTGCTGTTTGACTAATCAGTGAACGAACTGAATTCAATTATTTTTTTTCTGCAAAATAACAGATAATTTTCATGTTTACAAAACTCAAATAAAGCATTCTATTAAAAAACAAAAGCACTAAAAATCATCAATAATGAAGCAACAAAATAGAGCCATAAAGTTTTTTGGGGAACATTTACTGTATTTAAGTTAAACAATATCATTTCGACAGGCTTAAGAAACAAAAGCAGAAATGAAGGAACTAACACTAACGATAATAAAAACCATAGTACCTCTTTTTCTTCAGCAGCAACTAACGCATTCATCGGATAATATGGCAACACAAATGCCAAAAACGCACCTACTATCCAAAGTGCCTTGAGTTTACTTGATTCATCGAAATGAAATCTTTTCCAAAAACCATGCTTTACATCAACTATTTCTTCTTCAGTTTGAGAATTATCTCTTTTTACCTTTGTAAATGAAATGTACACTGGTATAAGAATTAAAAACAGCGACCAAAAAGCATAACTTACTCCTAAAATAATGGAAAAAGTTTTATTTTTCTCTTCAAGAAAGTGTGGATAATACTCTCCTATTGACAAAATCATTATCATGGAAAGAAAGATTGAGTGTAATAAAATAAAAAAAACGAATGTATTTTTTTTCTTAATAGAAATATTTGAAGTAGAGAAAAACAAAATAAAATAAAAGCTTACTACAAACACAAAGAAGATCATGGTTATTGCTGCTGAATAATTAATCAACCATCGTGAAACAATAGCCCCTATTAACAGCGAAGCATAAAATAAATATGGCCATCTGATACTGTTCTTCATGATGCAAAAACTTTTAAACAATAACTTAACAGGATGCTGATAAAATAATCCTTTCCTTTAAGAACAGAAGAATATAAAATCAAATTCAGGTTATTTCGAAACATCCATGTACTAATCCAAACAAGTAATGAAAAAATGATAATCCATGCAGTACTAATAAAAAATTTTGCTATAAAGTGAACTTCTGTGTTTGCAATTATGTATGGATGTATCAATCCAAATATGTTTTTGTAATAATAATCAATTAATAGCTGAATGCTGGAAATGATAACATAAAAAACAATGACAATAAAAATTTTAACATATTTTTGAAACATCTGATTTGATGACAACCTTAAACTAAAAAAGTTAGTACTGAAAAATACAATCAATACAAAATAAAATATAAAAGAACACCAACCCGATTCACCTAAAACAAAATTGCAAAATAAATTTGCAAAAAACACAGCAATAGCCAAAGAAGTGATAAATGACGAACCTAAAAAAGTGACAAAAGAATAAGTTGGCTCTTTTTTTTCATTACTAATAAAACCACGCCCGATAATATTAATAACTGGAAAAAAACACAGTAAATAAAAAATTGCAGAATATACCTGATAGATGTTTGTTTCGCTTAAACGATGTAAAATCAATGAGCTTAAATAATCTGTAAGTCCAAAAAGTATTGCCCAACCGTTGAAACGTTGTGACATTGTCATATAAAATTTGGTTTTACAAATTTATTTTAAATTTTAAAAAATGTCAATAGGCAGGACGATGTTTATCGTTTTCATCGAAAAACATATTTAAATAATTTCGATACCTTATTTCGTGAATTTTTCCTTCTACAACAGCTTGCTTAACGGCACAGTCGGGCTCGCTTGTGTGAGTACAATTATAATACTTACAATGACTGGTTAGACGCAGCATTTCGGGAAAATAATGAAACAACTCCTCTTTTTTTATATCAATAAAGCTAAAACCCTTTATGCCTGGCGTGTCAATCAAATAGCCACCATTGTTCAGTTCAAACATTTGCGAAAAGGTAGTAGTGTGTTTTCCTTTAAAATGAGCAAAAGAAATTTCCTGAACTTTCAAATTCAAACCTGGTTGAATAGCATTGATAATCGAGGATTTTCCAACACCGGAATTTCCCGAAAACAAATTAATTTTATTTGTCAGCTGTTTTTTTAATTCTTCTATACCTTCTCCGGTTTTGGCAGACACCTTATATACAGGATATTCTGCCAGATGGTATATGTGTTCAAATTCAGAAACCTGTTCTTTTATATCTTCATACAAATCAATCTTATTAAGAATCAAAGCTGCCGAAACTCTATAAGCTTCGCAAGAAACTAAAAATCTGTCTATAAATTCGAGGTTAGTTTCAGGAAAAATCAAAGTTACTACCAGATAGGCACAATCTACGTTAGCTGCTATAACATGCAGTTGCTTTGAAAGATTAACCGATCTACGGACTACAAAATTTTTTCTGTCGTGAACGTAAAAAATAACGCCTGTTTCTGCATCTATAGGTTCAAAATCAACCCAATCGCCAACCACCACAGGACTTGTGCTCTTACTCTCTTCAAGTCTCAACTTCCCTTTCAACGAACAATTCCACGTTTTTCCATTCTCATCGCAAACAGTATATTGCTTCCCTACTACTTTTAAAACAAGTGCTTTCATGATGCAAAAGTAGGATAAATAATCTGCATCACAAAAATTTACTGAGGTTTATAAATAACCCCGTGGTTGCTTTTTCCATCTATTTTAACTATACAAGGAGCAGAGAAACGAACATGGCGAATATACTCATCTTCGTATATTACCGGTGCATTCATAAGAAAATCAACATCGTAATAACCATCGTTTAAATATGGGTTAATAGTGAAATAACCAACCCTGAACGAAGTTAAATTCTGGAAGAAATGAGTTCCCTGACTGGGATCTATTCGATAGTTTTCCAGCCCTGACTCTACAATAACTCTGGCTGCTGATATTTGTGCCCATTTAACAGGAATGCCCAGCCATGGGTCGCTCGAACCCCAGCGACCAGGACCTATCAGAATATAATTCTTATTTTCTTTGATAAATTGTTCATTTAATTTGTCCAGTATGTTTGCTATCAAAGGATTTTTAGCTGGATTGAAGGACTTAGGCATAACAAATACTACATCGTACAGATTATCAATCATTCCATTCCCAAGTGCAGATTGACTTATGATAATGGTTTCTGCTTGATTAATGTTTTCTATATCAACCCTAACAATCTCCTTATTTTCTACAATTGGACGAACCTGTAAAAAATAAAATCTTGCTGGATCACCAGGTAGTACATCCAGATTAACTGCAAACTCTATTTCTACCGGATTCCCCATCTCTTTTTGAGAAATGAATAACAGATGCTGCATTATTTCTGCTAAAGGAAACGTATTGTATTGTAAAATGTTGGAGAAAGAAATAATTGGCATACCTTTTTCGCGCAAACCATCATACACCATATTGCTATCGTAATCGAAGGTTGAAGCAACATACTTAAAAGCTGTATGGTGTTTAACCTGCCTTATACTAAGCTGAACCAGATTAATGCCGTCGTCGGGAGATGGTATAAATCGTTCTGGATTAAGATCAAGTGCGTACATATATTTTTGTGTATCGCGCAGTGCCATTTCTGGTGTTGATAGCTGCAATGTTTTACGAGGGTATTTTGGACAAAAACGCAATGCCTGCCCACCATCCACAATATATTTTCCCAGCCCATAAGCAATTGTTACAACCGCATCTTCTGACTTTTCGGGAGGAATTGGATAAAAATTTATTGAACGCCCAACACCCGAAAAAGTAGGATAAAAATATTTTCCTTCGTAAGTATTTCCAACAACTTCCTGTAATATAACACTCATCTTTTCTTCGTCAATCACATTGGAAGTTGCTGTCATGTATGCTTTGCTGGCTTTAAAAAACACAGAGGCATACACACTCTTAATAGCTTCGGTAAGCAATCGGAGTGTTTCTTTAGAATCATTATGAATTTTAGGGATCATATAGGTATTATATACACCCGCAAAAGGCTGATAATGCGAATCTTCGAGCTTACTTGATGAACGAACGGCAATAGGTCCCTTCACCATAGAAATGAAGGCATACAAATCCTGTAAAACATTGCTTGGCAAACGAGCTTCAACAAATTTTCTTAATATTTCCTCATCGCTGATATCGTTACGTAGAGCTACTTTATACAAATCGTGAGTTTCCATGAACTCATCAAACACATCTGTGCTAATCACTACAGTTCTTGGGATAGAAATCAACACATTAGGCCATTTATCGAAAAGCTCATATTTTTTTATCAGTAAATCTACAAATGCTAAGCCACGGGCTTTTCCACCGAGACTCCCATCTCCAATTCGGCTAAAAGTTAGATACTCATCTATGCTTTTGCCATCAAACTTGGCTATAACACCACGCCCACGATACTGTCTGTATGTGTCTATAACATCATAAATAAATGTCCTGATTTCATCAATGGTAGTAAAATCTTCGGGTGTAACATATTTCAACATTCTGGCTATAGGGAAAAGTGCACGTGCATTGAGCCATTTCGAGAAATGGTTTTGTTGGACGTGATATTCCAGTGATTCATCGGGAACTTTAAGAACTTTTTCCTGAAGGCTTTTCAAATCAGTTGCTCGACACAATTCTTCGCCAGTTATGGGGTTTCTGAAAATAAAATCGCCAAAAGCCATGTACTTGATAATATAGTTTCTAAGCTCAACTGACAAAGACTTTGAGTATTTATTAATGAAAGCAACTCCCAGTTGATGAGCAATTGATTCGTATTGAACATCGCTCGATTGAAGCAGAAACGGCATGTGTTTGTCTTCTTCTTTTACCTTATACAACAATTTTAAACCAGCTTCGGGGTCTTTTACTCCATCTTTGTGAAAACTGATATCGCTTATAACACCTATCAGATTTTCTTTATATTTCATAAATAGCCTTTCGGCTTCATTGTAGTTGGTTGCAAGAATAATCTTTGGTCTGCCTCGCATAAGCATCATTTTCTGATGCTCATTCAAGCCCTCGAGCATTGAACGTTTCGATTGCTGAAACAGAATCTTGTACAAATAAGGCAGGTAAGATGAATAATATCGAATAGAATCTTCCACCAGTAAAATAGCCTGAACTCCACACTCTTCCACATCGTGCTTAAGGTTCATTTTATCTTCAATCAGTTTAATGATGGCCAGCAACAAATCAGCATTACCAAGCCAGCAAAAGACATAGTCTATTGCACTTAAATCTTCTTTCTCCAGACGTAGCGAAACTTCTCTCGAAAAAGGAGTTAATATTACAATGGGTTTTAATGGATATTTCGACTTAATATCTTTTGCCAACTGAAAAGCATCAACGTTACCTATATTGAGCATGGTAATGATTAGGTCTATATTATCCTCTGTCAGTATTTTGTACACTTCTTCGGGGGTATGAGCCTGCAATATCAAAGGAGGATATCGCAAACTATGTTGAGTATATTCATTAAACAATCGCTCGTCAATCCGTCCATCTTCTTCAAGCATAAACGCATCATAGGCATTACAAATAAGCAATGCTTTATAGATTCGCTTTTGCATCAACATTTCAAACGAAGTATCTATAAACGTGTACTTTTTTGATTCAATAATGTGCTGATAGCTGCTCATATACTGGTAATTTTCTTCTCAAAAGTAAAGATTTTCTTAAACAATAAGAATGACAAAAAGAAAACTATTGGTAAAACAACACTATATTTGAACTATAAGTTTTTCAATTGTAATGCTATATCTTTCGGTAAATAGTTATCGTATGACAAACAAACTTCTTGACTGCATTTTATAGCTATTTCTATCAATTTTGACCAATCATTTTGTTCTATACCCTCTGTTTTTTTATTATACAAAAAAAATCCATAAGCCAGTCCTGCCATAAATGCATCGCCGGCACCTATGGTGCTAACCGGACAAATTGGTGGTACTGTACATTCGTGCAGTTCGCCCTTATTATAAACGACAACCGTATCTGAACCTCTGGTAATAATTAGATGCTGACAGCCTAATTGCGTTACTCTTTCGGCAATAGTCGAAACGCTGCTTGTATTAAAAATCAGCTCAAAATCTTCTATTGAACCTTTTGTAACAGTAGAAAGTGCAATATTACTTTCAATGAACGATTTTACCTGAGGCAACATAGAAAGATGGCTCTTTCTGAAATTAGGGTCGTAAAGTAAAGTCATTCCTTTTTCTTTGCTCTTTTTCAGAAATGGCTCAACGATTGGTCTAATACTTGGTTTAATGGCATAATAGCTCCCAAAAATCAGAATATCATCTGGTCTGGTTTCGGGAAAGCAAAATTCAGGCAATTGTTCGTTTTGCATTTTATAGAAAAGGTAGTCTGCATCGTTCTGCTCGTTTAAAAAAGCTAATGCCAATCGTGAACGACCTTCTGTATGCCAGTACAAGTAGTGAGTATCTATATTTTCTTCGTTCAGAAATTTTGCAATATGCAGTCCAACCACATCTTTAACCATATCGGCAATCAACACAACGGGAACACCTAATCTTGACAAACTAACCATCATGTTAAGTATTGAGCCTCCCGGACGAGCTTCTACTGGTTGCTGATTTTTAAAAATAATATCATAAACTATTTCACCAAAACCTATTATTTTGCGTTCCATAAATAATTACTTATGATGGACAGACAAAAGTACGACCTTTCTACTTTCCGAAAAAATTATACTGGTAAAATTATAAGACCGACAGATACGCCATTTGAGCTTTTTGCAAAATGGTTTGACGAAGCAATTCGTACAGAATCTGGCGAAGCCAATGCCATGGTTTTAGCTACTGTTGATGAACAAAACCACCCACATGCCCGAATGGTTCTGCTAAAATCTTTTACAGATGACGGATTTGTTTTCTTTACAAACTACCAGAGCAACAAGGGCAGACACATCGAACATAATCGTGTAGTTAGTTTGCTATTTTTCTGGCAACGATTGCAACGACAAGTCAGAATATCAGGTACTGCAAAAAAAATACTACCTTCTTTATCTGACGAATATTTTTATTCAAGACCGATAGAAAGTCAGCATGCTGCTATGATTTCAAAACAAAGTGGTGTTTTATCAAGCAGAAATAAGCTATTAAAAGAATATCGTCAATCGCTAAAACATAACAAAGCAATAAGACCTGAACACTGGGGTGGATATTGTGTGTTGCCTTTTTATTTCGAATTCTGGCAAGGAATGCCTTCTCGGTTGCACGATAGACTAGTTTACGAATTCGACAACAACTGTTGGAATATATATAGACTTTACCCCTGACTATTACTTTTTTAACGAAGGATTCAATTCATACGCTTTGTTGAGGTAATATTCTGCATTTTGCTTGTCGTTTAAGTTCTGATAGGTTATTCCAAGAAAATAATAAGCTTCGGCTTTCTGTGGATTAAATTCAAGGCATTTCTGAAAAGCGAACACCGCATCCTGAAAACGTCCTAAGGTTCCGTATGTACTTCCTAAATTAAACCATCCGTCGGCAAATTTTGGATCGAGCCGAACAACTCTTTCGTACAATTCCAGTGCCTTATCGTATTGCTGACGCTTAAAATAAATAACCCCCATATTGCTGTAAGTAATTGGCTTGCCAGGCGCCAGTGTCAAACAAGTATCGTAATATGCCAATGCTTTATCCCAATCGCCTTTTCTGAAATAGGCCAAACCTAGCTGATCGAACGCATCGGCGTACGTTGGAATAATTTTTCGGGCTTTTGAAAAGTAAAATATTGCTGAATCAAGATATTCCGGCTTAACGACCTGATCGTTTTCCATTGCCTTTTGTTTCATCAGCTCAAGTCCATAATAATAGTTCATGTGTGCTGAGTTTGGCGACTTTTTTATGTCTGCCTTGTACAAGCTAAAACTCGACTGCCAATCCCTGTTACGATGAACGGTTAAAACATAATAAGGAATAAGAACTATGAATGATAGAAGAAAAGCTTTTGAAGTGATTACCTTACTGGTTGTTGCAACTGTTATGGGTTGGTCAACAGGTGTTTTTGTGATTTTCATTATTATAAAAGCAACAAACAAAGCAAAAGCCAGAGAAGGAACAAAAAGCAAACGTTCGCCAAAAGATGTTCCGATTAAAATAAATAAGTTAGAATTAATGGACATGGTTATTAAATAAAACCATATGATAAAAGAAAGAAGGTGTTTCTTTTTGAACAGTCTTATGGCAATCCACAATAACGCCAAATAAACTATAAACGAAAGAATAAAATAGATATTGGTAATACCAACTATTGGAATTTGATTGTAAGAATAATCACATGCCAGAGGATAGGGCACAATAAGTTTCCATAAATACAGACCTAATATTTTAATAGCGGTTGCATAACGCGAGAAAACATCAGGTGCGGCAACCAGTAAATTATCAATCATGGTTGTTTTGTCCAGCTCTGCGTATGTTCCGATCGCGTTATATCGCATGGCAAAAAACAAAAGAGTTGGGATCATTAACATCAACACATAAAAAGAAATTTGATACCAGGACGTCTTTTTAAAAAAGTAAAAAATCAAAGGAATGACAGCCAGGAAAGTTATAGCACTTTCTTTCGACAATAAAGCCAGCCAGAGTGAAATTAAAGCAACAACCATCATCCAGAGTTTCGACTTTTCCTGATATTTAATGAAAAAATAAATGGTTAATAAGGCAAAAAAGAAAGCCATTATTTCATCTCTGCTTTTGATATTGGCTACAACTTCAGTATGAATAGGATGCAATGCAAAAATAAGCACAGCAATAAATGACAAATGAACAGAATATTGATAAAAGATAAGTGTAAGAACCCTAAAAAGCAATAAACACAGCAGGGTATACCATACAATATTTAGAAAATGTCCTACCGCTGGATTGTCTGGAAAAAAATGCCATTCAATGGCAAACATAGCTAATGGCAATGGTCTGTATAAATTGTCTGGCGAGTTCCAATAACCAAAGCGGTAACCGGTTTTGAATATCGTTGGGATGCCTTCCAACCCTTTTTTAACTACAAAATTTTCTTTAATTACCGAATAATCATCGAGTACATATCCATGATTAAGCGTATTGGAATAAGCTATTACAGAAACTATGGCAATTATTAAATAATAAAACCTAAGCTTTTGCTTTCTTTCAGGAATTATTCCTGTGTTTTTTACTGATTGTTTTTGTTTTTTTGTTGCCATTGACCTTTTTAGTATTTATTATTTGAAAGCATCACCAATACACACCATTCAACGACTTCTATCCCTTTCATTTCAGCTAATTTGCACAATTCAGGGTTTTCTGTTCCAGGATTAAAAATAATTCTTTTGGGATTTAACGATAAAATATAGTCGTAATATTCCTTCTGATTTTCAGGGGATAAATACATTGCAATAGTATGAACATCGTTTACAGCAAGTTTTTCCTGAATAATTTCGACATCATCAATTATTCCTTTTCTTTTTCCGATGGCAATAACTTCGTGTCCATATTTACGTAATTTACTAACCGCTTTGTACGAATATCTTTCTTGGTTTGGACTGGCACCTAACACAATAGTTTTCATCATCTTAAATATTTAAAAAAGCAACTAATTTAATTTTTCACAAAATTATAGATTTTTATGTCGTTAATTATTTTTATTTGTATTTTTTTCTTTATCTTTACGGCAATATAGATTAACAATTATTAGGTATATAATTGCTTAAATATCAGTAAAATGAAAAAAAAAAATACTTTATCTGTTCCTTCGTGCGATGATTGTATTATAAATTCCATATCTGTTTTCAATAAATTAACCATAGATGAACTCAATTTACTCAACTACGAAAAAATCTGTCAAATTTTTAAAAAGGGAACCATTATTTATAATGAAGGCAGTCGAATAAGTGGCTGTTATTGTATTCATGAAGGAATTATTAAGCTTTTTAAAATAGGCTCAGAAGGACGAGAACATATTATTCGTTTTGCCAAAAAGGGCGATATAATAGGTTATCGTTCATTAATCAGCAACGATTTTGCCTGTCATACAGCTAAAGTGTTAGAAGACGCAAAAGTATGTTTTATTCCTGGCGAAATTTTATTTAAATTATTAGAAAATAACAGTAAATTTGCTCTTGAAATGCTCAAACTTTCGTGCTCAGAACTTGGTGAAGCCAATGCTTTTATAACCGATATCGCTCAAAAAACGGTAAGAGAAAGACTAGCTGAGGTACTAATTATTCTCAAAGATTCATTCGGATTAGATGAAGAAAACCATTTACAAATAGTACTCACTCGCGAAGAGCTTGGAAATATTATCGGCACAGCTACTGAATCTGTTATTCGATTATTGGGTGAGTTTAAAGACCATGGATTAATTGAAATAAACGGTAGAAAAATTAAAATACTAGATGCCAAAGCACTGCAAAGAATTTCTAATAAAAAATAAGCCTTTTTGTATGATTTTAGCAAAACGAATAAAAAATCTATATAAATTTACCACAAAAAAAAATTATGGCAGACTTACAGACATCGTATTTAGGTTTACAACTTAGCAATCCATTAATTGCAGCAAGTTGTGGATTAACCAATTCTGTTGAATCAATAAAAAAATTAGCCGACCATGGTATTAGTGCTGTTGTTTTAAAATCATTATTTGAAGAACAAATTCTCTTTCATGCCAATCAAAAAATCTCTGAAAACCAGCTAGATTATCCCGAAGCATACGATTACATTAAAAATTACACAAAAATCAGCGAAATAGAACATTATCTTAAACTTATAAGCGAATCCAAAAAAGCTGTATCCATACCTGTCATTGCGTCTATCAACTGTATTTCTGCAAATGAATGGATGTCGTTTGCAAAAGAAATAGAAAACGCAGGTGCCGATGCTCTGGAACTCAACATTATGCATTTAGGAATTAATGAAAAGCTTGGTTCCAAAGACATAGAAAATAAGTTTTTTGAAATAATTCAAAAAGTACGAGAACAAACAAAACTTCCTTTAGCTGTT
>FWPV01010644.1_pt1 | contig 14975 bp, 9 predicted proteins | sample 2228371 | NCBI WGS metagenome assembly FWPV01 (sample SAMEA103939776, study PRJEB20133) | metagenome
TGTCGGTAGGTCAATGTTTACAGTAGGAACTGCGGTATATCCACTCCCACCACTAACAACCGTAATACTCTTTACAGAGTACGTACCAGAATTGGTTACTTTAAAATAATCCCAAAGACCTTGAACATTAACAGGTTTGTAGCCACCTGTTATCCTACCAGTGCTGATTAAACCCCTTGCATCAGTAACGCTCCCTTTTGCAGCGGGTATGCCACCAAATGACGCACAGGTACCTACTGCCAAGATTGCTACACAGTGTTCATGAAGTGCAAACTTCCTTACCTCATCCATAAATGCTGTAGTCGAAAGATCAGTCGCATTCTCTCCAGATCCTATTCTGCAAAAGTCACCATTAGAGGCTGTCTGAATGGCACCTTCTATGGCAAGTACATATGCGCCTGCTTCCATTGCTGCCTCTGCAGCCTCAACCGCCCTGAAACCAACTGCAGAACTCAGTGTCTCCATAAATGCAAGATCAAGAGGCCCATTAGCACCGGTATCAGTAAGCCCTGCATCTATCAAAGCTTGCGGGGTAACACCAATCGCATCTGCCGCTATGACCCATGGAACAAGCAAGTCCTGTATTGATGCAAGATAGGCTGTGTTAGCAAGCGATGTTGTACAACCTGTGCATGCAGCTCCATTAAGCCATATAACTTGTGTTCCTCCGTCTTCGCGTTGTGTTGCTATCGCCTTCTCTAATTTCATAAGGTCAGCAGTCGTCAGCCCAAGGGCACCTGCTGCAGCAGCACAGTATTTCATGAATTGACGTCGGGTAATTCTCATAAAGGTTTTCCCTCCTTTCTGTTTTTTCTTTTCTTAAAGAACATCTTCGCCACTTCATCACATGAGCGGCTTGATGTTTCTTTTACACCTTGTTTAAATTCCTTTACACCATTAAAAATATGTCTTAAATTTTTCTTTGTTAACTCATTAAAAAATTCTCTACGTGATATCGTACCCAAACATTACCTCCGATTAACGGGTCTGGGCGTTCGTAGTTGCCCATGGTCCCCAACCTGTGCCGTACCATCTCGCCCTGTGGCAATCTGCACATAGTGTTGAGCGGACATTTGTATTTCTGAGGAAGAAGACTTGATCACCAACAGACTTTCCACCTACAAACATTTTGCCAGAATAGTTTACGGTGTCATGAACCGCATGGCATGTTGCACACTCGAACTGGTCACGATTTGCTCCGTAAAGAGGATATCTTATGGTACTCGTTTGTGCATCAGGAATCCACATCCTGTCAGGAGTAGTAGGGCACGGAATAGCTGTTGGAAAATCGTTGAAGTCCTGTGTGTTATCCTTCACCGGGTCATAGGTAAAGCTTACAGGATGGTCGTCTTTCAAGTCTGTGCCAAGCATTGCCCAGAGGCCGGGGTTCATCTCATAATCATATTCAGGATTATCTATTGAGCCTGGTCCAGGATAGTTTACAAGTGTGCTGTAAATCCCATTATGACATACAAGGCAAAGTGAAGATGGTGCCTGCGGCTGATTGCCTTCATACATGTCAAAAGATGGGCTCTGATACATTTCATAAACTACACCAGGGGCCATCCTGTTCCAGAGCGGATAATCCCCTGAACCAGAGTGCGGTGTATGGCACATTGCACATGGCTCAATCTCATCGTTTCCGGTCATGTTGTAAACATCATGAGGCGTATTTTTTATACCGGGCCGATCTGGACCAGCCATAGTTAAATACGCAAACCCCAAAATCAAACCCAACGTTAGCATCATACAGAAAATTTTCTTCAATTTCTTCACCTCCATTTCTTTTTTAAAGGATTATACGAAATTGCTCTCGAGAAATTTTCCTTAGACTTCTTTGGTCTCACCTCCTTTCTTTACCTTTGTCATCACATATTCCGACAAAGTCGGATTATACCGATTTCGTAGTTTGTAATTGTGAGTGGAATAAGTGAGCGTAGCAATCTCATGATTTTTGTTTTTAAGGAAGTAAAGATAAAGAAGAGATTGCTTCGGCACTTTGAGCTTTTGAGCCTCGGAATGGCAAAAAATAAACCTCTCGGAATTACAGGGTTAGAATGTTTATTTGTTGATGTGTTAAGGATTTCGAAATAAGGAGCTGGAGATCTTTTTTTCAGGATTCTGGATTTGATTATCTTTAAATTCATTAAACCTCTCCCTCCAGAGGAGATATCGGGCTTCTTGCCCATAAACGTTTAAACTTTTAAACATTCAGACAGGTCAATTCTTACCTTATGTTATGACATAAAAAAACAATCATTTCAATCGAGTAAAGGTTGTAATTTTATAAGTATTTGGTATGATATATTTATTGCAACTAAAGTTTCTATTTAATACCACCAAAAGGCCAAATCCTGTAAGAATATAAGGCAAGTTGTAGCCTGTCGGATACGCCAAGCTTTTTGTATATCCTGTTACAATGAGACTTTACAGTCTGCTCGCTTATGTTCAGTTTCTGGGCGATCTCTTTGTTTCTGTATCCCTGACATATATGGTATACAATCTCCCGCTCCCTTTTGGCGAGATTAGCACTCCTTTCACGATTTTTCATCGAGGCAAGAAGTTTCTTCAATGTGATGCGGTCAAGCCATAATTCCCCAGCAATAACAGCCCTTAGTGCCTTTTTAAGCAAGTCCGAATCAGCACTCGGTGGAAGGATACCTACAACACCTCTTGTGATTAAATCCTTTAGATGTTTGTCTGTTAAGAACCTTAAGGTTCTGTCTCCGATTAGAAGTATTCTTAGTCTATTTTCTTCTAAGAAACTTTCAGGGATACTGAGCAGTATATTAAAATCAGCACTGTAATCAGAAAGGATAACATCAGGATTAAGCTTTATAATATTCTTTAAATCAGATACCAGATTTTTACCAACGTTAAAGACCCCGACGATGTCTATCCCGCGTTCTTCTTCAAGAAGCTTTTTTAGACCTTCTGCGAAGATATAGCTACAACAGCATATCGCAAGTTTTATTGACATGATAGCTTAGGCTTTTTATTTCCGCTAAATACTCAATATTTTTACTCTTTTGATTAAATAAATAATAACATAAAAAAAATTTAAATAAAAGAAAAATAGATTGCTTCGGGGCTATGCCCATAGTAATTATGTCCTTGTTTTATCATTACAAGCGAGGCAACGCATTCTCACTGTTTTTCTTTTTCGATCTCATTAATTGCCCATTCTGCAAGGGAACGAACATGCGAAACATGATCATTAAGCACTATTTTTTTCAATGGCTCAACGGCTCGCATGTCCTTGATCTTAGCAAGTGTCTTTATCGCTTCGGCGCGAAACATCCATGACTTGTTATCGTAAGAATAAATCAGCAATTTGTTAATAAGTGGTTCGACTGCCTTTTTATCTCCGATATTGCCGAGGATTATGGCTGAATTTATTTTGGCCGTCATGTTCGAATCCTCGCTTTTGATTATAGAAATAAGAGGTTCAACAACGGGTTCTCCAATTTTTGATAATGCATTTACAGCCGCCTCCTGGACACGAATTTCTCCACTTTTGATAATATCAATCAGTGGGTGTATCGCCCTGACATCAGCAATCTTACCGAGTGCAATCGCTGATTCAACCCTTAACCTTTCGGCTGAAAGGGGTTTTTCTTGCGATGTATATGTAAGCGTATTTATAAGGGCTTCTACTGCCTCAGATGCCTTTATTTCACCTAATAAGAAGGCCGATGATATCTTGATCTCAATGTTGTCATTATTCAAAGCATTTATTAGTGGTTCTATCGCCGGTTTTCCAATATTTAAGATCGCGTCTGTGGCCATTTTTCGAATTTCTGGGTTTTCGTCTTTCATTGCAAGTATCAAAAGTTCTGCAGTTCTTTTGCTCTGCTTTCCTTTAATTGATTCAACAGCTATTTTCCTAACGGATAAATTTTCATGTGTAATAAGGTCTGTAATTAGTTCTAAGCTGTTAATATTGTTCAGTTTGTTTATTATCTTTTTCAGTGCATCAAGGGAAGCGTCCCTTACACACGTCTTTTTATCATTAATAGCTTTCACGAGTGGCATGATTGCACGAGGATCTCCTATTTCGCCCAGTGCTTCTGCTGAGTTTTTACGGACATACGTGTCTTTATCATCTAAGACTTCTATAACCGTCTCTACAGCCAGAGGGTCTTTTAATTTACCAAGTGCTTCGATTGCATTCCTTTTAAGATAAACATTGTTACTTTTGACAGCCTTAATGAGAGGTTTGACCGCGGGCTTACCAATATTTATTATTGCTTGTAAAGCCTCTCTGTCAATGGATGAGGACATGATTTTATCGTCTTTTTGCCATACGACAGAGGATGTATCTGCAAGCAGTTCTATTAGCAGGGGTAGGGCTATCTCAGCCTTTTCTCCAAGCGAAGCCAATTCCCTTATTGCTTCTCCACGAATAAAAGGGTTTTCTGAATGTAGTTTTTTGATTCCTTCTTTTATGTCTGAAGTGATTTCAGTTTCGGGATTAATTTGTTGCGCAAAGATAATTGAATTGTTGAGCGGTGGTAACCCAAGAAATGCAATTAGTATTATAATTATTAGACACTTCATAGGTTCTGTTTTTCAGGAGTATTATATAATAATTAAACCGAGGATTGCTATGTCCACAGCCTTTGGCGGTCTCCTTACAATGACAGCAAAAAGGCCAAAAGGCGAGGTTGCTTTTTCACTCCGCTCCTCGCAATAACGATCTTTATATGTCATAGCGAAAACCCGAAGGGTTCGTGGCGATCTTGCTGTTTATCATTGCGAGCGACCGAAGGGAGCGTGACAATCTCACCTTTCCTTCACAACCCTCTCAAAAAAATTCTCCAACCCATTTATGCATTCCATATCATAAAAAATCTTATATTTATTCTCTGCGATTTTCTTTGAAATAATTCTTCTGTATTCGTTGTCATTGCCAATTTGAACGGCTAAATCTATATAATCTTCAATACTTGAAGCAATGCATTCTTCGATCCCCATCATTTTTAGAATGGCAGAGCCATCTCTGCTTCTCATCAGACTCCCCTGAAATGTAATAATTGGAAGATTAAAATTAATTGCTTCAATTGCTGAATTACAGCCTGACCAGCCAACAGGATCAAGAAATACATCAGTGATTTGATAGAGCGAATAGTATCTTTGCTTATCAAGAAAGGGCAGGAATACTAAATAATCTTTTGCATTCAGATTAAATCTATCAAATGCCTTGTATAATCTTAAACGAAATTTATCTGTAATATAATTACTCTTTGGGTGAGAAGAAAATATAAAGCGACAGTTTCCAACCTTTTTGGCTATAAGTGGGAAGATTTGGTCATATTGGGGTAAGAATTTGTAGAGGGACTGACAGCAATGATAAAGCACAGAATCACCGGGCAGATTGAAACTTTCTCTATTTAATTTTTTTATTTGTATTTCCAAGGGCGTTATGTAGGCTGAAAGATTCGGTAACCGAACAAGTTCTTCAGTATAATGGTTATCAGCATCAGGTGGCTCCATTAGAGCGCTACTCAGGAAATAATCAATGGTGGGTAACCCTGTTGTCGTAGGGTGACCCCATGAAACGCACTGCACTGGAGCAAGTCTCAATGTAGCAAGTCTCAATGATAAAGGATCCATGCCGATTTCGGGGTAGATTAGGATGTGCAATCTGTCATGGCGTATTATCTTACAGATCTTTTCAAATGAATAAATATTTTTTATAAATTTCTTACAGTATTTTTTTGCTAATTTTGTCTCTTCATCAGTCTTTATCCATGTGTAATAGCCGTAAATCTCAAAACGTCGCTTGTCCAGTTTTTCCATCCATCCCTTAATCGGGATATTCCACACCGAGTGATTATAAAAGTGGCCCGAAACAAACCCTATACGAATAGGTCCGGTTGCACTAATGTCAGGTTTAGCCGGCTTTTCGGTTAACATTGGATATTGTAAAGACATAATGTTACAAACTAACTTGCCATAAACTCGCTGAAGTTCAACATCATTCAACCCTTGATAAGCTAAATAAAAAGGTTGAATTGTCCCTATAGCCTTTGAAGCTTCCTCGATTTCAGAGGGGCTTTTTAGTGTTATATAATCTCTCAAGTTGAGTAATTCTTTTTGGTAATTTTCCCGCGATGAGTATATGCTTGATTCATCCTGATAGATAACAGGAATTTGAGCTATGCAGTGTGCAAATCTTGCCGTAAAGGAATAGGGTCTTAGTTTAATGACCTCATTTAAAGTGGACAATGCTTCTTCTTGTTGGCCTATCTCCATATAAGCAGTTCCCAGATTGTAAAGGATTTCAGGTGAATCAGGTCTAAATCTTAAAGATTTTTTGTAGTGCTCGATGGCCTCTTCGATTTGTCCGCTTTCCTGAAAGGATATCGCAAGATTAAGGAGTATTTCTGCATAATTTGGATTGAGCTGGAGTGCTTTTTTGTAATACTCTATTGCCTTTTCGTGTTTGCCTTTTATTTTAAATATGATACCGAGATTATTATAAGCTTCAGTATGATTTGGATTGATCCTTAAAGCCTCTTTAAGACACTTGATCGCCTTCTCGAGTTGCATCTTTTCTTTATAAATAATGCCGAGATTTACATAAGCATCAGCCATTTCCGGCATTAACTTTAATGCATTTTGATAAGAAGATATTGCATCATTAAGAAGTTTTTTGCCCTGATATGCAAGGCCGAGATTGTAATATGCATGAGCGTCAGTACGTATTAGAAGTGCCTTATTTATGTACTCTATTGCTTTGTCGTGATTACCAAATTGAAAATACAGGACACCGAGATAATGAAGGGCATAGAAATTATCGGGATCAATCTCTAAGATTTTTCGGTATATATTTTCTGCTTCAACGAGATTTCCTGCCTGATGATAATGGATTGCTTTTTTTAGTGGCTCGGATGTTTCCATAGAGTATATTATAAATATACTTGCTCGAATTACAAATCTTGGTTGTTAAAAGGCGAGAGATTACTTCGGGCTATCGTCCTCGCAATTACCTATTAATTTCTTTAATTCATCCTTAACCCGCTCTATCACAGACTTCCAATCACCTATTGATGGCTGGCGAAAGAGTCTCATCGTTGGATACCATGGACTATCCTCTCTATCCAACATCCATCGCCAGTCAGGAACAAAAGGAAGAAGAGTCCATACAGGCCTGCCTAATGCCCCTGCAAGATGAGCTACAGCCGTATCTACTGATATAACTAAATCAAGATTTTGTATAAGCGCAGCAGTATCTGCAAAATCATTAAGTTCATCTGTGTAATCTAAGACCTTTATGCCTTCAGGATTATTTAAAATTTGATAAAAGGCTTCCCCCTTTTGCAGACTATAGAAATTAATATCCGGGATATTTAATAAGTGCGAGAGATCATCGAATGAACATGATCTATTATAATCTCTTCTTAATTCAGGATTACCAGCCCATGTGAGCCCAACATTTAATTTAGAGTTAGCAGGTATTTTAGCACGCCATTTCTTCATCAATTCCGCATCAACATTGATATAAGGTATTTGTGATGGTATGGTATCAATTGTTGTATTGAATTTAAGTGGCAGGCTTAAAAGAGGGCAGTGAAAATCAAAATCAGGCAATTTGGATTCTTTTGGAAAAATATCATATACACCTTCAACATTTCGTAACAGAGCTATTAATTCTTTTTCGCATTCGATAATAACCTTTGCATTTTGTTTTGCAATTAATGGAACATAGCGGATAAATTGAATAGTATCTCCAAAGCCTTGTTCTGTATAAATAAGTATAGTCTTACCATTAATATCCGAGCCATCCCATTCGGGTTTGTTAAAATTCTTTTTGACTGCAAGATTTCCAAGTTTCCACCGCCATTCATATCCCTGCCATCCTTCCTTAAAATTACCAGATAATAAATTTAAGAGCGCTATGTTCCAGTGTGCCTCGGCATATTCCTGATCGATTGAGATCGTTTTCTTATAGTAGTCCATAGCCTCGTTATATTGCCCTTTCGCTAAATATACGTTGCCGAGATTATAAAGTGCCATGGCATAGTCTGGTTTGATTTTCAATGCGGTTTTTAGAGATTTGAGAGCTTCTTCGTATAAGCCCAGTTCCTTAAAGGCTATTCCAAGATTAAGATGTGCCTTCGGATTTTCAGAATTAAGTGCAATGACTTGTTGATAAGCTAAAATTGCCTTTTCGTGTTCGCCTAATTGCTGATAGGCAACGCCCATATTGAAATGGGCCTCGATAAAATTTGGATTTACTGATATAGCTTTCTGATAGTGGAGGACCGCTTCATCAAAAAACCCCTTTTCTTGTAAAAAAACTCCGAGTGTATAATAAGATTCTGCACTCGGACCAGCTTTGATTATATCTAACAATTCTATTTCGAAGATAAGGTCTTTGCCTGCTAATGGATGATTAGCATCCAGAGTTATCTCCGTTTCTGTAATCTGAGTTACCGTTATAACATCTTCGTTACCATCATTCCGTTTTATCTTAATTTGAAGGCCAACTTCAGGATTTATATCTTTTGGAAATTCTTCGCGTTTTATTATCTTTACCAATTCCTTTTTATGTTCTCCAAATGCTTCTGAAGCAGGCACCGTTGATATCTTTTTCTCTCCTATATTCATACCAATGATTAGTTTTTCGAAGAAGGGGAGAAAATTATTTTCTCCTACTTTTAATATGATAGGTTCTTTCCCAACGGAACTATCATGGATAGTCCCGTCTTGAAATTTGCATGTGAAATGAATTTTTACTTCATCTCCGAATTTTACCGGTTTTATAGGACCCTCCTTAATTTACTTTTATTTTTATAACATAATTCATTTTGTAACTGCCAACATTTTCTAAGTGAACGACGAGATCGCTTCATCGTTGGGCTCCTCGCAATGACAAAAAAATAGCGAGCAAAGAGTAGCGATCTCGTTGTTTACACCGTCACTAATCTAAATCGAATATAAGGTCTCTGATTTCTTCTATCGCGTCCTGTATTTGAACAGTGTAGTCAAATAAATTCGGGGAATCTTCGTCATCCTCTTCTTCAGTTTTTGATGGTGCATTTAATAAGGCAATGGCTGAATCAGAATATTTTTTGATATCTTCGAAATATTTGATGATTTCAGCTATTTTACTATCTTTTTCTCCCATTTTTTCCTCCTGCTTATTTATATCTTTTTTATCTTTTCTTATTCGATTCCTTCAATCTCTCAAAAAATTTAAAAACCTCCTGATCTATTGTTTTTTTAGACAAAGGTTGTTTAGGCTTTTCAATGCGTTGTTCTTGCACAGGAGTTTTTGAAGCGGCTAATGATGGAGCCTTTTCATCAGAGGATTTTGGAACATCAGCTTTTTCGGTAGAAGTTATTAGCTCCCTTTTTTTTCTGATTGGATCGGTTAGGTTTAAGACAATTTTTTCTTCACCTCTGATCATGACGACCTTATCTGTATATATTTCTTTGAGTGTAAAGCCACTTAAGGTGTCACCTGCTCTAAGTGGAATTTGCCTTTTTCCACGCCCCGGCGAGGTATAGGGTTCTTTTAAGTCTTCAAGATAGGCTAAACTTAAGTTCTCCGATATCAATGTCCCATACAATACGAACTCAGGCTTCGGTAAGGGCTTTTCTTCCTTTTTTTCGATCGGGATCTTTCTTTCTGGATGAAAAAGATTTTCATCGCTGATAATTGAATAATCAGAAAGAGAAGAAAAATCTAAAGTGCCAACTGTACTTAGTGCTGTCTGTTGTATATTCTTTAAATTTTTTTCTTTTGGAACGGTGTAATTTATATCAGTTTTAAACATAGGGATAATTATATAGTTCGAAAACGCAATAATTAAAATGAATAAGAATAAATTTAAAAGAGTTAATTGGCTTAAAATAAACCGGATATTGTTTTTCTTGAATTTCATCTCTAATCTAAGCTCTATTGCGATGATTGTTAATATTATTTATGATAATTTATAATTTGTCCAGATGAGGTCTTTAATTTGGTGGCATTGTATCCAAGCGAAGGGCATTATAATCTTGAGATTCTATCATTGTGAGCAACCAGAGGTTGCGTGGCAATTTCAAGGCTTATAATTATTAAAGAGAAAAGCGATAGTGTTTGAAAAGTTGAATTACGGTAACATTTATTCTGACTATAAAGTGCGAGAATCTTCTAAACATTATAATTTTATTGTCTGTTCGATGTTCACACCTACAAATGAGAAGTATTACAGATTAGCGGATCGTCTAATCTTATCTTGTGAAAAATATTCTTTACCTTTCGCAGTTTATAAAGTATCAAATGTGCATACTTCTATTAACCTCGAGGGGACGGACTCTTCGCTGTATACAAAAGCCAAATTTATCTTGTTTAATATGGAAAGATTTCAGGATAAAAATATCCTTTATGTTGATGTGGATATGATTTTTATGGATTACCCACAAATCATTTTGGAAATAGATAATTCTGAAATTGATTTTGCAATATATAATTGGCTTAATGATGTGCATAACGAGGCTTATATGCCAATTGTGCGGAGTATAGGAGGCAGAACTACCTTTTCAGAATTTTATGTATATTCGCATAGTATTGACTATTTTAGTACCGAACAATTGATATGTAGTGGCGGTGTGCAATTTTACAGAAATAATCCCAGAGCAAAGAGATTATTAAGAATCTGGCAGGAAGTGATAGAAAGAAACCCGAAGATTGCAGATGACGAATGCCTTGATTTTGCATTTAACAACCTAAGCGATGAAGACGAAAAGATAAGCGTAAGATGGCTGGATAAATCGTATCTGCGATTACCCTGGTGGCCACACGTAAAACCCGTTATTCTTCATCCATCTATTCCTTTTGCGGGAGGACATAGAGCGAGTTTTCCACAAGATTATGGTAGAAAGAGATTTTATCCAGAAAGATGTGAAAAGAGGACTGTCCCATATTATTTCCCAATCGATTGTATTGTTGATGCCAAGAGACATTTATTGCTAAAGGTAAAGGATTCGAGTGTTATTGACATAAGAAAGATTCAGCAGGAATTTTGGATTTATGAGGACTTATTAGAGGACTTATTATAGGTAGGAAAAGGCGAGATTGCTTCAAAGCTAAAGCCCCTTGCAATGATAAAAGAGAATAAACCTCGCAATGACATTCTTTATTTGTCATAGCGAGCCCCGACAAGGTCGAGGCGTGATGATTTCAGGTCTGTCATTGCGAGCGAGGCAGGCAATGTAAAATTTAGAGATTTTAGAAAATTATGATCGAACAGGTTATCGAAAAATACAATTCGGGTAATTTCATAGAGGCAGAGAAGATTTGTAGACAAATAATAAACACTCACCCACAAAACACAGATGCCCTCCATTTTCTTGGTCTAATAAATTTTCAACTCAGAAATTATAATGAGGCAATAGAATATATTAAAAAGGCTTTAAGTATTAATCCTCACTTTGCAGATGCACACAACAATCTTGGAGCCATATATTACAATCTTGGAAAGTTGGATAAAGCCTTTGAACATTATCAGAAAGCGGTGGAATTAAATCCATACCTTGCTGACGTCTATAATAATATCGGCGTTGTTTTACAGAATATTGGTCAATTTCATGAATCTATTTCATGCTTTCAGAGAACCATCGAATTAAATCCAAATCATGCACAAGCATATAATAATCTCGGCAATTCTTTGAGAGAAATAGGAGAACTCGAAAAAGCACTTGAGTGCTTTAATTATGCAATTTCGATCAAGCCGGACTATATCCTTGCCCATTACAATAAAGGAAATGTTTTAGGTTATCTCGGAAGGACGGATGAAGCGATTGTTGCTTATGGAGAAGCTTTAAGAATCGATCCTAATTTTTTCACTGCACGATGGGCTAAATGTTTTTCACAATTACCCTTTATTTATCCTGATGAGGCAAGTATTTATGTTTGTCGGAAGAGATATGAAGATGAGCTCTTGAGATTGCGGGATTCAATCTCCCTTGAAACCCCTAACGAGATATATACCGCCTCAGAGGCTGTAGGGAGCCACCAGCCTTTTCTTTTAGCATGTCAGGGCTTAAATGATAGAGATTTGCAAAAACTCTACGGTGAACTCGTATGTAAAATCATGGGCAAAAGATACCCACAATTTACTGAAATGCCGGTTATGCCTTTAGTTTCAAGTACTCAGCCGTTGAGAATTGGTATAGTGTCAGCATATTTTCATTATCATTCTGTATGGAAGATACCTCTGAAAGGATGGTTAGAAAATATAAACAAAGAGCGTTTCAATCTGTATGGCTACCACACTGGAAGAGTAAAAGACGAAGCTACCGAGATTGCCAGAAAGAACTGCAAAAAATTTGTCGAAGATATTTTTTCATTCGAAGAATTATGTCAAATCATTCGTGGAGATAATTTGCATGTATTGATATATCCGGAAATAGGGATGGATTCAATGACCTTAAGACTTGCGTCATTAAGACTTGCACCAGTCCAGTGTGCGTCTTTAGGACATCCTGATACGTCAGGTCTTCCAACAATAGATTATTATTTGAGCAGTGAATTGATGGAGCCAGTAGATGGAGATGAACATTACACAGAAAAATTAATTCGATTGCCTAATTTAGGATTTTTTTATTCACCAATGAAGATCATTTCTGGAGATGCAAATCGGGGAATGTTTGGGCTAAACTACGATTCGATTATATACCTTTGCAGTCATGCCTTATTTACCCATTTACCTCAATATGATGAGATTTTCCCCCGAATTGCAAAAGAGGTGCAAAACCCTCAATTTGTATTTATTTCACATTTTGATATAAAAAATTTCGTCACAGAAAGATTCATTACGCGACTCAAAAAAACTTTTAGTTCATTCAAAATCGATTATGAAAAGTATGTTGTTTTTCTTCCGCATCTTTCTCCTGAAAGATATCACTTGCTTAACTCTGTATCTGATATCTTTTTGGATACAATAGGTTGGTCTGCCAATAATTCAACCTTTGAAGCTATCAATTTTAATCTTCCTGTAGTTACGTTACGTGGAAAACTTATGCGTCAACGTCATTCCGCAGGTATTCTCACAATGATGGGGTTAACAGAGACCATCGCAAATTCAGTTGATGAATATGTCGAAATCGCAGTCCGTTTAGGAAAGGATGTTAAATGGCGAAAACAGATCTCTGAAAAGATTGTGGCAAAAAAGCATCGATTATATGATGATAGAAAGTGCATAGATGGGCTGGAGGAATTTTTAGTGAAAGCAGTTAAAAAGGCAGGGTAGGAGAGTGCTCAGGCATTATAACCTTCACAACAGAATTTTCGCATTATTGAAAGCAGGGCGTATCTCTATCGCCTTTTGTAAATTTAAAACAGTCGAACGGGATATTGCATGGATATCAATAAAGAAATAAAGCAGGCTTTTTTATATTATCAATCAGGGGACTTAAAAAAATCTGAAGAAATTTGTAAGAAAATATTAAAATCTCAGCCCCAAAATATTCATATCATGCATTTCCTGGGTATAATATATTACCAGCTTCAAGAATATGATTCAGCTATTGATTACCTCAAAAGGATAACACATAAAAACTCTGCAAATCATGAAGTATACTACAATCTCGGACGTGCCTTTCAAAAAAAGGGACAAAATAAGGAAGCAATTGATTGTTATCAAAAAGCTACAAAAATTAAAAAAGATTTTATCGATGCCTACCTGAATTTGGGGAATCTCTTAAAAGAGGAAGGTTTATATAACGAGGCTATAAAGTCTTATCAAAAGGTGGTTGAAATTAATCCACAATTTTCAGGTGCTTATTACAATATTGGCTCTTTGTTTCAAGAAATAGACCAGATTGATGAAGCGGTGCTTGCATATCAAAAGGCAATTGAATTGAACCCCTATTATGTTGATGCATATCATGACTTGGGATATGTGCTTCAGACGAAGGGGGAAATCGAGGATGCAATAAGATGCTACAAAAAAGCCTTACAATTAGACCCACAATTGTATGATGCATATAATAATTTAGGACGTGCTTTTCAAGAGCAAGGGAAGATCGATGAAGCGATTTCTTATTATCAAAAAGCTATTCAATTAAATCCTGATTTTGCAGAGGCACACTTTAACCTTTCATTGGCACTTTTGCTTATAGGTAATTTTAAAGATGGATGGCAAGAATATGAATGGCGTTTGAAATTAAGAGAACACAGCCGTTACGAATTTTCTAAACCTTTATTGAAGGGTTCCGAGATTAAAGATAAAAAAATTTTTTTATATGCTGAACAAGGGTTTGGAGATACAATTCAGTTCATTCGTTATGTTGAGTTGGTGGCCAAGAGAGGAGCGAGGGTAATAATAGTAGAATGTCAAAAAGAATTAATATCATTAGTTCGAGAAATAAAAGAGATAGATTATTTATTAACACGGGAGGATCCTTTGCCTGAATTTGATTTTCATTACCCTCTTTTGAGTCTCCCTTTAATTTTTGAAACAACCCTTGAGAATATTCCTTCAAAGGTTCCTTACATCTTTGTAAATGATACTATTTTGAAAAAATGGAAAGAAAGGATCAATAAAGAAAATTCTAAATTTAAGATAGGATTGGTATGGTCAGGCAATCCTAAATATAAAAAAGATATGAAGCGTTCGATTAAGTTAGATATTTTATTACCTTTGCTAAGAATTAAAGGTGTTACATTTTTCAGTTTGCAAAAAGGAGAAGCCACTAATCAGATAAAGGATTTACCAGAGGAGATAAAACTCATAGACTATGCAAGCGAAATAGAGGACTTTACTGATACTGCATCAATCATACAAAATCTTGATTTAGTTATATCAGTAGATACGGCTGTAGCTCATCTTGCAGGGGCATTAGGCAGGCCTGTATGGACTCTTCTTCCTTTTGTTCCTGACTGGCGATGGATGTTGGATAGAGAGGATAGTCCATGGTATCCAACGATGAGACTCTTTCGCCAGCCATCAATAGGTGATTGGAAGTCTGTGATAGAG
>FWPV01010645.1_pt1 | contig 14971 bp, 13 predicted proteins | sample 2228371 | NCBI WGS metagenome assembly FWPV01 (sample SAMEA103939776, study PRJEB20133) | metagenome
GAGAAGGGGCCATGAACGCTCCCTCGTTCCCACGCTCCCGCGTGGGAACGCCCCCGCCGCCGCTCCGCAGCCCGTATCGAGACCAGCGAGGAGGGGCCAGGTTGGAATGGCGCGCGATCTCGATACGGCCCTGTCGGATCACCCTCAACGCGGCGTCCACCCCGGCACGGGCCTACTCGATCGGCGCGCCGCCGCTCCGCAGCCCGTATCGAGACCAGCGAGGAGGGGCAGATTGGGATGGCGCGCGATCTCGATACGGCCCTGTCGGATCACTCCCAGTGCGGCGCCCACCCGGCACGGGCCTACTCGATCGGCGCGCCCGCTGGTCGAGTAGGGGCGCCAGTAGACTGGCGCGCGCTGGAGAAGAGACTCCGAGAGCCTGAGCGTCTCAGCGTGCTATTATCCCTGTGGGAAGAACTGCGGCGTCGCAGTCGGCGGCAACTTGTCGGCGCTCCAGAACTCCTCCACCTTGAGCGTCGCCTTCTGCTCATCGAGCAGCTTACGATACGCCTCAGCCTGCCGCTGCCGCAGCGTGGCCTCGTCGATCGGGCGCGCGGAGTCTTTGGCGAGCACCTGGATGATGTGGTAGCCGTAAACCGTCTTGACCGGATCGCCGATCTGCCCCGGCTCCTGGGAGAACGCCGCCGCCTCGAATTCGGGCACCATCCGCCCCTTGCCGAACCAGCCCAGATCGCCGCCGCTGTCTTTGCTCCCTGGATCGTCTGAGAACTCCGCCGCCAGGGCCGCGAAGTCCTCGCCCGCGCGCAGGCGCGCGACCAGCGTGTTCGCCAACTCGAGCGCTTGTTCCTCGGTGCGCGGCTCCGGCGTAGGAATGGGCGTCGGCGTCGGCTCCGCGCTGTCGATCGGCGCCGGCGTCGGGGTTGGCTGCGGGGTGCGCACCGCGATCAGGATATGGCGCGCGTGCACCTGTTCCTCGGTCGTCGGCACGTCCCGGTTGACCGCCTCCTGCAGCTTTTCCTCCAGCAGTTGCACCTCGATCATGCCGCGATACTGTTCCAGCGGCATGTCGGCGATCTGTTGCAACAGGGCGGCGAAGCTCTGCTGGCCCGTCGCGTACTCGGCCGTCGTCATGATGTGCACGGTCGGCGTCGGCTGCGGGGTGGGAGTGGGTTCGGCGGGTGTGGGCGTCATCGTCTCGGTCAGGGCGAGGCTGGCGGTGAGCGTGGGGGTCGGCGTCCACGCCGCTGCGGTGGCGGTGGCCTGGGCGCGCGCCTCGGCGGTGGCGGTCGCGTCGCGTTCGGTGAGGTAGCCCTGGAAGGCGGCCACCTGCGATTGCAGTTCCGCTTCGACCTCATCGGCTGTGACGACGATGCCGCGCTGCGCCGCGGTCTGGCGGATGACCTCCTCCTCGATCATGCGATCGAGCACCTGTCTCCCCAACGTCTCGGGGGCGTTGAGCAGCGCCTCGAGCTGGCTGATCTGGGCGGCGAAGAGCGATTGGCCGTCCGTGGAGCCGAACTGCGCATCCAGTTGTTGGTACTGATCGATCTGGCGCAGCAGATTGTAGCGCTGCAGTTGCACGCGATGCTGATAGTCGCGCGTGCGGATGGGGACCCCTTCCACCCTGGCGACAGGCGAGATGGGCTTGACCAGGAACTGGTCGATGAGGCCAGCCGCAATCACGAGGAGGACGATGAGGATCACGGCGCCCGTGCCGATCAGCACGCGCCGCGATTGCTCTCTCTGGCGGCGGTTGATCGCGATTTCCTTGCGGGTCAGCTCTTGCGGTGCCTTGACACGCGGTTTGGCCATACGAATCCTCGATAGATGACAAAGGGCATAGGACGAAGCTGCCCTATGCCCTGATCAGCGACAATTGCCCGCGCCTGCTGTCGCATCGCCGTCATCAGCCTGAGCCTGTGAGTCTCACACATACGGCGCTGCAGCAGGGGACCCTCGAGCGGGAACGTCAGCGGCTGACGCTCACCCGCGCCGCGATCCCAGCCGCACCTGCTCGCCTGTGAATGGCAAAAGCGCCATGTGGCGAGCGCGCTTGACGGCCACGGAGATCGCGCGCTGATGGCGGGCGCACGTCCCTGTCTTCCGCCGCGGGCGCAACTGGCCGCGTTCCGTCACGTAGCGGCTCAGCGTTTCGACCTGCTTGTAATCGATGGCGCGGGCGTGCTCGGCGCAGAAGGCGCACACGCGCGGCCGGCGTGGGAAGCGCCCACGGCCAGCGGGGCCGCGTCCGCCGCGGCGCGCTCCTCCCTCTGGCTCGCCCGCTCCTCCGCCTTCCTCCTCGACTCCGACGTCGTCCTGGAAATCGTCGCGATCCTGCAGATCAGCCAAGGTGATCTTCCTCCATCTGATTCAATTCGTTGCTGTACTGGGTATCCGGCGCGCGGCTATCCAGCACGATCATCTCATTGGCCACCACTTCCGTCCGGTAGTGCCGCTGGCCTTGCTCGTCGTCCCACGATCGGGTCTGCAGATGGCCTTCCACGTAGACTTTGGAGCCTTTGCGCAGGTGTTGCGTGCAGATCTCGGCCAGGTTGCCCCAGGCGACGACATTGAACCACTCGGTCGCGTCGCGCCGGTCGCCGTCCGCGGTGACCCAGGTGCGGCTGGTCGCCACGCTGAAGGACGTAACCGGCTTACCGCTGGGGGTGTAGCGCATCTCGGGGTCCCGCCCCAGGTTGCCAATGATGATGACCTTATTCAATCCTCGTGTCATAGCACACCACTCCGCGGATAGGGTCTCGATCAGGCTTCGGGACGGGTGACGAGATGGCGCATGATGTCCTCGCTGAGCCGGAGATTGCGCTCTAAAGCGGCCACAGCGGAGGGAGCCATCTGCAGCTTCTGGAGAACGTAGAAGCCTTCCCACTGGTTGTCGATCGGATAGGCCAGACGCCGCCGTCCCCAGGGAGAGGTTTCGAGGACCTGGCCGCCGGAGCTGGTCACCCAGTTGGTGACCCGTTCGATGGCGGCGGCGACGCCTTCTTCGTCGAGGCGCGGATGCAACAGGAACAACAGCTCGTATTCTCTCACGCTCGCTCACCAGCCTCCTTTCTTTGGGATACGCCCTCGATCAACGCCTGAGCGGTCGAGGGCAGAAAGAACGAGGGCGCAAGGCCCTCGTCGCGAGCAACACCAACTATAACATAAAGCGCGGCGAGCAGCAAATCCGCGACTTGACTCTCACACTTCACACTCCGTAGCACTTGACACCAGGTCCATTCGGATGTAGAATAAGTTAGATTAATCTCATATATTTAGCGATCTTGTAGCATTCTTTCGCAACGCACAAACTGACCTGAGCGCCCCTGTCACCAGCGCGTTATCCTGAACGAACGCGCCCCCCTACGTTGAGTTCTTCCCCCAAGGCTGTCAGGTACGACCCGAACGGTCTCCGGCTGTCTTCAATGGAGAAACGTGTGAGCGAAGCGCAAAACAATCCAGCGTTGGCTGCAGCGGAAAATTATGAGAAGAATATCGTTACCTATACGATGCGTCCATTCGCGGCTCTCCTGCTCGAACTGGCGAATCCTCAAACAGGTGAGCACGTTGTCGACGTGGCCTGCGGCACGGGTATTGTGGCTCGACAGGTTGCACCTCGCTTGAACACCGCTGTGGCGATCCTGGCGCCATCGTTTAGCCTCGGCGATGCAGGGGAACTCCGCACGTTGCTTGAATCAGCGGGGTTCGCTGATGCGACAGTGACCGCTCGCTCGCACACGGTGCGCGAACCGCGAAGTCCGCAGCGCGTCGCACAGTTCCTGGCGAGTGTTGCGGGATTGGTGCCTGCCTATGCCGCCATGGGGGCCGAAGAGCGAGCCGCTGTGGCGCAAGCGATTGAACGCGAGATAGAGCCCAGCCTACAAAACTATATTGAGGGCGATGAGCAACTCTCTCCATTATCGGCCCACATCGGATTGGCGCGAAAACCCTAAACGCGCCCAACACCCGCTGCAGCCGATCGCCTACGGCGCGCGAGATCATGGCGTTTTCGGCGGCGGCGGTCTGGCGCACCTTCGTTGGCGGCTGAGCTACACCGTTGGACTGCAAACGGAGGATCAATGACTTCATCCAGCAACGGCATCAACTCTCATCTCAATCGCGATAGGAGAGCAACATGACGAAGATCGCAAAGAACACAATTTGCCTGTGGTACGAACGCGATGCCGAGGAGGCGGCGCGATTCTACGCCCAGACTTTTCCAAATTCGTTCGTTGGCGCGGTGCATCGCGCACCGGGCGACTTTCCGTCGGGCAAACAAGGGGACGTATTGACAGTCGAGTTCACCGTGATGGGCATTCCCTGTCTGGGTTTGAACGGCGGGCCCGCGGTCAAGCACACCGAAGCGTTCTCGTTCCAAGTCGCCACGGAAGATCAGGCCGAGACTGATCGCTATTGGAACGCGATTGTCGACAACGGCGGACAGGAGAGCGACTGCGGTTGGTGCAAAGACAAGTGGGGCATCTCCTGGCAGATTACGCCAATCGCGTTGACCAAGGCGTTTACCAGTTCCGATCGTTCCGCCGCCAAGCGGGCTTTCGATGCAATGATGACGATGAAAAAAATCGACATCGCCGTGATCGAGGCGGCGGTTCGTGGCGAGAAGCCGGCGGCCTAGCAACAGCATCAGCGGACGAAGTGGCGGCCTCTCTACCCACGCCTGGTTCGCGCTTATCCAGCTACTCGGCTATCCCAGTGTGCGCGAACATGATCGCTCTTGGAGGGCAGGGTTCCTTTCTAGATCGTACGTATTTGCACTTGGCGAACACGCAGACGGAGGATTGCTTATGGGTAACGCAAAGATCCAAGGTCAGCTCTGGGGAGCGCGCGCACAGGACTGGGCCACCTACGTGGAGCAGGTTTGCTTGCCGCTCTTCGGCGCAGCTCTCGATGCTGCCTGCGTGACCGTGGGCACGCGCGCTGAACCGGAACGTTAGATGGACCTAAGCTGGCAGCACTCTACAACTGGGGGGCTATTTGGCTGGAAAAACGGCGAGCGGCGGAGCTTCTGAAGGTTGAGGGCTGGCTCTTCCTCCACCGTGGTGGTCATTACAAGGAGCAGACGCAGGCCAACGCATTTCCCGAGTTTGTTACCGAAGTAGAAAGCCAAATCGCGGCTGAGGTCGGAGAGTACGTGGCCGTGGCGCAGAGTGCTCAAGCGCGGCTGAGACAATCTGGCTCCGAGGAGGCATCTAACACGCCGCTGCAGCCAACGAGCGACACAGGCGCGGATGGCTGACTTGAAGCGTGATATGCGCGCTCGCGGCTGAGCGGCCATCCGTTTGGGCGGCCCCTTTTCAATCACGATAAGTCGCGCGAAAGGAACAAAAGAGTGGACACGCCGATTTCAATCCTCAGAGCGATTCACGTAATCACCGCAGTTCTGATGGCATGGCCGTTTTATGCTCTCGTGGCAGTCAACCAGCGTATGCGGCTAGGTCCACCCCTGGGCGACCGCGTGGACACATATTTGGAGAACATGATTAAGAACCGTGTGCTTCCCTGTTACGTTTTCCAAGCCACCGCGCTCGTAACAGGACTCGCGCTTATTCTCTTGCGTGGGATGGGATTGGACACACTGGTAACAAATCCAGTACTTGGCTTGAAACTCTTGCTACTGCTGGTAATTGCGGGACTGCTATCCGTTGTGACTTTCAGCCTGCAACCACGCATTGATGCGCTTTTGCCCAGCGTGACGCCAGTGGAAAATCCCAGAAGATAAAGCCCTCATCCGATCATGAAAGGAAAACTCCATGCCCGAGTACGCTCACCCCGAGGCTCTCGTGAGCACACAATGGCTGGCTAACCACCTTGATGACCCGAATGTTCGCATCGTGGAAGCGATTTGGGGATCACAAGAGGCCTACGGTTGGCGCGCTTACACGGCAGGGCACATTCCCGGCGCAGTGGCCTGGGATTATGAAGCCGATTATCAAGAAGCACAGGGGGACGTGATTGACCGCAACGTATTTGAGCAGCAGCTCTCCAGGTCGGGCATTACCCCCGAGATGACAGTCGTTCTATACAGTTCTGTGAACAACCTCTTGGCTACCTTTGAGTTTTGGCTGATGAAATACTATGGACACCAAGACGTCCGTCTGTTGGATGGTGACCGCGAGAAATGGCTGGCTGAGAACCGCCCGCTCGAACAATCGGTACCGAGCTACGCTCCGACGCAGTACCAGGCCAAGGAACCTGATTGGAACCTGCGAGCCACGCGCGCTGATGTTCTGCGCTCCATCGGAACGGCTGGTGTTGTCCTCGTGGATGCGCGCTCGGCAGAGATGTATCGCGGTGAGTTTCACCCGGCCACACAGCGCGGCGGGCATATCCCAGGCGCAATCAATCTGGCAGCCCGGCGAGAAGTGGAGTCGGATGGATCGTTCAAAGCCTGGCGCGTCCCAACCGTGCGCCACGATGGGACTTTCAAGACAGCACCAGAGCTGAAGGCGCTGTTCGAGAATCTGGGGATCACAGCCGACAAGAAAATCATCACCTATTGCCTCCGAGGCGGCCTCTCTACCCACGCCTGGTTCGTGCTTACCCAGCTACTCGGCTATCCCAACGTGCACGAATATGATCGCTCTTGGGCTGAGTGGGGTAATCTCGCAGATGCGCCAGTGGAGTCCTAAGAGGTTGGCTCAATTTTGGCCGCCAACACCGGCGTGAACCCGACGCGCTCCGCGATCGCTCCGCGCGCGAGTACGGTGAAGCTGTTCCAGTTCCGGGTGTCGTTGCATAGGGCAGGGTTCCTTTGGAGATCTGAAAGTCATAAATTAGCGAGCGGCGGAGATTACGCTGTCGCCATCGCCATGACCCTCGGTCGCAGTGTCACAGCACGAGGGCGGACAGCTCAATATCAAAGGGGGCAAGGCTCGATTAATGGCAACAAGCCTAACGAGTAAGCCACTCACGACTGATGCGAAGGTGGATCGAACAGGCAGGGCGCGTGCGCGGGTGGAAGTCAGCCTCCGCCAATACGGGCGAACTGATGTCCAACGCAGGCGCAGCAAGGAGGAATCGTGACTGACTACCAATTGACCCCCATGCTCATGTTCGCCGGTCAGGCCGAAGAAGCTATCCGTTTCTACACCAGCCTCTTTGACAACTCGCAGGTGGAGTTCATTCAGCGCTACGGGCCAGACTACCCAGGTCCCGAAGGTCAGGTGGTCCACGCGCGCTTCACGCTCAACGGGCAACCTTTCCTGGCCATGGACAGCGCCGTCGAACACTCGTTCACGTTCACCCCAGCCATCTCGATCTTCGTCACCTGCCCCAATCCCTTCGAGGTCGACCGCCTGTTCGCAGCGCTCGCCGCCGACGGCGACGTCCTCATGCCGCTGGATCGCTATCCGTTCGCGTCGCGATACGCCTGGGTACAGGACCGGTTCGGCGTGTCCTGGCAGCTTATGTGCGCGTAAGCGCGCCCCACACACGCAACGCGAGGTCGACCCCAGGCGCCCAATTACGACCGACACCCCGCGCCCAGTGGATCGAACGATCATCTGAGCACTCTCTCCCCTCGCTCTTCCCCCTCTGCCAGGACCTCTCCACTGCTCGAAGCTGTGGCAGCCTCTCTGGAATCCTCCACAGACGAGAGGATTCTGAAGGCTGCTGGGGTGTATTTCAGTTCTTTGGAAGAGGCGGCGCGCCTGATTACTCATTCACCATTGCCTGTACGTGCGGCCGTACCGCAATCCTCCGGATTGCGCCGCGCCCGGATTGTGATACGATCGCGCGCTCTGGCGCACCCAAACGACTTCGATGGGCGCTGGCGCAGGCCTGTAACTCGCCGCCAAACTGAAACGCACCCAGGGCCGCTGCGCAAGTTGGCCGCACGACGAAGGCCTGGAGTATAATACCAGTCGGCCCCCCGGCAGCTCACATGCCGGACGGCCTCCTTCGTCGATCTTCTCTTTGCGAGGGACGCTATGACCCAACAGCTACAGGCCGTCGCGCGCCGCTTCGGATGGGAGGCGCGCGAGGTCCGCGGCGCGACGATCGAATCGCGCGGCCAGACGATCACACCGATCGCGCTGCGCGCCCACGTGCAGTGGCCCGGCGGAGGCTTCGTCTGGACGCTTCCCCGGGCGGTCGAGGTGACCCGCGATGGCGTCACGCAGCGAATCCCCATCCCCGATCCGACCCTGACGGTCCTTTTCTCCCTGCCGCTGGCCGGTCTGGGCTGCGCCGCCCTGGCAGCCGCCTGGATCCGCCGCCGGCGCACGTCCACAGGAGAGACGCCCCATGAGTGACGCCCTCAAGCCCATCGAGGCAGTCGAGCAGGTCATGACCCGACTCTACGAGGCGGGCCGCGTCGACGCCGCCTTCGGCCAGCCGATCGAGCGCGCCGGAACGACGATCATCCCCTGCGCTGAGGTCGCCATCGGCCTCGGCCTGGGCGCGGGCGGCGGCCTCAGCCCCACCGAAGGCGACGGCGAGACCAGCAGCAGCGGAAGCGGCGGCGGCGGCGGCGCCAAGAGCCGCCCCGTGGCCGCCATCATCATCGATTCGTCCGGCGTGCGCGTGGAGCCGATCGTCGACGTGACCAAGATCGGACTCGCGCTGTTCACCGCAGCCGCTTTCGTCCTCTTCTGGCTGGCGCGCCTGCTCGGCAGCACGCGCCCGGCCGACGACGACGAGACGCCCTCCCTGAAGGCGCTGACGAAGGCAGTCGACGCCTGAGCCGTGCGCGGGGAGCGATCATGGAGGAAGATGGCCAGCCGCGGGCAGCCGACCAGCGCTCGAAGGGCGTCTTGCCCATGCGCGACCGCTTAGCTGCCCGCCTCTCTCGTCGCTTCACGTTGCTGCTCGTGATCCTGCTGACCGCAGCCTACGCGGCCTTCTTCAGCGCCTATACGATCGCGCGCCACGACAGCCTGGAATCGCACGCCTACGATCTCGGCAACGCCGACCAGGCCGTGTGGAACACGGCGCACGGCCGCCCGCTCGCCTTCACCAACTGGGAGGGGCGCGCCAGGACGTTCAAGGCTGGCACGCGCCTGGCCATGCACGTCGAGCCGATCTACTTCTTGATCGCTCCCCTCTACTGGCTGTGGAGCGACCCGCGCGCGCTCCTCGTCTTGCAGGCGACCCTCGTCGCCCTCGGCGCGCTGCCGGCCTACTGGCTGGCGCGCGCCCAGCTCGGCGATGGGGCGCCCGCGCTCGTGTTCCCGATCGCCTATCTGCTGTTCCCGGCGCTGCAAGCCGCCAACCGCTTCGACTTCCACGCCGTGACCCTCGCCAGCGCGTTCCTGCTCTTCGCCGCCTACGGGCTGCTCAGCCGTCGCACCTCCCTCTTTCTGGTCAGCAGCCTGCTGGCCGCCGCTACGAAAGAGGAGATCCCCCTCCTGATCGCCATGATGGGGCTGTACGCCGCGTTCATCCAACGGCGCTGGCGCCTCGGTCTGACGGTCGCCGCCGTGGGCGTCCTGTGGTCGCTGATCGCTGTCCTCGTCATCGTGCCCGCGTTCAACACGAGCGGCCGCTCCCCCTACCTCAATTATTACGAGGGGGCGAACGGCGCCGACCCGACGGGCGCCGCCTCGCCGCTCTCCTGGGCGCTGCTCGAGCGACTGTTCACTCCCGCCAACGCCAGCTACGTCGCGCGCCTGCTGCTGCCGACAGGGGGGCTTTCTCTGTTCAGCCCGGCCACCCTCGCCCTGCTCGCGCCCTCGCTGGCCATCAACCTGCTCAGCGATAACCCTCAGATGCACGAGCTGGAGCGCTTCCACTACGCGGCGTCCCTGGCGCCGCTCGTCGTCGTCTCGGCGATCATGGGCGCAGCCTGGCTCAGTCGCCGCCTGGGTGGGGACAGCGGCTCGGCGACTCCCCGCGCGCAGCATAAGGTTGCACGGCGGCTGGTCTCCCGACCAACCGCGAACGGCGGACTCGCGACTCCTCGCGCGCGGCGGGCGGCTACCCTCGTGAGCCTCTGGGTCCTGGCCTGGACGTTGGGGTACCACTACTATCGCGGGTTCACGCCGCTGGCAGAGGGATTCGCCTGGCCCGACGTCTCCCCTCACGATCGTCGCCTGGCGCAGATCGCGCGGCAGATCCCGCCGCAGGCCAGCCTGTCCGCGCAGTCGAATCTCAACCCCCACTTCAGCCAGCGCCCGCGCATCAATCTGTTCCCCTATTCGCTGGCGACCGACTATGTGCTGCTGGACGCGGCGACGTTCACCGTCAACAAGGACAACTTCCTGAGCTGGGTGCGCGATCAGGTGGTGAACCAGGCCGTCGCGGGCGGCGAGTTCGGCATTGCGGTCGCCGACGACGGCTACATCCTTCTGCAACGCGGCGCGCCAGCGCGCCCGCTGCCCGCGCAGTTCTATACGTTCCTGTTCGAGGACGCCCCGACGCCCATGTACGCGCTGACGGCCGATTTCCTGGCCCCCGCGAGCGGCGAGGCCGTCCTGCGCCTGCCCGGGTTCGATGTCTAGGGCCGCCGCGGCGAGGAGCGCCAGTACGTCGTCTATCTGGAGGCGCTGCGGCCGCCCACGACCGACTACCAGATCGCCCTCTATCAGATCGACGCCGCGGGCGCGGTGGTCGGCGCGACCACGGAGCCGCCCGCCGCCCTCGTGTGGCTCCCAACCTCGCAGTGGCCGACGGGCCGGATCGTCCGCGTCGTGATCGACCCTGTGACCTGGTGGACGCGCGCGACGCCGGAGTACCACGTCGCGCTGGGCATCTACGCGGGCGGTGAGGAGTGGGAGCTGGGGGCGCGTCTGCGGCCGCATGTGGTACAATCTCCCTACCAGGTCCGCCTCCATGCCGAACGCACGCTGCTGCAACTGGCGACGCTGCGCAACCGTCTGTGGGGCGCCTACGTCGAGGCGCCGCTGCGCCAGTTCACAGCGCCGCGCGTGCCTCAGGCCGTCGACGCCGACCTGGGCGGCATGGCGCGTCTGCTGGGCTACGACGCTGGCCCCAGCGAAGTGCGCCCCGGCGAAGAGGTGCATGTCCGCCTGTACTGGCGCGCGCGCGCCCCGATCGCCCAATCGTATACCGTCTTCGTCCACCTGTTAGATAGCCAGGACCAGGTGCGCGGCCAGCACGATGGCATCCCTGGCCAGGGGACGCGCCCGACCGATACGTGGGTCACTGGCGAGGTGATCATCGACGAGATCCAATTCGCCGTGGCGCCAGAGACGCCGCCCGGCCCCCATCGCATCGCCGTCGGCCTCTACCTGGCCGCCACGGGGATGCGTCTGCCCGTCCTCGACGCGGCGGGCGCGCCCCAGGGCGATCGGGTAGTGTTGCCGCAGATCATCACTGTACGATGAAGGAGGAAGCGCCTTGACGTCCACAGCGAATCTCGCCCAACCATCGGATGCGACGGCCGCGCGTCGGCCGCGCATCCTCGTCGCCGATCCGCTCTCGCCGGCGGGGCTGGAGACCCTCCGCGCTCGCGCCGATGTCGACGAGCGCTACCCGATCAAGCCCGATGAGTTGCTGGCGATCTTGCCCGACTACGATGCGCTGCTCGTGCGCAGCGGGGTCAAGGTCACGGCCAAGATGATCCAGGCGGCCGCCCAGCGCCTGCGCGTGATCGGCCGCGCAGGCGTCGGCATCGACAACATCGACGTCGACGCCGCGACCCAGGCGGGGATCGTCGTCGTCAACGCCCCCACCGGCAACATCATCGCCGCCGCCGAGCATACGATCGCCCTGTTGCTGGCGCTGGCGCGCAAGATCCCCCAGGCGGACGCCTCGATGCGGCGCGGCGAGTGGGATCGTCACCACTTCATGGGCATCGAGGTCCAGGACAAGGTGCTCGGCACCCTCGGCCTTGGCCGCATCGGTTCGCTCGTCGCGGCGCGCGCCCTGGGCCTGCGCATGAAGGTCATCGCCTACGATCCCTACGTCAGCGCCGAGTACGCGAGCAACCTCGGCGTCGAGCTGGTCCCGCTCGACCGCCTGCTGGCCGAGTCCGACTTCATCACCATCCACCTGCCCCTCAACGATAACACGCGCGGCCTCCTCAACGCGGAGACGCTGGCGCGTTGCAAGCGCGGCGTGCGGCTGGTCAACTGCGCGCGCGGCGCCATCGTCGAAGAGGCCGCCTTGCTGGCCGCGCTCGAGTCCGGCCAGGTGGCAGGCGCCGCCCTCGACGTCTACGAGCACGAGCCGCTGGCCCCCGATGACCCGCTGCGCACCCATCCCAACGTCGTCCTCACGCCGCACATCGCTGGCTCGACGACCGAGGCGCAGGAACGGGTGGCGATCGATGTGATCGAGCAGGTGCTGGCCATCTTCGAAGGCAAGATGGCCAAGAACGCCGTCAACGTGCCGATCGTGGCGCCCCAAGATATGGACGCCCTCTCGCCGTTCATCGATCTGGCGGAACGCATGGGCCGCTTCGCCGCGCAGTTCGAGCACCGCAACGTCAGCCGGGTCGACCTCACCGCGCACGGCCCGATCGCCGAATACGACATGGCCTATCTGGTCGCGTCCGCGCTCAAGGGGTTGCTGGAACAGGTGGTCGAGGAGCGCGTGAACCTCGTCAACGCACGCCTGATCGCCGAGCGACGCGGCATCGCCCTGGTCGAGCACAAGCAGCGCCATCATTCCGAACGGTATGAGAACATGCTGACGCTGGAGCTGGCCGCCGGCGATACGACCCTCGTCCTGCGCGGCTCCGTCGTCCAGGGGCTGCCCTACATCGTCGCCATCGACGACCTGTGGGTGTCGTTCCCGGCCGAAGGGTACCTCCTGCTCGATCGCCATCAGGACCGCCCCGGCGTCATCGGCCGCCTGGGCGCGCTCCTGGGCCAGAACGACATCAACATCGCGTTCATGCACGCGGGCCGCCGCGAGCGGCGCGGCGAAGCGATCATGGTGCTCGGCCTCGATGAGCCGGTGCCGCCCGATGTGATGGCCCAGATCGCGGCCATGCCATACACCTATTGGGTCAAGTTTGTGGAGCTGTAACGCTTGAAGCGGACCACGCCGTGGCCCACCTGGGCGGTGTGGGCGCTCGTGCTGGCCTACATCGCCCTCTTCACCTGGCTGTCGGTGAGCCGACACCGCGCCTTCATGACCAACGCCTTCGACCTGGGCAACGTCGACCAGGCGGTCTGGAACACGGCCCATGGGCGGCCTCTCGCCTTCACCAACTGGCGCGGCGTCGACCTCGACCTGGCCACCGACAGCCGTCTGGCGATGCACGTGGAGCCGATCTACTTCCTGCTGGCGCCTCTCTACTGGGTCTGGCCCTCGCCGGAGGAGCTCCTGACGGTGCAGACCCTCGTGCTCGCCCTGGGCGCCTGGCCCGTCTACTGGCTGGCGCGCGCGCGGCTGGGGCAGGCGTGGGCCGCTGTCCCCTTCGCCGCCGTCTACCTGCTGCTGCCGGGGCTGCAAGCAGCCAACCTGTGGGAATTCCATGCCGTAGCGCTGGCCGCGCCTCTCCTTCTCTTCGCTTTCTACTACGCGCAAAAAGGGTCGCTGGGGCGCTTCTGGGCCTTCGCCGTGCTGGCCATGGCCACCAAGGAGGAGATCCCGGCGACCGTGTTCCTGATGGGCCTGTACATCGCGCTGGCGCTGCGTCGGCCGCGCCAGGGCGCAGCCGTCTGCGCCGTCGCCCTGGCCTGGCTGGCGCTGGCGGTCGGGGTCGTCATCCCGGCTTTCGAGGGAGAACGTTCCCCCTACCTGCGCTATTACGGCGACCTGGGGGACAGCCCCCTCAGCCTGGCGCGCGCGCTGATCGCGCAGCCGCAGACCTTCCTGGGCGCATTCCTCGCGCCGCGCGCACAAAGCTATCTGCGCGATCTGCTGGCCCAGGTCGGCTTCCTGTCGTTGCTCCACCCGCCGACGCTGGCTTTCATCCTGCCCGATCTGGCGATCAACCTGCTCAGCGACCACGAGCCGATGCACTTCGTCGAGAAGTACCACTACACGGCGCCCCTCGTCCCAGGGCTGATGATCTCGGCGGTGCTGGGCGCGGCCTGGGCGGCCCGCCAGATCGACGCGCGCCTATTGCCGGCTCGCCGGCCGGGCGTGGCGCTGGTGAGCGCCTGGGCGCTGGTTGCTGCCCTCGGCTACCACTATTGTCACGGTTATACCCCCCTGGCGCGCGCCTTCGAGCCATATCGCGTGACCGATCATCATCGCCTGGGGGAACGGATCGCGCGCGCGATCCCGGCGACGGCGGCGGTCTCGGCGCAGCCCAACCTCAACCCGCATGTCTCTCAGCGGCGCGTGCTCTATCGCTTCCCCTACATCGGCGACGCTGAATACATCTGGCTGGACGCCCAATCGCTGGCCAACAAGGGGAACCTGTTCGAGCTTGTGCAGACGCTGCTGGACGGCGACGAGTTCGGCGTCGTGTACGCCGAGGACGGCTATCTGTTGTTGCAGCGCGGCGCGCCGCAGCGCCCTCTTCCCGATCGGTTCTTCGATTTCGCGCGCGTCGCCGATCCCCAGCCCACCTACCCGGCGATGGTCGACTTCGCGACGGAGGAGGGGCCAGCGCTGCGCCTGCTCGGCTTCGATCTGTGGGACGGCCGCCACACGGAGATGCCCCAGACCCCCCTGCGCTTCTTCTTCTATTTCCAGGCCTTGCGGCCGCTGACGCAGGATTACGCGATCGGCCTGTACTTGCTGGACGACGAGGGGCAGGTGATCGGCGGCATGGACCTCGAGGAGCGGCCAGGGGTGCAGTTCTGGTATCCCACCAGTCGCTGGCGCGTGGATGAGACCATCCGGCTGGAGATCAGCGACATGCCGTGGTGGACGGCGCAATACCCGCGCTACCGCGTGGCGCTGGGGGTCGTCAACGGCAGGGACGCCTGGGATGTGGGGGCGCGGCTGCGCCCGCGCGTGATCGCTTCGCAGCAGCAGATGCCGCTGGCCGCCGATGGCAGCCTGGTCGAGCTGATGGCGTTCACGACCGATTGCGGCCAGATGCCGGCGCGCGTCGAGCGTCCGCGTCGCTTCGCGCCGCCGCGGCTGGCCCACGCGCAGCGCGTCGCCTTCGCCAATGGCGTGC
>FWPV01010646.1_pt1 | contig 14970 bp, 14 predicted proteins | sample 2228371 | NCBI WGS metagenome assembly FWPV01 (sample SAMEA103939776, study PRJEB20133) | metagenome
CTCTACCCACCACCCCTCCACTTCCCACACCCCTCCCCGTCGGGGGACGATCACGAGCGTGTCCAGACAAAACCAAATGTCGTTCGGTGCAGTAAGGCTGTATTGAACAAAAGTTACTGTCTGTGGGCTTTCATACAAAACAGGGTAGATCAGGGCGAAAGCAAGCGAGAGGGTGAGGAGGAGCGCTGCGCGAGGCGACCCGCCTCGCCGGGAGAGGGGGGGAAGGGCGAACCCAAGGAGGAGGAGGTACAGAGCGGTCCCCCCGAGGAGGGCGCCGACGGGTGGGGGGCGGGGGGCGTGGAGGCGCAGGGCCGCGCGGAGGTCGGCATCACCGGGCGAGGACACCATCGCGGCCACAGGGAGCCCCTCCACTTCCCCTCCCCCGTACGCCGCCCACGCGCGAAGGGCCGCCTCCGGCCGACTCGATGCCGTGGCCCCTGGAGCGATCCGGATGCGGGAGAGAGCGGAGAGGAGGAGGGGATCGTCGGGGAGCTCTTCCGGCGCCAGAAACACGACCGGCCCCGGGCCCAGGTCCCCGCCCCACGTCCCCACGATGGCGACGGGCTTCTCCACCGTGGGACGCAACGGGATCGTGGCGCGGGCGAGCTCGACCCCGTCCCGCTCGACGAGGATCGTCACCGGCTCCGAACCGGCCTCGACCGGCCACGGGAAGGCAAGCCGCGCCCGTCCCCCCGGAGCGAGGACGAGCGGCGCCTCCAGCCGCTGCGTGGCCTGCCCCCGCCATCCCGACCCCACCCGCTGTACAGCGACGAGGGTTCCGGTGAGAGGGACGCTCGCCCCATTCTCGACCGTGACCCAGAGCGGGTTCACCTCCCCCACCACGGCGAGGCCCTCCCACCCCACCTCGCCCCCGAGCCGGATCGGCGCGGCCGTGGCCCCACCCCAGGCGATGTACCACGCCGCGCCGCCGACGAGGATGGATCCGATCCCCCACCGCCGGAGGTGAGCCGCGAAGGGGTGACCAGCGAACCGCCTCATTGCGGGAGGCCGTTTACCGCTTCCAGCGCATCGGACGAGAGGACGTCGGCGTAGACCTGGGTCGTGCGGATCGAGGCGTGACCGAGCTGTTTCTGGACCAGACGGAGGTTGAACTTGCTCGCGCGGTAGAGGAGGGACGCGTAGGTGTGACGGCAGGAGTGGATCGTGAACCGGGACGGGAGGCCGACCTGGGCTGCAAGGCGCTTGAACATGAGGTACACCGCCTGCCGGGTGAGCGGACCGCCGCGCGGGGAGAGGAACAGGAAGTCCCCTTCACCGACCCCCTCCCCCACGGCTCGCTTCCACGCGAGGTACTCCCGGAGGTGATCGCGCAGGGCTTGGCCGATGTCCACCCCCCGCTCCTTGCCGCCCTTCCCGTGCCGGACGATGATCGCGGAGTGGCCCGGCTCGAGCAGGAGGTCGCCCACCCGCAGGGCGACGATCTCCGACACGCGCAGCCCCGCGTCGAGGGCCACGTGGAGGATCGCCCAGTCCCGCACCGGGCTCTTGCGCCCGTTCCGCCGGGCGAGGTCGGCTTCCCGGCGGGCATGGGCCTTCAGCCGGCGCACCTGGTCCGGGCTCAGGAAGTCCTCCTGCGTCAGTTGGAGCGGCACCTCTTCCCCTTGATCAGTTTACATTTGGAACGCACGACTTTACATAAGAGTGACCCACCCGTCAACTCTCGTGTCGCACGATATTTCCTATCGGGGCGACTTGACAAAAGGGGCCTTTTGTAAAGGGGGCCGTGGTGGGCCTCCCGCGCCCCCCTCCGCTCTTCCCCTCTCAAGTCTCGTGGAGGGCATTTGCGGGCCTCTCAATCGAGGGCGTAGCGGCCGATGATCTTCTTTTCCTCTCCCTCGATCTCCGCCGACACTTCGATGTACGGGCGCAGCCCCGACGTCAGGAGCTTCTCCTTGAGCAGGCTGTCCAGCTGAAAGATCCCCGCGGAGTTCGTCATCCGCACGTGGATGTGGACCGGCTTCTCCTTCCCCGGCTTGAGCTCCACCTTCTCGATCGCAAGCGCGGACACGCTGTGGATGGTCGGCTCGCCGACCCGGAACGGGATCCGGGCCCGCCCCTTCTCCATGTCCAGGGCGTCGGCGACCTTGAGGATCCCCCCTTCCACGGTGAGGGGGCGCACCGGAGCTCGGTGGGCCCAGATCGCGTGCATCGTCTCGGCGAGGATCACCGTCCGGGCCGGCTCGTCGTAGATCCCCTCCAGGAGCTCGTCGAGGAGGGTCGGGGCAAGGATCATCGAGAACAGCTCGTGGTCTGTGCGGTGGATGGCGTGCCCCACATCGTGGAGAGCTGCCCCGAGCACGACCACCACCTGCGCATCCTCGTACCCGAGCCCGTGGTCCGTGACCCCCAGCTTGACCCCCGCCCCATGGAGGAGCTCAAGGATCCGCAACGCGATCCGGGTGACAATCCGGACGTGGGTCGGCCCGTGGTCGTTGATCTTGAGGCGGTCGATCGCCGTGATGTTGGCGCATGTGGACAGCACCTGCAGCCGTTGCGACCGGGCAATCGCCTTCCTCACCCGCTCAAGTTTCGTCTCGGTGGCCATGGGGGGATTGTCCCTATCTCCACCGCTCCCACCAACTCTCTCCTCCAGCCGCGCGGCGGGACCGGGCCTCCAGCGCCGCCACCCGCTGCGCGAGGTCCCGCACCTCGGCCGCCAGGTGCTCTGCAAGCACCCTCCACCCCACCTCGTCCTGCTCTTCTGGTTTCGTCCGGTTGCGGGCGATAGTGGATGATTCCCTAATGACCATATGTTCATTCCTTTCATGTTTGTAACGCAAGATATTTGACGCTTCGGTCAGGGTGTGTCCGGTTTCGCATAAAGCCTGGAGGTCACGGAGGAGGGCCAGGCCGTCCGGGGTGAGGAGGATCTGGTTGTTGGGGCCGCGCCGCAGCGACCCCGCGAGGAGATCGCGAATCGCCTCGATGCGGTTACGGACCTGGTTCTCGGTCGAGAGCCCGAGGAGGGCAACGAGCTCAGGCACGGTATGCATCGCTTTTGCCTCCTTTCGTTCTGTCCGGGCGAGCGTAGCGGGAAGGAAGGGGTGTGGCAAGTGCAGGGCGGGAGAAGTAGCCTTGGGCCGTATGCCCATCCGACGGCTCGAGGAAGGGGTGATCCGCAAGATCGCGGCCGGGGAAGTGGTTGACCGTCCGGCATCGGTGGCCAAGGAGCTCGTGGAGAACGCGCTCGACGCTCAAGCGGACCGGATCGAGGTCGCGATCGAAGGCGGGGGGATCGACCTCCTCCGCGTGGCCGACGATGGCGTCGGGATGAGCCGCGACGAGATGCACCTCGCGATCGAGCGCCACACCACGAGCAAGCTCACCCACGAGGAGGACCTCCACCACATCCGGAGCCTGGGGTTCCGCGGGGAGGCGCTGGCCGCGATCTGCGCCGTGGCGCGGGTGACGCTCCTCTCTCGCCCAGGGGGGAGCGAGGCAGGCCATGAGATCCGCGTCGAGGAGGGGAGGGTGCGGGAGGAAGGGCCCGCGGCAGGGGCCGTGGGGACGACGGTCGAGGTGCGCGACCTCTTCTGGAACGTGCCGGCCCGACGGCGGTTCCTGGACTCCCCGCCCGCTGAGGCGCGGCACGTGCTCTCCTCCCTGCGCCGGATCGTCCTCGCGCGTCCCGAGGCCGCGTTCCGGATCTGGTCCGAGGGCCGTGAGGTCCTCGATGTCGCCCCCGCCCGCGATCCTCTGGGCCGGATCGGGCAGCTCTACGGCCCGGAGTTCGCATCCCGTCTCGTCCCGGTGGTGATGGACGAGTCGGGGTTCCGGTTGCGGGCGTGGTTCGGTCCGCCGGAGCTCGCCCGCCCGACGCGGGTGGACCAGCACCTCTTCCTCTCCGGCCGGGCCGTCCGCCCCGGCGCCGTCTCCCTGGGGATCGCCCAATCCTACGCCCGCTACCTCCCCCGCGGGCAGCACGCGGTGTTCTTCCTCTACCTTGACGTGGACCCCGAGCTCGTGGATGTGAACGTCCACCCTCGTAAGGAGGAGGTTCGGTTCCGGTCCGAGCGCGCGGTGATGGACCTCCTCCGCCGCGCCGCGTTGCGCGCCCTGGGAGGGTCCGGGCTGGCGAGCCCGATCCTGCAGGAGGGTTCCCGGACGTGGGTTGCCCCCTCTCTCCCGCCCGCGGCGGAGCGTGAACTGCAGGCAGCGGAACCGATCCTCCCCTCCCCGCGGCCGTGGCGCGTGGTGGGGCAGGTTCAGGGGAGCTACATCCTCGTCGAAGGGGAGGAGGGCCTGGAGATCGTGGACCAGCACGCCGCGCACGAGCGGGTCCTCTTCGAGCGGAGCCGCGGGGGGTCACCGGTCCTGACCCAGGAGTTCCTCGTTCCGGTCCAGCTTGAAGTCCCGTTCGACCGGGCCGCGGCCCTGGACCGGGCGATCCCCGCCCTGCGCGAGCTGGGGATCCACCTTGAGCGGTTTGGGGAGCGGGCGTTCCTCCTCCGTGGCTGGCCGGCCCCCCTTGCCGATCGCCAATCGCGGCTCGGGTTCCAGGAACCGATCGGGACCGTGGTGAACCAGCTCCTGGAGGGAGAGGCGCCGCTTGTGGAGCTGTGGCGGGAGGTAGCGTGTGCGGCGGCGATCCGGGCGGGGGAGGCCCTCTCTCCTGAGGAACAGGAGGCCCTCATCGCGGAGTGGAAGGCAACGAAGGAGCCCTCGCGTTGCCCCCATGGCCGCCCGGTGGCACTCCGCATTCCCTGGGGCGACCTCGCGCACCGGGTGGGCCGGTGAAGCTAGCGGATGCTGAGGGTCAGCGTGTACGGGAAGAGAGGACCGCCCTCCCGGCAGGAGATGAGGATCTGCCACGCCCCCCCCACCTGGGCGCGGTACTCCAGCCCGAGCCACGAGCTCCCCTCCACTTCCCCCACCTTGCGCCCGCTGGGGTCGCGCAGACTGAGGACGCAAGAGGACTCCGTCTCGATCCGCACCGTGACAATCTCCCCCGCGCGCAGGTTGACCTTGTACAGCCCCCGCCCGATGGGGGCCGTGTACGGTCCGGCCCAGCCCAGCTCTCCCCGATACGTCCCCGGAGCGAGGAACGGCGCGGAATCGGGAGATACGGAAAGGGGAAGGGCTCGCGCGGGCTGGGTGGGGGTGCTGGAGGCGACGGCTGCGGCCCCCACGACCTCGCTGGCCGGCGCGGCCGACGCGAGAGCCGGGGTGGTGCTCAGTGCGACCCGGACCGAGCTCGGGTGCACTCCCAGTGGGACCTCGGCCTGGGATCCGTGCAGGCGCACGATGAGGCGCGAGCCCACCTCTAGGTCGCGACGGGAGAGGAACACCTGGCCGAAGTACATGGCGTAGCTTTCGCCCACCATCGTTCGCCCCAGCCTGGCCACGTACAGCCGCGACCCCGGCCCCGCGCCGGTCTCAATCTGGAACCGGACTTCGATCTCCGCGGGCAGAGGGCCGTCGGCGACGGGCAGACAGAGAAACGCTTCCAGGCACAGGAAGGGATCGGAGGTCGAGGGGAGGCTCAGGAACTCCCACCGGGCCTGAGTTCCTCGGGAGATCCAGTACCAACCCGCGTAGGCTTGGCCGGTGCTCGCGAACCCCTCCGCCACGGCCGCCGCCCCGAGCGCGGCCCCACACCACGTGGCGGCCAATGCACCGACCACCGCCACCTTCGCTGCCGTGCCGCGGTCGCGCCCACCCATGACGCGTCCAGTGTCTCCGCCAGGGGCGGAAGGCCGAATGCGCTGTGTGCCCGATGTAACGGATTCCGATGACCTGATGAGGGAACCCTGTTCCCCGACCGCCGGAGCCAGACGTCCCGTCCCCGTGGGCCAGCTATCCCCAGCTGAGGACGGTCGCTCCCAGGAGGGCGCAGTACAGAGCGAACGGCCACAGCACACCGCAGCGGACGATCCGCAGGAAGAGGTGGATCGCAACGAACCCACTTGCGAACGCGCATCCCGCCGTCACAGCCAGGCTCAGCCAATCCGCACCCGCGCCGCCCGAGGCCCCGCCGAGGGCGACCAGGCTCGCCCCCCCGATGGCGGGAATCGCGAGGAGGAACGAGAAGCGGGCGGCGTGGGCTGGCCGCAGTCCGAGCCCAATCCCCGTTGCCACCGTGGCCCCGAACCGCGAGATCCCCGGAAGGAGGGCCGCCGCCTGGGCCAGGCCCACGGCCAGGGCGTCCCCGATCCGCACCCGATCCCGCCGGGCCCAACTGGCCCGCCGATCGCCGATCGCGAGGGCGAGCGCCGTGACGAGGAGCATCCCCCCCACGAGCGCGGGGGCCCCGAACGCCCGTTCGATCGCGTCCTGGGCAAGGAGGCCCGCCACGATCACCGGGAGCGTGGCCACGACAAGGCGGGCCAGATACCCCCTCCCTTCCCCTCCGCGGAGGAGGCCGACGGCGAGGGAACACAGGTCGCGCCGGAAGTAGAGGAAGAGGGAGAGGAGCGTTCCCAGATGGGCCGCGGCCTCGACGGTCGCCCCCGGCGCGTCCACCCCCAGCGCGATCCGGGCCAGGACGAGATGCCCGGAGCTACTGACGGGGAGGAATTCCGTCAGCCCTTGGAGAAGGCCCAGCAGCGCGTAGCGGATCACGGCCCCTCGCTCCCGGAAGGGAGAACCCGATGGAGAGCGCGCCGCTCGGGCACGAGCGCACGCACTCCCCACACTTGATGCAATCGCCGGCGTTGATCTCCCGGTGGGGCTCGATCCCCATCGGGCAGGACCGGGCGCACAGGCCGCACGCTGTGCACCGATCGCCCCGCAGCCGCAGCCCAAAGAAGCTCGCCCGGTTGAACAGGGAGAGGAGCCCCCCCATCGGACAGAGGTAGCGGCACCAGAACCGGGAGACGAGGACCATCCCCGCCACGACCGTGGCCAGGGTCCCCATGTGGATGAGGAACGGTGTGTTCACCTCCGCCACCCCTAGCCCCAGGTAGGGGAGCGAAGCCGTGAGCGATGCTGCGGGGCACAGCTTGCAGAACCACGCGTCGGCGAGGCGCCACGCGGCGACCCCCGTCCCGAGGAGGACGAGGAGCTTGAGCGGGGACAGGACCTGCAGGAAGCGAACCTTGCGGAAGGAGAGGAGGTCGTTCACCGTCCCGAACGGACAGAACCAGCCACACCACCCGCGGCCGAGGAGGAGACCGTAGGCAGCGACCGTCCCCAAGAGGTAAAACGGGACCGTCCCGGAGATGATGAGGTTCTGCATGAGCCCGATCGGGCACACGGTGATGGCGAGCGGGCAGGCGTAACAGTGGAGCCCGGGGAAGAGGAGGTGGGTCATCCCGATCCCCGTGACCCCGAACACGCCGAGGAGGATCCCCAGGGACTGGGTCCCCCGGCGGACCGTGCGCAGCGTCACCGGATCTCCCCGAGGGCGGCGAGGATCCGCGCCGCGAGGTCGCTCGTGCCGAACAGGACCCGCCCCGTCTCCGCGACAAGAACCGCCGGGACGATCACCTTTCCCGACTGCACAACCCCCGCCTCCTCGGATCGAGCTCGGTGTTGATCCGCATCCACGAGCTCATGCGTGATCCGGGGGTTGGCGCGCCCCACCTCGGCCACGAGGGCCTTGGCGTAGGGACACGACCTGCACCATGAGGTATAGAACACCACGAGATGGGCCGATCCGGGGAACGCGGCCAGTGCGTCCCGCGCCGCGGCAGGGAGGGTTGGCGCTTCCGCGCGGGCTTCCTCGATCCCCACGCACGCCGTGCACAGGACGCTCGCAATCCGCCACGCCTGCGTCGCTTGCCCGCGAAGGATCCCCACGGCCAGGCTCGCCCCCGCCACGGCGACCAGCACGAGCACGACGACGAACAGCCCCCGACCGCGTACCACCACCGCGAGGACCAAGCCGATCCCGAGGGCAACGAGGAGCCACCATACCGGGATCCCGGACGGCCGCGGACCGGACTCCCCGAGCGCGAACCCCACACCCGCCACATCCCGGATCTGGAAGCAGGAATCTCCGATGCAGTAGTGGTACACGATCTCGATTGTTCCGGAGAAGGGGGGGGCCGCCCCGACGAGCTGCACTGCGACCTCCACCTCCCGCTCCCCGAACCCCGCGATCGTGCCCACCTCGATCGGCGGAGCCGTGACCCCAGCGGGAAGGTCGGTCATGGTGATCGTGACCTCCTCCGCATCATAGGGGGAAGTGTTGGTCAGCTTCACGGGGAAGGAGCCAGCCGCACCGGGAGCGAGGCCGACCTGGGCCGGAACGGCGAGGTCGAGGATCGGTTGGGGGGACCCCACCGTGGGGAGCGTAAGCGGGGCCGCCGCCAGCGGAGCCTCGACGCGCGGGGCCGCCAGGAGCTCACTCACGCGTCGGTCCAGCTCTTCCCCCTGCAGATCGCGGTACCGGATGACCCCCTCCCGGTCGAGGAGGTACGACGTGGGAATCTGGTACACCCGGTACAGTTGGGCGAGCGAGTTGTCCCAGCTCTTGCCCTCGAACGCCACTGGCCACGGGATACCCGGCGTGGACAAGATGGCCTGCAGATCACGCTCGCTCGTGTCCAGGCTTAGCCCGACGATCTCGAACCCCTCGTCGCGGTACGCCGCATAGAGGTCGAGGAGGTGGGGGAGCTCGGCCATGCACGGCCCGCACCAGGTGGCCCAGAAGTCGATCAGTACCACCTTCCCCCGGAGGTCGGACAGCGCGAGCGGGTCGCCGGCGAAGGTGATGACCGAGAACTCCGGGGCGGGGTGGCCGGGAAGAAGGGGAGGCTTGGGCGGAACGTACGCCGCCGGGGTTACCTCCACCATGGCCCCGGACGGCGAGACCCGCGCCAGGCGGAAGCTTCTCTCGCCGACGGTGAACGCTTCATTGAGCGCGAACCGCTCGTGCCCGTCAGGATCTCCGTGTACGACCCCATCCCCATCCACGTCCACGGCGTAGAAGTCGCCCTTCGTGCCGAACACGCCGTCCAGGTCGCCGTCCACGAGCACGAACGTGGCACGCGTGCCGTCCACTACGAACTCGCCGTGCCGGGGGGCCCCGCCGAGGAGGTACACGTACCCCCGCCCCTCCGGCCACAGCACGGTGACCGGGTAGGGGTAGGCCTCGCTGTCCGCGGGGAGGGCAAGCAACTCGAACGTCCATGTGATCTGGCCCGCACCGCGTGTCCCCGCTACCGCCTCCTCGGGGAGGAGGCGCAGGTCGCGGTCCGCATCCACCCACAGGTCGACCTCTCCCCCGTCCTGCACCCCGAGGAGGAACGCGTACCGGGCCGTGCCGAGGGCAATCTCCCCCCACTGGGCGAGGGCGAGGGGCGGTCCCTCGAACCGCACGTCTTGGGTGGGGGTTGCCCTCAACCGCAGGGGAGCGAGGGCCTGCGCCCAAACCTCGTACACCCCCTCCGGGGCTGGGGCGAAGCGGACCTCCTGCCCCACGGTCCCCCCGAGGGCGACGCACACAAGGAGAACCACTGTTGTTGTCCTCATCCTCGTCGCTCCTCGGCCTCCGCAGCGGCGGCCCGCAACCGCGCCGCGACGATCTCTTTCCCCATCACGGCGAGCAGCTCGAACAGGCCCGGACCGACCCGCGACCCGCTCACCGCGACCCGCACCGCGGGGGCGAGGGCCTTCAACGGCAACCCCGCTTCATCCGCCGTCTCCCTGAGGACGGCCTCGAACCCGTGGGCGGTGGGATCGGCGAGCCCCTCCACCCGCGTCGCCAACTCGCGGAGGGCGGACGCGACCTCCGGGATGAACAGGTCCTGTGCGTCAGCGGGGAGGTCGATCGCGCCGGGCAGGTAGGGCCGCGCGCGGTCCGCCATCTCGACGAGCGTCTTCCCGCGCTCGCGGAGGAGCACGGCCGCCCGGGCGAGCTTCTCTCGGCCCACCGCCTCGACCGCGGCCCGCTCCGCCACCCTTCGCGCGACGATCCGCTCCGCGAGGAGGTCCGCCAACCGGTACGGGTCCAGCCGCCGCAGCCACTCGTGGTTGAGCCACACGAGCTTCTCCTCGTCGAACACCGCCGCCGCCGTGTTGACCCCCGGGAGATCGAACAGGGCGACGAGCTCGTCGCGGGAGAACACCTCCTGGTCCCCATGGGACCACCCCAGCCGCGCGAGGAAGTTCACGAGCGCCTCGGGAAGGATCCCCCGCTCGTCGTAATCGAGGACCGATCCCGCCCCATGGCGCTTGGAGAGCTTCGTCCGGTCCGGGCCGAGGATGAGGGGGACGTGAGCGAACGCGGGTGGCAACCACCCGAGTGCCTCGTAGATGAGGAGCTGTTTCGGGGTGTTGTTGAGGTGCTCGGCGCCGCGGATGACGTGGGTGATCCCCATATCGTGGTCGTCCACCACGCACGCGAAGTTGTAGGTGGGGGTGAGATCCGAGCGGAGGATCACCAGGTCCTTGAGCTCGGTGTGCTGCACGGTCACCTCGCCGGCGAGCAGATCGTGGACCGTCGTCGCCCCGCCGGGCGGAACCCGGAACCAGAGCGCGCCCTCAGACTCGTACGCTGCCCCCCGTCGTCGGAGCTCCACGGCCACCTCGCGGTGGCGGTCGAAGCGGTCCGTCTGCCGGTACACCTCGTCCCAGTCCAACCCCAGCCAGCGCAGGGACGCGAAGATCTGCTCGATCGCCTCGTCGGTGGACCGCGTGCGGTCGGTGTCCTCGATGCGGAGGATGAACGTCCCCTTGTGGTGCCGAGCATAGAGCCAGTTGAAGAGGGCGGTTCTCGCCCCCCCCACGTGGAGGTACCCCGTGGGGCTGGGCGCGAACCGAACACGAACAGGATCCATGGCCGGCATTCTACCGGCCCCGTGTGGAGGTCCCAAGGAACTTTGCCTCCGCCGGCGCGGGCGGCTACCATCGCCAGGCGAGCAAAGGAGGTCTCTCATGGCAGTCGCAGCATACGTCCTCGTCCGCTGCCGCGGCGCAACGGAGGGCAAGATCGCGGAAATCATCCGCCGCCAGCCCCATGTCCGGCGCGTGGACACCGTGTTCGGAGACTACGACATCATCGCCTACCTCGAGTTCGAGGAGCTCCCGTCCAGCTTCTCCGTGGCGGAGCTCCACAACATTGTGACCGAGGAGATCCGCAAGGTGGAGGGTGTATCCTCGACGAGCACCCACATCGTGACGAAGAAGTTCACCGACTAGATCTCAACCCAAACAAAGGATGGGAACGCACATGAAGATCCTCGTCCTCGGGGGAACAGGGAAGATCGGGGCAGCAGTGGCGTGGGACCTTGCCCGGGAGGACAGCGTGGGTACGGTGGGCCTCTTCGCCCGATCGGCGGAGGCCCTCCGGCGGACGAAACGGTGGATCGGGAGCGAGAAGATCGTCCTCCATCCTGGCGACGTGACCGGGCCTGACTTGGAGAAGGTCCTTGGGGAGTACGAGGTGGTGGTGATCGCCCTCCCCGACCGGCGCACGAGCTACCGGGCGGCCCACCAGGCCATCGCGCAGGGGGTCCACGTCGTGGACATGCTCGAGGAGTACCACCGCCGCCCTGATCTGTACGAGACGGAAGGGCTCGAGCTCCCGGCCGGGATGACGGCCGCGGAGTACGGAGAGTGGCTCCACGAGCAAGCCCTGTGCAACGAGGTCACGTTCCTCGATGGGATCGGGTTCGCCCCCGGGATCTCCAACATCACCGTGGGGGAAGGGATCCGCAAGCTCGACCAGGCTGTGTCGGCGGTGGCGCGGGTGGGGGGAATCCCCGACAAGGCTGCCGCCTCCCGCCATCCCCTGCGGTACATGGTGACGTGGGCGTTCGACCACGTGCTGCGCGAGTACATGATCAAGGTCCAGGTGAAGAAGGACGGGCAAGTGGTGGAGGTCGATGCCCTCACCGACCGGGAGACGTTCCCGTTCCGGCAGTTCGGTGTAGATGAGGTGCTGGAATGCGCGATCACCCCCGGCATGCCCTCCTTCATCCACACCCGCCCTGAGCTCCGCGACTTCGCGGAGAAGACGATCCGCTGGCCGGGCCACTACGCGGCGGTGGACGTGCTGCGGGAGTGCGGGCTGCTCGACCTGGAACCGGTCCAGATCGATGGGGCGGCGGTCGTGCCCCGGGAGGTTCTGGCGCGGGTCCTCTCCCCGCGGCTTCGCCCCGGACCGGGGGAGGGGGATGTGTGCGTGATGTGGAACACGGTGCTCGGGACGAAGGCCGGTCGGCCGGCCCGGGTGGACTACTACCTGTGGGACGAGGCGGACCCCAGGACGGGGATCTCGGCGATGGCCCGCGTCACCGGATTCGCCGCGGCGATCGGGGCCCGCTTCGTGGGGGCGGGGAAGGTCCGCAAGCGAGGGATCGTGGCCCCGGAGGACGCGATCGGCGGGGACCTCTACCCAGAGTTCATCGCCGAGCTCTCCCGTCGCGACATCGCGGTGCGGGAAGTGGAGTCGCTCTCGTAGGGGGGGTATTTGTCGTGAAGCGGGATTTCCTGCGCATCGCCGACTGGTCAGCTCACGAGCTGTGGGACGCCCTCGACCTCGCCCTGCATCTCAAGCGGGAGCATCGGGCGGGGATCTCGCACCGGGACGTGCTTCCTGGGAGGACCCTCGCCATGATGTTCCAGAAGCCGTCGCTCAGGACGCGGGTCTCGTTCGAGGTCGGGATGACGCAGCTCGGCGGCCACGCGCTCTACCTCGGCCCCGACGACATCCAGCTCGGCAAAAGGGAGACCACCGAGGACATTGCCCTCAACCTCTCCCGCTACGCCGATGGGATCATGGCGCGCGTGTTCGGGCACGACGTGGTGGAGGAGCTCGCGCGGTACGCGACCGTCCCCGTGATCAACGGGCTCTCCGATCTCCACCATCCTTGCCAGGCCCTCGCGGACATGCTCACTATCCTCGAGCGCAGGCGGGACCTCCCCGCGACGACCCTCGCCTTCATTGGGGACGGGAACAACGTTGCCCATTCTCTGATCGAAGCATCGGCCTTGCTCGGCGTCGCCTTCCGCATCGCCTGCCCCGAGGGCCACGAGCCGCAGCGGGAGATCGTGGAGGCGGCACGGGCCAACGGGGCAGCGGTGGAGGTCGTCCACGACCCTCGGGAGGCGGCGCGCGGAGCGGACGTCCTGTACACGGACGTGTGGGCGAGCATGGGCCAGGAGGAGGAGGCCGCCGCGCGGCGGAAGCGGTTCCAGGGGTTTTCGGTCGACGGCGACCTCCTGTCCCTCGCCCACCCCCGGTGCCTCGTCATGCACTGCCTCCCCGCCCACTACGGGGAGGAGATCACCTACGAGGCCTCCCGGGCTCCGAACTCGGTCCTCTTCGACCAAGCGGAGAACCGGCTCCACGCCCAGAAGGCGCTCCTCGCCCTCCTTCTCGCCTGAGAGGGGCTCTACTCGCCACGCGGAGGGCTCCCCCCGCTTCCCCCCTGGCAGCGCGGACAGTAGTTCGTGCGCGCCCCATCGTAGAGGATCTCCGCGATCGGGGTGCCGCATTCCGGGCAGGGGGCGCCCTTCCGCCCGTGGACGGAGAGGAAGTCTCGGATCTCCCGCTCGAAGAGGGCGTCTCCCGTCCGGCTACGGATCTCGGCGATCGCCCACCGCAGGGTATCCCCGATCGCTCGCCACAGGTGTTCTTGCTCCTCCGCGGTCAGCGTGTGCCCGTAGCGAACCGGGGACAGCCTCGCCCGGAACAGGATCTCGTCCGCGTAAGCGTTTCCGATCCCCGCAATCAGGGACTGATCAGTGAGGACCCGCTTGAGGGGGCGACGTCGCCCCCCAACGAGGCCTCGGAGGACATCCACGGTGAACGCCTCCGACAGGGGCTCGCTGCCCAGGTTCTGGAGGGGCTCGGCCGCGTTGAGGTCGGACACCACCCATGCCGCGGCCAAGCGTGGCGACCGCGCCTCAATGAGGCGCAGATCGGTCCCGTCCTTGAACACCACGCGTAGATCGGTCGCGGTGGTCGGGGGATAACCGTGTTCCCCGTGCCACAGCCACGCCCAGCGCATGAGGTGGACGAGGAGGTGGAGATCGGAGCCGAAGGAAAAGACGAGGTACTTCCCTCGCCTGCTGATGGCGTGGAGTTCCCTCCCCACAAGGGAAGCCACACCTTCTGCCCGCGTGCGGACGAGGCCGACGCGGTTCACCTCGACCCCCCGGACCGTCTGCCCAACGATCCGGGGGGCGAGGATGTCCTTCACGACCTCCAGGTCAGGGAGCTCCGGCAACTCACTTCCCGAGGAAGAACAGGAACGGGAAGATCCACGGGACACAGCACGGATCGCAGCACGGGTCGTAGCACGTCTGGCACGGGGTGGGGGCACGCGAGACCTTGAGGTACGGATCACACAGCGAGATCCCGCACGCCTTCGAGGCTGGCAGACACCACGCGTGACAACAACTGCCGTCCTGGACCACGATCTTGACGTGGGTCACCACGTCACCCCCCGTGGTTGCGACCACGATCTTGTAGAACCCCGGCGCCACCTGGACCCCGGTGAGATCGCGCTGGTCCCAGATGATCTCCGTGCTCGAGGCGACCGGCATGGGGTAGGCGTAGCTGTACACGACCCCGCCCCCAAACGCCTCCACCGACCACCCGGTGATCATCGTCGTCGTCTGGCAACAGCAGCAGCAGAAGATGCCCCACGGGATGACCAGCTTCACCAGGATTGGCTCCCCAGCCCAGAACGTGGCGTAGCAAGGGGGTTCCGGTGGCGGAGGGGGCGCGCAGGGATCACACCACCACTGGCCCACCGCCAACCCTCCCCCCACCAGCGCGACGGCCAACGTCGCGAGCAGCACCCGCTTCATCATACAACCACCTCCGCCCCATTGTACACCGAGCGGCGCCCTGGGTTTCACCGTCCCGGGGCCACCCAGCGCCGGCGCCCCGCAGCGGGATCCCTACCCGCCGGGTGCGAGGGAGGAACAGGGTGAGGGAGAGGGTCGCCACGGAGAGGACGGGGTCACGTCCCGTCAAGTGGTGTAGATTGGGTTCCTCGCCGGTTGTGACGAGCTAGACGGCGATCACCTCCTTCGGGACCTCCAGGGCAA
>FWPV01009053.1_pt1 | contig 14969 bp, 9 predicted proteins | sample 2228371 | NCBI WGS metagenome assembly FWPV01 (sample SAMEA103939776, study PRJEB20133) | metagenome
ATAAAAAAGCAGAAAATTTTTTGTCACTAGAACCAAGAAATAAATCTTATTTTAAATTTTGATGATAAAAGAATATTTTGATTTGTTTGAAAAAAAGAATTTTGAAGCAACAAATTAAGTTGTGTTTTCAAAGATGTTAATGTTAATTATTAAGACACATTGAATATTTATTTTTCTTGAAAAAAAATTTTGAAAAAGATATGATGAATCTATGAAATTTTTTGATTTTAGAAAAAAAATAGAAAAAGAAAAAAGACTTCCAATTGAAAAAACGAGCAGACAGAATTTAGGCACTTCAACTCGTAAAAAAGGTTTTTTGTGGCACGAAAAAGCAGTGGAAGATTTTTTTGGTTTTAACAAGAGAGTTTCTCAAACTCCTCAAAAAAAATTTTTTAAAGCTTCTTCTGCTAATCAAAATCCTACTTCGAGTCAAACTTATCAAAATAAAGTTTTTTCTGAAAAAAGAAAACAATCAGAGGGAAGTAATCGTTTTTTTAAAGGAAAAAAGAAGATTTTTTATTCAGAGTTAAATCAGCCTTCAATTCATTCCTCTCTTTTATTAAGAGCAAAAAAAGATCTTTCCAAAGAAGGAAAAACAAAAAATTTTCCAGTATCACTGAACAATTCAATTAAAAAATCAGTCAAAGAATCAATGAGAAAAAATTCCTTACTTGGTTCTGGATCTTCAGTATCTTTTCTATCTTCCAGAGGATCAAAAACAGAAGCTTTCTCAAAGCATTTTTTAAAGAATAATTTCAAAAAAGAACAAATTCAATCTTTTCCAGGAAAATCAGAAGTTAATCTCAAAAAAGATCTTTATCAAAACAGAAGTTTTCAAAAAGAAGAATCCATAAAGGAGCAAAAAAAATCTTTTTCAAAAAAAATTATTACTAAGGTTTGTAATTTTCTTATTTCAATTTCTCTTTTTGCCATTGTTTTTGGTGTTCCTGTTTTTGTTACAGGATTTACTTTACAAAATCCTGCCTTTGAAAAACAAATATTTTTTTATGTTTTCTTGGTAATTGGTTTCCTAGGTTGGATTTTTCTTTCTATTGTTCAAGAAGAACTTGTTCTCAAAAGAACTGCTTTAGATTTTTTTATTGTGGCTTTGCTTTTTTCAGCTATTCTTTCTACTTTTTTTTCAGTTGACAAATGGCATAGTTTTTGGGGATTTTTTGATGATCCTTCACGAGGATTAATTGGAATGTTTTCTTTGGCAATTTTTTGCTATTTGGTAATGGGAACTTTCAACAAAAATCGATCTAATATTTTTGCCTTGGCATCTTTTTTGTCTTCTTTAATAGTTGTGCTTTGGAGTTTGGGAAAAATTTTTCAATTTGATTTTATTTTTAATAGCTTTTTGGAACGTCTTCCAGTTAGTCTTTTAGGATCAGTCAATAATTTAACAGTGTTTTTGGCTATGACGATTCCAATTAATCTGGCATTATTTTTCAAAATTTCCAAAAAAATCAGTGGAGTAGCACCAGTATCACGATTATTTCTAATTTTGATTTTGATTAATGTTGCATTAGCTCTTTTTGTTTTGGCAGTATTTTCTAGTTTCATCCCTAATTGGACAATTGTTTTAGGAAGTGGTTGTTTTTTGCTTTTTGCTTTGGCAGGGGTGGGAGGAATGCCTAAACGAAAACTGGTCTTGCCAATGCTATTTTTTATTAGTTTGATTATAATTTCTCAACTTAATGGTTTGCAATTGGTAAAAAAAATTGAAGTTAGTCCTGAAATTCGTCCTAGCTTTGAAAGTTCTTTGGAGGCAACTAAAAAATCACTTTCTGAAAAACCTTTTTTTGGATCAGGACCAGCTAATTTTGGTTTTTCCTTTTCCAAATATCGTCATGCTAAGTTTAATGATTCTAATGCCTATAATCTTCGTTTTTTTCAAGGCTCCAATTTGGCTTTTGAGGCGATTTTTACTTTGGGAATTTTGGGAACAGTAGCACTTTTTTCTCTTTTGCTTTCTTATTTGGGAACCTTTTTCTTTTTTTTAATTAAAGCAGCCAAACAAGACCTTGTTCTTTCCATTGGTTGGTTTTCTGCTTTTGTTGTTTTTATGGGAGCAGTATTAACAACAAAAATTGAAGGAGGATTGCTTCTTTTTGGGGTAATTAGTGGAGTAATTGCTTTGATATCTTTAATCAAAGAAGGTGGAGTAGAAACAAAAATTTATCGAATTTCTTTGAAAATTTCTCCCAAATATGCTCTTACTTTTGCTTTTTTAGTGTTGACTTTTTTGGTGGGATCAATCTTTTCTTTGATTTTTGTGGGAAAAATATATTGGGCTGATGTTTTTGCAGGAAGAATAGTTCAAGCCTTTCAACAGGAAAATAGTTTGAACTTGAAAGATAAAATTGAAGATACAAAAGCATCACTTGAAGAAGAAAATCAAAAGAGAATAAAGTATTTGAAAAAGGCAACGGAGCTCAATCCACGTGAAGGGCGCTACTGGACTCAGCTGGGACAAGAATATATGAATTTGGTCAATAAAGAATATGAAAAGGGAAAAGAAAATCGCAATTTGGAATTATTGGCGGAATATTTACAACTAGCAGCTAAAAATGCCAAAAAAGGAGCAGAATTAATGCCACAAGATGCCTTAGCACTGCAAATTTTGGCTCAAATTTATGAAAATGCAGGAATTTATGTAGCTGATAGTTTGAATTTAGCCTTGGAGTGGTATGAGAAAGCAGCTGATTTTGAACCTGTTAATCCTGACTTTGTTTTGAAAATAGGTCAAATTAAAGATGCTATGATTGGAATGCAAAATGATTTTCAGAAAAAGAAAAAACTTCTCAAAGAAGCAAGAGAATATTTTGAAAAATCAATTGATCTAAAGAAAAACTATTCTCCGGGATATTATAATTTGGCGCTAAATTATGAGAAATTGGGAGAATTGAATAACGCGATTGAAACTATTCAAAAAGCAATTCAGCATGATGCATCAAGTGGGGTTTATTTTTATAACTTGGCCAGATTGTTGCAAATTAGAGGAGCCGAAGAAGATATTTCATTTGCTAAGGAAATCTATGAAAAATTGGCTGAAGTGAATCCTAATGATATGAATGTGCATTTGGGATTAGCTTTGGCTTATGAGTATTTTGATGAATTTGAGAAGGCGGAACAAAAATACGATCTTTTGTTAGACATGATTTATCAAGTTGAAGATGAAAAGGAACAGGAAGCAGTGAAAAACAAAATTGAGGAGTTGAAAAAGAATGTTCAAGAAAAAAGAAAAAACGATTTGACCATTATTAGTCGAGAAATTAAGGAACAACAAGCTCAAATTAGTCCAATGAAACCACCTGAACCTTCTTTCAAAAACGAAGATTTGCCATCAGCTTCGCCAGAAGAACAGAATGAAAATACTGAAAAAAATAAAGAAGAAAATATTTCAAAAGAAGAGAACAAAAAAAACAATGAAGAATTAACGCCAACAGAACCAGAAAAGGAAGCGCAAGAAGATGTTGAATAAAAAGAAACAGAAAAGTAAATACTACAAGGAAGAAATCTTAATGAATGAAATTAGTAAAGTTATAATCAATGCAATCAATGCACATAAACCTCTAGGAATACAAATTGACAAAAAATAAGGATTACCACAAGAAAAATAAAATTTCATTAGGAAAAATTTGTTAAAAAAGGTAGTATAAATTTTATCAAATTTAAAGCTAGTTTAGTGTAGTTTAGCGTAGTTTTTGTTTTTTCAAAAGGAAATTAATTTCAATATCAAAGTCACAAAAAGGATCGCAGTATTTTTTCTCTTCGTTTTTTTTCTTGCCAACTAATAGGATCGCCAAGCCTTAAAGCAGCAGTTTGAGGACGAGGAGAGTATTTGTTGATGAAAGCATCAAAAAATTTTACTTTCTTGAAAACAGCTATTGTTTTTTCAAAATCTTTTTCTGTTTCAGTGGGAAAGCCAACAATTACATCAGTTGAAATTTGAACTTGAGGAATTTGTTTTTTGATTTTATAAATTAATTTCAAGTAGCTTTCTTGAGTATAGGGTCGATTCATATCTTTAAGAACTCGATTTGATCCTGACTGAAGTGGAAGATGGATTTTTTTTGAAATGTTGGGGTTTTTGGCAATAGTTTCAATTAGTTTTAAAGAAAAATCTTTAGGATGAGAAGTTAGAAAACTAAATTTAATTGAGGGAAAAGATTTAGCCAGAAAATCAAGCAATTGACTGAATAAAAAACTTTTTGCTTTTGAGGAAAGAGGGTATTTTTTTTCTAATAAAAATTGGCAAGTTTTGGGCAAAAGAGGAGAGCGATAGGAATTAACATTCTGTCCCAAAAGCAGAACTTGGCAAAAATTTTTCTGACTAAGTTTTTCTATTTCAATAAAAATTTCTTCCACAGGGCGTGATTTTTCTTTTCCTCGGGCATAAGGAACAACGCAATAGGAGCAAAAATTATTACAGCCAGTCATAATTGGTACTAAAGCCTGATTTTTATTTTTATATTTGGGAACGATGGAGAAATAATTTTTATTAGAATAATTTTTTTTAAAAAGTGATTTTTTAAGAAAGGTAGGGTTGATTTTATTTATTTTTAAAGGAAGTTCGAAAAGATTTTTGATAGGGAAAAATATTTCGGCCTGTTTTTTTAATTTTTCTTGAATATCTTTTCGATGAGCGACGCAGCCGGTAATAGCAACAATTGCTTTTTTATTTTTTTTGCGCAAATTTTTCAATTGACCAATCAATCGATCTTCAGCGGTTTGACGAACACCACAAGTATTAAAAACAACCAAGTCAGCTTGTTCTATGAATCTACTAGATTTAAGATCAATTTCTTCTAAAAAGGAAGCGATTCTTTCTGAATCAGAAAAATTCATTTGGCAACCAAAAGTTTTGATGAAATATTTTTTAACCATTTTAGCAATTAGAAAAAGATAAATTAGTCTTTTAAAAAGAATATTTCTTGAAAACTGAAAATTAAATAAATAATAAAATAAAAGTATTTCAAAAAGCAATAAAAATAGTCGCCAAAAGAATTAATTTTTTTGTGCTTTTTATTGTTGAATTGATATATTTTGAAAAAAGATTTGAAACTTGATGCAGTTAAAAGCAAAGAACGATTTTTTCTATTTTCTTTCTTTGATCTCTTTGGTTATTTTTTCAATAAAATCTTCTATTTTCATAAATTGTTGTTGTTTTTCTTTTTTTCTTGATCGCACTGTCACTGCATTTTCATTGACTTCTTTTTCACCAACAATAAGAAGATAGGGAATTTTTTGTTTGGAACTTTCGGCAATTTTTTTACCCAAAGAATCATCTTCTATTTTTAATTCAGTTCGAATCTCATTTTCTAAGAATTTTTGATTGATGTTTCGAGCATATTTTGAAAACTTTTCTGAGACTGGAAGAATAGCCACTTGAACAGGTGAAAGCCAAGTAGGAAAAGCGCCGCCATAATGTTCAATAAGAAGGGAAATGAATCTTTCCAAAGAACCTAAGGGAGCTCGATGAAGCATAATAGGAGTTTTTTCTTTACCATCCTTGTCAATATAAGTTAGATTAAATTTTTGAGGAAGCATAAAATCAACTTGAACAGTGGCACATTGCCATTTTCTTCCTAGGCTGTCTTTTACCATAATATCTAAAGAGGGACCATAGAATTTAGCCTCTCCTTCGGCAAGAAGATATTGATAGCCTTTTTTCTTAAGAGCAGTAGCAATTGCTTCTTCAGCTAATTGCCAAGTTTTGTTATCTCCTAAATATTTGTTTTTATTTTTGGGATCACGCAAAGTGAGCCACATTTCGTATTCTTTAAAATCAAAAATTTTATAGAGAAATTCAATGTATTCGACCACTTGAACAAATTCGTCTATTATTTGGTCCTGACGACAAAAGATATGAGCATCATCTTGGGTAATATAGCGAACTCGAGCTAATCCAGAAAGTTCACCAGGTTGTTCATAGCGGTAAACAGTGGCAACTTCTGCCAACCGAAAAGGCAAATCACGATAACTTCTTTTTTTATGGCGATAAACTTCAATGTGCATTGGACAATTCATAGGTTTTACTAGGTATTCAATTTCATCTATTTTCATAGGAGCATACATTTTATCATTATATAGATCCCAATGGCCTGATTTTATCCAAAGATCTTTTTTGCCAATGTGAGGAGTATAAATGTATTGATAGCCACGAAGAATTTGTTCTTTTTTAATTAACTTCTCTATTTCACTTCTTATTACAGCTCCTTTGGGAAGCCAAATAACTAAGCCAGGACCAACATTTTCTGATGGAATTATAAAAAGTTCTAACTCTTTTCCTAATTTGCGATGGTCTCTTTTTTGAGCTTCTTTGAGCATTTGGAGATGTTTTTGGAGGTGTTTTTTATTATCAAAAGAAACTCCATATATTCTTTGAAGTTGAGGATTATTTTCCTTACTTTTCCAATAAGCACCGGAGATTTTGGTGAGTTTGAAACCTTCTAAAGGAATTTCACCAGTTGATTCAAGATGAGGACCAGAACAAAGATCAACAAAAGGTCCAGATTTATAGAGAACAACTTTTGTTTTTCCTTCTTTTTTTAGATCTTTCAATAGTTCAATTTTATAAGGTTGATTAGCTGCTTGAAATTTTTCAAAAGCTTTTTCAATAGGAACAACTCTTTTTTCGAAAGGAAAATTAGCTTGAATTATTTTCTTCATTTTTTCCTCAAGGATTTCCAAATCTTCTGGAATAAGAGCGCGAGGAAGATCAAAATCATAATAGAAACCATTCTCAATGGCAGGACCAATGCCAAATTTAGCTTCCGGGAACATTTCCAAGACTGCTCCTGCCAAAACATGAGCAGTGCTATGACGGATAATTTCAAGTTTTTCTTGATTTGAAAGATTGGAGCTTGTTTTTTTATTCCGATTCATTTTTTTTAAATTATTTATTATTTTTTCAGGGTTATTTATAATATTCTTTTTAAAATTCTACTTAAAATCTACATTTTTTAATTTTTTTTACTTTCTAATTTTAATAATATTTCTGGGATTTTTTAAAAAATCTGAAATATCTTTTTTCAGACTCTCTTTTTTCTTTTTTTCTGATTTCTTCCTTCTGACCATTCCTTTTTAAATCCTTCTTTCTAATCTTTTCTTTTCAATCTCTCTTTTCTAATCTCTTCTAGCTTCTCCTTTATCAAAGAGGAAGGATAAAAAGATTTCATTTATCAAGGGGGAATAAGAGAGTTTTTATCAAAAGAGAATAATTTTCATTTTCCCTCTTAAATTAACTTACTCTTCCATCTTCTTTTAAGTTAAGTTATTCTGTTATTTCTTCCTTTGATTTAAGCTATTTTTTTGTTTTCCTTAATTTAAGCTATTCTAAAATTAGGTTATTATTCTGTCGCTCCTTTTAAGCTAAGAGGGGGAATTAAGAGGGAGTTGGGAGTTTATTTTTAATGTGCTACGAGAATCGTCCTTTTGTTTCTCTTCCTTAAGCCAAGGGAGAGTTAGGGAAGATTATAAAATTTTTTAATAAACTATGAGAATTTATCTTTTTAGTCCTCTTTCTTGAACTATTGAATGATTGAGAGGGATTATGAAATAGAACTTGTTTAATTTTTTATAAAAAATGTTGGTTATGTATTTTTAAAATTTTTTCTAGACCTTGCATAACCAAAAAGCTCATCTCGGAAAATTGCAATAAAAACAACTTTCCGGGACGAGCTTTTTGTTTGATAAACCCGCGGTTCCACCCGAATTCTTGTCCTAGATCTGGACAAGCACTTTTAGCTTGTTGTGGCTTAGTTGAGAATAGATTTACTTTTCTCAAATTCCTTTTTATTGTCTAAAAAGGAATGGATAGTTGGTGACTATCCCAATTGCCAAAAAGGGACTTTTTCAATTTTATTTTATTATTTTAAAAACAAAAGTCAATGTTTTAATTTTTATTAAATTAAAGTTTGCGATTATTTTTTATTTTTTGGATTTGAATTAGATGGAGTTAAAGGATTTTGTTTTAAATTGTTTTTTAATTTTCTCTAATAATTTTTTTGAAAATTTTATCATTTTTATAATCTTTTTATTTATTTGATAGGTGTTTAAGATAATAGAATTCAAAAGAAGATTTTCAAAAACAAAAGACCCCAATTTAAACAGGGGTCTTTGAAAAAATTTTCTTCAAACAAAATTAATCTACTACTTCAATCTTATACTTCATCTCAGTCATAACACCGGGAATTGTCACCCAACCATAAGCATCAGTCATCATTTGACCAACAGAAGTGAGAGTTTTTTCTGGTCCCAAATAAGTCCAAAGCTTAACCAAAGTTGGCTCTTTTATCTTTTCTCCTTTATTATCTCTTAATCTGATTCTTAATGTGAAAGGTAAAGAGGGATCACGATCACCTGATTTGTAAGAAAATTTATAGTAAGCTGGAATGACATTTTCTGCTGTGAAAATCATAGCAGTATCAGTTCTTTTATAGGCTGAAACAAACCAGTCATTGCCTGCCACTTTTGTTTTTACTTTTATTCTGGCTCTTCCCTCTTTTTCACTCAAAGAAGAGGAATTTTTTTCATCAATATCCATTAAATACTCCACCCCAGAAGAAAGGCCGCTGACCTCAATCCAGCCTCTTTTGTCAGTTTCTACGGAGCCAATGGAAGTTTTAACTCCGTTAACTTTTGCATAAAGATTTACAGGAATTTCTTCATGAATTCTTTTTCCATTTGAATCTAGCATTCTAAGTCTCACAGCTAATATTTGTCCGCTTGTTTGATCATCTTCATCAATAACCATTTTGTACCAACCCGGCAAAACATTTTTAATAGTTAAAATACTTTTGTTGTCAGTGTGACGAACTAAAGCTTTGAACCATTTTTCTCCTTGTTTAGCATAGACTTTTACCTTGACATTGTCAGCATTGGTTCCTGATATAGCTTGACTAACAAAAGGAACAACTAAAAAACCACCCATAATAAAAGCCAGCATCATTGTTTGTTGTAGCTTTTTCATATTTTTTGTTTTTTTAATTTTTTTATTTTATTAATAATTATTTAATTTATTAATTTATTTTCTGCTTTAAGGATATTATAGCATAGCTTATAAAAATTGAAAATAATTTTAATCTGAAAAATAAAAACTGGGAGAGATTGAAAATTTTTATTTTTGATGAGAAAAATTTGAATTGATTTGAATTGAACAAATTGCACTATTTATTTTATTCAAAATTGTGCTATAATTTAAAGTGTCAAAAAGTTCTTAGAAAATATTTAATTGATAATATCTTAGAGAATTTAACATCCCAAGGAATATAATTTAATATCTTGTAAAAACAAAATAAAAATCCTTATAAAATAAAAATCATTTAATAATCCCAAAAGGTAACAGAAAAAGATGAGATTATTCTTGACATTTTTATTTTTTGTGATATAATTGAAAGATTTAAATAAAGATAATGTTTTTGGGGTATAAGTTTATAACAAATTTACTATGAATCTTTCTTGGGCAAAAAGATTCATAAAAAAAGAATATCAGTTTATTATTCTCAAAATCAATCAGAGTTTCTTTTATTATGCTTTTTTGCGATGGGTGAAGCATATTTTTAAAGCTGATATTCACCATATTAAGGTCCATCATCGCAAATTAGATCGGCCTGTTATTGTGGTTTCAAATCATGTTTCTGGTTGGGATCCTTTTTTGATCTTTTCGGTAATGCATCGGAAATTCTTTTTCAATCATTTAATTTGGAGATTGCCAGCTTTTTATGGTCATTTCTATTATCCTCACAAGTGGTTACTCTTTAAGTTTCTTGGAGTTTATCCTATTAAACCAGTCAGAATCACAGGAAGTTTAGAAAAAAGTTTGGAAAAAACAGTGGAAATTATTAAAAGTGGTCATAACATCATCTTTTTTCCAGAGGGAAAGCGAGTTGCTTCTCATGAACAAGTTCGTCCCAAAAGAGGAATTGCTCATATTATTAAGAAAAATCAAGCTTATATTTTGCCTGTTTATATTGACTATTATAAGGGAAGAAAAGAAGGGAGGCTTGGAGTTAAATTGACGGCACGAGTCAGGGTTTTTATTGGAGAAACTTTTCCCACAGAATATTTTCTTAAAAATTATTCAGAAGAACAATTGCACGAAGCGGTAATGGAACACATAAAAAAATTGCCAGAAAAATTCAACATAGAAAGCACAAAAAGTTTTAGTGCTAGTATCAATGAATGGAAGATTGAAGAAAATAATTCTCGCAGAGTATTTGTAAATTTGATTCAAGAAACTTCTCGAAAAATAAGGAAAAATAATGGATAAAGCAAAAGAGTCTTTAATAAAAAAATAAAGCAAAAAGTTTTTTTAATTGTTTTGAATTAAAATGAAAGATATAGCAAAAAAAAAGTGGTCAATTTCTAAAGAAAATACTATTAGAGGAAAATTAGTAAGAACAATTCTTGATTTTTTAATATATCCATTTTTTAAATTGATTTGGCTTAAAAAAATAACCGGAAAACAAAATATTCCTTCAAGAGGTCCTTTTATTCTTGCAGCTAATCATCAAAGTTATTTGGATTTTATTTTACTCTGTGGTGTTTTTCCGCGTCATCTAAGGTTTTTGGCGGCAGAAAAGTTCTATCACTCTAGGTTTTGGAAACCAATAATGGAATATACTGGCCAGATTAGGGTTGATCGTCACAGAAAAGGAAACAAAGAAGAAGTTTTTCAAAAAGGATTGGAAGTGCTTGAAAAAGGGGAAGTACTGGCAATTTTTCCTCAAGGTACTAGAAGTCGTAATGGAAAAATAGAAAAAACCTACACTGGAGTTGCTAAATTTGCTTTAAAAGCAAGAGTGCCAGTTGTGCCAGTGGGAATAAAAGGAGCATTTACTGCTTGGCCACCAGAAAAAAAACCAAAATTCAAAAAGATAGTATCAATTCATATTGGAGAACCTATGAAATTTGACAATTATGTTAAAGATCAATATCAAGATTCCAGAGTTTTGAGAAATATAACTAATCAAATAATGCTTCAAATTTCACGCTTAAGTGGAAAAAAATATAAAGAGGAATAGTTTCAAAAAAATTAAATTCTAAAAAAATTAGAAAAAATTAGAAATGATTTCAATAAGAAAAGATCTTTCAATAAAAGAATCTATAGAAAATGTTCTTAGAGAACTAAATTTTAATTTAGGAAAAAGGATTTTCATAAAACCTAATTTAAGCGGTAGATTTGATATTATTCCTGGAGAGAATACTAGTGTGGAAGTTATGGATGCTCTTTTAGATATATTACTTGAAAATGGTGCGAAAGAAATTTTAATTGGTCATGGTGCCATTTTGGGGAGTATTGATCATCAAGTTAGTTTTGATACTACACTGAAAGAGTCTGGTTTTATAAAATATCTTAATTTTAGAAAAGAGGTAAAAATAATAAATCTTGATGATCAAAAAAGAGAAAAAATAAAAATCGGAAAAATGATTTTTCATCTTCCTTTAGGCATTATTAATGAGGTTGATTCTTATATCAATTTGGCTAAAATTAAGACCCACATGGAAACTGAAATAAGTTTTTCTTTAAAAAATCAGATGGGATTGCCGGCTCCTGTTGATAGAGTCATGATGCATAAGTTTGATTTAGAGAAAAATATTGCTGAATTGGCAACTATTATAAAACCAGATCTAAGTATTTTGGAAGGTTTTCCTGCAATGGAAGGAAATGGTCCTCATCATGGAAGACCAAGAGCATTAAATATTATTGTAGCTGGAGATGATATGGTGGAATTAGATAGTTTTGTTTCATTAATTTTGGGATTTAATCCAGAAGAAATACGACACTTGAAAATTGCTCAAGAGTTAGGAGTAGGGAATTTTTTTGAAAAAGAAAAATTAATCAATTTTCAAGATTATTTTATTCTTGATTTTAAAAAGGCTAGTAAGGTTTATCGATTTGGTTTGAGAATGTTTGCGTTTCCTACTTTTAGTTGTTCTCGTTGTATAAATGCCGTAAATACAGCAGGAAAGACATTTAAAAAAAATCCTTTAAAATATAATAGAGTAATATGGAAATCACTTTTTTCAAGAAAAAAAATAAATGTAATTTTTGGTAAAGCAGACGAGCTAAATTTATCAAAAAATGATAAATTTATATGTATAGGAAGTTGTAGTAAAAAATTTGCTACTAAATATGGCACTGAATGTCTTGATAAATGCCCCCCGAGAATAGATGAAACAAGAGATTTTATTGTAAAAAATATTTAATTAATTTAATTAATATTGATTGTGCCGGTAGCAAGACGAAAATCAAATAAAATAAAATTTACAAATTTAAAAACAAAAAACAAAGAAACAGAAAATATATGCAATACTTTTCTCTAAATGTTTTGTTAACAGCACTTTCTTCTTTAATATTTAGTTTTGTTGTTTTTTATAAGAATAGAACAATAAAAAGAGAAGAAAACAAATTTTGGGCATTAGTTTGCCTTTGTGTTTTTTTGTGGCTCATAGGCTTATACCTAGAAATTAATTCTACAAATGAAAAAGCTGCTCTTTTTTGGAATAAAATTCTTTATATTGGAGCAATTTTTGTTCCGATGTTTTATTTTCATTTCATTATTTTATTTCTTGGAAAAAAACGAAAATGGATGCTTTTTTTGGGTTATTCTTTAGCTATTTTTTTTATTTTTATTAATGTATTTTCTAATCTTTTCGTTAGAGGAGTCCCGCCCATGTTTAATTTTAATTTTTGGGTTGAGCCTGGACCTTTTTATTATTTTTATTTTGTGTATTTTATTATTTTTTTTGCTTTTAGCTTTTTGTATTTATTTAAGTATGGTTTTATTCATGGAATAAATTCCATTATTAAGCAACAATCTCTTTATTTTTTAATTTCAGGCATTTTCGGATTTAGTGGTGGCATAACTGCATTTTTTCCTCAATTTTTTGGGGTTTATCCAGTTGGTGTTTATTTTGTGATTCTATATGAAATAATCGTTATTTATGCTATACTAAAGCATCGTTTAATGGGCATTCGTTTTATTGCTAGTCGGATTTATATTTATGTAATTTTGACAGCTTCTGTTTTTCTTTTTTTACAATTAAATTATTGGTTAAATAATTTTTCTTTTATTGAATATTTAGGAGAACAAACAATTGGAATAGATTTGTTGTTGTCATTAGTTTTTGTGGTATTTTTTGTTCGTTTGGTTGGATTTTTGCAAAAATCAAGTGATATTCTTTTTTATCGAGGACACGATCCTCAAAGAATAATTAAGGAACTTTCTCTGCGTTTGAGAGAATTTATTAATATTAGCGACTTAACAAAAATATTAGAAAAAGAATTCAAAAAAATTCTAGCAACTGAAAAAGTATATATCATTTTTGGAGTTAAACATATTTCTGCTAATGTTTTTGCTAAAAACAGAAAAGAGTTGGTTTTTTCTCTTTTTAAAACATCACAGAAAAAACCTGAAAAAATGGTTATTAGCGCAAACAATCCACTTTATTTAAAATTGACAAGAGAAGGAAAAACTATTGTAAGAGATGAAATTGAAAAAGATGGCAAGGAAATGAAAGTAGTAAAAGAAATGAAAAAAAGGAGAATAGCATTAGCCAGTTCACTAAAAGTAAGAGGAAAGATAATAGGTGCAATTTTATTAGGTGAAAAAATTGATCAAAGTGCCTATTCTCAAGAAGATATTGAATTTTTAGATATTATTAGTTCTCAAATAGCAGTAGCTATTGAGAATGCTTCGCTTTATGAAGAAACCAAACAATTTAATATCAAATTAAAAAGAAAAATTAAAGAAGCCACCAAAGATCTGCGAGAAGTTAATAAGAAGCTACTTTTAGCCAACCAAAAACTCCGAGTTCTTGATCAAGCCAAATCAGAATTTATTTCTATTGCCTCTCATCAATTAAGAACACCACTTACCTCAATTAAAGGTTTTATTTCTTTACTTTTAGAGGGTTCTTATGGAAAGATTAGTAAAAAAATTCAGATAGTACTTGAAAAAATCTATATTTCAAATGAAAGACTCATAAATTTGGTTGAAGATTTGCTTAATATTTCCAGAATAGAATCAGATAAAATTTCTTTTAATTTTGTTCTCAACGATATTGAAAAAACTATCCGAGAAACACTAGAAACTTTCAAAATTATGGCAAAGAGCCGTAATATTGAACTTTCATTTCAAAATCAAACTCATCAAAAGATACCACCTTTCTATTTTGACAAACCCAAAATTCAAGAGGTTATTTCTAATTTGGTTGATAATTCTTTTAAATATACCAATCAAGGTTTCATCAAAGTTTTTCTAAGAGATATGGGTAAAACAATCCAAGTGGAAGTGCGAGATACTGGAATCGGTATTGATCCCAGAGAACTTCCCACTCTTTTTCAGAAATTTATGCGAGGCAAAGAAACTTCTAAACTTTATACCGAAGGAACTGGTTTGGGCCTTTTTGTTTGCAAAAAAATCATTGAAGCTCATCGAGGTAAAATTTGGGCTGAATCAAAAGGGAAAAATAAAGGGAGTCGGTTTATATTTGAATTGAGGAAAGATTTGAAAAAGTTGTAAAATCTTAGAAAATTAAAAAGTAGAGAAAATTTGATTGGTATATTTGGAACTTAAATTAAATAGTATCAAAAAACGAAGATTTAAAAGTAAAAATTTAAAAATTGAGAATGTGTTTGAAAATGTGAAAATTTCTAATCATTCTCTTAATTTTCAATTTTCGAGTTTTTGTTGCATAAACAATAAATAATTTTTTGAGAAATAATTAGATGTTGAAATAAAAAAAGAAATTCTTTTATTTTTGAAATTTAGCTTGAAAAAAGTGAAAAAGGGGTGTACACTTAATCATCCACTTTAAGAGAGTGGAAAAAATTATTACCGAAAAGGTTACTGGAGGTTTTTCATGATGAAAGGTACAGTTAAGTGGTTCGATGGAAAAAAAGGTTACGGTTTTATCACAAAAGAAGATGGACAAGACATATTTGTTCACTTCAG
>FWPV01010629.1_pt1 | contig 14969 bp, 12 predicted proteins | sample 2228371 | NCBI WGS metagenome assembly FWPV01 (sample SAMEA103939776, study PRJEB20133) | metagenome
GATCAGCGCCTGGCAGCCGTCGAACGACTGCTTCCAGAACGGCTCGGGCGAGATGCCCGTCGAGGTGTCCAGATAATCGCCGTAGACCGCAAGAATCGGAATCGCCGCCAGAGTCCGGATCTGTTCTTCGGAGTAGTTGGCCGGGCAACGTCCGGGCTCGACGAGGACAAGCGCCTTGGCCGCGGCGGGGTTCAGCAGCGCGGCTTCCAGCGGAAACGGCCCCGATTGCGAGTGCCCCATCAGCACGGCGCCCTTCAGCTCTCCCGCCAGATCCGCCAGCGCGCGGATCGTTGGCGTGGGCACGGGCAGACCGCTGTAGGTCAGATCCGGCACGCCCTGTTTGGACAGTTCATCCACCGCTTCGACCGGAAACTTCGTCTCCGCATACGGCTCGCCAGGTTTTGCGCCAAAGCGGAAATTCGGCCAGACGACCTCATCGCTGAAGCGGATGAAGTTCGGCAGCCTCTCCGGCGGCGCGAGTCCGGCCCGCACATCGTTGATGACCGCCTGATTGAAGCCGGACCGCCCGCGCCCCACCTGATCCGGCACATACACCGGGTGGCCCTTGCGCACGAAATACTCGTCCCACCCCATCCGCCCGTCCGGCGTCGTCTCCCACGACTTCCCCGTCAGCGTCGCGCCATGAACCATCACCACGGGAACGTTCTTCTCTCCGCCTTTGGGGATCATGAACCGCACGTACATCTGGTGGATCGTGATGTTGCCTTCCGGTCCGAGATTGCCCAACTCGACCCGCGTCTGTTTCGACTTCTCCCCGCCGACGTAAAAGCTGCCCTGCGCCTTCAGCACAAGCGGCCGGTCAGGCATTTTCAGGTCCCGGAACGACTGCGCCTCCAGCCAGCCCGGGGCCGCCAGAGAGCAGAGCAGAAGGATCCCTGCTCCGAGGTTCCTGCCGCTCGCGGGCGATTCTTTCCTGTGCATCATCGATGCCTCCGTCATTCAGAACGTCTGCCGCCCTGCTACCTGGCCTGCGTCTCGGTGAAAACCTCTCGCGCCACGCCCGCCGCCGTCACGGCGCTGGGCCAGCCGGCATAGAACGCGAGGTGCGTGATGGCCTCGATCAGCTCGTCCTGCGTCAGCCCGTTCTGGCGCGCGATCCGCAGGTGCGACCGGAGCTGATCCGGCCGGTTCATGGCGATCAGCGCCGCCACGGTGGCCAGGCTCCGGTCCCGCGGCGCAAGCTGCGGCCTCGCCCAGACGTCGCCGTAAAGCACCCTGTCGGTCAACTCGGCCAGCTTGGGCGCGATGTCGCCCATCACACGTTGCCCCGCAGTGGATGGCGTGCGGGCGGCGCCCTGCGCCGGCCTCGCGGCTGGAGCGCCGCCGCCCGGAGCTGCCGCGCCGGGCGGCTCCAGAAGGCGCGTGAACGACAGCGCCGCCAGCTTCCACGCGCCGTTCTGCCGCACGTACGTCTCGGTGACCATGAACGGATTGACCACCTCGTTGCCTCCCACCACCGCCGTCAACCGGATGCGGTTGAGCACAATCGCCGTGTCTCCGAGAACGCGCGCGGAGGCTTCGAAGATCTCCGCCTGCCTGTACTGGATGCCGCCGCCTTGGATGACGCCCAGCTCCTGGCTCTTCGTCATCGTGGCGCCCATGTGGACGAAGACGGATTCAGGATGAAAGAGCGCGTCCAGTTCATCCACTTTGCGCTCCGCCATCCACTGCCACTTCCTCCGCGAGAGCTCGAGCAGCGCCTGTTCCTCCGGCGAGTGCGTCCGGGCAGGCAGCATGTTCCGCCGCTCCTGCGGAAAGCACAACTGCGCGGCGAGCAGAATCAAACCAACGACGCCCGTTGTCAGTTTCATGTCTTACCACCTCAGTTTTTTCGAACGATGCATTCCGGAGGAAAAGACTCACGCCTTCCTCTTCCAGTACTCGAGCGCCGGTCCGGTGTAGACGCCCGCGCCGGCGACGGCGCGCCGTCGGACGTCAGCCAGCTCTTCGCCTGTCATCTTCGTCATCGTGCGCGCCGTGCGGATGTTGTCTTCCATCTGACCCACGGTCCCCGCGCCGCACACGGCAACGTGCATGCCTGGCAGGCTCAGCACATAGCGCAGGCACTCCGTGGCGTTCAGCGACCGCAACAGGAATGCCTTGCCGAACACCTTGATCGCCTGCACGCCCAGCCCCAGTTTCTGCGCCAGCGGCAGCGCTTCTTTCTCAAAGCTGAGATAGGCGTGATCGGCTGCGTGCAGCGGCATCATCACCGTGTCCCAGCCGCTGTAAGCCTTCATGCAGGCGATATGCGCCTCCGGGTCGAAGTGCCCGGTGAAGCCGATGAAGCGGCACTTGCCCTCTTTCTTTGCCGCCTCGGCAAATTCCAGCGCTCCGCCCGGCGCCAGAATCTTTTCGACGTCTTCCGGGGACCGGATGTCGTGGATCTGCCAGAGATCCAGATAGTCCGTCTTCAGCAGGCGCAGCGAAGTCTCCAGGTCCTTCCTAGCCTGCTCTGCCGTGCGCGCCATGGTCTTGCTCGTGAGAAAGACGTTCTTCCGCACGCCCTCCAGCCCGATGCCGTAGGCTTCCTCCGCGCGTCCTCCCCAGTAGCTGCGGGCGCAGTCAAAATACGTCACGCCGATCTCGTACATCCGGCGCACATGAGCGGCTGCCATTCTTACATCGGGGTGCAGATCCATGCGCGCGCCGCCCTGCGCAAGGACGCTGACGCGCACTCCCGTCTTGCCGAATACGACTGTGGGAATTTCACTCTCTCTGGCGCGCCGCGATTGCGCGCCTGCTCGAGCGGCGGCGATCCCTGTCATCACTCCGCCAACGAACACTCTCCGTTTCATGCGCGCCTCCCTTCGCTCTTCATCCGGCTGCTGCGGTCCGCAAGCCGGCTGGACTGGACTGCGCCACAGCCACTCCCCGCCGCATCCAGCCGCGGGCTGAAGCGCCGGTTCGCAGCGCCCGGCTCGAGGTTCCGCTTTCATGCTAAGGCCAGGGGGGCTGAATGCGCGACCGCAATTCTCTCCCGGCTTTGCCTATTTCTCTCGCGCCTGAGAATCGGCGCAGCTGTGCAACGCCGGTATGCCGATGACCGCCCGCCCCGGCGGTTCTACCCGCGCTGCTCTCCTTCCCCCATCCGGCGCACCCGGAACGCCCGCGGCGGCGACTGCGGCTTCCTCTCCGCCTCCGGAATGGCTGTCTCGTTGCCGTCCCGCAGAGCGTTGTATGCCGGCGACAGAATTTCCACTCCCGCGGCGTTGAACTGATCCTGAATATTGGCGTGCAGATCGGAATAGATCTGCACCATGTCATGGGGGCGGTCCGTGTAGGCGTTGATCTCGTAGGAGACGTGGAAATCATTCAGCGACGTCTGCAGCACGAACGGCGCCGGCTCGCGCAGCACGCCCGGCGTGGCCAGCGCCGCCTGCTTCAGCAGTTCATGCACCTGCCGCCACGGCGCGTCGTAACCGATGGTCACGGATGTGTGCAGGATCAGCCCCTGCTTTTTCGCGAGAGCGCTGTAATCGAGAATCTGCCCGCTGAGGATCGCCGAGTTCGGAATGGTGACTTCGACGTTCTTGATGGTTCGCAGCCGCGTCACCAGCAGTCCGCGCGCCACCACGTCGCCCACGGTGTCGGCGATCTTCACCCGGTCGCCCACCTGAAACGGCCGCATATAGGCCAGCACTACGCCCGCCATCATGTTGCTGACCGCCGAGCTCGATCCCAGCGAAATCACCACGCCCAGGAAAATGGAAACGCCACGGAACGCCTCCGTGTGGCTCCCCGGCAGATAGGGAAACACAATGATCAGCACCAGCACGACGGTCGCCACGCGCAGCAGTTGATAGGTGATCCCCGCCGTCTCCGGGTGAAATTGGCGCAGGTGCAGCTCTCCCCGCTCGATCGCGCGGAAAAAGATGCGCGCGATCTGCAGCGCGTAGTAAGCCAGCGCGCACACCACGACGACAAACAGCCCCCGCGGGAGGTAATGCACAAACGCGGATAACGCCTCGGTCAGCGCGCTCCAGAGGGCTGCCAGCAGGGAAACGGAAATGTGTTCGGTGGCTGGAAACAGGCTGAAGCTGTAAGTCAGCAACACCGAAACGCCCGCCAGAACCAGCACAGCCGCTGCCGCGCGCGCCGCCATCAGCGCCAGCAGCATGATCCGCTCGATCATGAGCGCCACCAGCCCCTGCGCCGCCCTTCTTTCCGCCAGCCGCGCGAACCACCGCTGGATTGCCTCCGCCGCTCCGTCCAGCAGCCGCTTCAGCAGCCACAACAATCCCAGAAACACGCCCCAGGCAAGGATCAGCTTGACCGTGCTCGCCACAGCCTCCCGCCAGCCGAACACCTGCTGCGCAGCGGCCACGCCGGCAGCCGCCATCATTCCGATTCCAGCCGATACCATGGCCAGCCCCGCCGAAAAGAGCATCTGTCCCATGTCCCGTCAGGCTATCGCGATCCCGGCGCCGCTTGAAGCCCAGGCGCTCATCGCCGCAAAGCCTCCGATCACGAATCGCCCGAGAAGCCCTCCTGCCGGTGCGCTGCTTTCCACTTCCGGATTGCCTCCAGCCGCTCGCGGATGCGCTGTTCGACGCCGCGGTCTGTCGGCTCGTAAAACCGGCGTCCCGCGAGCCACTCGGGCAGGCATTCCATGGCCGTGAGGCCTTCCTCCTGCTGATGCGCGTGTTCGTAGCCTTCGCCGTAGCCCCACTCTTTCATCGCGCGCGTGGGCGCGTTGCGCAGCTGCATCGGCACCGGGTCCACGGGCTTCTGCCGCGCCGCCTCGCGGGCTTCATTCAGCGCGCGGTAGGCGGCATCGGACTTCGGCGCCACGGCGAGGTAAATGGCTGCCTGCGCCAGCGCCTGATCGCCCTCCGGCTCGCCCAGAAAGTGCACCGTCTGCCAGCATGCCACCGCCTGCTCCACGGCGCGCGGATCGGCCAGTCCGATGTCCTCGATCGCCATGCGCACCAGCCTCCGCGCAATGTAGAGACGGTCCTCGCCGCCTTCGAGCATCCGCGCCAGCCAGTACAGCGCCGCGTCCGGATCGGACGACCGCACGCTCTTGTGCAGCGCCGAAATCAGATTGAAGTGCTCCTCGCCGCTCTTGTCATAGAGCAGCGTCTTGCGCTGAATGGCGTCCTCGACGGCGGCGCGGTCGAGCTCCGCGCCCGCGCTCGCCGCGGCGGCGATCTCGAGAATGTTGTAGGCGCGCCGCGCGTCTCCTCCGGCGTACACGGCGATCTGTTCGAGCAGCTCGCGCGCCGCAGTCTTGCCCACCACCGGCAGCGCCCGCTCCAGCAGCGTCACCGTCTCCTCGACGGTCAGCGGGCGCAGCGCGTACACCTTCGACCGCGACAGCAGCGCGGGCACCACTTCAAAGGAAGGATTCTCCGTCGTGGCGCCGATCAGAATGATGTCGCCGCGCTCGACGTAAGGCAGAAACGCGTCCTGCTGCGCCTTGTTGAAACGGTGAATCTCGTCGACGAAGAGCACCGTGCGCAGCCCCTGCCGCCGGTGCTTCTCCGCCGCCGCCATCACCTCCCTGATTTCCTTGATGCCGCTCAGCACGGCGCTGAACGGAACGAACGCGCACTTCGTCGTCCGCGCGATCAGCCGCGCCAGCGTCGTCTTGCCCGTTCCCGGCGGTCCCCACAGGATCAGCGACGTCAGCCGGTCCGTCTCAATCTGCACCCGCAGCGGCTTGCCCGCGCCGAGAATGTGCTCCTGTCCGACGAAATCTTCCAGCCGCTCCGGGCGCATGCGCTCGGCCAGCGGACGGCTTTCGTCGAGGCGCTCCTCTTCGCGCGGCGTCTCAAACTCGAACAGGCTCATGGCGCTTCCCTCTGCCGCATGGCTTCATAGAGGATCACTGCAGCCGCGGCTGCCGCGTTCAGGCTCTCGACGCCCGCAGTCGGAATCCGCACCGGCTCGCCTGCGCGCATCCATTCCTCGCCCGCGCCATGCGCCTCGTTGCCGATCACCACAGCGCACGGGATGCGCCAGTCGGCTTCCCACAGCGGGACGCCATCCCGCGGCACGGCTGTCCTGACAGCGACCGCGCGCCGGGCGAGCAGAGCCAGCGCCGAAGCCGCGTCTTCCGCATCGATCACGGGCAGCCGGAACAGCGACCCGGCGCTGGCCCGCAGCGTCTTCGGATTCCACCGAGCCACGGTGCCTTTCACCCACACGAGGCCCGCGGCGCCGAACGCTTCCGCCGCGCGCGCGATTGCGCCCGCGTTGCCCGGATCCTGCAGCCGGTCCAGCACCACCACCGGCCCCGGGCGCGCGAACAGCTCTTCCTCCCTCCAGCGCGGCGGTTCGGCCAGCGCCAGCACGCCCTGCGCCTGTTCGGTGGCCGAAACGGCCGCAAACACGCGTTCCCCGGCGATGGCGACCCGCACCTTCGCCTCGCGTCCGATCAGCGCGAGCGCCTGTGCGGCGGCCGCCTCCGTCGCCAGGACGGTCTCCACGCGCAGCCCGCTGCGGAGAGCCTCTTCCAGCAGATGGAATCCCTCGGCCACGCACAGACCCGCGCGCGTCAGACCGTCGCGGGCCAGGGCGCGCCGGATCTCCTTGAGCAGAGGGTTATGCGGGCTCTGAATGGCGGAAGCGCGGCTCATTCCGGCTACAATCATCTCAGACCATGCGGAGGACCTTCGCCATCCTCGGCACTGGCGGGGCCGTCGCGCTCGCGGTTTATCTGCTGGCCATCTCGCACCGGATCGCCCGCCAGTCGGAGGTGGACGAGGCCAGGGCGGCAGATATCATTGTCGTGCTCGGCGCGGCCGAATACAATGGCCGTCCCTCGCCGGTGCTCAAAGCCCGCCTCGACCACGCCTACAACCTCTATCAGCGCGGCCTCGCGCCCATGATCTTCACCACGGGCGGCGCGGGGGGCGATCCGCAGTTCACCGAGGGCCAGGTGGGGCGCGATTATCTGGTCCAGCGGGGCATCGCCAGCGAAAACATCGTTGTCGAAACCGAAGGCGACACGACCGTGGAATCGCTCCTTGCTGTCAGCGAAGTGATGCGCCGCATGGGCCTGCGCCGCGCCATCCTGGTTTCCGACGGTTATCACATCTACCGCGCCAAGCGCATCCTCCAGCACGCCGGAATGGAAGTCTACGGCTCGCCGCGGCCGCACACGCGCCGCGGCGGATGGCGGGAGCGGTGGCTCTACCTGCGCCAGGCCTTCGGTTACCTTCTGTGGCGCCTGCACATCGCCGTCTGAAGGGCGCCCTTACAGCCGGAACAGCTCGCGCAGCCGCCGCGACTGCACCCGGCTGACCGGAATCATCGTGCCCTTCCTGTCATCCATGCGGATCTGATAGCTCGACTTGAACCACGGGATCACTTCGCGGATGCGGTGGATGTTGACCAGGTAGCTCCGGTGCGGCCGCCAGAACACGGCCGGATCGAGGCTTTCCTGCAGTTCCTCGAGCGTCTTGAAATTGCTCTCGCCCTCGGCCTGCGAGGCGCACACCGTGATCAGGCCGTCTTCAATCCGTGCATAGATCACGTCGGAGGCGTCGACGATCAGGTTCCGCCCGCCGGTGCGGATCAGCACCTTGCGCACCTGCGGCGCGGCGGGAGCAGCAGCCGGCTCGGGTTCCAGCATCATCCTCTTCACCCGGTCGATCGTCACCGCCAGCCGCTCGCGCGTCACCGGCTTCAGCAGGTAATCGAGCGCCTCCATGCGGAAGGCTTCCAGCGCATACTGCTCGTACGCGGTGCAGAGCACGAACGCGGGCACGGGCGCCTTCTGCTCGTGCAGCTTCTCGATCAGGCGAAGCCCGTCGAGCCCCGGCATCTGCACGTCGATGAACACGAGGTCCGGCTCCAGCTCCTCGATGCGCTTCAGCGCCTCGACGCCGTTGGTGGCCGTGCCGACCACCTCGATCTCCGGAAAGCTCTTCAGCAGATAGAGCAGCTCGTCCAGCGCCGGCGCTTCATCGTCGGCCACCACCGTGGGGATCGTCGCGCTCGTCCGCCCGCTCATCGGCCACAGTATAGCAGCCGCATTCCGCCGCTCCCGCCTGTCGGCTGCTAAGATAAGACTTGGCCTTCATTCGGCTTCACTTCGGTTCGACCTACCCAAGGAGTTTCTGACCTTGCCCGCCCAACCCAATGTGCAGATCCGCCCGGCGGAAGGAAAGCTGGGTGTCCTGATTCCTGGCATCGGCGCTGTTTCCACCACGTTCATGGCAGGCGTGGAAGCGATCAAACGCGGTCTCGGCGAGCCCGTCGGATCGCTGACGCAGCTGGCCACCATCCGGCTCGGCAAGCGGACGGAAAACCGCACGCCCCGGATCAAGGATTTCGTCCCGCTCGCCGGTCTCGAAGACCTCGTGTTCGCCGGCTGGGACATCTTCGAGGACAGCGCCTATGAAGCCGCTCTCAAGGCTCAGGTCCTCGAGCGCTCTCTTCTGGAACAGGTGCGCGAGCCGCTGGAAGCGATCCGCCCCATGAAGGCGGTCTTCGAACAGGAATACGTCAAGCGCCTGCACGGTACGCACATCAAGACCGAAGGCACCAAGTACGACAAGGCGCTCGCCCTCATGGAAGACATCCGCCAGTTCCGCGAGCGCACCGGCGTCAGCCGCTGCGTCATGGTCTGGTGCGGCTCCACCGAGGTCTACCACCAGCCCACGGCGGTGCATCAGTCGCTTCAGGCGTTCGAGGAAGGCCTCAAGAAGAACGATCCTGACATCGCGCCATCGCAGATTTACGCTTACGCCTCGCTCATGTCGGGCGTGCCCTTCGCCAACGGCGCCCCGAACCTGACCCACGACATCCCGGCGCTGCTCGATCTGGCGCGCGAGCGCAACCTGCCCGTCTGCGGCAAGGATTTCAAGACCGGCCAGACCTTCATGAAGACGCTCATCGCGCCCGGACTCAAGGCGCGCATGCTGGGCGTGCACGGCTGGTTCTCCACCAACATCCTCGGCAACCGCGACGGCGAGGTGCTCGACGATCCCGGCTCGTTCAAATCGAAGGAAGAGACCAAGCTCAGCGTTCTCGACACCATCCTCCAGCCGCACCTGTACCCGATGCTCTACCGGAACATCCACCACGTGGTGCGCATCAACTACTACCCGCCGCGCGGGGACGCCAAGGAAGGCTGGGACAACATCGACATCTTCGGCTGGCTCGGCTATCCGATGCAGATCAAGATCGATTTCCTGTGCCGGGACTCGATCCTCGCCGCGCCCATCGTGCTCGACCTCGTGCTGTTCCTCGACCTGGCCCACCGCGCCGGCATGCGCGGCATCCAGGAGTGGCTCAGCTTCTACTTCAAGGCTCCCATGCACGCGCCGGAAGTCTACCCCGAGCACGACATCTTCATCCAGCTGATGAAGCTGAAGAACACGCTCCGCTGGATGCAGGGCGAGGATCTGATCACGCACCTCGGCCTCGAGTATTACGACTGATCGGTTTGCGGAAAGCGCGGAATCCGGAATGAAAGCTCTTGTCATTGGCGGAACCCAATTCATCGGCCGGCACCTCGTGCAGACGCTGCTGCGCGGCGGCCACGAAGTGGCCATCCTGCACCGCAAGCCGGATCACGACCTCGGCAAGCGCGTCGCAAACTTTCAGGCCGACCGCAACGATCCGAAACAGGTCAAGGCGGCGCTGAACGGACAGACCTTCGACGCCGTCTTCGATCTGGCCTACGACTGGGAGCGCGGCACGCCCGCATCGGCCGTCGCCGAAACGGCCCACTTCCTCACCGGCAGCATCGGCCGCTATGTGTTTGTCTCGTCCGTTGCGGCATACGGCGACGGGCTGAACCATCACGAGGGCGACGCCCTCGCCGCCGACGACCACCCCGATTCCTACGTCCGCAACAAGGCGCAGTCGGAGCGGGCGCTGTTCCGGCTCTTCCACCGCCACGGCACGCCCATCACCACCATCCGGCCGCCCTTTGTCTACGGTCCGGGCAATCCCATTTACCGCGAGCAGTTCTTTTGGGACCGCATCCGCGACAAGCGCCCCATCATCCTGCCGGGCGACGGCCGCCGCCTGATGCAGTTCGTCTACGTCAAGGACCTGGTGGGCGCGATGATCCGCGCCGTCGAAGTCCCCGCCGCGCTCGGCCATGCCTTCAACGTCGCCAACGCCCGGCCGCTGACGCAGGCCGAGCTGATCGAAGCCTACTTCAACGCCTGCGGCAAACAGACCGCCGTGGCGCGGGTGCCGCGCGAGCGCATCCTCCGCGCCGGCGGCCACCCGATGGGGCCCCGCCTCTACTTTGGCATGTACTTCGACCTTCCGCCGGTCACCATGGTCATCAGCAAGGCCCAACGCGTGCTCCGCTTCAAGCCCACGCCCTTCCTCGACGGGCTGAAAGAGACCTACCGCTGGTATCTCCGCCATCACCCCAAGGCGCAGATCGACTATTCGTTCGAAGACGCCCTCCTCAACGGACACCGCGCGCAGATGGCCAGCTGAAGAGCTGCCTTCTCCGGCTCAAACCTTTTGCGCCTCTGCCGATAAGAGGCTCGGAGACGCGCTGCCGGGCAGCGCGTATTGATTCTCATGCAATCGGCCCCTGATCCGATCCGAGCCAACAGCCATGCGCCCTGGGTGATCGTCCAGGTCTACCATCAGAACGCAGCCGTGCACTCGTCCGTGGTCCGCGAACTGGTCATCCAGCCGGACGTCACGCCCGTGCCGAGCATGCCGGACTACATCCGCGGCGTGATGAACTGGCGCGGGAAAATCATTCCCAACATCGACCTCCGTCTGCGCCTCGGCATGCCTGGCGCCGGAGAGGAGCTCAGCGAGCTGGCCGGCATGATCACCGCCCGCGCCGCCGATCACATGGCCTGGATGGAAGAGCTCCACCGCTCCGTCGAGGAACACCGCCCCTTCACCCTGACCACGGATCCCCACGCCTGCGCCTTCGGCCAGTGGTACGACAATTTCACCACCAGCAATCTGACCGTGGCTGCCCTGCTCCGCAAGATGGACGCCCCGCACAAGGCCATTCACGCCCTCGCCGTGCGCGTGGAAGCTCTCAAGACCCAGGGCAGGTTCGAGGAGGCGAAGCGGCTCGTCGACTCCTGCCGCGAAACCACCCTGGCCAGGCTGCTGGACCTCTTCACCCATTTCGAAGAGGCCATCACGGAAAACCACCGCCCCGTGGCCATCATCGTCAACACCTGCGGCGCGCTGGCCGCACTCACAGTCGACCGCGTCGAGTCCGTGGAACTGATCGATCCGTCCTCCATCCAGCCCCTCGATGACCGCGGAGTGGAAAGCTACTCCTCCGTCATCCGCTTCATCGCCCAGCGCGGGAAAGGCGCCGGACTCGTCGGGCTGATCGATGAATCGCAGATCCTCGACTCCGCCGCCGCCCTTCTCCAGCCCCAGGCTGCCTGACCGCCAGCCCCGCGGCCGGTAAACTCTGGTACTAGCCTTCACAGCCGACTCGTTCCCGTCCCTCCGCCAGACGCCGCGGCGACAATGGGAACGAAGATGGACAGCCGTATCTTCCTCTGCCTTTCCGCATGGTCTCTCGTTCTGCCCTGCGCCGCACTGCCTCCGCAGGAAAACGCGGGCCATTTTCAACGGCATGCCCTCCCGGCGGTGCAGCAGGCCGCTGCGCCGCGCGCTGTCCGGCTCGGCATCATCACCCTCGATCCTGAGGCCGCGCGCCTGCGCCCGCTCGTGGCCGATCTCGCCGCGGCCGAGGGATTCGAAGTCCTGCCTGAAGAAAGCTCCGCTCACGCGGAGGTGCAGCTCGTTTTGCGCTCCTCCGGATCGGAGAAGGCTGCCGCGGTTGCGTCCCGGTCCGCCCGCGAAGCAGCCCGGGAATGGCAGCGCCGTACGCCCGGCGGCCTCGCCGAAGTCTGCGACGCCTGTTTCGGCAGCTCCGCGCCGGTTCTGTCCGTAGATCTGGGACGCGCCGCATCGACCCCGTCACAGATGATGGACGCGGCCCTTTCCGTGCGCGATGCGCTCGCCACGCTTGCCTCCTCCGGCCCCCGCACGGCGCAGAAGGGCGCCATGGTGTCTCCAGCGCCCGGCTCGACTCTCCCCGGCAGCGCCGTCACGTTCCAGTGGACGTCCGGCGAGGGAGTCCAGCAGTTCTGGCTGATGATCGGCCTCTGGCCCGGCGGCGACACGCTGTATTCCGCCGATCAGGGGCTGCTGACCTCAGCGCCGGTCAGCGGGCTGCCCGTAGACGGGCGCACGATTTATGTCCGGCTCTGGTCGCTGATCAACAACCAGTGGGTCTACAACGACTATCAGTACAAAGCCGCGGGCTCCGTCGTGCCTGCAAAAGCCCAGATCATCGAGCCGGCTCCGGGCGCAACGCTCGCCGGCTCGACTGCAACCTTCCGGTGGAATGCCGGCGCCGCGGTGGTCCGGTATTTCCTCTTCGTCGGCTTGTGGCAGGGAGGCAACACGCTGTTCAGCCAGGACATGGGCGCGTCGCTCGAGGCGGTGGTGACGAATCTGCCCGTGGATGGTTCAACCATCCATGTCCGGCTCTGGTCCTTTATTGACGGAGGCTGGCAATTCAACGACTATACGTTCAAGGCGGCGGGTTCGGTGACTCCCGTCAAAGCCGCGCTCACCGCACCTTCGCCCGGCTCGGTCTTGCCGGGCGCCACCGCCACTTTCCAGTGGAGCGCCGGCCAGGCGGTCACCCGCTACTTCCTCTTCATTGGACGCTGGCAGGGCGGCAACACGATCCTCAGCCAGGATATGGGCACGAGCCTCAGCGTCACAGTCTCGAATCTGCCCACCGATGGCAGCACCCTCTATGTCCGGCTCTGGTCCCTCATTCAGGGTTCATGGCAATTCAACGACTACGTGTTCACGGCCTCCGGCACGCAGCCTGCGGCCCAGAAGGGCCAGCTGACTTCGCCCGCGCCCGGCGCCACGCTCTCTGGTCCGTCAGTCACGTTCACGTGGACGCCCGGCTCGCGCGTGGAGCGCTTCTGGCTGTTCGTGGGGACCAGCCTCGGCAACAACAACATTTACGGGGCGGATCAGGGAACCAATACCTCGGTCACGGTGAGCAACCTGCCCGTCAACGGACAGGTCATCTACGTGCGGCTCTGGTCTTACATCGACGGCGCCTGGCAGTTCAGCGACGCCTCGTATCGCGCTGCCGGGCCCTGACTCTCCTTGTGCCCGGAAGGGATTGCGCCGCGGCTCACGATCTGTGGTCCGCGGCGCTTTTTTACAGCAGCCTCGCCGGACGCGGCCTGGACGTCTTCTCCTGCAGCCTGCGGATGCGCTTCTGCAGCTCCTCGCTCGGCTCAATCCGGAACGCCGCCATCGCCATTTCCAGCGCCAGCGCCGCATTCTTCTCCCGGTGCTCGTAGTGAACGGCGAGCTTCTCCAGCGCCTGCGCCTGATAAGGATTCCGGATCGTCGACAGCTCGGACCACCGCGCCACTGCGGCATCCGTGCGGCCGAGCCTGCGCTCCATCTCGGCCGCCTGCCACAACGCCTCCCACAGCATCTCTTCGGGCAGCGTGCGCCGCAGCGCCTCGCCCAGCAGCCGCAGCGCTTCCTCCAGCCGCCCCTCTTTCTGGAAGTAGCGCGCCAGCGCCACCATTTCTGCCGGCGCGGTCAGCCGCGACGGATCCCTGAACGCGGCTGGCACGATTGCCGTGAGACAGGCCAGCGAGAGAATGTCGTGCGCGTTGTGCGCGAACACCGGCACCAGCGGCCGGAAATTCCGCGTGCGGAGAAACTCCAGATACAGCCGCGGCACCGCAGCGCCCCCCGGATCGCCCTGGCGCTCGAAGCCCAGCACGCGCGCCTCCAGCTCCATCAGCCGGCAAGACTCCAGCGCCAGCCTCCAGAGCCGGCGCGCCGAGTGCAAAAGGTCCACATGCGCCAGGTGCGTGAAAGGAACGCGCTGCCGCGCCAGCCGGTAGCGGGTTTCGAGCAGCGGCAGATCGAACGCCTTGCCGTTGTACGTGACGACAACCCGGAATCGCTCCAGGTGCTGCGCCAGCGCGGCGAGCATCGACGGCTCCTCTCCGTGTTCGCGCATGAAAAACTGCCGCACCACGAATCCCTGCGGCGTGGCGTGGCCCGTGCCCACAAGAAACGCGAACGTCCCCGTGCCGCCGCTGACGCCGCTCGTCTCCGTATCGAGAAACACCCACTGCTCCGGAGGGCAGCCCGCAGCTTCTTCATCGAGCACGGCCAGCAGATCGGCCGGCAGATCCGCCAGCGCGCCCACGTCCGCGCTGCCATGGCGGTGATGCGCCGGCCAGCGGCGCTCGATCTCCCAGTGAGAGCCCAGCGCGGTCTCCGCGGCGCGGCCGAGCTCCGGGGGCAGGGAAGCAGGCGCCGCGCCGCGGGCCTCGATCCGGGCGATCTTCTGCCGGAGCTGATCGAGTTGTCTCTTCAGCAGCTCGTTCATTCCACGTCGCGCCAGTTCGGTCCTGCCGCCGTCTCCGCCAGCAGCGGGACGCTGAGCTTCTCCACCCCTTCCATCGCGCGCTTCACCATCGCGCGGACCTCCTCCAGCTCCTCCGGCGGGCACTCCAGCACCAGTTCGTCGTGCACCTGCAGCAGCAGCCGGCTGCGCCATCCGCGCCGCCGGAGTTCGGCGTCCACCTCGATCATCGCCTTGCGCATCAGATCAGCCGCCGTGCCCTGCAGCGGCGTGTTCACCGCCGTGCGTTCCGCGAACGCGCGCGCATTGGGGTTCTTCGAGGCGATGTCGGGAATCGGACGCCGCCGCCCCCACAGCGTCAGCGTGTAACCCCGGCTGCGGACTTCCTCGATCGTGCGGTCGATCCACAGGCGCACGCCCGGATAGCGCTCGAAATACTTCTGGATGTACAGCCGCGCCTCTTCCTGCGGGATGCCCAGCTGCTGCGACAGTCCGAACGGCGTCTGTCCGTACACGATGCCGAAGTTCACCGCCTTGGCCGCACGCCGCATCTCCGGCGTCACCATCAGCGGCGGCACGCCGTGAATCTCGCTCGCCGTCCGCGTATGGA
>FWPV01007096.1_pt1 | contig 14968 bp, 15 predicted proteins | sample 2228371 | NCBI WGS metagenome assembly FWPV01 (sample SAMEA103939776, study PRJEB20133) | metagenome
ACCCTGCCGCGCTGCGTCTCGGGCGCCAAGGTGGCAGCTGCTGGAACGATGTCCTGCGCCAGCGTCGCGGCAAGGTCGATCACCAGGCTCTGCACCGGCATCCGGCCGCCACTGACTTCAAGGCCAAAGCCGACGCCCAGCAGCCAGTTCCAGGCGGTGTGCCAAGCGCAGACGCCCCACAGCGAGCCTTCCTTGATGGCGTAGAGGCTGATCATCACGCCGAACAGAACTAGGTTGACCAAGGCCAGCGCCAGTTCCTTCGACGGCGCGATATTGCCGCCGTGCATGATCGCGAACAGGGCGCTGTTGATGACGATGGCGACGATGAGGCCGTGGCGCGAGGCGACCAACTGCATCAGCCAGCCCCGCATCAGGAGTTCCTCGGTGCCGCCCTGGATCACAAAGCCCGCAAAGAGCGCCAGGATGGGCAGGAACAGGATCGGCGCGGGCGCCGTCCACACGCCGAACCCTTCGATACGGTAGCCTCCGGTGGCCCAGATCAGGCCGATGACGCTGAGCAGAAAGCCGCAGCCGACCAGCAGACCTCGTCCGTAGCGCCGGAGAAACGCGCCATTGAGGCCCAGAACCAGCGGCGAGCGGCGCTCGAATAGCCACACCCAGGCCAGCAGCAGCAGCGCGGTCAAGCCGAAGCCGAGCAACTGAATGACCATCGGCAGCCACTGGGTTTCCAGATCGACCTGATGGAAGCCCATCGGCATCAGGACGCCGAGGACCGTGGCCAGCTGGCCCACGGCGAAGAAGACGATGATCAGCGGAATGGCCGCCGCAGTCCAGGTGCGGCGATGCTTGGGCTGTTTGGGCCCATAGAGTTCGACGTTCTTCAAGATGAGCCCCCGCTCTTTCGATACTCGCTGCGTGTCGGCGGCGATTGTCCCGAGCTCGTCGCGCAGAACCGCACGTCTGGGAACTTAATTATCGCTCATCAAATGTCCGCCGGACCCGCGAGTCCGAGTCGGGAAAGCTACACTGAGAGCTCAAGGCGGATCGAAACGCTGTCGCCAGCGGTGACACCCGCGCGCTGCCGAACCTGGGCTTTCAGGGGCAGGAGAAAGCTCCCCGACCGCGCATCGGGAAACACCGAGGTATCCCAGCAAACATCCGCGATGCACGCGCGCGTTCGCAGGGATCCAAAGCCGGCGCGCGGGCCGCTCAAGGCGCGAAGGCCTTGGGCGACCCCGATCGGCAGGGTGACGAAGAACCAGCCGCCAGCGCCGCTGGATCGCCAGATCTCGGCCTCGAAGTCGTAACGCATCTCGCTCTCCCGCGGCTCAGCGGAAGATGGAAGACGGCGCGCCAACGCTTGTCAGCATCTGGCGCGCCGCCGCCCCGTTAGTCGATTTTCACGAACGGCGTGCCGCCGCTGGTCACCTTGGGCATCTCGCCGTTCCACTTTTCGATGGCCAGCTGTTGCAGGACCTGCGGATTGGCGCGCAGAGCCTCGCCCTTGATGCGGATGGCCTCGGCTTCACCGCGCGCCTTGGCGACGGCGGCGTTGGCCAGGGCGGTTTCCTTGGCTTCGAGCGCCTTGGCCGCCAGGGCTTCCTGCTCCAGCTGGGTCTTGGCCTGCATCTGCTGGATGATCGCCTGCGGGTAGCGGATCGAGCCGATCCAATCGAGCTGGCTGATATTGACGCCGTGACGCGCCCATTTGCTGGCGACGCGGGCGTAGGCCTTCTGGATCACCATCTGACGGCCGCCGCTATAGAGCGTTTCCACCCCGACCTTCTCGGCCTCGGCCGCGACGGCCGAGCGAACGTCGTTGCGGATCGGGCCGTCCAGCAACTGGTCGAACGACAGGCGATAGGTCTGATAGAGGTTCGGGGCCGAGGCCGGATTGACCTGCAGCGTCACCGAGATGTCGGCCGTCATCGGCAGGCCGGTATTGTCCGAGAAGGTGATTTCCCCGAGAAGGTGATTTCCTCGTTCTCGTTGCCGCGCTCATCGGCTTCGCGGGTATAGCCGTAGGTGCGCTGGATCACCGGATACTGGATGATCCGCTCGCCGACGCCGCGCAGGTACCAGCGGGCGGGCAGAGGTTCGGGATCGACGCCAGCCGACGAACCCAGGGTGCGGATCTTCACGCCGACATTGCCCGGCTCGACCGTCGAGCTCTGGGTGGCGACGACGCAGGAGCTCAGCAGCAGCAGCATGACGCCGACGCTGATGGCGACCGCTTGCTTGCCCTTGCTCTGGAAGGGCGATTTGAAGGGGGGCTTGGCGCCGGAAGGGATGGCGAATGGGCTCTCGGGCATGCGGGGGTCCTCGCGCTAGATTTGTTCCGGAAGGTAGAGCGGGAAGCGCGGCCGCGCGCAAGCGGCGTCTCCCACACGGGCCCAAAATCGGCTAGCCTGTCACGATATGCCAACTTCACCCGGAAATCGGTCACGATGAAGCTCACGCGCGCCGATCGGAAGATTCTTCAGATCCTTCAGGAGGACGGCAAGATCTCCAATGTCGACCTGGCCGAGCGGGTGGGGCTGTCGCCGAGCCCCTGTCTGCGACGGGTGAAGCAGCTTGAGGCCTCGGGCCTGATCCGCGGCTATGTGGCGTTGCTGGACCGCCGCAAGGCCAAGCTGGACGTGCTGGCCTATGTCGAGGTGCAGGTCGACCGCCACAGCGAGGAGGCCGCCGAGGCCTTCCAGCAGGCGGTTCTGCGCGAGCCGGAGGTCGTCGGCTGCTACGCCATGACGGGCGGCTACGACTATCTGTTGCGGGTGGTGGTGCCCAGTCTCGACGCCTATGCGGACTTCACGATGAAGCGCCTTCTGAAGATGCCGGCGGTCAAGGACGTGCGGTCCTCGTTCGTGCTCGACACCATCAAGGATCAGACCGCGCTGCCGCTTGATTATGTCGCCTGATCACTTATTGCGCCAATTGATCCAGATCATTGGCATATCGTGACCGTTATGGTCGGGCACGTGATCATAATCGCCACGTTCTGTCCCAGCTTTCGCGATAAGCTGCCGCTCCCATCTTGTTGGAGCTCGGCCGCATGCTGGTTCTCGATCGCAAGCCCCTGACGCCCGCTTGGGCCTCGCCGATGCGCCAAGCGCTGGAAGGCGTGCAAGGCTATAAGGCCGGCATGACCCTGGCCGAGGCCGGACGTCGCACCGGCCTGAGCGCTTTCTCCAAGCTGGCCAGCAACGAGAACCTTTTGGGCCCCAGCCCGAAGGTCGCCGAGGCGGTGATGACCGCCATGAGCGAGCCGCACATCTATCCCGATCCGCACAGCGACGTGCTGCGCGCCGCGATCGGCGAACGTCTGGGCGTCTCGCCAGCGCGTCTGGTGATCTCGCCAGGGTCGGAGGCGCTGATCGACTACGTCTTCCGCGCCGTGCTGCACCCGGGCGACTCGATCCTTCTGTCCAGCCCGACCTTCCCGACCTACGAGATCTTCGGCCGCTGCGCCGAGGCGCGGATCATCGACGTACCGCGTCTGGCCAATTTCGACATGGACGTCCCGGCCGTCTGCGCCGCCGCCGCCCAGGGGCCCAAGCTGCTGGTGCTGTGCACGCCCAACAATCCGACGGGCAACGCCCTGAAGGCGGAAGATTTCCAAGCGATTCTGGCCGCCACCCCGCGCTCGACTGTCGTGTTCGTCGACGAGGCCTATCGCGAGTATCACGAGGCCTTCGACACCTTCGCCCTGCTGGACGCCTGGGGCGGTCCGTGGGTGTCGGCCCGCACCTTCTCCAAGGCCTATGGCCTGGCCGGACTGCGCATGGGCTATGGCGTGGCGTCTTCGCCTGAACTTGTCGAGTACCTCGACCGCATCCGCCCCCCCTTCAATGTCACCGCCGTCAGTCAGGCCGCCGCCTTGGCCGCCTGGGAAGACCAGGACTACCTCAAGCGCACCGTCGCCTTGACGATCGCCGAGCGCGGCCGGGTCGAGGCGGTGCTGGACGACATGGGCGTCGAGCACACCGAAAGCCACGCCAATTTCGTGTTCCTGCGCTCGCCGGCGGGCCCAGACGCCACCGCCGCGCATTTGTTGCACCAGGGGCTCATCATCCGGCCGACGCCCGTCGCCGGCGGCTGGGTCCGGATCACCATCGGCCGCCCGGCCGACAACGACGCCTTGATCGCCGCCCTGCCGGCGGCGCTTTCGCTCTAAGCACACGGAGACGCCCGCATGACCCTCGTCACCGACCAGAACCCCCTGGGCCTCGACGGCTTCGAGTTCGTCGAGTTCACCAGCCCCGATCCGGCGGCCATGAAGGCCCTGATCGAGCAGCTGGGCTTCGTCGCCGCCAGCAAGCATCCGACCAAGGCCGCGACCCGCTACAAGCAGGGCCGCGTGAACCTGATCGTCAACGAAGAGACGGCCGGTCAGGTCGCCGACTTCCGCGGCGACCACGGTCCGTCAGCCAACGGCATGGCCTTCCGCGTCGAGAACGCCGAGCAAGCCTATGCCGACGCGATCAAGCGCGGCGCCAAGCCCGCCGACGCGTCGCGCTCGCTGCTGGGCGCGGACGCCAAGGTGCTGGAAGGGATCGGCGGGTCCTTGCTCTATCTCGTCGACCGCTACGGCGACGCCGGCACGATCTATGACGCCTGGGAGCAGGTTCCGGGCGCGTCCCTGGCCGAAGCCAAGAACAATGTCGGCCTCGACTTGCTCGACCACCTGACCCACAACGTCAAGCGTGGCCAGATGCGCACCTGGTCGACCTTCTACAACCAGATCTTCGGCTTCGAGGAGCAGAAGTACTTCGACATCAAAGGCCAGGCGACCGGCCTGTTCAGCCAGGCGATGATCGCGCCGGACAAGGCCATCCGCATCCCGCTGAACGAAAGCCAGGACGACAAGAGCCAGATCGAGGAGTTCATCCGCCAGTACAACGGCGAGGGCATCCAGCACCTGGCGATGACGACGGACAACATCTACGAGACCGTCGAAAAGCTGCGCGCCCGCGGCGTGAAGCTGCAGGACACCATCGAGACCTATTACGAGCTGGTCGACAAGCGCGTGCCCGGCCACGGCGAGGACCTGGAGCGCCTGAAGAAGAACCGCATCCTGATCGACGGCAATGTCGGTGAGGAGGGCCTCCTGCTGCAGATCTTCACCGAGAACCTGTTTGGCCCGATCTTCTTCGAGATCATCCAGCGCAAGGGCAACGAAGGCTTTGGCAACGGCAACTTCCAGGCCCTGTTCGAGAGCATCGAGCTGGACCAGATCCGCCGTGGCGTGATCACGGTCGACGCCTGAGGCTCCGGGCATGGACGGCGCTTCGGCGCCGTCCCACTATTCCGATCTCCCCGGCGAACGCCGGGGTCCAGGTGAAGCCCACGAACCGCCCCGGATGAATCTGGGTCCCGGCCTTCGCCGGGAAAGTCGGGGTGGGGGAGGACGCACGTGACCAGCACCGATACGCTGAAGTACCAAACCGGCTTCGGCTCCTATTTCGAAACCGAGGCCCATCCCGGCGCTCTGCCGATCGGGCGCAACTCGCCGCAGAAGGTTCCGTTCGGCCTCTATGCCGAGCAGTTGTCGGGCTCGGCCTTCACCGCGCCGCGTCACGAGAACCGCCGCACCTGGCTCTATCGCCTGCGGCCCAGCGCCGGCCACGGGGCCTATCAGCCCTATGCGCAGGACAAGCTGGTCTCGGCTTTCCCCGGTCCCGCCACGCCCAACCGCCTGCGCTGGAGCCCGCTGGAGATACCGGCCGCACCGACCGACTTCGTCGATGGCCTGGTGAGCCTCGCCGGCAACGCCGACGCCGCCACGCTGGGCGGGATCGCCGCGCACGTCTATCTGGCCAACGCCTCGATGCAGAACCGGGTGTTCTACAACGCCGACGGCGAGATGCTGATCGTGCCGCAGATGGGCGTGCTGACCCTGGTCACCGAGATGGGCGTTTTGAAGGCCGGCCCCGGCCACATCGCGGTCATCCCGCGCGGCGTGCGCTTCCGGGTCGAGGTCGAGGGCCCCTCGCGCGGCTATGTCTGCGAGAATTACGGGGCGGCCTTCCGCCTCCCGGAACTGGGACCCATCGGCGCCAACGGCCTGGCCAATCCGCGCGACTTCGAAGCGCCGGTGGCGGCCTTCGAGGACGTCGATACGCCCACGCAGGTGATCCAGAAGTTCCAGGGCGCGCTGTGGGCCGCAACCTGGGATCATAGCCCGCTGGACGTCGTGGCCTGGCACGGCAATCTGACGCCGTACCGCTATGACCTGTCGCGGTTCAACACGATCAACACGGTCAGCTATGACCATCCCGATCCGTCGATCTTCACGGTCCTGACCTCGCCCAGCGACACGCCCGGGACGGCCAACTGCGACTTCGTGATCTTCCCGCCGCGCTGGATGGTGGCCGAGGACACGTTCCGGCCGCCGTGGTTCCACCGCAACGTGATGAGCGAGTTCATGGGCCTGATCCACGGTGCCTATGACGCCAAGGAGGGGGGCTTCGTCCCCGGCGGCGCGTCTTTGCACAACTGCATGAGCGACCACGGCCCCGACGTCGCCAGCCACAAGAAGGCGACCGAGGCCGTCCTGGCCCCGCACAAGATCGACGGGACTATGGCCTTCATGTTCGAGAGCCGCTGGGTTTTCCGCCCGACGGCCCTGGCTCTGCAGACTGCGGCGTTGCAGGCCGACTACGACGCCTGCTGGACCGGCTTCCCCAAGGCCCGCCTGTCCTGACCCAAATCCAGTCGATGATCTCCCGTAAGGACGCGCGCTGGCTTCGATCCGGCTTGCGCGCGATCCGACGATGTGGGGGGATGGCTGAAAATCTGACGTCCCGGAGGAAAACCGAATGAAGCTTGCGTCTCTCAAGGGGGGTCGCGACGGCCGCCTCGTGGTGGTCTCCAACGATCTGGCCTGGTTCACCGACGCCGGGACGATCGCGCCGACCCTGCAGGCCGCGCTCGACAACTGGGAGCGCTGCGGGCCCATGCTGGCGGGCCTGGCCGAGAGCCTCGAGCACGGTGCGGTGCCCAAGGAGCGCTTCCACGAGCACGAGGCGCTGAGCCCGCTGCCTCGCGCCTATCAGTGGGTGGACGGCTCAGCCTATGTGAACCACGTACAGCTGGTGCGCAAAGCGCGCGGCGCCGAGATGCCCGACAGCTTCTGGACCGATCCCTTGATGTACCAGGGCGCGTCGGACGGCTTCCTGGCCCCGCGCGATCCGATCGCGCTGGCCGACGCCAGCTGGGGCTGCGACTTGGAGGGCGAGGTGGCGGTGATCACGGGCGACGTCCCGCTGGGCGCGACCCGCGAGGAGGCTTTGGCCGCGATCCGCCTGGTGATGCTCTGCAACGACGTGTCCTTGCGCAACCTGATCCCGGGCGAGCTGGCCAAGGGCTTCGGCTTCCTGCAGTCCAAGCCGGCCAGCGCCTTTTCGCCGGTCGCGGTGTCGCCCGACGCCCTGGGGGACGCCTGGAAGGACGGCAAGCTGCATGGCGCGCTGCTGGTCGAGCTGGACGGCAAGGACTTCGGCCGCGCCGACGCCGGCGTCGACATGACCTTCGACTTCGGCACGCTGGTGGCCCATGCCGCCAAGACCCGTAGCCTGTGCGCCGGCACCATCGTCGGCTCGGGCACGGTCAGCAACCGTGACGCCGACGGCGGCCCGGGCAAGCCGATCAGCGAAGGCGGCCTTGGCTATTCGTGCCTGGCCGAGGTGCGCACCGTCGAGACCCTCCTGCACGGCGCGCCCAAGACGCCGTTCCTGCTGGGCGGCGACACCATCCGCATCGAGATGAAGGACGCCAAGGGTCACTCGATCTTCGGCGCCATCGAGCAGACGGTCGAACGCATTTGACGGACGAGGCCGCGCCCGCCGCAGCTGGGCGGATCTGGGAGACTCGGGCCGGGATCAATCTTGGCCCCCTCGACCTGATCCCCGACGGCGGCGCGCGCAACTATGTGCTGCAGATCGGCGAGGCGCGGTTCCACGGCTTCGTGGTCCGCCGGGGGCAGGCGGTGTTCGGCTATGTCGACCGCTGCCCCCACGCCGGCCTACCGCTGGCCCAGGAACTGGACCGCTACCTGACGCCGGACGGCGGGCTGGTCGCCTGCTCCTGGCACGGGGCGGTGTTCACCGTGGAGGATGGAGCCTGCGTTGGCGGGCCCTGCGTCGGGGCGCGGCTCAAGCCTTGGCCGGTGGCGGTGAGCGACGGGCGGGTGGTGACGGGGTAGGGGGCGGAGGCGTAGCCACCGGATGATCCTGGAAAACCGCTATTGTTCCGCTTGCGTCGCCGATCAGCGTGCATGATCTTAGAACCATGACCAAGGTCACCTCCAGTTCTGGACCCAAGGCCGCTCGGAGCGCGACCAGTGGCCGCTACACTGCCGTGGGGCGAACGTCCGATGGCGTCATCGTTCTAAAGCCCTCAAAGCCCGCGACGCATTTCACGGCGCGCAAGGCGAGAACAGCCATCAATAGCCAGTTGGACGCGGCCAAGAAATAATGGCGGCGTTCGCGCGGGACGTCTTTATCAACTGTCCGTTCGACCCGGCCTACCGGGTCATGTTCAGGGCTATCGTCTTCGCGATAACGCGTTCTGGCTTTCGAGCGCGATGCGCCCTTGAGGTGGATGACTCCAGCCAGAACCGTTGGTCTTTGATTTCCGACATCGTTGATCAGTGCCGGTATGGCGTTCACGACATCTCGCGAACGGAGCTGGACGGCGACCCGCCTCTCCCTCGCTTCAACATGCCTCTTGAGTTAGGCCTATTCCTCGGCGCCAAGCGCTTTGGCGACCAGATCCAGAAGCGAAAGCGGTGCCTGGTTCTGGATAAGGAGCGATATCGCTACCAGAGGTTTATCTCGGACTTGGCGGGGCAGGATATCCACGGGCACGGCAACGATCCAACAGTCTGCATCGAGGTCGTCGCGACATGGCTCAGAGTGCAAAGCCGCTCCAAAACGGTGCCCGGAGGCCGTGCTATGGCGCGGGAGTTTGAAGCGTTCGAGCTCGCTCTGCCGCAGCTTTGCGCTGGGTTACAGCTCGAAATTGATGAGATGACTTTCGGCGATCTAACGAGCCTGGCGTCAGAGTACATCGCTGCCGCCTTGTAGTCCGCCCATCCCCCAGACAAAAGAACGGCCGCCTTCCAGGAGAAGAAGGCGGCCGAGTCATTGGGAGGAAACGCCCGAAAGGGCTGAGTTCCATATAGCTGTTTGAATTCGCCTTGACAACGTTGTCACGAAAATTATTTCGCGGAACGGTGAAATCCGAAGCGCGGCGCGCCCGGCTACTTCTTCTTGGCTGCCTGGACTTCGATCTCGACCAGCATGCCGTCTGCGACGAGGCCGGTGATCTGGCTGGTGATGCGGGCCGGCTTGTTGGGTTGGGCGGCGGTGCCGAAGTAGGTCTTGTAGCCTTCCATCATGCCCATGAAGTCCATCTTGCCCTCCTTGGCGGGGTCGCCGACCAGCAGGACGCGCATCATCACGACGTCGGCCATGGTGGCGCCTTGGCTCTTCAGGGCGGCCTCGATGCGGCCCAGAACGCCGAGCGTCTGGGTCTTGGTGTCGCCATAGCGCGCGACGCCGGTCGCCTTGTCATCGATGACCGGCGGAGTCATGCCGCTGACATAGACCATGTCGTAGCCGGCCGGCACGGTCACGACGCTGGCGATCGGCGACTGGGGGTTGCCGCCGCGGACGATCTCCTGGGCGTGGGCGGCGCCGGCGAGGGCGCCGGCGGCGATGGTGAGAGCAATCAGGCGTTTCATGGCGTCTTCCCTATGGTGAAGGCTGAAAGTCAGTGGGCTTGTAGGCCGCGCGGCTTGGCGGCGGCCTTGGCGGCGACGCGGGCGGCGGCGACGTCGGCGGGCTTGATCGCTGAGCCCTTGTTGCCCCAGGTCGTGCGGGCGTAGGTCAGGATCGACGCGAGGTCGGCGTCGCTGATGTCGTCCTTGAACGCAGGCATGCCGGCGCGGCCGTTGAGCACCGTGGTGATCAGAACCTTGGGCGGCCCCTGCACCAGGGGCGCGCCGGCCAGCGCCGGGAAAGCGCCCTTCACGCCCTTGCCCGAGACCTGATGACAGGCCGAGCAGTTGTCCATGTACAGGGACTTGCCGTCGGCGGACGCGATGGCCGGGGCGGCGAGGCCCGCGGCGAGCGCCAGGGCGGCGAGACGATAAGCGAACGTCATGCGTATCCTCGAACGGTGAACTTTAGGCCTGCTGGACGCGGGCGTGGATCTTGGCGATCTGCTGCCACGCCGACTCGATCGCGCCGGCTTGCCAGCCCCCAAGGTAGCTGAGGTGCTCGCCGGCCAGATAGAGGCGACCGTCGGGCTCGCAGAGGATCGGATAGGCTTCCTTGCGGCCGGTCTCGCCCCACTCGGCCCAGCCGCCCAGATTGTGCTCGGCCAGGTGCCAGCTGAACGAGAAGGCGTTCTCGAAGTTCTCGGCGTATTCGGGGAACACCTTCTGGCCGCCGGCGACGGCGAAGGCGGCGCGATCGGCGGGGCTCATGGCGCTGATCCGCGCGGCTTCTCCGCCGAAGCTGTAGTAGCCCAGCAGCACGCCCTTCTGGGCTTGCCAGCCGTAGGAGGGCAGGGAGATCGAACGGATACCGGCCAGGTCGGTGTAGATGTGACCACCGTAGATGTGGTGCTTGTCCTCCCAGAAGCGGCTCTTCATCTGGAGGCCGATCTTGTTGACCGGCGCATAGGCCACGCCTTCCATCGCCGCCTTGAACGGCGCCGAGGCGTCCAGATCGATCTGCTTGAGCACGCTGAGCGGAATGGTGCAGACGCAGTAGTCGGCGGTGACCTCGCCCAGCTTGCCGTCCGGACCCTTGAACGAGACCGTCACGCCGGTGGGCGACTGTTTGATCTTCTGAACGACGGTCGAGTAGCGGATCATCGGCGCGACGCGCTTTTCGAAGGCCTTGGCGATCTGGTCCATCCCGCCGATCGGCTGTAGCATGGTGCGCTGCTGCTCGTAGCCGGTCACCGAACTCAGCACCCGCCAGGCGTTGCTGTCGAGCACGTCCTTGAAGGCGAAGGGCTCCAGCTCCTTGCCGGGACCCGGATTGACGCCGGCGCCCGGATGCACCGAGAAGCCGCGCCCCTCGGTGCCCTTGTAGGTCAGGTCGCTCTTGGACAGGCGGCCTTCATTGACGAGATAGGCGACGAAGCGCTCGCGATCCACGCCGCTCAAGGGGGCGTCCAGCGCGCCGGCGCTGGCGGCCTTGGCGACTAGTTCGGCGGTGTAACCGCGCACATCAGCGGCGATCTCGCCCTTGCGGACGGGCTTGCCGTTCAGCGGGCCCTTGCCCTTCTCGAAGTAGACGTAGGAGGCGTCGTTGTCGTTGACGAAGCTCTCCAGCAGGACGCCGAAGCTCTTGGTGTAGTGCAGGGTAGAGCGGTGGTGGTAAGGAATCCGCCAGGCGCCGTGGTTGATGTAGTGCCCGTCGTCGAACTCGCAGACCTGGGTGTTGCCCAGAAGATCGGTGTGCTTGAAGCCCTTGCGCGCGGTCTGGCAGCGACCGCCCGCATAGTCGCGCGCCTCGAGGATCTGCACCTGATAGCCGGCCTTGGACATCTCATAGGCGGCGGTCATGCCCGCCAGGCCCGCGCCCAGAATGATGACCTTGGTGTTCTTGGCGCCGCCGGTGAGCGCCGGCGGCAGCTCGGTGGCCGAGGCTTGGCTGAAGTCGAGGGCCTCCATGCCCGACAGCACCAGTGACATGCCGCCGACCGCGGCCAGGCTTTCAAAGAACCGCCGGCGCGTGAGTACGCTCGCCGCCGGTGACGCGTCAGATCCGCTCATTCAATCCCTGCCCTTGTTTTTGCGGGGCGTCGCCTGGACGACCCGCGCGGTGTCGGCCATCCCCAGCGCCGAAACCTTCGCCATCTCGAAAGGCGGCTCCTCCGCGCGCAATCCGTTTTCCGCGGTCGCCCGGACTGACATGTCAGACGCCTCGCCATTGGGCGCCTGAGGCGAATATTGTGCGATCACTGAGCGAGGCCGAGAGATCGCGCCGGCCCCGTCGAATCCTTGTTTTTCGCTCGGAAGAGCGCGAGGTGATGAAGGGTGATGACCCATGATCGCTCTCAACTTCGCCTGCGCCTGGCGCATCCCGACGACATGCCGGTCCTGTCGGCGCTGATGGACCGCGCGATCGGCGAGTTGCTTCAGGATTTCCTGCCCCCGGAAGGGGTGAGGGCGTCGTACGAGATCATGGGCCTGGACACCCAGCTGATCGCCGACGGCACCTATTTCGTCGTTGAGGATGGCGCTGCGATCGCCGGCTGCGGCGGCTGGAGCCGGCGGGCCACCCTGTTCGGCGGCGACCATTCGGCGGGACGCGACGCGGCGCTTTTGGATCCGAAGGCAGACGCCGCGCGGGTGCGGGCGATGTACACCCACCCCGGTCATACCCGCAAAGGCGTGGGCCGGATCATTCTGGACGCCTGCGAGGCCGCCGCCCGCGCCGAGGGCTTCAGCCGCGTCGAGATGGCCGCGACCATGGGCGGCGTGCCGCTTTATCGGGCGTGCGGCTATCACGACATCGAGCCCTTCGAGGCCGTAACCTCGACCGGCTATCGCGTGCCGCTGATCCGGATGGGCAAGGGGCTTTAGCCTCCTGAAAAGCCCCTGAAAAAGCAGAAGGGCCGGGGAGTTCCCCGGCCCTTCGCATGTCTGAAGCTTCAGCGCGCCTAGAAGGTCGCCGAGACCTTGGCGTACCAGAAGCCGCCTTGCCAATCGACGATCGAGTCCGAGCGATAGACCCGGCCGTTGGTGGCCGATTCGCCGGTCTTGTCGGGATCGGGATAGTTGGCGAACAGGTTCCGCGCGCCGATCGCCACCGAGTAGGTGTCGGTCGCCTGATAGGCCAGTTCAAGATCGAAGAAGGTCTCCGGATCCCACTTCTGAACCACCGGATTGCCGACGCTGAACATGTTCTTGTACGGACCCCAGATGTTCAGGCGGCCGGTGGCCTTGAACTTGTCGATCTGGTGCGTAGTGGTGAACACCGAGCGCCAGCGGGGGCGGGCGTTCTCGAAGTCATGCACGCCTTCAGCGTCGAAGAAGTTCGCTGAGAACACCTTGTCGATCTTGAACTTGTTGTAGTTGCCGCTCAGCGTGAAGTTCGTGGTCTGGCCATTCTCCCAAGCCTTGCGGTAGGTGGCCACGACATCGATGCCGGTCGTCGTCGAGTCGAAGGCGTTCTGGAAGAACTGCACTTGGCCGATGGTGTCGGCGCCCGGAATGCTGGCGGCGACCAGGGCCGAACGGATCGCCGGGGTCACGGTGATCGGTGTGGTGGCGTAGAACTGATCCTCGATCTTGATGCTGTAGAAGTCGACCGTCAGGCTCAGGTTCTCGATCGGCGTGGCGGTGAAGCCGGCCGCGAAGTTGAGCGACTTCTCGGGCTTCAGCTCTTTGGCGCCCATGAACTTGGCCACGGGGTTGGTCGCCGGGAAGAGGCCCGAGGCGATGATCGCGCCGTTCTCAACCCGGGTCGAGACGTTGGTAGTGAAGGCCTGGCCCGGGGTCGGGGCGCGGAAGCCGGTGCCCACCGAACCGCGCAGACCGAAGTTCGGGGTCAGTTGGTACTGGGTGGCGGCCTTGCCGTTCCAGGTGCTGCCGAAGTCCGAGAAATGCTCGCCGCGCACTGCGAAGTCGAGGAACCATTCCTCGGTCACGTTGCCCGAGGTTTCCAGATAGCCGGCGTAGGAGTCGCGGGTCAGCTTGCCGGAGTACGCCGGAGTGTTGCCCGGGAAGCCGTTCGAGCCGACCGCCAGGGCGTTGTAGACCGGGTCGATGCCGGCGAAGCCGTCGGCGTTGGTCGACAGGTAGTTGGCGCAGTTCAGGCCCGATGTGGCCGGTAGGGCCAAGCCGGCTGCGGTCGGGGTGTGGGTCGCAGAGTTACAGAACTTGAAGGGGTCGGGCACGGCCCAAGTTCCGGCGACATAAGACGGAACATCGCCCGGCTCGATCTCGTAGCCTTCCTTGCGGTACTCGGCGCCGAAGTTGATGGTCACTGGGGTCTTGAAGCCCAGGCCCTCCCAGTCATAGGCGAAGTCGGCGTTGACCGAGGATTCCGTCGAGATGAGCGCGCCGTCATAGAACTTCTTGGGCGAGGCCGGGCCCATCGAGGGGTTGACGGTGTCCCAGATCGTGTAGGCGATCTTGTCGTTGCCGTAGCGGGCCGATAGGTCATAGCTCAGACCATAGCCGGTCAGGCCCTTGAAGCCGCCCGTGAGGCTGTAGTCGGTCACGTCGCCGCCGAACATCGGCGTGAAGCCGGCCGGGAAGATCGAGCTGAACTGGAAGGTCGAGCCGTCCTGCAGACGGATCGGCGTGGCGTTGACGGCGTTGCTGACCGGCGGACGATAGTTGAAGTACTGGACCGCGCTGCTCTTGGAGTAGTTGCCGAAGGCATAGACCGACATCGTATCGCTGATGTCATAGCCGGCGTTGATCACGCCGCGCAGGGCCTCGGAGTCAGGCTGACCCCACTTCTGCACATAGTCGGTGACTAGGTCGCCGTATCTGACGGCCTGACCGGCCGGAGTCGCCGCGTAGTCGGAAACGCAGAAGCCAGCCGACTGGTTGGGGATGCCCTTGTTGCAGTACTGATTACCGCGGTGAACCTGGTTCTGGCTGGTATATTCGAACGTGCCGTTGATGAAGCCGCTGTCGCCCAACGGCAGGCCCAGATTGCCGGTGACCAGCACATCTTCGCCGTCGCCCAGGAAGAACTGGCCATATTGCGCCGTCAGCGAACCGCCGCTGGGGCTGTCCTTCAGTTGGAAGTCGATGACGCCGGCGATGGCGTCTGAGCCGTACTGCGCGCCGGCGCCGTCGCGGGTGACGACCACGTTCTTCACGGCCGAGGCGGGGATGGTGGCCGCGTCGGGCGCTTGGGCGCCGGTGCCGCCGATCGTGACGAGCGCCGAGCGATGGCGGCGCTTGGAGTTGACCATGAACAGGGTCTTGTCGGTGGGCAGGCCGCGCAGGCTGGCGGGGCGAATG
>FWPV01010655.1_pt1 | contig 14966 bp, 19 predicted proteins | sample 2228371 | NCBI WGS metagenome assembly FWPV01 (sample SAMEA103939776, study PRJEB20133) | metagenome
CTGAGAATAAGGTGGTTATTGAATTAAAAACAGCGGAAAGATTTTCTGCTCATCATAGGGCGCAACTGACATCCTATTTGAAAGCAAGTGGTTATAAATTGGGGATCTTGGTAAACTTCTCCAGGAGTAAGGTCGAATATCAGCGGGTTCTCATTCGGTAAATTCGTTATCATTCGTTGCATTCGGTTGTTATGCGCATACCAAGATTTGCCACAGGCATTTTAGAATTCTCGAGGCGGAAGGGTGGTGCCGAAACCTATCTCGCGAACCTTTGTGCTCGGATGGCAAAGGGCGACTTTGAGGTCCACGTCTATGCTGAGCGTTGGGACGAAAAGATCGAGGGAGTCCATTTTCATCGAGTCAAGACGATCCCCTTCCCCAAAAGCCTACGGCTCCTTTCCTTTGCCATTCGTGCAACGCGAGAGATGGAGAAAGAAAATTACGATGTAACTCTTGGTGTCGGGAATACCCTGAAGGCAGACGTCCTCCAACCCCATGGGGGGGTGCATTGGGCATGGTTTTGGCGAAGCCTCAGGGCCTATGATCACCCCCTGCTTTGGTTAATCAAGTTTGTCGGAAGGGTGCTCAGTCCAAAGCAATGGGTTCAGGGTTATATAGACGGTGCGCCCTATAGAAGAAACTATAAAAAAATCATCGCCATCTCGGACATGGTCAAGGAAGATCTCATGGGCTGGTACTGCATCCCAGTGGATCGCATTGTTGTGATCTATAATGGTGTCGATACGGAACGGTTCCATCCAGGGAATCGTCATTACCGCGAGGAGATTAGAAGGCGTCATGGCATTGGGGATGAGTTTCTTATTCTATTCGTTTCGAATAACTTCAGGATGAAAGGACTGAAATATTTGATCAAGGCCTTGGCCGAGATCAAGAAATCAGATTCCACACCTTGCAAATGTTTGATTCTAGGGAGGGACAAGAAGGCGCCCTATGTTCGCCTTTCTAAGAAGTTGGGCGTTAGCGACGATGTCATCTTCGCAGGCTCGACAGAAGAACCGGAAAAATACTACGGGGCCGCCGACCTCCTGGTGCATCCGACATTCTATGATGCCTGTTCCTTGACGGTATTGGAGGCACTGGCGAGCGGGTTACCGGTCATCACCACATACTCTAATGGTGCGAGCGGGATATTGGGAGATGCAGACGCGAAATTTGTCATTAATAGCCCTAAAGATATTGAGCTGCTCAAGAAGAAAGTCTGTTCTTTCGTAGATGGACATAGCGGGAAGGCACTCTATTTTGAAACGAGGGCGTCCACGACCTGTAGCACGGTTGAACTAAATTATCATGCTGTGAAGTCTGTTTTTCTCGAACTCGCTATGGCTGAGGGCGCGTGAGATGGAAGATGAACAAAACCCATATTATTATTTTCGTTCCCGTGAAGACCTGATTCTCCTGATTCCGCGGGAATCGAAGAGGATCTTGGAAGTAGGATGTGCGGCTGGTCAAACGGGAAGGGCAATGAGGGAGAAAGGATTTGAAGAAATTGTGGGAATCGAGATCAATGAGACAGTCTTAGCGGAAACATGTTTTTGGAATTCCTGGTGAGACAGTACATTATCGTCGGCAGTAAAAGGTGAGCATGGGACATGTTAGTATTATCATTCCAAATCTTGATGGAGAAAAGCTCCTCCCGATCCCGCTGGAGTCACTGAAACGCCAGTCATTTAAGGATTTTGACGTTACCGTAGTCGACAATGGCTCCAAAGACGGATCCCTCGATTTGCTAAGGAACGAATATCCGAACGTTAGCGTTATCTCACTCGATAAAAATTACGGATTCTCCTTCGCTGCGAACAGAGGGATTGAGGCTACTTCGGGAGAGTTTGTTGGCCTCTTGAATAATGACGTGGAGCTGGATCCGAGATGGCTGGAAGAGCTTCATCATGCCATGATTCGCCACCCGGAGATTGGGGCTTGTGGGCCGAAGTTGATGAGGTATTGGGAGCGGGACCGGATCAACGTTTTGGGTATCCGCTTGAACAGTGACGGGGAAGTTGAAATCATCGGTGCAGGGAAAGTGGATCAGGGTCAGTTCGATGAGGTAAGGTATGTTTTTGGAGTGAACGCGGGAGCATCGCTTTACAGGAGAAAAATGTTTGAAGAGATCGGTCTCTTCGATGAGAGCTTCTTTGCATCATTTGAGGATGTGGACTTAAGCTTTAGGGCACAGCTGGCAGGTTATAAAGCGCTCTATGTTCCTTCTGCAGTCGGCTACCACATAGTGGGGGCAACCATAAAGAGAAAGCGATACTTTGCAACGTATTTGAACAATCGAAACAAACTTCTTTTTCTGTGGAAAAATTTACCCGATGAACTTGTAGAAAAATATTTTTGGAAGATCTTCTCCTCGAAGCTGAAGCTTTTTTTGAAAAGGACGCTATTGAATTTTTACAAATTGAGAACCCTCTATTTCATCGCGGGGACTTTCGGAGCTTTTTTTCGTATCCATTGCTTGCTGAATCAAAGGAAAAAAATCCTGCGTATGAGAAAAGTCCCTATTTCTTATCTGGAATCCATTATGGATAGAGATTTTACGTGAATGGAAATGGCATCAAGTGGAAAAACCTGAAGGTCAATATTCAAGATTCGATGAAAGCCGAATGTTCAGAAGGACAAATTCCTTGTCATAGACGTAAACATAAGAATGTGGGAGGGAACTTTGCCAGAGATATTAGCGAGAACTGAGGCCCATGATTGGGTCATCAAATACCTCTCTGACGAAAAAAGGGGGTTGTTGCTAGACGCTCCCGCAGGTACTGGCGCCTTAGCAATTCGGATGAAGAATTTGGGATACGAGGTTGTGTGCTATGATATTGATCCGTCAATATTTTCAGCTGACGGTATAGAAATTAGAAATTGTGATTTGAGCCAACCCATCCCCTATCCTTCAACATCGTTTGACTTCGTTACCTGTATAGAGGGATTGGAGCATTTAGAAAACCCTTACAATGCGATGCGCGAATTCTCAAGGGTACTAAAACCGGGCGGAAAACTCATTCTGTCTCTCCCGAACTATCTCAATATTGAAAGAAGAATGAAATTTGTTATCACTGGGCTCTTTTCAAAGGTCCCTTCCTCGGTAGTGACTGGAGATGCCCCAAAATCAAATCTGTGGATGTGTTACCTCCCACCGTTGACCTATCCTATACTTAGGCTTGTCCTCGAACACGAGGGTTTTGAGGTCGCCATAGTGGCGAAGGATAACGAGAAAAGAAGGATGAAGTGGCTTCTCCCGATCGTTTGGGCGATTCGGCTTTACTGCTGCTTTTGGAGTTTCGAGAAGCGAAAACTGTATCATCTCGATGAGACGCTTTCCTCTCCATTGTTGATGGGGGGCAACACCTTGATCGTTGTTGCAAAGAAACGGTCGATGTCAGAACTTTACATTAACAACCGAGGCCCTACTTTCCAATGAAAGTCCTTTTTCTCATTCAAGGATATGAGGTCGCAGCGAGCCGGTATCGAGTGCTGCAATACATTCCTATTCTTAAATCGTATGGTGTTGAGACGGAAGTAAGACTCTTCCCAAAGGGGATCAAAGAGAATTTCAGGTTTTTTCGAGACCTTCCTCGGTATGATATTGTTTTTCTTCAGCGAAAGCGGTTTAGCTGGCCTAGGCTGCGATTACTTCGGGAGAGGGCAAAAAGGATTGTCTACGATTTCGACGATTCCGTGATGTATCGGAATTCGGTGGCGAAGGACCCAGTTTCAAGAACACGGGAAAGAAGATTCATCGAAATCGTTAAGGCGTCTGATTTTGTCATCGCAGGTAACAAGTTTCTGAGAGATCGAGTTGAACCTGTCAATCCTCATGTTGAGGTCATTCCAACCTCCATTGATAAAGACCGATATCAACCAAAAGACTATTCGATCCGAAAGGATAGAGTTACGATTGGCTGGATTGGCGATCATGGCTCCATCCACTATCTCAAAAAAATGCGACCCATCTTCGAGACGATTGGTGAACGGTTTCCGAACTCAGAGTTGAAGATCATTTGTGATACCTTCTTCGATTGCGAAAAAATTAGAGTGGTAAAAAAGCGGTGGAGTCCTGATGAAGAAGTGGCGGATTTGAGAAGTTTAGACATAGGAGTTATGCCGCTGGTTGATGATCCGTGGTCGTGGGGAAAGTGTGGACTTAAAATTATCCAGTATCAGGGGGTGGGACTGCCGGTCGTATGTACACCGGTGGGAGTCAATCGAGATCTGGTCGAAGATGGCGTCAATGGCTTTTGGGCCAGAGATCCAGTGGAGTGGAAGGAAAAACTCTCGGCTCTGATTGAAGATGCCTCGATGCGAGAGAAATTTGGGCAAGAAGGAAGAAACAGGGTTCTCCAGGAATACACGATTCAAGCTTGTGCCCCGCGCCTTTTTTCGATACTTCAGCGAGTCATGGAAAAAGGTTGATTAAAGAAATGAGATCATCCTACACGAAGGTTTCGAGAGATGGCATGAAGGGTTGGGGCCCAGTAGGGGTCCTGGAGCTTCTTCCCGACTGTTTTTGGAAGGACCCCCAGCAGGCGGTCGAAGATTCTGGGGGGAAAGTTATCAGAGACTCGAAGTTGAGATGGGCAGCTATTTTTTCGCTTCCGAATCAGCAAAGGGTCTTCATCAAAAGGGATCGCACGAAGGGGTGGTTTGAGCGCCTCAAATACCTGATTCTTCCTTCCAAGGCAAGGAAGGAATGGTTCGTCGCCCGCCAATTGCGGAACCGTAAACTCAACATTCCAAAGCCGCTTGGATGGATGGAAAGGGTTGAGAAGGGTTTCGTGAAAGAAAGTTACTACCTTTCAGAGGCCATTGGTTCAGGGGTCTCATTGATTGAAGATGCAAAGAACCTGGGAAATCGTTTTCCATTGCTTGAGTTAGCGAGGACGGTTAAAAGGATGCACCAAGAGGGGTTAATTCACTCGGATCTCCACGCTGGGAATTTCCTGTGGGATGGGGAAACCCTCTTCCTAACGGATTTGCATAGTGCAACTATCGTAAAGAATCCTACGTTAAAACAGAAATTATGGAATCTATCGCTCCTCTTCCATTCATTGAGATCCGTTTGGGAAGAGACCGATCGAACAAGATTCATGGATCTCTATTTTGAGGAAGAACCTTTCTATAGGGAAAGAAAGAACGAGTTGCTAAAGAAAATTACTTTCCTTATGGAGAAACTCCAAAAGAGGCATTGGAGAAGCCGGACGAAAAGGTGTTTGAAGGAGAGCACGGAATTCTCCGTTCAGAGAAAAAATGGCATTCGGTTCTATCGTCGGAGGGACTTCCCCTTGCAGCAGATGAAGGAGATCATCGAAAGGCACGTTCAGGTAGTGTCGAAAAACCCTTCGATGTTGACGAAATGTTCCCCCGAGGTCACCATTTCGATTCTTGAAGACGAAGGGAAGAAAGTCTGCGTGAAGAACTACTGTCCGCCGACTTCGTGGGATCGGTTCAAAGAGCATTTTCGCCGTTCAAAGGGGTTGAAAGCATGGCTCGCCGCAAATGGGATGAGGGTGAGAGGAATCCCCTCCCTTAAGCCCTTGGGCTTAATGGAGATCAGGGACTGCTGGGGACTCCAGCAGAGCTCGTTTGTCATGGAGGCTCTGGAAGGAGGCGAGGAGGTCGATCGGTATATTTTGAGAAATCTGCAAGACTTCGGAAAACGGAGAGATTTCGTCAAAAGGTTCGCCCAGTGGCTTTCTGGCTGCCACCAAATTGGCCTTTTCCACAAGGATATGAAGACATGCAACATTATGGTTTCGGAGGAGAGAGGAACTTGGGAGTTTCGGTTCCTCGACCTCGAGGATGTCCAACTGGACAAAAAGGTGAACGAGAGGCGGTTGTTCAAGAACTTTCTTCAGCTGAACACCTCTACACCCAAAACTATAAGCACAACGGACCGTGTCAGGTTTTTTTCCGAGTATACGAGGCTCAACGCAATCGTTTCGGATCGCAAAAGATTTTTGAGAAGACTAATAGACGAAAGTAGAAAGAGAGAGCTCGTCTATGTTGCTCCATGGGGTACCGTTCGGGAAACCTTTTGGGGATGAAGGTAAGCATCCGTCTCTGAAATAGAAGTTTTAGCTCAAGTTTTTTTGGTTGGTATGAAGGAATTATGGAATTATCCGTGATTATCGTCAATTGGAATACGAGGGATTTGATGTTACGATGTATACAATCCGTTCATAAAGGACTCGAGAACATCAATGTGGAAATCATTGTGGTGGACAATGGCTCAACTGATGGAAGCGCGGAAGCGATTAGAGAGAGGTACCCTGCCATAGAGCTTATTGAAAACCGGGACAATCTTGGCTTCGCAAAAGCTAATAACCAGGCGATCTTGCTTTCAAAAGGGAGATACCTGCTCCTTCTCAATCCAGACACTCACGTTTTGAATGGTGCCATTTTTAAAATGGTTTCCTTTATGGAGGCGACTCCGAAGGCAGGCATCGTTGGGCCCCAGCTCTTAAATGCTGATGGATCGCGACAAAACTCGATCGCCAATTTTCCCACATTGGCGACCGAGCTTCTTAATAAGAGTCTTCTCAGATGGCTATTCCCTGACAAATATCCGGGAAAAGAGAGGGACTATCTCGAGCCTGTTGAGGTGGAATCAGTTATCGGTGCATGCATGATGGTGAGGCGAAAGGCTCTTGAGGAAGTCGGTTTGCTGGACGAGAATTACTTTCTTTTTATGGAGGAAACCGACTGGTGTTACAGAATGAAGAGAGCGGGGTGGGGGGTTTATCATCTGCCTTGTGCGGAAGTAATCCATTTTCAGGGAAAGAGCGCAGAGAGGGAAAGATGGAAAGCCAAGATTGAGTATTATCGGTCCAGATATCATTATTTCAAAAAAAACAAAGGAAGATTCCAGCATTTCCTCTTAATGATTGGTTTAGTGGCAAAGCTATTGATTGAACTGATTTTTATGTCGATTGCCTGTGCACTGACAATTTTTAAGATAAAGAAATGGAGGAAAAGGCTTTCAACATATGCCCGTCTTGCCTGGTGGCACCTAAGGCTTTGCCCCCAAGGAATGGGTTTGAGATCCATGAGTAACCCGTAGCCCCCCTTGCCCGAAGCAAGGAGCTTATGAAGCGCCACGAAACACGGACACGGTAACGCTCTGAGGAGGATTGAATGATTAACGTTGCGGTGATCGGTGCAGGAGCTTGGGGGAAGAACCACATCAGGGTCTTCTCTGAAATCCCGAATGTCCGTTTGAAATATATTTGTGACAGCGACCCTCAAAAGTTAGCGACGCTCCAAAAATCGTACCCCCAATCTGAGCTGGTTCAAAATTTAGACTCAATTTTGGAGGATCGAGAAGTGAGGGGGGTGGTGATTGCTTCTTCTGCCAATTCTCATTACTCTCTGTCAAAGCAGGTCCTGTTAGCGGGCAAAGATGTTCTTGTCGAGAAACCCATGGCCTTGAATTCAAGGGATGCCGAGGAGATGGTGAGCCTTGCAGAAGAAAAGGGAAGGATACTCATGGTGGGCCATCTTTTGATCTACCATCCTGTGGTGGATCGTCTGAAGGCTTTACTTGAAGCAGGCGAGCTGGGAAAGATACATTATATCTATACCCAGCGCGTGAATCTGGGGGTGATTCGTCAGGATGAAAACGCCCTTCTTTCCTTCGCTCCCCATGATCTATCCATCATCCTCCATCTCCTCGACGAAGAGCCAACGGTGGTGTCTGCCCACGGGGAGAGCTACATTCAAAGAGGGATCGAGGATGTGGTCTTTGTAAGTCTCCGCTTCTCTGACGGAAAGATGGCAAATATCCATTTGAGCTGGCTCGATCCCCACAAGTTGAGAAAAGTGACGATTGTGGGTTCGAAAAAGATGGTCGTTTTCGATGACATGGAAGCTTCCGAAAAGCTGAAGATTTACGACAAGGGGGTCGGAAATCTTTCGTACCAGACCTACGGGGAATATTTGAGCTTGAGGTTTGGAGACATTACGATTCCAAACATAAAGATGGTGGAGCCCCTTCGTGCCGAGGCAGAGCATTTCATTCAATGTATCGAATCCCGGATGAGACCGAAGACAAGCGGTCGGGAGGGACTCAAGGTGGTGAGGATTCTCATGGCAGCCCAAAAGTCCTTGAAAGAGAAAGGGTTGCCGGTGAAGATAGGGGAGGAGTGATGGAAGACCGGAATGATGGAAAGATGGAATAATGGGATGTGTGGGAAAAGGGATCCTGAGGAAGAATGAAAACGGAAAGAGACTACTTTGTGCATCCTACGGCTGTTATCGATGAACCCGTAGAAATTGGAGAGGGAACGAAGATATGGCATTTTACGCACGTCGATTCGGGGGCCAAGATCGGCAGAAATTGCACCATCGGTCAAAACGTCTTTATCGCCTCGGGCGCGATCTTAGGGAACAATGTCAAGGTTCAAAATAATGTCTCCGTCTACAGTGGAGTCATTTTGGAAGACGATGTCTTTTGTGGACCTTCCATGGTTTTCACCAATGTCTTCAACCCTCGGAGCTTCATCTCGAGAAGAAAAGAGTTTCGCCAGACCTTGGTGGGAAAAGGGGCGACGATCGGAGCGAACAGCACGATTATTTGTGGCCACCGTATCGGTCAGTATGCCTTCATCGGCGCGGGCTCCGTCGTAACGAAAGATGTTCCGGATTATGCTCTGGTATACGGAAACCCAGGGGTGGTGAAGGGGTGGGTTTGTCAGTGTGCCGAGGAGATTGTTTTTCGCTCGGGAAAAGCCACCTGTAAGGCTTGTGGGAAGAAGTATCGCAAGGATCGGAGTGGAGTGAAACTACTCGAACGATGAAGATCGTCACCATCGTCGGCGCAAGACCTCAATTCATCAAGGCAGCCGCTGTTAGCCGAGCCATTCAGGCTTTCAATTCTTCTCTCCCTTCGAATTCGGGCAAACGAATTCGAGAAATTTTAGTCCATACAGGACAGCATTACGATTACCTCATGGACCGGGTCTTTTTTGAGGAGCTTAAGCTTCCGAAACCGGATTACCATCTTGGCGTGGGATCGGGTTCCCATGGCCTTCAAACAGGAAGGATGCTTGAGAGAATCGAAAAAGTCCTGGTGGAAGAGAGTCCCAGGGTCGTCGTGGTTTACGGAGATACGAACTCTACGTTGGCAGGAGCTTTGACTGCTGGGAAGTTGAATATCCCCATCGCCCACGTCGAAGCTGGATTGAGAAGTTACAACAAGGCGATGCCGGAAGAGATCAATCGGCTCCTAACGGACCATCTTTCGACTCTTCTTTTCTGCCCAACGGTCCGAGCGGTTCAAAACCTATCGAAGGAGGGCATTGGAAACGGGCGGATAACCGTCGTAAAAAATGTCGGGGATGTCATGTATGATTCGGTCCTTTACTACTCCGAGTTGGCCGAGAGAAAATCCACGATCTTGGAAGACTTGAAGCTTCTTTCTCCCAAAACGCTTGACTCGAAACCCGCCACTTGTAACTACTACCTGGCTACCCTTCATCGAGCCGAGAATACGGACGACCCAAGACGGCTTCGATCGATCTTAAACGCCCTGAGAGAAATTGGAAAAACGGTTCCAGTCGTCCTCCCCCTCCACCCGAGGGCCAGGAAGATGATGGAACATCACCATCTGATGGAAAAGTCGAAAGGACTCCTCGTGGTCGATCCAGTCTCGTACTTCGATATGCTAAAATTGGAGAGACATGCGAAGCTCATCCTCACGGATTCAGGGGGTGTTCAAAAAGAGGCGTATTGGTTCAGGGTTCCGTGCCTAACGCTTCGGGATGAAACCGAGTGGGTGGAGACGGTCCAGAGCGGTTGGAACACGGTGGTGGGGACGGATTGCGATCGGATCGTGAGGGAAGCAAGGCGAAGGGGCGCAGCGAAAGCACCCTCCCGGAAAAGTGCGATATTCGGAGATGGGAAAGCGAGCGAAAAAATAGTGAGGATATTGGCAAGATGTTTCGGTTGAGAGGAACGGGTCCCGGAGGTTCTGCAACTTGCCCGTCCGCTGTCAGGCGTGCGAAGCATCATAAGAGAACATGATGGAGAAACTGATCCAGCGTACGAAAGAAGAAAGGGGGCGGATCAAGGAGATATTGAGTCAACATCTCGGAAAGGAGAGAAACATCCTGTTCGCTTATCTCCATGGATCGTTCGAAGAGGGGCTTCCCTTTCGTGATATTGATATTGCTTTGTTTGTAGATGAGTCGAGAGTCGCCAGGGAGAATGCCCTCGATTTTGAACTTTCTATTGCTGTCAATCTTGAAAAAATCGTAAAGGTTCCCGTGGACGTGAAGATCATCAATTATGCGCCCCTTGCTTTCCAGTATTATTCAACGGCGGGACAGTTACTGTTGTGCAAGGATGACGATTTGAGAGTCGACTTTTTGACGAAGGTGAGGAGTCTCTATTTTGACTTCAAGTCCTCAAGCGAAAGGTTTTTAAAGGAAATGGTTGATGCAGAATAAGGTCAATACCGAAAGAATCAAGAAGTTCGTCGGCGAAATCAAGGAATCGCTCAATACCTTACGAGGCTACCTCCCTTTGGGACGCGAACGAATATTGCAGGATTCAACTGTTTTGGGTAGTATCAAATACAATTTGATCATCGTTATCCAAGGGTGTATCGACATTTGCAACCACATTGTTGCCAAAAAGGGGGGAAGAGCTCCCCAGGATTACAGCGATTGCTTCAGACTGATGGCAGATTTGGGGATCTTAGAAAGTAGCTTCTCTGACAGATTAGCTCAGATGGCGAAGTTCAGAAATCTTCTCATCCATCTTTACTGGGAAGTTGATAACGAGCGTGTATATCAAATACTGGTGAACAACCTGGACGACATCGACCGGTTCTTGGGTCATGTCGCCACCTTCATGAAAAAGGAGATCGGATAATTGATTCACACGGTGATCCTGGCTGGTGGCAGAGGGACGCGTTTTTGGCCTTTGAGCCGTGAAGCCTGGCCCAAGCAGATGATTAGCCTATTGGGAGAGGACTCGCTTCTACGACAGACGATTCGAAGGCTGGATGCCTTTTCACCCGAGCTAACCATTTGGATCTGCACAACGGAGAGCCTCGCCCAAGACATCCGTTTCCATTTGAGAGATCTCGGCAAGCGGGCAGAAGACCTTCAGTTTATTATCGAGCCGGTGGGAAGGAATACAGCTCCGGCGATCGGGCTGGCTGCCATCAGGCTCAGCAGACTGTCGAGCGACTCGATCATGGTGGTGATGCCTTCCGATCACGCCATCAAAGATACGGAGGAATTTCAAGCGAAGCTTCGCTGTGCCATTGAGGTTGCGAAGAGGGATTATCTGGTGACTTTCGGCATCAAACCCCGTAGACCTGAAACTGCTTACGGATACATCGAGTCCGGAGAGGCCTTGGCCGATTTTAAAGACGAGGTCTTCTATGTAAAGAAATTCTTTGAGAAACCGGATAAGAAAAGGGCAGAGGATTTCATCGAGCGAGGGAATTTCTATTGGAACAGCGGAATCTTCGTCTGGAAGACCTCGAGAATCCTGAAAGAGATCGAAACCTATCTCCCCGATCTCTACGAGGGGCTTCAAAGGATCGGGAGTCAAAGCCTCAGCGCGAACGAGATAGCGCAGATCTATGGCTCTTTCGAAAACATTTCGATCGATTACGGAGTGATGGAGAAGAGCCATGCGGTTACGGTTATTCCGTCTGATTTCGGTTGGTCCGATCTTGGTAGCTGGAATGCTTTGGACGAGGTCTTGGAGAGAGACGGAGATGGGAACATTAAACAAGGAAATTGCATCGATATCGGGAGCAGGAATTCGACTATTATAGCCGGGGATCGCATCATGGCAACGATCGGACTAAATGAGATGGTGGTCGTCGATACTCCGGATGCCACCCTGGTGTCGTCGAAGGAGAGGGTCCAGGATGTTCGAAAGGTCGTGGAGATCCTTAAGGAAAAGCAAAGAGAGGAGCATTTGATTCATCGGACAGTGGAGAGACCTTGGGGGAGCTACACCGTATTGGAGAAGGGGGATGGATACAAGATCAAAAGAATAGTGGTTAATCCCGGGGCGAAGTTGAGCCTCCAGCTCCATCACCGTCGGAGCGAACATTGGGTAGTGATTTCTGGAACGGCGAGGGTCACGAGGGGACAGGAGGTTTTTGACGTGCATCCGAACGAAAGCACCTTTATCCCGGTTTCTGTGAAGCATCGTCTCGAAAACCCGGGGACGATCCCACTTCGGATCATCGAAGTTCAAAACGGTGATTATGTCGAAGAAGATGACATCGAGCGATTTGACGACGAATTTGGAAGGATATAGAAACAACTGGGTTTCTCTCCGTGGTCGGATTGATCGTCATGAAGAAAAGTGTTTGGACATACGGTGGTAGGGTTGAGGGACTTGATGCGTCTGGGGGCCGATGCGATTTTGGTGACTTCGATAAAGGAAGCTAAAACGTCCGCGGATGGGATCTTAAGGGAGCCAGGATTGGACTCGATCAAGGTCTTCACCCTTTAGGCGGCAAGAATTGTGAGAGGGTCTCTCGAAGGTTCCGACCCGACCCTTTTAGGAGAAAGATGTTAAAAGAAGCATTTGCAGAAATCGAAAGGAGGCTCTTGTCAGAAACCTTGAGTTTCTATGGAGAAAGGCTGGTCTCCGTAGTCGTGTTCGGGTCTGTTGCGAGGGGAACTCAGAACTTCGAATCGGATCTTGACGTGCTTATCATTGCACAGGCCTTGCCCGAGGGAAGGATGAAAAGGATAAGGGAGTTCGGGTCCGTGGAGAGGAAGATAGAACCCTTTTTGAAGGCGCTCAAGAAAGAAAAAGGGATCGATACCTATCTATCCACGATCATCAAGAGTCCCGAGGAGGCCGAAAAAGGGAGCCCTCTTTTTCTGGACATGGTCGAAGACGCGAGAATACTTTTTGACAAAGGTGGTTTTTTCGAGGGAGTTCTCCAGAAATTGAGGGAAAGGTTGAAACGGTTGGGAGCTAAAAGGATATGGAAAGGTAACGCTTGGTACTGGGACCTTAAGCCAGATTATAAGCCAGGGGATGTGATCGAACTATGACAAACGATGATCTCGCCCAAAGTTATCTCAGGAAGTCGATCGATAGGCTCGATGTCCTTGATCTTCTTCGCAAGAAGGGTGCTTATTCCGATGTCGTGAGGGAGGCCCAGGAAGTCGTGGAACTTTGTCTCAAGGGGATGCTTCGATATGTGGGGATCGAGCCCCCAAGATACCATGACGTTGGACCTCTGCTCGTTGAGAATCAGGAGCGATTTGAGGGTATTTCTCAACAAGAGATCATAAGGATTGCAGAAATCTCAAGAGAGTTGAGAAAGGAGAGAGAGCTGGCCTTCTATGGTGACATCGACTTCATCCCGACCGATCAATATAAACTGGAGGATGCTGACGAGGCGATGGAAGGAGCTAACTTTGTCGTTGCTGTGGCGAGAAGATTGATGGGGAAGTAGAAACCGAGCTACGGAGGGGTCAGCATGGATTCGAAAAAATATTCCGTATCTGATACAGAAAGAGAGAAAATTATTTCCTCCCTCTCCTCGGTTCTCGAAAAGGAGAGTGCGGTAGCGTTTGGTTACGTTCATGGTTCGTTTTTGGAAGGAAGATTTAACGACATCGATATTGCAATTTTTGTGGATGAAGATGAGGTGGAATCGTTCCTCCGATACGAATTGCAAATGGAGCACCTGTTGAACGAGAGGGTGGGGAAGTTCAGCTTTGACGTCCGGATCCTAAATGGTGCCCCCCTTTCATTTCGGTATGAAGTGATTAAGAATGGAAAACTCATATTGACGAAGGATGAGGAGAGTAGGGTTGACTTCGAAACATCGACCTACAGGAACTATTTTGACTTTGCACCGTTCAGGGATAGGTATTTGAAGGAGGCCTTAGGTATTGAAACTAAATAAGAATAAGTTGAGAAAGTTAGTCTCCGAGCTGACAGGTGCCCTGAGGGAACTGGAGGATCTAAAAAAACGTGAAGCTGAGGAATTTCTCGGCAATTCTCATCTCGTGAGTAGCGCGAAGTATAATCTTCTGATTGCGATTGAAGCAATGATCGATATATGTAACCATGTCATTTCTCGAAGGCGTTATAGGACTCCTGAGGATTACGCAGATACCTTCAAAGTCATGGGGGAAGCGGGTGTTTTCCCGGAGGAATTTCTGAGAAATCTTATCCATATGGCCAGATTTCGAAATCGGCTCGTTCACCTCTACTGGGCCGTTGACAAAAACGAAATTCATAGAATTTTGCGCGATAACTTATCCGATTTTGAAAAATTCTTGGAATACTTAGGGAGATTTCTTGGTGAAGAAATTGGTTGAGAGGTTAAATAGGCATTAAACAGGCGATTGAGGAGGCACTGGGTCGTAAGGTCGATGTTGTAAGACTGAGAGATAGAATGAAGGCCTGAGGTGCAGGATAGAGCGAGATGCGATTTATGTATTACAGACGATGCATATACCCCTTGATCATCAAAGCATCCCAGTGGGTCAGGGGCATTGAATCACATAGACAAGCTGACAGATGGGACCCCTGGTGGTTGCTGGCTTGTCAGTCACCGGATTGTGGAAGGTGGGGTTGGAAGCATTCAATTTGAGACCAAGCCCAATACACGCAATTTCAGAAAGACTAATCCGAACTTAAAGAGACTGTTAGCATCCTAAAAAATGATGTTGCAGTTATCAAGGCAAATTGGAAGAGTCTTAAAGCAGGAATTGTAAACTGGAAAGATGATACGCCTTAATTCAGCGATAACGATTGATTTTTCTTGAGTAGCCTATTTGAAATGGCCTGCGATAGGGGGAAAATCACATATCAGAAGTTTAACTTGGTTTCTATTGTGCGTAGGCCCATTTTGAAAGGCAAAGGGAACAGTATGGGAATAGTTCGAAAGTTAAAAGTCTTTATAAGATGAAAGCAAAATTTTCAACCGATCTGTTAGATAACTCTAG
>FWPV01010663.1_pt1 | contig 14956 bp, 9 predicted proteins | sample 2228371 | NCBI WGS metagenome assembly FWPV01 (sample SAMEA103939776, study PRJEB20133) | metagenome
GACGACATGCAGGCCCTGGGCGTCCGACTTCATCGGGTAGACAAGGTGGTTTTGTAGGAAAACCGGCGACACGCCTTCGGGCACGGTGGGCAAATCGGGCAGGTCCTTGGGCGCCACGTAGGGCACACCAAGCTGCTCCGACAAGGCTTGTGTCACATCGTGCTCGGCAACAAGCCCCAACCGGATCATGACTTCGCCGATCAGGCCTTTCATCTCCTGTTGCGCGAGCAGCGCCCGCTCCAGGTCACGCTCGCTGAGCTTGCCTTTGGCAACAAGCCGCTCGCCTAGACGGACAGATGGGGGTTGGGAGGTGGACATGCGCAGCGCAAAAAAAACAGCCGAACTCCCGTCACGGGGCAGCTCGGCGCGGAAAGGAAGAGCAATTTTTTATTCTACAGGGACGCCCTCCTCGACGTACCGGACCCCCAGCCGCCGTCACGAATCCAGGGTACCCGGCAGGCGCAGGCGTTTTTTTTCGTAAAAATCGAAAACGGAGATTTCCTGGTTCCCCGAATAGTTGTCTTCCACTTGGAGCACAGGCGTTTCGACATGCAGTTTCCAGCGTCCCCGCATGAGCTGCCGAATGGCCAGGTTGGCCGTGAAATGGTGACCCGCAAGCTGCTCAAAGTCGTCGCCAACTGTTTGCAGCACATCTTCGAGGAAACGGAGCGCGCCCTGGTGAATGTGCTCGATGTCGGAAAAATGGGCCTGCGCCACCCCACCGGCCTTGAACTGCGGCACCGGCTGGCCGTCCTGGATGACAAAACGAACCAGCTGCCCGTGAGGTGCCGTCAGAATGGCCTCGGACAACAAGGCGTACTGGTAGATGGGCATGTTCGAATGGAAGGCATTGATGTATTGCCCAAAACAACCCTTGGCAAATTGCCCCGTGGCCTCAACTTCCGCGGCGGCCTCGACCGTGACGAAATAGTAAGCACCCGAAACACCTGTCAGGAATTTAGACAGGGCTTTCTGTATGGTGCCGCTGAAGCCGATGTCAACCAAGGCGGCGCGATGGCCTCCCATGATCTCTTGCGCGTAGGCTTGATAGGCCACCCGCTCGCTGCTGGCTGCGTCCTGCAACAAGTCCAGGCACGCTGCCAGCGAGCGCCGGCAGAAGGTGGTGCGTTCAGGCAGGTCGCAGTTGGCGCCCATCTGCTCATGACCCAGGCGCTCTGTGTAGGCCGCCAAGTCGTCCACCCCGAGCCGCAAGCGCAGGAAGTCGGCCAACGTGCCGTTGAAGTGGGCCTTGAGCAAGGGCTCCAGCGACGCTTCGTCGACAATTGACGCGAACACTGCGGCACGTCGGGAACACAAGAAGTAGGCAGCATCAGGCATTGGCAAGTACCGGGCGATGAGCTCGTGGGCCTGCTTGAGCAAATGGCCTTCCCGGCTGGCGTACAACAACTGGGTGACGCCATCGTCTTTGGACGTTTTCATCAGCCAGGCCATGAAGGCCACCATGACTGGGCCAAACGCTAGGTAGCCCAGATCGTGGAGGCTGTGGACGCCCAGCCCACGGGACTCGACATCGACCGTGACCGGTTGGTGGGCAAGCCCAGGAACAAACAGGCGGTTCGCCAGCAGGCCCAGCAACAAGGACTCTTGCCAGTGTTGTGGCTGTATCCAGTCTGCCGCGTCTTCGTTGAACAAGAAGAACTGGTCGGCCGCCTTCATGACGTGCACCGGGTGGCGGTAGCCCGCTTCCAGGGGCAACTGCAGATCGGAATGCTCGTTGTCACCGACGTGGAGCCAGTCGTCTGCTGCCACGTTTTCGCGGCGCGGGAGTTCGGCCCACATGTCGCCGCGGTCTTTCCTCAGACCCACCGCATTCGACACATAGATCTCGTCAAAGCAGGTGATCTGATGCGCTTGCAAGAGTTGCTGGAGGAAGGCGCGGGGCAGGTACATGTCCGACACCAGCACCATACGGCGACCCTGCTCCTTCAGGCGTCGCGCGGCACCAAGCACATCCTGCCTGGGTTGCAAGGCCTTCAACTCCAGGTTCTCTTCGAGCGCCCTGATGTGCGGTGCAAGGCCCGGGTTGGGCAGCAGCTTGGCCATACAAGCGTAGATGTCGTCCATGCCCGGATCGCCCGAGCTGCAGGCCAGGCGGGCATGTTGCTCCGCCTCTTTGCGCAGACGAGCGCAGCCCGCCAAGCCCCAGCGTCGCTGTGCAATGTCGTCCATGTAGTCAAACAGACTGTCGGGGGTCAGCCAAGGGCGCACAAACAGCGTGTCGAAGATGTCGAAGGACACGATTTTTGCGTCGGCTCCGGCACGCGCAATGCGTTGCTGTGCCGTGATCGCGTAGTAGTGCTGCAGGTTGTTGCGCCCCTGCCCCATGAAAACCGTCGCGCCACCTTCTCCATCCAAAAACACGCGATGGGCAAATCCTGCGTGATGGGCAGCCAGCACAAAAAACCGTTCAACTGCATGTTGCAAGGTCCCGTCGGTTTGTCCGAGTTCTTCAGGGAAATCGCGGTAGGACAGCTTCAAATCCAGCAGTGGCGCCAAGGCATCGACCCGCGCCCAGAACATGGACCCCATCGGCGCATCCACATAGTTCCGATGGCCAAGGTCCAACCCGAGACGACCGGCCAGCCCGTTTGCCACACCCCGGTTTTTCAACCAGCTGTGCGCCCAGTAGGGCACCCCCTCAAAGGTGTCGGGGTAAACAATGCCAACGGCATCGTCTCGGGTCAAGACCCGGAAGATGTGCCGAATACGCCGCTCGCTACCGAGCAAACCATCGATCAGATAGCGACGCCACTCCATGCGCTCGCGTCCGGAATACATGGACTTCTTGGTGTGGACATGCAGCAGATACCGACCGCGCAGAATGGCCTCTCGAAACTCGACCAGAACAGGCGAAATGTCGCGCCCGCGATTGGGCACAACGCGCACATCCAGCGCTTGAACCCGAGGCAGTTTCACCGCACGCGCCTTCACCGTGGCCTCCGCCTGAGGGCTGGTCACGGAAATGCACAGGGTGTAGGGCCACGGGATGCTTGCGAGCGCCTGAGCCAACTCCTCGAACAGCTCCGGGTAATACACATGCGCCACCACCACCACACCAGCGACCGGTGGCAGGTCGGCGTGGTCACCCTGCAGCCACTCGGGCGCCTGCAAGGTGGTGCTTGCACTGTGACGCGCTACCAGGCTGTGTTTTCGGTGGACTGGCAATCGCCTGACAACACCGGCCAACCCCTCCACCTGAAAGATCGCCAGCGCCTTCTTCGACATGCGAAACAAGCCGCCATGGTGCCGGGCGGCGTGAAGGGCAAACCGCCCAACCGCCAGGTACTGGCTGACACGGGGCCCCACGTTTTTCAAGACATCCTTCACACTGCTCATCCCTGATCCGTTTGTTGTAGTGCGCCACCATGACATAACTACCCTCAAGGGCGCAGTCAGCCGCCACGACTTGGAGCGGTAAATAGCGTCAACGGTGTTTTGTGCCACCTCAAGTTGACTGCGCAGTTGAGCTTGCTCTGTACTCAGCCGTTCGATCACTTCTTCTTTGGTCGCCCAAGCTTGCTGCAGTTCATCACAGCGTTTTTCCATCTCGCGCAACGACGTGTCAAGACGCGCCTTGTCCTGATGGGCGAGGTACAGCGCGTGGTTGCGGTGGTGATAAAGGCGGGAGATATCCCACAAGTCGTCCACTTGCAGCTGCGGTAACCACTTCCGATAAAGATAAAAAGTCGCGTTGTGGACCGCGTCCGGCGTCGCCACAATGGGGTTCACACCCGACGTACCGTTGATCGTGTAGGTCCCTGTGACCTTGGGTGACAACACGAATGGCGCATGCCGTGATAGCTGCAGCCAGAAGTCCCAGTCCTCATACAGACTCAAGGACTCGTCGAAACGGGCGCCGTGTGCCAACAACGCCGCAGGTACCAGCGGGCCATGGATGGGGATGAAGTTTCCAGCCAGCAGCTTGCCCGGCTCGTATTCGTCGGCAAAAACACGCAGCACTTTTTTGCCAGTACCGTCGCCGTCCACACCCCTGATGCCCGCGTAGACCACCGTGTTCGGGGTCTGCCCCCTAGCGGCCTCGATAAGGCCAGCAAAGTGGTCTTCGTCCAGGAGGTCGTCGTCGTCGAGGAACGCAAAGTAAGCGCCTTGGACGCTTGCCAATCCCGCGTTGGCGGCTGCGCTGCGGTTCAAGCCAGCGCCGGCCTGGTTGACGAGGCGAGCCGGCCTACCACCAGCGATGGGCGTCACATCACTGTGTTGTCCACCCTTGGCGTTGACCACCAGGATTTCGATGTGCTTGTAGGTCTGGCGCGCGACCGAGCCCACAGCATCGGCCAGTGAAGGCCTGTCCATGCTGCGCACGATCACGGAGACAAGGGGCTCGTTGCTGTCGGTCACGGACCGACCCTTGGGTGTCGCTGTCGGGTTCTCATGTGGGAATGGTACGGGCTCAACGCCACAAGGGCGTCTGGCACGCGCCGATGCCAGTGTGCCGAGCGGCACATTATCGCTCGGCACACTTGCAGCCTTGTCAGTCAGAAAAGTGTGATCATCACAGCGTAGCCGCCCGTGGATTGCGGGCTGGGGCCACCTCAGATCCGCCCTTCCTCCACCGCGTGGCAAGCCACCTTGACACCGGCCAGCGTCTGGATCTGCGGGCGCTCGCTGCTGCACCGCGCGTTGGCGTGTGGGCAGCGGGGGTGGAAGGCGCAGCCGCTGGGCGGGTTGAGCGGGTTGGGCACTTCGCCCGACACCGGTGTGCGCGCCTTGCCGGTGTCATGCATCTTGGGGATGGCGTCCAGCAGCATGCGGGTGTAGGGGTGGCGCGGGGTGTCAAACAGCGTGTGTTTGTCGGCCAATTCCACCAGGCGGCCCAGGTACATCACGCCCACCTGGTCGCTCACGTGGCGCACCACAGCCAGGTTGTGGCTGATGAACAGGTAGGTCAGACCTTGCTTGCGCTGCAGGTCTTTCATGATGTTGAGCACCTGGGCCTGCACGCTCACATCGAGCGCGGAGGTGGGTTCGTCGCACACCAGAAACTCGGGGTGGGTGGCCAGGGCACGCGCGATGGAGATGCGCTGGCGTTGGCCGCCCGAGAACTGGTGCGGGAACTTGACCATGTCCAGCGGGCTGAGGCCGACCGACTTGAGCAGTTCGCCCACGCGCTCTTTGATGGCGGGCTCGTCGCTCAGGATGTCGTGCTCGCGCAGGGGCTCGGCAATGATGTCTTCCACCGTCCAGCGCGGGTTGAGGCTGGCGTAGGGGTCTTGGAAGATCATCTGGATGCGGCGGCGCAGTTTGCGGCCTTCGGGCGTCTTGAACGCTGCGTGGGCGTCCTCACCGTCGAACTCGAAGCCACCGCGCGTGGGCTCGTACAAGCCCACGAGCAGGCGGGCCACGGTGCTTTTGCCACAGCCGGATTCGCCCACCAGGGCCAGCGTCTTGCCTTTTTCGATCTCGAAACTCACGCCGTCCACGGCCCTGAGCAGCATCTTGGGCTGGCCCTCCAGCACGCGGTTGAGCCAAGGGGCCGAAACGTCGAAGGTTTTGGCCAGGTCGGTGGCGCGCACCAGGGCTTTGGTCTTGACCTCGCTCATGCGGCCACCTTGTTGTCGTGCAGCCAGCAAGCGGCCTGGGTGGCGCCTGCGTGCATGAGGTCGGGGCGGGCCTGACCACATTTGTCGAACACACGTTCGCAGCGCGGGTTGAAGGCGCAGCCTTGGGGAATGGCGTTGAGGCGGGGCATGGCGCCGTCGATCTGGTGCAGGTTCTCGCGGTCTTGCGTCATGTCGGGGATACAGGCCATGAGGCCAGCGGTGTAGGGGTGTGCCGGGTGGTTGATGACCTCGTGCACGGGGCCGATCTCGGCCACGCGACCGGCGTACATCACGGCCACGCGGTCGCAGGTTTCAGCGATCACGCCCATGTCGTGGGTGATCAGCATCACCGCCGCGCCGCGCTCTTTGCAGATGGTTTTCAGCAGGGTGATGATCTGCGCCTGGATGGACACGTCGAGCGCGGTGGTGGGCTCGTCGGCCACGATGAGCTTGGGCTCGGCCGCCAAGGCCAGTGCAATCACCACACGCTGGCGCATGCCGCCTGAAAACTGGTGCGGGTAGTGGTCGATGCGCTGCTCGGCCGCCGGGATGCCGGTGTCCTTGAGCAGCTGGATGGCACGCTGGCGCGCCTCGGCAGGCGTCACCGGCAGGTGGGTGGTGATGGTCTCGATGAGCTGGCGGCCCACCGAATACAGGGGGTTGAGCGAGGTCAGCGGGTCTTGAAAAATCGCACCGATCTTGCGACCACGGATCTTGCGCATCTGCTCGTAGGGCAAGCCGTCGATGCGCTCGCCCTCCAGCAGGATTTGCCCGCTGGCCACGCGGCCCGGGGGTTCCAGCAAACCGATGATGGAAGCGCCCGTGAGCGACTTGCCCGCACCGGATTCGCCCACCACACCGAGGATTTCGCCGGGGGCAATTTCAAAGGACACGTCGTCCAGCGCGCGCAGGGTGCCGCGGCGGCCTGGAAATTCGACAACCAGATTTTTGACTTGAAGAAGGCTCATTTTTCTTGTGTCCCGATCAGCGCAGTCGCGGGTTCAATGCATCTCGCAGCCAGTCACCCAGCAGGTTCACGCTGAGCGCGATCAGCACCAGCATCAGGCCGGGGAAGATGGTGATCCACCATTCGCCCGAGAACAGGTAGTCGTTGCCCACACGGATGAGCGTGCCCAGGGAAGGCGAGGTGGGCGGCGCGCCCACGCCCAGGAAGCTGAGGGTGGCCTCGGTGATGATGGCGGTGGCCACCTGGATGGTGGCCAGCACCAGCACCGGGCCCATGACGTTGGGCAACACGTGTTTGCGCATGATGCGCAGCGGTGCGACACCGGTCACGCGGGCGGCCTGCACATATTCCTTGTGGCGCTCCACCAAGGTGGAGCCGCGCACCGTGCGCGCGTACTGCACCCAGCCGGTGAGCGAGATGGAGATGATCAACACGCCAAACGCGAGCGACTCGTGCGCGTTGGGGAACAAGGCCCGCCCCACACCGGCGATGAGCAGGGCCACCAGGATGGCGGGGAAGGACAGCATCACGTCGCACAGGCGCATGAGCACGGCGTCGATCCAGCCGCCCAGGAAACCTGCCAGCAGACCAAAGGCCACGCCCACAAACACCGACAAGACCACCGAGGCCATGCCCACCGCCAGCGAGATGCGAGCGCCGTACATCAACGCCGACAGGATGTCGCGCCCCTGGTCGTCGGTGCCCAGGAAGAAGGAGGTGTTACCGCCTTCGCTCCACGCAGGCGGCAGGCGCGCGTTGCTCAGTTCGAGCGTGGTGAGGTCAAACGGGTTGTGTGGTGCCACCCAGGGCGCAAACACCGCACAGAACAAACAGATGGCCGCAATGATGGCCGCCAGGATGGCGGTGGGCGACGTGCGGAAGCTGTGGCCAACATCGCTGTCGAGCCAGCGAAAAAGCATGGATTTCACGAAAAAAGGTCCCTGTTGAAGACTGAAGGCCATGCCCGTGCCTTTGTGGGGCACGGGCGCGGCAGGGCTGACCAGAAGGTGCCGCTTACTTGACGCTCATGTACTTGAAGTACATGAAGTTGTCGGCCGCCTGGTGCACGGTGACGTTGCTGGAGACGCCCCAGGCCAAGGCCTGCTGGTGCAGCGGCAGGTGGCCCACGTCGTCCTGGTGGATCTTGAAGGCTTCGCGGATCATGGCGTCGCGCTTGGCCTTGTCGGTTTCCGACTGGATCTTCAGCGTGAGCTCATCCACCTTGGGGTTGCAGTACGAGCCCAGGTTGAACTGGCCGGCGCCCTTGTCGTCCACACAACGGATCAGCGAGTTCAGCACGTTGTGCGCGTCGATGGTGCCAGGGCTCCAGCCCAGCAGGTAGAAGCTGGTGTCGCGGCGCAGGATCTTGGGGAAGTAGGTGCCCTTGGTTTCGGCCTGCAGGTTCACCTTCACACCGATGCGGGCCAAGCCCGCCGCCACGGCCTGGCAAATGCCGGCGTCGTTCACGTAGCGGTCGTTCGGGCAGTTCATGCCCACCTCAAACCCGTTGGGGTAACCGGCTTCGGCCAGCAGCTTCTTGGCCGCTTCGGTGTCGTAGGGCAGGCGCTTGTTCATGTCGGCGTGAAAGCCGTTGACGCCCTCGCCCACCATCAGCGCGGTGGGCAGCGATGCGCCACGCATCACGGTGCGCTGGATGCCGTTGATGTCGATGGCCTGGTAGAAGGCCTTGCGGACACGCACGTCCTTGAACGGGTTCTTGCCCTTGACGTTGGAGTACAGCAGCTCGTCGCGCTTCTGGTCCATGCCGAGGAAGATGGTGCGGATTTCGGGGCCTTGCAGCACCTTGGCTTTGCCACTGCCATCGATGCGGGCCACGTCTTGCAGCGGCGCGGGTTCGATCACGTCCACCTGCCCCGACAGCAGAGCGGCCACGCGGGTGGCGTCGTTGCCGATGGGCGTGTATTCGACGTTGACCACGTTGCCTTCGATCTTGCCCCAGTAGTTGCCGTTGCGCACAAAGCTGGTCTTGACGTTGGGCTGGCGCTCGCGCAGGCGGAACGGGCCGGTGCCGTTGGCGCGGAACGAGGCGGCGTTCTCAATGCCCTTGCGGCGGTCCACCGGGCGCGTGGCCTGGTTCTCTTCCGACCACTTCTTGCTCATGATGTAAACGAGCGAGATCACGTCGGGCAGGATGGGGAACGGTGCGTTGGTTTCCATCTCCACCGTGTGATCGTCCACCTTGCGCACCGCCTTGATGTCGTTGGTGTAGCTGCGCATGTCGGAGCCCTCACCCGCGGCACGCGCGAAGCTGAACAGCACGTCGTCAGCGGTGAAGGGCGTGCCGTCGTGGAATTTGACACCCTTGCGCAACTCAAAACGCCACACCGTGGGCGAGGTCTGCTTCCAGGCTGTGGCCAGCGCGGGCTCCAACGCCAGCTTTTTGTCGCGGGTCACCAAGGGCTCGTAGACGTTGCCGGTCACGCTGAGTTGCAGCGATTCGTTGAGCGAATGCGGGTCCATGGACAAGGCATCGCCCTGATTGCCTATGCGCACGGTCTGCGCCTGTGCGGCACCGGCCAACACCACCAGTGCGGCCGCAGCCAGCGCTGAGATCAGAGGTTTCTTGAACATCATGTGAGCTCTTCTCCAGGTTGAAAAAAGGACGGCGCGAACATCAGTCGTCGCCCAGGGGCATGCCATATTCGACGAGGCCGGCGTGCAGGGCTGCGCCCAACGGCAACACCTCGTCGTTGAAGTCGTATCGGCTGTTGTGCAGGAAACAGCTGCCTTCACCACCTTGGCCCAGGCGCAGGTAGGCGCCGGGTTTGACCTGCAGCATGAAGGAGAAATCCTCCGCCCCCATGCTGGGGTCCATTTCCCGGTCCACGTGGTCGCGCCCCAGCAGGGACTGCGCCACATCGGCCGCAAACTGAGCCTCGTCGGGCGTGTTGATGGTGGCGGGATAGATGCGCTCGTAGTGCACGGTGGCCGTGGCCCCAAAGCCCAGCGCCACCGCACTGCACAGCTCGTTGAGGCGGCGCTCCACCAAGGCCTGCACGGCCGGGCTGAAGGTGCGCACCGTGCCGACCAGCGTGGCCTCGCCGGGCAGCACGCTGAAGGCGCCCGGGTCGCCCGCCTGCATGGCGCACAGGCTGATCACGGCGCCGTCGATGGGCCGCACGTTGCGCGAGACAATGCCTTGCACCGCCGTGATGATGTGGGCCGCCACCAGCACCGGATCCACCGTCAGGTAGGCGTGCGCGCCGTGCCCCCCCTTGCCGGTGATCTTGATGGTGACGCGGTCGGCTGCGGCCATCATGGCCCCGCGGTTGATGCCCACGGTGCCAGGACGCATCTGCGGCCAGTTGTGCATGGCGTACACCGACTGCACCGGAAAACGGTCGAAGAGACCGTCTTCGATCATGGCCTTGGCGCCGGCATAGCCCTCTTCGCCGGGCTGAAAGATCAGCACGGCGGTGCCATCAAAGTGGCGCGTCTCTGCCAGGTAGCGGGCCGCCCCCACCAGCATGGCGGTGTGGCCGTCGTGCCCGCAACCGTGCATCAGCCCAGGCTTGGTGGAGCGCCAGGCGAAGTCGTTGTGCTCGGTCATGGGCAGCGCGTCCATGTCGGCGCGCAGGCCCATCATGCGGCCGCTGCCGTTGCGACGGCCCCGCACCACGCCCACCACCCCCGTCTTGCCTATGCCGGTGTGCACCTCGTCCACCCCACACACCTTGAGCGCCTCCACCACGCGTTTGGCGGTGTAGTGTTCTTCGAAACCGAGCTCCGGGTGCGCGTGCAGGTCACGCCGCAAGGCCGTCAGCTCCGGCACGAACTCCGCGATGTGCGAGAACGCCCGCCCATGGACCTTGAATCGGCCAGGGTGCATCTCAGTGGCCTCCCGCCTTTTCAACGCGCAGGCGCGGATCGACGGCGAAATACAGCAGGTCAACGATGAGGTTGATGACCACAAATATCAGGGCGATCAGGCACAGGTAGGCGGCCATCACCGGGATGTCGGCAAAGGTCACCGCTTGGATGAACAACAGGCCCATGCCGGGCCACTGGAACACGGTTTCGGTGATGATGGCAAAGGCGATCAGGCCGCCCAGCTGCAGACCGGTGATGGTCATGACCGGCACCAAGGTGTTCTTAAGCGCATGGCCAAAATGCACAGCACGGTTGGTGAGCCCTCGGGCCCGCGCGAACTTGATGTAGTCGGTGCGCAGCACCTCCAGCATCTCAGCCCGCACCAAGCGCATGATGAGCGTGAGCTGGAAGATGGCCAGTGTCACGGCCGGCATGGCGATGTGGTGCCAACCTTTGGCCGTGAGCAAACCGCTGCTCCACCAGCCCATTTGCACCACCTCGCCCCGACCGAAGCTGGGGAACCAGCCCAGTTGCACGGCAAACACGAGGATGAGCAGGATGCCGATCAAGAACGTGGGCAAGGACACGCCGAGCAGCGACACCGTCATGAACACCTGGCTCATGAAGGTGCCACGGCGCAAGGCCGCATACACACCCATGGGAATGCCCACGACGAGGGCCAACACGCCGGCCACCAGCGCCAGCTCCAGCGTGGCGGGGAAACGTTCACCGATTAAGCGCGACACCTTGGCGCCCTGGCGCAAGCTGAGGCCAAACTCGCCTTGGGCCGCGTTGGCCAGGAAGTGCCAGAACTGCACGAAGAAGGGTTGATCGAGGCCGAGGTCGGCACGCAGCTCGCGCACCTGTTCCGGCGTGGCATCCTGGCCCAACAGGAAGACGACGGGATCGCCCACGTACTGAAACAGCATGAAGGCGATGAGGGCCACAGTGACCATCACGAGGACGGCCTGTGCCAGGCGACGGACAATGAATGCAAACATGTTCGATAAAAAATCAAGGGTCGCGACAAGGACGCCGCGACCCTTTGTTCAACGATAACGGGTCAGTTTACCTTGACCAGACGCCAGTCCAGGCGGTTGTCCGCACGGTGCACGACCTCGATGTTCTTCTTCATCGCCCAAGGAATGATCTGGTTGTGCAAAACGATGTGCGACACATCATCCGTGGACATCTGCAAGGCTTCGTTGAGCAGACGGGGGCGGATGAACGGGTCGGTTTCGGTCTTGATGCGATCGATCACGGCGTCCAGCTTGGGGTTGCTGTAGCGGCCCACGTTGTAGTTGCCGTCACCGCCGGAGCCCGGCGAACGCACCAGCGACTGCAGGCTGTAGAGCGCGTCAAAGGTGGGCACACCCCAGCCCAGCATGTAGATGCTGGCTTCGTTGCGCTGGATCATGGGGAAGTAGGTCACCAGCGGCAAGGTGCGCAGCTTGGCCTTCACGCCAATGCGGGACCACATGGCGGTGACGGCCTGGCAGATTTGCTCGTCGTTGATGTAGCGGTTGTTCGGGCAGGCGAAATCCACCTCGAAGCCGTCTTTGTAGCCGGCTTCAGCCAACAGCTTCTGGGCGCCGGCCACATCCACCGGCGGACGCTTGTGGATGGCCTCGCTCCAACCCGCCACTTGAGGCGCCACCAGCGCGCCGGTGGGTTGGCCAAGGCCGCGCATGGTCACGCGTGTGATGGTTTCTGCGTCCACGGCCATGTTCAAAGCCTTGCGAACGCGCAGGTCTTTCAGGGGGTTTTTGCCCTTGATGTTGCTGCCCACCAGTTCATCGCGGTGCTGGTCCATGCCAAAGAAAATGGTGCGGTTTTCCACACCGTCCATGACCTTGAGCGCGTTGTTCTGACGCACGCGCGGCAAATCTTGTGGCGTTGGATCCAGCACGAAGTCGACTTCACCTGTCAGCAACGCGGCCATGCGGGTGGCAGGCGCCTTGATAGGGCTGTAGATGATCTCGGTGACGTTCGTGTCGGCGGAACTCCAGCCCCACCAGCCGGGGTTCTTGGTCAGCACCAAGCGCTCGTCCTGCTTCCACTCTTTGAGCATATAGGGCCCGGTGCCCATGGCGTTGCGGTGAGCGAAGTTTTCGTCCTGGGTTTTGATGTCCTTGGGCTCGACCGAGTTGTTCTTCTCAGCCCAGGCCTTGCTCATCATGCGCAGCTCGGTCATCTGGTTGAGCAACACCGGATTGGGGCCTTTGGTGAAGATGTCGATGGTGTTGGCGTTGACCTTCACCACACGGTCCACACCCTGGATGTAGGGCGTGAAGTTGGAGGTCTTTGACATGGCCCGCTGGATCGAAAACACGGCGTCGTCGGCGGTGAATGCACTGCCGTCCTGGAACTTGACGCCTGTGCGCAGGTTGACGCGGAGCTGGGTCGGCGAGACCTGGTTCCACGACGTGGCCAACACCGGCTCGATCTTGAAGGTGCGGCTGTTGTAGTACACCAGTGATTCGTAAACAGCGGCGTGAATACCGTTTTGCAGCGCGTTGTTTTGGGAGTGGATGTCCCAGGTCGCGATGTCGCTGGCACTGGTCCACTTGAAAGGCTTGGCTTGCGCCACGGCCCCCAGACTCAACAGGGCACAAAGGGCAATCAGCTTGAGTTTCATTGCTTGACACCTAAATAAAGTTTGCAAGCTCTGTACTATGCAACATTCGCGCCTGAATGTCACAAGGACTTTCCCGGATGCAGGGTCTTTAGAGCGACAAGGCTGCGGGGGCCTGCATCAACGCGAGGTCAAATGCAATGCGCCGTACCAGGCGTTGATCCGTTCGCCTGTGTTGTCCGCATCGGTCATCAACGCAATTCCGATCAACGGGCCTGGCTCTTCGCCAAATACCGCGCGAAAGTCTTGCGCGACATCGCGTTCGTATTCGAGCCAGCGCCCCACCCGATCGGCACCCGATTCGACCACCATTTTGCGAACCCGGTCGGTGCGTGGACTCACCAGGACGGTGCCCACAGGCCGGGTGTTGCACCACACGTAGGTCAGCGTGGCATAGGGCATGTCTTCGCCCAACAGGGTGCGGCTCAATTCAGACTGCATGCGAGCCCGTGGCGACAAGCGACTACGGTCACCATCGAATGCCAAAACAACGCGCACAGGCGCATCGTCCTGGCCGGCCACGCCGATATCGGCGTCGGCAAACAAGCGGTCAACCGCCCATGAGAAGCGAATCTGAGCGGGTTGCAAGGCGTGTTCGCTGAGCCGTTGCCTAAGAACGCTCATCGAGCGGTCCGCGCGCACATGCAACGCGGGGCGCCCCTCATACGTGGTCAATACAAATGGGGCGTTCTGTTTGCCCGGCCACAACAGCGGCGTCCACGGGACATGGGCCACCGGCGTGACCAGAAGCGCCCCCGACTCCGGGATCGTGGCGGACTGCGGTGCGGTAGGAAGCGCGCAACCCGGCAAACCCAATGCCAATGCCACCGACACACACGCGGCCGCCAACACGGCATGGCCCCAGTGCCGGGACGCGATTGTCTTCAAGCTGCCTCGCGGTAAAACAGTTTGCGCGCCACAACCCGAGGCGCGTTGGGACGCACCGCAGCGCCGATGGCCGCAATGTGTTCCGGTGTGGTGCCGCAACACCCGCCCAGAATATTCACCAAGCCCTCTTCGGCGAAGGCCTTCACCAGGCGGGCGGTCACATCGGGCGTTTCGTCAAATCCGGTGTCCGACATCGGGTTGGGCAGCCCCGCGTTCGGGTAGCAGCTGATAAAGGTGTCGGTCGCGATTTTGGCCAACTCTTGCAAATAGGGCCGCATCAGGGCGGCTCCCAGTGCGCAGTTCAAGCCGACGGCCAATGGCCCGATGTGGCGAACACTTGCCCAGAACGCGGCGACCGTTTGACCACTCAAAATGCGTCCGGACGCATCCGTCACCGTGCCGCTGATGATGACGGGCAAGCGTTCACCGGTGCGTTCGAAGTACTCTGCGATGGCAAACAGCGCGGCCTTTGCGTTGAGCGTGTCGAAGATCGTCTCGACCAACAGCACATCCGCACCGCCCTCCACCAGGGCCTCTATCTGTTCGGCGTAGGACTCGCGCAACGACTCGAAAGTCACATTGCGTGCGCCCGGATCGTTCACGTCGGGGCTGATGCTCGCGGTCTTGGGGGTGGGCCCAATCGCTCCAGCGACAAAACGGGGCTTCGCAGGCGTGCTGTACTTGTCACACGCAGCCCTTGCCAGCCGGGCAGACGCGAAGTTCATTTCCTTCGCCAGCTCGGCCATTTTGTAGTCCTCCTGGGCAATGCGTGTTGCTCCAAAGGTGTTGGTCTCAATCAAATCCGCGCCGGCAGACAAATACGCTTCGTGAATGTCCCGAATCACATCTGGCCGGGTCAAACTGAGCAGTTCGTTGTTGCCCTTGACATCCAGGGCATGCGCCTCAAAACGGTTGCCAACCGCGTCCGCGCCGCCATAGCCCAGTCCTCTGTAATGAGCCTCCGTCAACTTCAAACGCTGGATCATCGTGCCCATCGCCCCATCCAGAATGGCAATGCGATTCGACAGGATTTGAGGCAACTGCTGCGCGCGG
>FWPV01008950.1_pt1 | contig 14952 bp, 16 predicted proteins | sample 2228371 | NCBI WGS metagenome assembly FWPV01 (sample SAMEA103939776, study PRJEB20133) | metagenome
CGGCCCCACTTACCGCGAGGCCCAGCTGTGCATGGAAATGATCGCCGACAGCGGCCGGCTGGGCTCGCTGGACATCGTCGAACTCAACCCCGCCCTGGACGTGCGCAACAAGACCGCCGAACTGGCGGTCGATCTGGTGGAGTCGCTGTTTGGCAAAAGCACGCTGATGCGGGCCGGGCGCTGAGCGGCGCGCTCAGTTGGGCACGGCCTTGCGCCCCGCGCGGTCGCGCGCCACGATGGTTTTCATGATCTGCGCGGTGCCATCGCCGATCTGAAAGCCCAGCACATCGCGCAGGCGTTGCTCCATCACGCCGTGGTCGTAGCCGCCGTGGCCGAACATCAGCAGGCACTGGTGCACCACGTCGTAGGCCAGCTTGGGGCCCCACCACTTGCACATGGCCGCTTCGGAGGTGTGGGGCAGGCCCTGGTCTTTGAGCCACAGCGCTTGCAGACACAGCAGGCGCGCGGCCACCACCTGGGTGTCGAAGTCGGCCAGCGGGTGGGACACGCCCTGGAAGGCCGACAGCGGTTTGCCAAAGGCCTCGCGCTGGGCCACATAGGCCCAGGTTTCCTCCAGCGCCACGCGGGCCACCGCCAGCACCTGCAGACCGATCAGCGCGCGGCTGAAGTCAAAGCCCTGCATCACCTGCACAAAGCCCTTGTTCTCGTCGCCCAGGCGGTGATTCACCGGCACGCGCACGTTCTCGAAGAACAGCGAGCCGCGCCCAATGGCGCGCTGGCCGTGGCAGTCGAACCGGCTGCGGGTGAGGCCCGGCACGTCGGTGGGCACCAGCAGCGCGGTCACGCCGTGGGCCCCCGAATCGACGCTGCCCGTGCGGCCGAACACCACCACCGCGTCGGCCTGGTCGGCGGCGGAGATGGAGGTTTTTTCGCCGTTGATGACGTATTCGTCGCCCACACGTTCCACCCGCAGGCGCAGGTTGGCGGCGTCGGAGCCGCCGCGTGGTTCGGTCAGCGCAATCGCCAGCAGGGCCTCGCCTGCGGTGAGCTTTTTCAGCCAGGGTCCGACCACCTCGGGGCGGCCATGGTCGCTGAGGATCTGGCCGTTGAGCGAGGCCAGCAGGTTGATGTAGCTGATGGAGAGGTCGGCGCGTGCGATCTCTTCGTGGATGACACCGGCCGCCAGGCAACGCAAGCCCTGGCCGCCGTGGGCCTCGGGCAGTTCGGGTGCGATGAAACCCATCGCGCCCATCTCACGCATCAGTGTCCGGTCGAGCACACGGGTCTGGTCGCGTTCCAGAAAACCCGGCGCCACGCGCTTGTCGGCAAAGCGCCGTGAGTGTTCAGCCAGGGCCAGCAGGTCGTCGTCGATGTAGGGGTTGCGCATGGCGGCGGTGCTCACTTCACGAACTTGCGGAACTCGGGTTTGCGCTTTTCCTGCAAGGCCTTCACGCCTTCGCGCGATTCGTCGGTGTCGTAGTAGAGCTTGAGCGCGTACATGCCCATACCCGCGATGCCAGCCTGGTGGGCGGTGTCCATGTTGAAGCTGCGCTTGGCAATGGCCAGTGCGGTGGGGCTGCGCTCGCAGATCTCCTCGGCCCAGGCCTGCACCTCGGTGTCGAGTTCGTCGTGTGGCACACACTTGTTGGCCAGGCCCATGGCCACGGCTTCTTCACCCGAGTAGCGTTTGTTCAGGTACCAGATCTCGCGCGCTTTCTTTTCGCCCACCACACGCGCCAGGAAGGCGGTGCCGTAGCCGGGATCGACCGAGCCCATCTTGGGGCCGACCTGACCGAAGATGGCCTTGTCGGAGCAGATGGTGAGGTCGCAGATGGTGGCCAGCACATTGCCGCCGCCAATGGCGTAGCCCTGCACGCGCGCGATGACGGGTTTGGGCACGTTGCGGATGGCGTCGTGCAGCTCTTCCATGGGCAGGCCGATGGTGCCGCGCCCGTCGTAGTTGCCATCGTGGGCCGACTGATCGCCGCCGGTGCAAAAGGCGCGCTCGCCCGCGCCGGCCAGCACGATGCAGCCGATGTGTTTGTCGTAGCCCGCCTTGTTGAAGGCCTTGATCAGTTCGTCGCAGGTGGTGCCCCGAAACGCGTTCATCTTTTCCGGGCGGTTGATGGTGATCCACGCCACGCCGTTGCGGTTTTCGTAAGTGATGTCCTGGAAGTCCATGGGGTGCTCCTGGGGTTAGCCGTTCATGGTGAGACCGCCAGACACGCTGACCACCTGGCCGGTGACGTAGGCGGCGTCGTCGCTGGCGAAGAAAAGGATGGCGCCGGGCAGGTCTTGCGGCTGGCCAATGCGGCCGAGCGGGATGGATCGGCGAAAGGCCTCTTCGAGCTTCTCGGGGTTGCCGGCGCCTTGCTTGTAGTCGGCAAACAGCGCGGTGTCGGTGGGGCCGGGGCAGACCACGTTGACGGTGATGCCATGGCGTGCATGCTCGCGGGCGATGGTCTTGGAGAACGACACCAGCCCACCCTTGCAGGCGGCATACACCGCTTCGCCCGAGGAGCCCACACGTGCCGCGTCGGAGGCGATGTTGACGATGCGCCCGCCTTTGCCGGCGGCCACCATCAGTGGCAACACCGCGTGGTGCATGTGCAGCGCACCCGTGAGGTTGATGGCGATCAGTTGGGCCCACTCATCGGGCACGGTTTTGGTGAAGGGCTTGAACACGTCCCAGCCGGCGTTGTTGACCAGGATGTCGATGCCGCCCCATTCGGTGGCGATGTGCTGCACGGCGGCATCCACGGCGGCGCGGTCGGTGATGTCGCAGGCCAATGCGAGGGCGGTGCCGCCTTCGGCCAAGATCTGATCGGCGGTGCGCTGGGCGGCGGCGAGGTCGCGGTCGAGCACGGCCACACGCGCGCCCTCCTGGGCGAAACGCCGGCAGGTGGCGCCACCGATGCCACCGCCACCACCGGTGATCGCGGCCACCTTGTTGTCGAGTCTGCCCATCGTGTGCTCCTTGTGGTTTGGGTTAAAAAGCCAGTTGTGCACCGGCTGGTTGGATGGTGAAATATGACAATATATCGTCTTATTATGGCGGTTGATGTCGGTCGTGATCAAGGCCGGAAAATTCGGATTTTGTAGAGAAAAACCCTATGAATAAAGCCCAGGATATGCGAATGGAGTTGGCCAATCGGCTGTTTTTCCGTTTGTATCAATGTGCAAATATGCTGCATAAAACCGGTTCGCGGGCCATTGAAGAGGAAGGGTTGACCACGCAGCAGTGGGCGGTGTTGGGGGCTTTGTCGCGCCCGCAGGTGGACGCTGGCATGAAGCTGGGTGACTTGGCGCGTTACCTCATGGTCAGCCGCCAGAACCTGGCTGGCGTGATCGGGCGCCTGGAAAAAGCTGGCCACCTGACCAGTGCCGCCGACCCCAGCGACCGCCGCTCGCGCCTGATCCAGATGACCGACAGCGGACGCGATGTGTGGCAACACTTTGCGTTGCCCAAGATTTACGACTACTACGACCAGGCGCTGAAGGACTTCTCCACCAACGACATCGTGCACACCGTCCACTACCTGCTCAAGATGTTGGACAACATGCAGGCGCTGGACGTGGGGGGCGATGGCGACGGCGACAACGAGCCGCTGGAGGATTGAGTTGCGCCGCCTCGGGTGAGGCGGCGCTGGCCCGTCACTTGTTTGTTTTGGCGAACTCGGCCGATTCTTTCTTGACGACCTCCATCACCACGTCGTTGTAGGCCGAAATCCAGTCGGACTGCGGTACCCACTTGGCGCCGTCCCACATCTCGATGCGGGTCTTGCCGCCACCGCCGTGGTCTTGGGCGGTCACCGTCACCGGGGCCAGCAAGCCGTTGGCGTCGAAGTTGCGCAGGCTCTCCAGCCCCGTCTTGATCTTGGCGGGCGTCAGCGGGCGGCCACCGGCCTTGATGGCGTTGCGCACACCTTCAAAAGCCACCGAGTACATGGCCAGGCCGGTGTTGTAGTAGACGTCCTGCAGGTTCTTGCGGTCGCCGTTGCCTTTGCCCTTGTCGTAGAGGTCGGCAATGATTTGTTTGATGATGGCGTGGTCCTGGCCGCCGGCCACGTTGGTGCCGCGCTTGAGGCCTTTGGCATCGGCCGCCCCGATGTTGTTGATGTCCACCTCGTTGAGCCAGTTCACGCTGATCAGCTTGTCCATCGGGATGCCGTTGCGCTTCATTTCGCGCGCGGCCACCACGTGCATGGCCGACAGGTTCCAGGTGATCACCCAGTCGGGGTTGAAGCGGCGGATCTGGGTCCACACGGCGGCCTGGTCGCGACCTGGCATGGGGTTGGGGAAGAGGTTGAGCTCGAAACCTTCTTTTTCGGCCAGCGTCTTGAGGATGGGGATGGGTTCCTGGCCAAAGGCGTAGTCGGGGTAGATGAAGCCGACCTTCACGCCCTTGAGGTTGCCCTTGTGCTGGTTTTTGATGTACTGGATGTTGTTGGCCATCTGGCCCCAGTAGGTCGGGCCGATGGGGAAGACCCACTTGAACACGTCGCCATCGATGGCGTCGCCCCGGCCCACAAAGGATTGCAGCAGGATGTTGCCATCGGTCATGGCGCGCGGCAGCACCGCACGCGAGACCGGGGTGGACAAGGTGTCGAAAATCATCACCCCTTCGCGCTTGAGTTTTTCATAGCACTCGATGCCACGCTGTGGCTCGTTGCCGTGGTCTTGCGCGATGATTTCGATCGGACTGCCTTCGAGGCCACCCTTGGCGTTGAGGATGTCGGCGTAGTCCTTCACCGCCTGCACAATTTGTGGCGTGATGAAGGTGTAGGCCTTACTCAGGTCGTAGCACAGGCCAAACTTGACCGGCGCCTGTTGCGCCGACGCGGAGGACGCGCCCAGCAGCAGGGCAATGCCTGACAAGGTGGATAGCACAGCTCGTTTCATTGCATGTCTCCTGCGTACGGTGGAGTGAAGCGTCCGCTGGGCACCAAGTACGCGCATGCCCGGGACTGTGGTCACCATCAGCTCAGCCAACGTTTTCTGCGGCTGTAGTGTTTGATGTCGTGGAAGTTCTTGCCCTCCGAACCGCCCAGGTAGAACTCCTGGATGTCCGGGTTCTTCTTCATTGCGTCGGCGCTGTCGTGCATGACGATGCGGCCGTTTTCCAGCAGGTAGCCGTGCGACACCACCTCCAGCGCGGCAATCGCGTTCTGCTCCACCAGCAACACCGACAGGCCCTCCTGCTGGTTGATGCGGTTGACGATGTCGAAGATCTCGGCCACCAGAAAGGGCGCCAGGCCCAGGCTGGGCTCGTCCAGCATCAGCAGCTTGGGTTGGGTCATCAGCGCGCGGCCAATGGCCAGCATCTGCTGCTCGCCGCCCGACAAAAAGCCCGATTGCGCCGTGCGTCGCTGGTGCAGGCGCGGGAAGTAGGCGTACACCATGTCGCGGTTGCGGTTCATCTCGGCGCGCGAGCTGCCGGCCACGGCAGACGCGGCCACCAGGTTCTCGTCTGGCGTGAGATGTTCGAACACGCGCCGACCTTCGAGCACCTGCACGATGCCGAGCCTGACCCGCGCCTGCGGCGCCAGGCCAGCGATGTCCCGGCCCATGAAGCGGATGTCGCCGCGCGTGACCTCGCCGCGCTCGGCCTGCAGCAGGCCGCTGATGGATTTGAGCGTGGTGCTTTTGCCTGCGCCGTTGGCGCCCAGTAAGGCCACCATGCCGCCTTGTGGCACCTCGACCGACACGCCCTTGATGGCCAAGGCCACCTTGTCGTAGATGACCTCGATGTTGTTGAGCGAAAGGATGGGGGAAGTCGTGCTCATGTTGCTCGCCTCATTTGCGTGCGTAGCCAAACGGCCAGACCAGCAGGTAGTTGCGCACGTTGCCGTAGAGCTTGCCCAGGCCCATGGGCTCGATCAGCAGCACGGCGATGATGGTGGCGCCGTAGACCACGTGCGGGATGTGGGCCAAGGTTTCCACGCCCACGTTGAGGTTGAGCATCTGTGCCGCCCAGGCCACAAAGGTGTTCATCTGCCCCGGCAGCAGCAAGATGAAGGCCGTGCCCAGAAAGCTGCCGATGATGCTGCCCAGGCCGCCGACGATGACCATGGCCAACAGCTCGATGGACACGTTGACCGCAAACTGCTCGGGTGTGACCGCCTTGTAGAAGGCAAACACCAGCATGGCGCCGCTGACGCCGCCGATGAAGGCGGACGTGGCAAACGCCACCAGCTTGTAATAAAAGCTTTGCACGCCGATCACGGCGGCGGCGTAGTCTTTTTCGCGCACCGCCACCAGGGCGCGGCCCAGGGCGGTGCGGCGCAGGTTGAGCATGAACATGGTCACCAGAATCACCCACGCCAAGGCCACGTAGTAGATGCCCACCTCGGAGGTGATGGCCTGACCCAGCAGCTTCAAGGCAGGGGCCTGCAGCGTGGCCGACACCCCGCCGCTGATGGCGGGCACGTGCGAGATGACCCAGTCCATCACAAACTGCATGGCCAGGGTGGACAGCGCCAGGTACAGGCCCTTCACGCGCAGGGCGGCAAAGGCAAACACCACGCCCACCACCGCCGCGGTGAGGCCGCCCAGCACCACCGCCAGTTCCCAGGGCACGCCGTGGCGCGCCGCATGCACCGAGGCATAGGCGCCTATGCCCATGATGGCCGCGTAACCAAAATGGAACTGGCCTGCCCAGCCCAGGATGAGGTTGAGCCCCAGCACCGCCGCCGTCCAGATCAGCCAGGGCTTGATGTAGCTCACCAGCACCAGCGAGCTGAACAGCCAGGGCGCGGCCAACGCCACCAGAAGGATGGCGACGATGGCCTTGCGCTCGAAGGGGATGGGGAACAGCCCGCGGTCGCTCGCGTAGTTGGTGTGGAAGATGCCCGCTTGTCGGTAAAACATCGCTCAAACCCTTTCGATGTCGTGGCGGCCAAACAGGCCATGGGGGCGGATCATGATGGTCAGGATGAGCACGGCGGCCACCACCAGTTCGCGGGTGCCGCCGCCCAGCAGCGGGTCGAGAACACCCGAGGCCACGCTCTCCAGAATGCCCAGCAGCAGGCCGGCCAGGATGGCGCCGCCCAGGCTGTCCATGCCACCCAGCACCGCCACGGTCACACCCTTGAGCAGCAGCAGGGCGAGCGTCTGGTCCACCGTTTGCACCGAGCCCCACAACACGCCCGCGGTGGTGGCCACCATGGCCGACAAGGCCCAGGACAAGGCCACCCCACGCTCCACCGAGATGCCCACCGACCAGGAGGCGGTGTAGTCGTCGGCGATGGCGCGCAGCACCACGCCGCGCCGGGTGCGGAAAAACAACATGAAGGCGATGAACAAGACCAGCGACACCGCTGCGCCCACCACGTAGGCCCGGTTGAGCAGCAAGGGGCCCACAAACAGCGGCTCATCGCTGATGCCGATTTGCATGGGCCGGCCGCTGCCGCCCCAGATGGTCATGGTGACGGCGCGGATGAAGATATCGATGCCCAGCGTCATCATCAGGATCATCACGATGGGGCGGCCCGCCAGCCGACGCAGCGCCACCCGTTCGATGCCCACCCCCGCCAAAAACATCGTGCCCATGGCCGCCGGAATGGCCAGCCACATGGGCAGGCCGGCGCCGTTGGCATAGGCCAGCACCAGGTAGGCGCCCAGCATGGTGAGTGCCCCCTGCGCCAGGTTGGGCACCGACGACGATTTGTAGATGAGCACGATGCCCATGGCCACCAGCGCGTACATCAGACCGGCCAGGCCGCCGTTGACCGCGAGTTCGAGGAAGTACATCAGGTCCATGGCTCAGACTTTCTTCACGGTGAGCAGGCGTTCGGTGACACCGGTCTCGCCGGTCTCGTAGGTGATTTGTGCGCGCATGGTCACGTTCGGCTGACCGCTGTAGATGGCCTCGATGATGGGTGCGTAGCGCTCCTCCACCACGTTGCGGCGCAGCTTGCGGGTGCGGGTGATCTCGCCGTCATCGGCATCGAACTCCTTGTGCAGGCTCACAAAGTGCCGCAGGCGCAGCCCCTCCGGCAAGGTCTCGTTGACATGGCGCACGGCCTTGGTCAGCAGCTCGATGACCTCGGGTTTTTGTGACAAGTCGGCGTAGGAGATGTAGGAGATGCCGCGCACCTCGGCCCAGTGGCCTACCGGCTCCTTGTCGATGCAGACAATGGCCGCCAGCGTGTCGCGGTCTTTGCCCAGCACCGCCACGTCCTTGATGAAGGGGCTGAACTTGAGGCGGTTCTCGATGTAGTTGGGGATGTAGCGTTCTTTGTGGGCGGTGTAGACCACCTCCGACAGGCGCCCCAGCACCACGAGCTGACCGTCGGGCTCCAGGTAGCCGGCGTCGCCGGTGTGCAGCCAGCCCTCGGCCAGCGTTTCCGCGCTGGCTTTTTCGTTCTGCTGGTAGCCGCTAAACACGCTGCCCGAGCGGATCAGAATCTCGCCGCTGTCGCTGATCTTCACTTCCACGCCCGGCAGCGGTCGGCCCACGGTGTGCAGGCGCACCTCGTCGGGTGCCTGCATGGCGTTGAAGGCGCTGCTTTCGGTCTGGCCGTAGAGCTGGCGCAGCCGCACGCCCAGGGCGCGGTAGAAGACGAATGTGTCTTCGCCAATGGCCTCGCCACCCGTGAAGGCGTTGCGCAGCCGGCTCATGCCCAGCTGGTCTTTGATGGGGCCGGTCACCAGCCACTCGCCCAGGGGGCGCAGCAGGGTTTGCAGGGTGGTGGGGGCCTCGCCCGCGAGCTTGCGTTTTTCGGCGCGGATGGCGTGGTGCATGAAAAAGTCGTAGAGCTTTTTCTTGAGCCAGGTCGAGTCCTCCATGCGCACCTGCACCTGGGTGAGCATGTTGTCCCAGCTGCGGGGCGCGGCCAGGTAGTAGGTGGGCGCGATCTCGCGCAGGTTGTGCAACACCGTCTCGGGCCGCTCGGGGATGTGGATGGAAAAATGCAGCGCCACCCCCGCGCCCATGGTGATGGCAAAGTCGCCCACCCAGGCCATGGGCAGGTAGGCCAGGATGTCTTCACCAAATTCGAAGGACTGGCCTTTGAACGCGTTGGCCACACCGCTGAGCACGTTGCGGTGCGACAGCGCCACGCCCTTGGGTTTGCCGGTGGTGCCCGAAGAGTGGATCAGCACCGCCGGATCGTCGGGTGTGGCCAGTTCGCCCAGCTGGCGCGCCAGGTCGGGGTGGGCTTGCAGGCGCGCCTGGCCATCGGCCATCAGCTGCTGCAGCGACACCAGGCCCGGCGCGGTGTAACGCGAGAGGCCGCGCGGGTTGTCGTAGACGATGTGGTCCAGCGTGGCACCACGCTCGCGCAAATCCAGCGCCTTGTCCACCTGTTCCTGGTCTTCGGCCAGCACATAGTGCACATGCACGCTCCCCACCACGTGCATGATTTCCTCGGGGGTGGCGTCGGGGTACACCGGGGTGGCAAAACCGCCCAGCATGCCCACGGCCAACATGCCCAGGTAGAGGTGGGGCCGGTTGTCGCCCAGCACGAGCACGGCATGGCCTTTTTGCAGGCCCAGGGCCTGCAAGCCAGCGGCGCAGCGCAGGGTTTTTTCGAAGGCCTGTTGCCAGGTGGTCTCCTGCCAGATGCCGCGGTCTTTTTCGCGGAAAGCCACGCCTGCGGGCAGGCGCTGCGCGTTGGTGGCCAGCAGGCGTGGCAGGGTGGTGTCGGGGTTGAGGTCCCAGGTGGCTTCAGCTGACCGCATGGGCACCTCCCAGGTAAGCCTTGATCACGCGGGGGTCGGCGATCACGTCTTTCGGGATGCCGGTGTCGATCACCTCGCCATAGCTCAGCACCATCATGCGGTCGCAGATGCCGGTGATGATGTCCATGTGGTGCTCGATCAGCATCACCGTCACGCCGCGTTCCTCGCGCGCGTCCAGGATGAAGCGGGCCATGTACTCCTTTTCCTCCTGGTTCATGCCGGCCATGGGTTCGTCCAGGATCAGAAAGCTGGGTTCGGCCACCAGCGCGCGCGCCAGTTCCACCCGTTTTTTCAGGCCCAGCGGAATCACGTCCACCGGCTCGTCGCGCACGCCTTCGAGCTGCATGAAGTCGATCACCTCTTCCACCACCTCGCGGTGCGCGATCTCCTCGGGGCGGGCCAGCCAGGGGTAGAGCGCGGTGCGCAGCACGCTGGGCTTCATGTGCACGTGGCGGCCGAGCAGGATGTTGTCCAGCACCGTCATGCCGTTGAAGAGCGCCAGGTTCTGGAAGGTGCGCGCCACGCCCTGGCGTGCCACCTTGTGTGGGGCCAGGCCGGTGATGTCTTCGCCGTTGAGCAGGATCTGCCCCTTCTGCGGCGGGAAGAAGCCCGTGATGGCGTTGGTCATGGTGGTTTTGCCGCTGCCGTTGGGGCCCACCAGGCCAAAAATTTCGCCCCGCTCGATGTGCATGTGCACGCCGGTCACGGCCACCAGGCCGCCGAAGCGCCGCTCCACGTCGCGGCATTCGAGCACCCGGGGGCGCTCGTTCGTGCTGTTGCTTGTCACCCGCATGTCTCCTGTTTCCACCTCGGGCCAGGGCCCGGGTGCAATATGACAACATGCGGCTTATTAAATGGCGTTCACAGGCGCGCCGCAAGGCGTTCTTTTGACATTTTTCTCATGGATTTCCCTAGAGATTTTGGCAAAAGATGCCTTGCGGTCTGTTTGAGATGATTGTTGCGTCGCAGCAATCAATGTGGAAATAGGTTGCGTAATTGGGTGAAGCTGCGATCAGCGCATCAAGGCCCGGTTGCGCTCGTTCAGGGTGAAGCTGTAGTCGTGGGCCGACATCACGGTGTTGCCCTCTGGGCGGATCAGCTTGAGGCTGACGTACACCGTGTCGCCACCCACGGTGTAGGTGCCCACCACCACCGCCTGCGCGTCGTGCTCCAGGGACAGGTCTTTGACTTCCCGCGAGAGCAGCAGCGCACCGCTGTCTTGCGCCATGAAGATGTGCTGGCGCAGTTTCAGCTCTTTGACCAGCACGCCCCGGTTGGCCAGTCGCGCGGCGACGTGCTCCGAAGCCAGCCGACCCCAGCGCGAGCTGCGCTCCAGGTCGTCCAGGTCCACCAAGGTGGCCATCAGCACCGGCTGGCGCGGGTCCAGGCGGGTGCCTTGCAACAGCGCGTCTGCGGCCTGGTAGTTGAGCTGGATGAGGGCGTCGCCGCTTACCGGCGCGGCGCAGCCGACCAGCGCTCCGCTCAGCGGCACACAGGCCGCCAGGACCAGCCCTTGCAGCAGGGTTCTGCGCGGCGGGGTCATGGGGCCACCACCGTCCATGTCTTGACCGGTGCGGGTGGTGGTGGCGGCGGCGGCTCGGGCAAGGGCAGGTACAAGGCGCTGTCCTCGGCTTCGATGTAGTAGATGTCGGCCGTGGTGGCGGCCAGCCGGCCTTGCAGCGTCACGCGGGTGGTCACCAGCACCTCGGTGCGGGTGGGTCCACCCGAGGCCGAACCCTGCAGTGCCTGGCGCGAGGCATCGCTGATGGCGCCCAGCGCCAGTGCCGAGAGCACCCCGGTGGTGGCGGTTTGTGTGTGCACGACCCAGTCGCGCACCACCGCGACGCTGGCGGCCAGTTGGGTGCTGGGCATAGGGGACCGGTTGGCCGCCCGGCTGGCGTGTTCGATCACCTGCACATCGACGTCGATCTGCCCTTGTGGTTCGGCCTGCACCAGTGTCACGCCCAGGCTCACCAGCCGGTGGGTCAGCAAGGCATGAAAAGCGCGTTGGAACGGCGCGGTTTGCGCTGGTGACAGGCGCAGGGGGTGGCCGACCAGCGTGGCAGCGCCTGCGGCAGCCGGGCCTTCGTTGGCGCTGGCAGGCAGCTCACTCAGCCGGTTGGCAATGCGCTGGGCCACGTCGGTGGCCAACACATCCCAGTGGTGGGCAGAGCGCGCCTTGGGCTGGCTGCTGGCCGGGTAGTTGTGTGCCAGGGGCACGTCCAGGTGGGTGCAGCCGCCCAGCAGCGCACTGGCCACCAGGCCCGCGGCCAGGTGGCGTCGCGGGAGCGCGCGGGATGGTGTGAGAAACGTTGGGCGCATGGTGCGGGCGGAAGTGGGGCGAGGTTGCCCAGAATCTACCGCCGCACCCGCCCGGCTCAAAGCGGGAAATGGCGCGCATTTGCCGCCCAGCTCGGGCGTTTGCCGTCGCGCGGGTTCAGCGCAGGCCTTGGCCGGCCTGTTCGTCTTTGCGCTGAATCAGTTCGATCTTGTAACCATCGGGGTCCGTCACAAACGCGATCACCGTGCTGCCGCCTTTGACCGGACCGGCCTCGCGCGTGACGTTGCCGCCAGCGGCCTTGATCTTTTCGCAGGCCGCGTAGGCGTCGGGCACGCCCAGGGCGATGTGACCGTAGGCCGTGCCCAGGTCGTAGGACTCGACGCCCCAGTTGTAGGTCAGCTCAATCTCAGCCTGGCCGGGGTTGCCGCCCTCAAAGCCGAGGAAGGCCAGCGAGTATTTGTACTCGGGGTTTTCCGAGGTGCGCAGCAGTTGCATGCCCAGCACCTGGGTGTAGAAGTCGATGGAGCGCTGCAGGTTGCCAACGCGCAGCATGGTGTGGAGGAATCGCATAAGGTCGATGTGGAGAACACGGGCCCAACCGGGAGACACCGCCGGGCCGGCTTTGCCGGACGGCTGGTGTCGCCCCCTTGAGGGGGTGACGCGCCGCCAGGCGCGGCGCGGGGGTGAACCTCATTTTGCCGGGAAATCAAACACCAGGCACGTGGTGGTGGCATGGGCGTAGAGCTTGCCGTCGGCGCCCACGATCCGGCCTTCGGCCGTGGCCAGCTGGCGGCCGCTGTGCACCACGGTGCCAATGGCGCGCAGCGGGCCGCTTTTGTGAGAAGCCGCGCGCACGATGTTCACGCTGAGTTCGGCCGTGGTGTAGGCCTTGCCCACTGGCATGGTGGTGTGCACCGCGCAGCCCACGGCCGAGTCGAGCAGGGTGGCGTACCAGCCGCCGTGCACGCTGCCCAGGGGGTTGTAGTGTTTGAGCTGCGGTGTGCCCTGGAACACCGCGCGGCCTTCGCCCACCTCCACCAGGGTGAAGTCCATGGTGTCGGCGATGTGGGGGTAGGGCGTGTGGCCGTCGAGCAGGGCTTGCATTTGCTGCAGGCCGGTTTTGCCCATCAGCTCATGTGGCTGCGCCAAGCCGGCGCCCACGCCTTGGGTCATGCGGGTTTTGGCTGCCTCGTACTGGGCCATCCATTCGGCCAGGATGTGCTCGTGGTTCATGTCGTCTCCGGGAATTCACTTGGGGTACAGCACCATCTGGGTGCAGCGGAACAAGGCCAGGGTGCGGCCACTCTCGCGGTGGGTCACCACCGCGTCCCACACCTGGGTGGTTTTGCCCAGATGCGTGGCTTTGGCGGTGCAGTCCACCGTGCCGTCGCGGGTGGTGCCCAGGTGGTTGGACTTGAGTTCGATGGTGGTGAAGCCGGTGGCGCCTTCGGGCAGGTGGGCCATGCAGCCACAGCCGGCCGATGTGTCGGCCAGCGTGACGATGCTGCCGGCGTGCAGGTAGCCGTTGGGCGCCATAAGCAATGGGCCGGCCGCCATCTCGGCGCGCACCTCGCCCTGGCCGATGTGGGTGATGACAAGGCCCAGGTGCCCGGGCAAGTGGGGCGCGGCCATTTGGTTGAACTGTTCCGGTGTGCGCATGTGGTGTCCTTGCCAACGTGGTTGAAATTAAATTGTATATGCAATAGTTGTAGCTACAATTGAATCATGGCCACCTCGTCACCGCCCTTGGGTTGCACCAACTTCAAGCTGCGCCAGCTCACGCGCCGCGTGTCGCAGCACTACGACCATCACCTGGCGCTGGCCGGACTCAAGACCACACAGTATTCGCTGCTCAGCCACATCGCCAAGCTGGGGCCGCTGACACCGGGCGAACTGGCGCGGCGCATGACGCTGGACGCCTCGACCCTCACACGCAACCTGCAGCCGCTGGTGGCGGCGGGCTGGGTGGTGGTGGGTGAGGGCGTCAATGCCCGCAGCCGCCTGTTGACCTTGACCGAGGCCGGGCGCGAGGTTCGCCAGACCGCGCAGCGGCACTGGAAAAACGCGCAGCTCGAACTCAATGGGCTGCTGGGGCCGGCCATGGTGGCCGAGCTGCATGGCCTGCTCGACCAGGCGCTGGCCGCCTTTGAACCGGAGACCGCTGATGAATAAACCCGCAGCGCGTGTGTGGTGGTGGGTGTTGCTGGCGGCGGCCGGCACCTTTGCCCTGACCATGGGCACACGCCAGACGATGGGCTTTTTCCTGTCGCCCCTGAACACGGCCACGGGCCTGGGCCTGGCCAGCATCAGCCTGGCGTTTGCGTTTGGGCAGCTGTGGTGGGGCCTGACCCAACCTTTTGCGGGTGCCCTGGCCGATCGACTGGGCGCCGGTTGGGTGTTGTTTGCGGGCATTTTGCTGGTGGCCCTGGGCACGATGTTCACCCCGCTGATGACCAGCACGGGCGGGCTCATCTTCGCCATCGGCGTGTTGGCTGCGGGCGGTGCGGGCATGGCCGGCCCTTCCGTGCTGATGGCGGCCACCTCCCGGCTCATCCCGCCCGAGCGGCGCGGCCTAGCCACCGGGGTGGTCAACGCGGGGGGCTCGTTCGGCCAGTTTCTGATGGCGCCCATCGCCGCCGCGCTCACGGCAGCCCTGGGTTGGGCCAGCGCGTTGCAAGTGTTGGGCGCGGTGGTGTTGCTGGCTTTACCGGCCGCGTGGGTGTTGCGCGGCTCGCCAGCGGGTGCGGTGCACGCCACTGCGCCCCAGGCGCCGTTGCCTGCTCGCCAGGCTTTGGCGCGTGCCTGGGCCGAGCCCAGCTACCGCTTGCTGATGGCGGGCTTTTTTGTCTGTGGGTTTCACGTGGCTTTTCTGGCCACCCACATGCCGGGTGTGGTGGCGGCCTGTGGCCTGCCCGCGGCAGTGGGGGCCTGGGCCTTGGGCGTGATCGGGCTGTTCAACATCATCGGCAGCCTGGCCATGGGCTGGGCCGTGGGCCGCTGGCGCATGAAGTCGCTGTTGTCACTCG
>FWPV01010665.1_pt1 | contig 14951 bp, 18 predicted proteins | sample 2228371 | NCBI WGS metagenome assembly FWPV01 (sample SAMEA103939776, study PRJEB20133) | metagenome
TGTCGGAGTTGGGGGAGGGGTTGTCGGGGAGGGGGCAGGGGGCTGTGCCCCCTGGCCCCCTCCCCTACGAACACATTTTCACCACCCGGCCAGGCGACCTGATCGGTGCCCCGGCTGGCGACCGCTCTGTCTCTCTACCGGTTCATGCCGGGCCATCTACCGTATGAGCAGGATCAACAGTTATGCGACACCCTTGGCCTGAGGGAGAATGGTTCCTGGAATATGGCGGTCCCGATGATCTCACCGCTTTCCGCGGCACCGGGGTGTTGGCCGCGGGCCGGACCCGGTTTCAGGAATACGCCCTCATCACCTCTCCGGCTTTGGGAAAGGCCCTGATCCTGGACGGCGTCCTGCAGTCCGCCTCCCGAGATGAGGTCATCTACCACGAGGCCTTGGTGCAGCCGGCCCTCTTCGCCCATCCCAACCCCAAACAGGTGGCGGTCCTGGGGGGCGGGGAAGGGGCCACCATCCGGGAAGTGCTGCGCCATGCCGTGGTCCAGCAGGTCACCATGGTCGATCTGGACGAAGAACTGGTGGCCCTCTGCCGCCGTCATCTACCGGAATTCGGCCGTGACGCCTGGGACGACCCCCGGCTGGAGCTGGTCTTCATGGACGCCCGGGCTTGGCTGGCGGCGCAGCCCGACGCCTCGCTGGACGTAATCATCATGGACATAACTGATCCCCTGGAGGGCGGGCCGGCCTTCTTCCTCTTTACCCGGGAAATGTTTCAGCTGGCCCAGGCCAAACTGCGGACCGCAGGACTCATGAGCATCCAGGCCGGTTCCGCGGCCCAGGCCATCCGCCTGCTGCCCCATCTCCACCGGACCCTGCAGGCCGTCTTCCCCCGGGTCATCCCTTACACGGCCTTCATCCCCACCTTTAATGACCAATACGGTTTCATCCTGGCCGGTGGAGAGGACGTGGTCTGGCCTGACCCGGTCCGGGTGCGCTGCGGCCAGGAAGAGCGGCGGGTGGGGCGCCTGCGCTGGTTCGAACCGGAGTTCTCCGCCACCCTACCCGTCCTGCCGCCGTATCTCCGCCGCCTACTGGCTGCCAGCGGTGATATCCTGAGCGATGAGCGGCCCATGCAGCAGCGCCAGCCTTTCGGGCTCGACCTGTAGCCTGCGCCAGCAGGGTGTTGAAAAAGTGCTAATAGCTTCAAGGGAGGGGGCCAGGGAATAGGTGGTCAGTGGTCAGTGATAAGGGAATAGGGAATAGGGAATAGGGAATAGGGATGAGAGATCATAGGGCCGCCTGGCTTCTTCTAGCCACTGCCTACGGCCTACCGCTCCACGCCTACTGCCCTTCGCCCCCTCCCCCAACCCCGACCGCAGCTTTTGGCGACGCCAACAGCTGAACATTCGGGATATCCTCCCACCAGCAACTGTGACTGGGAGTTTTTCAAGAGCCTGCTACAAGAGGGACCAGAGGTCACAGCCCCTGTTAGAGAGCACTGCGGGTCTGCCGAACATATGGAAAGATTTCCCATCACCTTTACAAGAGCGGGGATTTTTCCCCTCTGGGGTGCCGGCAGCATCTTGCATTCCCCGGCGGCCATGTCTACCATGTGTACCAAGATATCGAGTCGCGGGGTTGTTAAAGTATCCGTTGCCCCTCTGTCGCCAGGAAGGGGGAGCCTGCACCTGGCGATGGAAAAACTCTCCGCCCCTCCTGACGGCGGCAGGAGATCCCTGATGATCAGGCGTTGACGCCGTCAAAAGCGGCCGCCGGGGATGTGGAGGGGTTCCCAGGGATGGGACAGGGGGATGTGCCCTCTGGACCCTTCCCCTACGAACACGTGTTCAACACCCTGCTGGAGATGAGCAGCACGAGGCACGCCATGGCCCAGGACATCAAATTGCGTCAGATCGATGCGTATCGCTGGGAAATCCCCCGGGAGGGCAAGATGCGGACCCGGGGGCTGGTATACTGCTCCGCGGCCATGATCCCTGCCCTGCGTCAGGATCAGAGTCTGCAGCAGGTGTCCAATGTGGCCACGCTACCCGGGATCGTCGGTGCTTCTCTGGCCATGCCGGATATTCATTGGGGCTATGGCTTTCCCATCGGCGGGGTGGCGGCCTTTGACCTCCAGGAGGGGGTGGTCTCTCCCGGCGGGGTGGGCTACGACATCAACTGCGGCGTCCGCCTTCTACGGACCGATCTCTCGAGGCCGGAGATTGTTGACCGGGTTCAGGAACTGGTGGACGGGCTGTTTGCCAACATTCCTTCTGGAGTCGGCTCTCGACGCCGGGATCTGAAACTCACCGCCCCTACCCTGCGGGAAGTGCTGCGCTATGGTGCGGCCTGGGCGGTTAAACAGGGCTTCGGTTCTCCCGAGGACCTGCTCCACATCGAAGCGGGGGGACAGATTCCCGGGGCAGATCCCGAGGTGGTCTCAGACCAAGCCCTGGACCGGGGCCGGGATCAATTGGGAACCCTGGGGTCAGGCAACCACTTCATTGAGATCGGCTATGTGGCCCAGATCTTCGACCCGGATCTGGCACGGGCCCTGGGCATTTTCCCCGACCAGGTAACCGTCATCGTGCACACCGGCTCCCGGGGATTGGGCCATCAGGTCTGCGACGACTACATCAGCAAACTCCTGCGGGCCACCGCCAAGTATGGCATTGAGCTGCCGGACCGCCAGCTGTGTTGTGCGCCGGTCCAATCGCCCGAGGGGCGGGAATACCTGGGCGCCATGGCTGCGGCGGCCAACTTTGCCTTTGCCAACCGGCAGATCATCACCCACTGGGTGCGGGAAACCCTGCAGGAGATCCTCCGGCTGGGGCCCAAACAATTGGGGCTGCAGTTGGTCTATGACGTGGCCCATAATATCGCCAAGATCGAGACGCACCGGGTGGATGGGCAGGAGCGGCGACTCTGCGTCCACCGCAAGGGTGCCACCCGGGCCTTCCCGCCCCACCACCCCGAGGTCCCGGCGGCCTACCAGGAGACCGGTCAACCGGTCCTGATCCCCGGCGACATGGGGCGCTATTCTTACCTCTTGGTGGGCACCCAGAAAGCCCTGGAGGAAACTTTCGGCAGCACCTGTCATGGCGCCGGCCGCATCCTCAGCCGCCACCAGGCCCTGAAAGCCGCCAAGAGGCGGTCCATTGAAGGGGAACTGGCCGCCCGGGGGATCATCGTCCGGGGGGCCGGCCGGGGCACCATTGCGGAAGAGATTCCAGAGGCCTATAAGGACGTGGAACAGGTGGTGGAAGTGGTGCACGGCGCCGGTATCAGCCGGAAGGTGGCCAGACTGCAGCCATTGGGGGTCATCAAAGGGTAACCGGACCCGGCTGCACGGGAAGGGCTGGTATCCTCCCCCAAGCAATTAGGTATTGACAATAATCAGGCCAAAAAAGTAAAATTAGTTTTTAACCTTAACGGAATGGCTCTATGTTCAACCGTCTTTCCGACAAGTTGGCAGGCGTATTCAAAAAGCTTAAGGGGCACGGCAAACTCACGGAGCTGAACATTAACGATGCCCTCCGGGAGGTCCGCCTGGCCTTGTTGGAAGCGGATGTCAATTATAAGGTCGCCAAGGCCTTTGTGGACGGGATCCGGCAGCGGGCCTTGGGGCAGGAGGTCATGGCCTCCCTGACCCCCGGTCAGCAGGTGATCAAGATCGTCCATGAAGAGTTGGTGACCCTCCTGGGCGGCGAGTCCCCCCGCCTGGATCTCACCGGCAAACCTCCGGTGGTGTTTATGCTGGTGGGGCTGCAGGGCTCGGGCAAGACCACCACCACGGCCAAGTTGGCCCTGAGGTTGAAAAAACAGGGGCGGCAGCCGCTGCTGGTGCCCGCCGACACTCAGAGACCCGCGGCCATCACCCAACTGCAGCGGTTGGGCGGGGATATCGGGGTGGATGTCTATCCCACCCAACCCCAGCAGGCCCCGGTGGAGATCGCCCAGGCGGCCCTGACCCTGGCGGCGGCCAAGGGCTATGACGTCCTCCTGTTGGACACTGCCGGCCGGCTGCATGTGGATGAACCCCTGATGCAGGAGCTGCAGGCCATCCAGGCGGCCACTCACCCCAGCGAGGTCCTCCTGGTGGCCGATGCCATGACCGGGCAGGACGCGGTTCAGGTGGCCCAGAATTTCAATCAGGCCTTGGACCTCACCGGGGTCATCCTCACCAAAGTGGAGGGGGATGCTCGGGGGGGTGCGGCTCTGTCCATGCGCCAGGTGATCCAGAAGCCCATCAAGTTCCTGGGTGTGGGCGAGAAACTGGACGCGCTGGAGGTCTTTCACCCCGATCGGCTGGCCTCCCGCATCCTGGGCATGGGCGATGTCCTGACCCTCATCGAAAAGGCTCAGGAGACCTTCGATGAGGATCAGGCCAAAGAGCTGGAGCGCAAACTCCGCAAAGAAGGCTTCACCCTGGAGGATTTCCGCGACCAACTGCGTCAGGTGCGGCAGATGGGTAGCCTGGAACAGCTCTTGGGCATGATCCCGGGGATTAATAAGATCAAGGGGCTGAAGAACATGCAGCCCGATGAACGGGAATTGGTGAAGGTCGAAGCCATCATCAATTCCATGACTCCGGCGGAGCGGGCCAACCACACCCTGATCGACGGCAGCCGGCGCCGGCGGATCGCCAGGGGCAGCGGTACCACGGTCCAGGATGTCAACCGGCTCCTGAAGCAATTTGAGGCGACCCAGAAAATGATGAAGAAAATGTTGCAGACTGGCAAAAAAGGCGGGAAACGTCGCCTCCTGCCGCCGTTCGGTCTGTCTTGAGCCATCGGTCCGCCGGGACTCGGCGCCGGGCAGCTACAACCCCAAGCCACAGAGGAGAAGAAACCTTCCATGTCCTTACGCATCCGACTGGCCCGTCACGGGGCCAAAAAACGGCCGTTCTATCGCATCGTCGTGGCCAATAGTGAAGCCAAACGGGATGGGCGCTTCATCGATATCATCGGGACGTATGATCCCAACTGCAATCCTGCGGCCATTACCATCAAATCCGACCTGTTGGCGCAATGGCAGAGCCGGGGGGCCAAACCCACCGCCACGGTGGCCAGTCTCTTAAAAAAGGCCACTCCGCCCGCTTAGCAGGCTGTTGATCAACTCTCCACCCTGGGTAAGGGTGGGAGGATATCCCTAATTCTCAGCTTTTGGCACCGCCGCAAGCGGCCGTTGGAGTTGAGGGAGGGGATAGAGGGAAGGGGGCAGGGGGCCGTGCCCCCTCTGGCCCCTTCCCCTACGAACACGTTTTCAACACCCGCTTAGCCAGCTATTGCTTTGGTGGCTGCCGGCCAGCAGCCCCACCACCAGCCTGCTGACGGCCGGCTGCCGAGGTTATTGCGACCCCAAGGACACAAGCGGCTTCGGTGCTGCTTCGCCATATTGCCATCGGTCTGAGGAAATCGCCACCGGGTCAGGTTTGGGACCGGGCCCCATCCCTGACATTGTTACCTGCCAACGGAGGTCGCACGATGAAAGACTTGATCAAATACATCGCACAGGCGCTGGTAGACCATCCGGATCAAGTGGAAGTTTCAGAAATTGAAGGAGAACAGACCTCGGTAATCGAACTCAAGGTGGCTAAAGAGGATTTGGGCAAAGTGATCGGCAAACAGGGGCGGACGGCGCGAGCCATGCGCACCATCCTGGGGGCTGCGTCCACCAAAATCAAGAAACGGGCGGTATTAGAGATCCTTGAATAGCAGGGTAAAGCCGCGAGTCTGCCTCGGGCGGGTATCCCGGCCCCATGGCTTGCGGGGCGAAGTCAGGGCCATCCTGGAAGTGGATGGGCCCGAAACCCTGGCCGGGCTTCAGACCATCGAGCTTGATGGGGTCCCATATCGCCTGGAGGCCGTCCGGGTTCAAAATAACGCCTATCTGCTCAGTCTGGAGGGTATTGCCACCCGGGAGGAGGCCCAACGGTTGGCCGGACGGGAGATCACCGTTGACCCGGCCCAGCTCCCTGCCTTGCCCCCAGGGGAGTATTATCAGTTTGAGCTCATCGGTTTGGCGGCCTACCTGGCCGATACCATGGCCTTCCTCGGGGAAGTGACCGGCATCCTGACCACGCCGGCCCATGACATCTTGGTCATTCAGGGCGGCGGCCGGGAATACCTGGTCCCGCTGGTAGACCAAGCCATTGTGAGTATTGCGCCGGCACAGGGGCGTCTCCTCGTCTCGTCCGCCGGTCTGACCACAGCGAACGGTGCATATTGACATCCTGACCCTGTTCCCGGAATTTTTCCTGTCGCCTTTGAGCCAGAGCATCCTCAAGCGGGCCCAGGAGCGGGGCATCATCAGCATTGCCTGCTTGAACCTCCGGGATTTTGCCCATGACCGGCACCGGGTCACCGATGATCGGCCGTTCGGTGGCGGCCCGGGGATGGTCCTGAAGATCGAACCGCTGGTGGAGGCCATCCGCTGGGTGCGGCAGCAGCGGCCAACGGTCAAGGTGATCCTCCTGAGCCCCCAGGGGCGGCTCTTCAACCAGGAGCTGGCTCGGCAGATGGCCCAGCTGGGGTCTCTCCTCCTGATCTGCGGGCACTACGAGGGGGTGGATGACCGGCTGCAACATTTCATCGACGCCGAAATCTCCCTGGGGGATTTCATCCTCACCGGCGGAGAAATCCCGGCTCTGGCCATCGTCGATGCCGTCACCCGTCTGCTGCCCGGGAGTTTGGGGGATGAGGAGTCCGCGGCCGAGGACTCTTTGAAGGATAATCTGCTGAAAGGCCCCCAGTACACCCGGCCCCGGGAATTTGCCGGTTATGCGGTCCCCGACGTCCTCCTGTCCGGGGATCACCGCCGTATCGCCCAATGGCGGCGCCAGCAAGCGTTATGGCGCACCTGGCAGCGTCGGCCGGACCTGCTGGCCCGAGCCAGGTTGACGCCCGCGGACCGAACCTTTCTCGCGGCCCTGGAGACCGGGGAAGCCGAGGCGGGCGAAACCGGGGGCGTTCAGCCGACGCGAGAATAGTCACACCTGGCAGAGTGTGGAAACATTGTTTTTCAGGGAGCAAGGCCAGGGGGTTTTTCCACCGCCGGCTCGCGGCTTAGCCGCGAGCCAGACCAGACAACATCAGCAGCTGGACCTGCCCGCCGCTCACGGTTGACGGGACAGCAGCGAGAGGATACAACATGGACCCTATCATTGACCAGGTCTCCAGAGACCACATGCGGGCGGACCTGCCTGATTTCCAGGTGGGTGATACCGTGGAAGTGCACGTGCGAATCGTGGAAGGCGATAAAGAGCGGATCCAGGTGTTCAAGGGCGTGGTCATCCGCAAACGGGGCAGCAACACCGGCGCCACCTTCACCGTCCGGAAGATTTCTTACGAAGTGGGGGTGGAGCGGACCTTCCCCCTGCATTCACCCAGCATCAATGAACTGCGGGTGGTGAGCAGAGGCAAGGTTCGCCGCGGTCGGCTTTACTATCTGCGCAGCCTGTACGGTAAGAAGGCCCGGATCAAAGAAAAACAGATCGGCTGACCGGGTGGCGTGGTGGCACGGCCCCGGACCGGAAGGGAACACCCGGCGCTTCTGCCCCTCATCGCTGATCCGGAGGCCCACTTCCGGCAGCAGGGGGTGACATTGCTGGCTGGGGTAGATGAAGTGGGCCGTGGACCGCTGGCGGGGCCGGTGGTGGCCGCTGCGGTCATCCTGCCGGGGTCGGTGTCCCTACCCGGCCTCACCGATTCCAAACTCCTGACCGCCGCCCGGCGGGAGTATTTTGCCCGGCAGGTGCAGCAGCAGGCGGTGGCCGTGGCCTTGGCCGAGGTGGAGGCCGCACAGATCGATGCCCAGGGCATCGCCCAAGCCAGCCTCCAGGCCATGGCCCAAGCAGTCCAGCGCCTGCTCCCCCAACCGGAGATGGTCCTGGTTGATGGCCCCTGGCAACTGCCCCTGGCGGTAGCCCAACAACCCATCATCCAAGGGGATCGACGCTGCCGGGTCATCGCCGCAGCCTCGGTGGTGGCCAAAGTCTATCGGGACCGGCAGATGGCAGCCTATCATCAACTCTACCCCCAGTATAATTTTGCCGGCCATAAGGGCTATGCCACCAGGGAACACCTGGAGGCCATCCGCCGCTGGGGGCCCTGCCCCTGTCATCGCCGGACGTTCCGGGGCGTCCGGGAATGGTGCCGTTAGACCATGACCAGAGAGCGCCGGAACCTGGGCCAGACAGGTGAAGCCATGGCGGCGGATTTTTTAACCCGACAGGGTTACACCATCCTGGCGCGCAACGTCCGGACCCCGGTGGGCGAGATCGATTTGGTGGCCCGGCAGGGTCGGGATCTGGTCTTCATCGAAGTAAAACTGCGCCGCAGTCTCAGCTTCGGCCAGCCAGCCGAGGCAGTTACCTCCCGTAAACAGGCCCGGATCCGGCGGGCAGCCCAATACTACCTCTTGCGCCAACCATCTGCCGCCAACGTCCGGTTTGATGTCATCGCCATCACCCTGACCGATGACAGCCCCCGCATCGAACTGATCCGGGCGGCTTTTTGACCGCCGGTCGCCGCCCTTCTGCCCTGGCAAGGGGTTGACAACGTGTTGGAGGAGGGGGACATGGGGTTCACCCCCCCTACCCTCTGCAGGGGAATGGTCAACTGCCCGATGGGTAGAGGCAGGAGCGGGGGCGCCTCGATCATCCAGCCCTCCCCACTGCGACGGGGGTAGGGCTGAGCAGAGAGGCGGAGAAGTGGTCAGCCGCCGAGGCAGGACAGTCGGTCGAGTGCCGCTATGTCAAGCAATCACCAAACCGGTTCCTCCCCGACGGGTTGCCTTTACGTCGTGGCTACGCCCATCGGCAACCTGGAGGACATCACCCTGCGGGCCTTGGAGACCCTGCGCCGGGTGGATCTGATCGCCGCGGAGGATACCCGGCGGACGCGCAAGCTGCTGACCCATTATCACATTCATGGTCGGTTGGTCAGTTACCATGCCCATAACGCCGCCAGCCGGGGGCCCGAGCTGATCAGTCTCCTCCAGGCGGGGAAAACCGTGGCCCTGGTCAGCGACGCCGGGACGCCGGGATTCTCTGATCCAGGCTGCTCATTGGTGGATCAGGCCTGGCAGGCAGGCATACCGGTTACAGCCATCCCCGGGCCGGCTGCGGGGTTGGCAGCCCTTTCCATGTCCGGTTTTGAGGGTGAGGTGACTTTCATCGGTTTCCTGCCCCGGCAGGCCAAAAAACGGCAGGCAGAACTCCAGCGGCTGGCCGCGGAACCCCGGGTCTTGATTTTCTATGAGGCCCCCCACCGCCTGTTGCCCACTCTGACGGATCTGGCCCACAGTATGGCGGGCCGCCGGATTCTGGTGGTCCGGGAGTTGACCAAACTCTTTGAAGATTCCTGGCGGGGTTCCGTGGAGTCTGTGGCCCAAGAACTGGCTGCTATGGAACCCAGAGGGGAATACACCCTGGTACTTTCCTGCCCCCCGCCCCAGGAAGCGCCCCCTGTAGATGTTGCCGCCTATCTCCTTGCCGCGGCTCGTGACCACGGCAAGAGCGGCCGTACCCTGGCTCAGGAGGCCGCCGCCGCCCTGGGTATCTCCCGGCGGGAGGCTTATCAGACCCTCCTGGCCTTGCAGGCCAGCGGTCAGCTGCCGGAAAAAAAGAGTCCGCCGGACGCAAGCGGCTTGAAGAACAAAGGTTAACCGGATTATAATGAACTATCATTACTCTGCTAACCCTCAGGACTGGCTGTTTTTCTTCCAGCATGACAGATAATACCGATAATCTGGTGACAACATTGCCAGTGCTCAACCGGTTGGGATTACATGCCCGGGCTGCCGCCAAAATCGCCGCCTTGGCTCAGGCTTTCCAGGCAACCATCACCCTGGAAAAAGATGGCTCCACCGCTGACGCCCGCAGCATCCTGGATATTCTGGGGTTGGGGTGCCCTCAAGGCTCCCAGATTATCCTCCGGGCCCAAGGGCCCGAGGCCGGCCAGGCCGTGGCCGCCCTCACCCAACTATTTCAGCAAGCTTTTGGAGAGTGTGTATGACGCCTCTGGCCGCCCGGGAAGTCTGGCCGACCAACAAGGTCCTCAAGGGCATCCCCGCCTCACCTGGGATTGTCATCGGCCCGGCCTACGTCATCAGCAACAAACACAAAGTCCACATCAATCATTATTACCTCGCCAACCAGCAACAGATTGATGGGGAGATCGCCCGCTTCCGTGACGCGGTGGCCCACACCCGGGAGGAAATCAGCCGCATCAAGCAGTCCATCAGCGGGGAATTCCAGGAGCACGTCTATATCCTGGATACCCACCTGCTCATCCTCCAGGATAAACTGCTCTTTGACGCCACCATCCGGACGCTCCAGGAAGAACGGATCAATGCGGAATGGGCCTTGCAGCAGTCAGTGCGCCGCGCCCAGGAGCTGTTCAGCAAGATCCATGACCCTTACATCAAAAGCCGCATCCAGGATGTGGAAGACGTCAGCGAGCGCATCCTGCGCCATCTCACCGGCGGCAATCCCTTTGATTTCAGCAAACTCACCGACCCGGTCATCCTGGTGATCCACGATCTTTCCCCGGTGGACACCACCCAGATGTCGGTCACCAAAGTCAAGGGGTTTGTCACGGAGACGGGCGGCAAAACCTCCCACACCGCCATCATGGCCCAATCCCTGGAGATCCCGGCGGTGGTCGGCATGGAGAGGGCCACCCAGGAGATCGACACCGGTTACACCCTCATCCTCGACGGCCTGAACGGCACGGTGGTCATCAACCCCGATGCCAAGATGCTGGATGTCTATCTGCAGCGCAAGAAGAAGTTTGAGGACTTCAAGATCGATGTGGGGAAATCCAGCTTCTTGCCCGCCATTACCCTGGATGAGCATCAGACCCAGGTCCTGGCCAACATCGAGTTTCAGGAAGAAGTGGATCTGGCGTTGGACTATGGTGCCGACGGCATTGGCCTGTACCGCACCGAGTTCCTCTTTCTGCGCCACCAGCGGCTGCCCACGGAAGAGGAACTGTTCGAGGATTACCGGAGCGTGGCCCAGATGATGCGGCCTCGACGGGTTACCATCCGCACCTTGGACATCGGCGGGGACAAGTTTGCCTCCCATCTGGAGTATACCTCCGGTATCAACCCGGCCTTGGGGCTGCGGGCCATCCGCTTCTGCCTCAAGGAACACAGTATCTTCCGCACCCAACTGCGGGCCATCCTGCGGGCCTCGGTCTTCGGTCAGGTGCGCCTCATGTTTCCCCTCATCTCCGGCCTCCAGGAAGTGATCGCCGCCCGGCGCATCCTGGCGGAAGTGCAGGAAGAGTTGGCCCGGGAAGGCCATGCCTTCAACCCGGAAATGCCGGTGGGCATCATGATTGAGGTGCCTTCCGCAGTCATGTTGGCCGATCTGCTGGCCAAAGAGGCGGATTTCTTTAGCATCGGCACCAATGACCTGATCCAGTACGCCTTGGCCATCGACCGGGGCAACAAGCACGTGGCCAACATGTATCAGCCCCTCCATCCCGCGGTCCTGCGCATGATCAAGCAGGTGGTGGATGCAGGGCACGCCGGCGGCATCACCGTGGCGGTGTGTGGTGAAATGGCGGGCGACCCCCTGTACACCCCCATCCTTCTGGGATTGGGCGTGGACGAACTCTCCATGAACGCCTTGGCCATCCCGGTGGTTAAGCGCATCGTCCGGCATGCCTCCATGGAGGAGGCCCAGGAGTATGCCCGCCATGCCCTGCAATACGGCACGGTGGAAGAGGTCAACGCCTACGTCTCCAGCATTATGGCCAGACGCTTCCCCGAGGTCTTCATGTTCGGGCGGGAGTTGGCCAGCGCCGCCTGAACCGTCGGAGAACCAGCCTCCCACCGGCCGTCCCTCGGCCCACGGCAGTCCAGCCATGAAACGAGAACAAGTGAAGATAATCTGCCAGAACCGCAAAGCCTACTTCGATTATTTCATCGATGACGTCGTGGAAGCCGGCATTGTCCTCACCGGCCCCGAGGTGAAATCCATCCGCCTGGGGAAGGTCAACATCAATGATGCCTTTGCCCGCATCCGCAAAGGGGAAGTTTTCCTCTACAACGCCCACATCAGCCCTTACCCATACACCCCCCAAGATTCCTACGATCCCACCCGGGCCCGCAAACTCCTCCTACACCGGCGGGAAATCAAACGCCTCATCGGCAAGACCGAGGAAAAGGGCTTTACCCTCATCCCGCTGAAACTCTACTTCCGGGATCAGTATGTTAAGATTGAACTGGGTCTGGCCAAAGGCAAGAAGAAATACGACAAGCGGGAGACCATCCGCCGTCGAGATGAAGAGCGGGAGATGCAGCGGCACCGCAAGAACCGGGGCTAAGACGGTGTTGCCAAAGGGTTTGTAGGGGAGGGGTTCAAGGGCGACCGCCCCCCTCCCCTCCCCCGGCGACACCTTCTTACCGCTCTGTGGGCCTGAGGCTGCCGCTGCAGTACGCCTGCAGGCCTTTGTAGAGGGCTTCCACCAACCGCTGCTGATAGCTGGGATCGCAGAGTTTCACTTCTTCCTGACTGTTCTTGATGACTCCACATTCAAAGAGCACCGCCGGCATGTCTGCATGTTTCAAGACGGCCAGGTTGTCGTACGCGTAGAGGCCCAATTCCCGGTCCACCAGGATCTTGTGGCCTCGACCGGCATGGTGCAGAGTGGGCCGGAAACCTGCTTGGCGCACCTGAGCGCCGATGGCGCGGGCCAACCTCAGGCTGGCGGCGGGATTCCCATTCTTCCGAGAGAAAAAGACGGAGTGGCCGCTGATCAGGTCACAGACATCCAGCACCCGGCCCTGAAAGACCCATTGAGAGAGCTGGTCAGGATACACTGAGTCGTGGTGGATCGATAGGAACAGATCCGCACCCCGGGCCGCAGCCACGGCCGGCCGGCTGGCCAAGGGTACCGCCTCGCCGGTGTCATTGACGATAAATGAGCCCCTGAACTTGGGATCCTGATGCAGTCGGGTCAAAAGGAGCTGCGCCAGCCGGCGGTTGAAGCGATACTCCGGCACCCCCCGGGCGCTGATCGCCCCGGGATCCCGCAGACTGTGGCCGATGTCGATGGCCACCCGCCAGCCATAGCCTTGGGCCGCAGCCCCCGCCGGGATTAAGCCCCCCACCGCTGTCAGGAGGAAAACAGCCAACCAGCGCCCCGCCCAGCAATGGCGGCGGCCCGCAACCTTTAGCATCATTCTCTCCCTGTCAGGCAGATTGCTTTCCATAACGTACTCCTGACTCCCTGCCGAATCTGGCAGGATGTTGAAAAAGTATTCGGAGGGAAAGGGCCCGGGGGCACAGCCCATCGCCCCCTCCCCCAGAATCCTTCCCCCAACCCCAACGGCAGCTTTTGGCTGCGCCCACAGCTGCAAATGAGGGATATCCTCCCACCATGGACTCTGGCCGGGAGTTTTTCAACACCCTGCTAGCAAGGGGTTGTGAACAGAAATTTCCTTAACATGACCTAACAGATTGATATGACATTTTTTAGAGACAGTAAAATTGCTTGACAGGAGACATTCAGTCGCAAGCCCTCGGTCGGCTGAAGTGGTAGCTGACCTTCGAAAAGTAGCCGTAGGGCTGACAGATTTTTCTTGCCCTGCAGTTTACTTTGGGATACAAAGAAAGAGTCGGGACGTGGCTCAGCCTGGTAGAGCACAGCGTTCGGGACGCTGGGGTCGCTGGTTCAAATCCAGTCGTCCCGACCATTTCTCCGTCAACGACTCTCTGCTTCTTTATGCCTCGCTAACACCGGCATACCCACCACCGCCCTATGAGTTCTGCCTTAACCGGCCGCCAAGCAACAACCACCGCGGCGCGTCTCTTTGCCGAACCCGGGCTGCAGATCCTCCGCTGGACGGGCTCTCCCAGCAGTCTGGGGCAGGCCCATGGCACTCTGGTGGCCGGGCAGATCCGCTGCCTCCGCCGGGAGTTCCTGCGCTATCTGGGGCGCCTGTCCCTGGGTGTGGGGGCTTTGCCGTTGTATCTCTGCCTCTGTGTCTCTGCCTGGCGCTTCCGGCCTCATATCCCCTCGCCTTTCTGGGAGGAGTTGCAGGCCTTGGCCCAGGGGGCCGGGGTGCACCTGAGCTTCATCCTGTTCATCAATGTGATGGACGATCTGCTCAATAACATTCCCCACTGCTCCACCTTTGCGGCGCCGTTGCGCTCAGGCGGGGCCGGCGGCTACATCCTGGCCCGCAACCTGGATTACCCCCTCTTTGCCCAAGTTATGTGCCGATTCAACACCATCCACCTGGTCTTCCCGGCGGCGGGGCAGCCCTTTTTGTCCGTGGCCTGGCCGGGTTATATAGGTGTCTGCACCGGCATGAATTATTCCCGGGTGGCCTTGGGCCAGTTGACCGCCGCCTCGACGGACGTCTCCTTGGCGGGGGTGCCGGCCGGTTTGCGCAATCGTCTGGCCCTGCAGGAGCACCATACTACCGTGGAGGTGGCGGCCCGGATCGCCAGCCAACCCGGGACGTTGGGGGCCAACCTGATCATCGCCTCTCCGACTGAAGCCCTGCTGTTGGAGGTCTCCGCCCGACATCACCAGGTGCGTCTACCGTGCAACGGTATCCTGACCGCCACCAACCACTACCAAGCCCCCGGCATGGCAGCCTATCGAGGGGGCGACTTCCGCCGGCCGCCCCTCTCTCCCCTGGGTGCCTACTGCTTCTCCCAGGAGTATAGTCTGGCCCGCAATCAACGCCTGCAGGAACTGCTCGGCAACTGCCGCCTGGACATCCCCCGGGCCCAGAAGATTCTGGCCGACCCCATCATCGCCAACCCCTGCGACATTAACAGCGTCATCTTTCACCCCCAGCTGGCCGAAGTCTACATGGCCCAGGGGGTGGACCTGCCCGTGTCCCGGCGGGGGCGCTTCCGCCGCCTCTCCCATATCTTCGAGGCAACCCCCCAGATTAACTGACCCTGCCTGCAGGTGGAAAAGTGCTTTTATTGCCTCCAATCCCATAGCAGGCTGTTGAAAAAC
>FWPV01008864.1_pt1 | contig 14946 bp, 4 predicted proteins | sample 2228371 | NCBI WGS metagenome assembly FWPV01 (sample SAMEA103939776, study PRJEB20133) | metagenome
TACCGGGATCGCCGTTGCCCGGCGGGGCCTCGGCGGGACCGCCCTGGGCTTGCCCGGCCGCCGTAGGAGCGGAAGGCAGGGACGAGCTTTCCCCAGCGTCCGTTCGCGATGCTGCATCGTTCGGGTGCGATGCGCCCCGGGCCGCTGACGGATTCGCGGCCGTCGCAGCCAGCTCCTGAACCACACGCAAGGCGGCCGAGACCGGGTCTGCTGCGGGCGACGGCGACATATCCTGCGCCGCGTTCGGATCCCCGGCTTGCGCGGTCATCGCCTCCGGCGTCAGCAAGTCGGGCAAACGGTGCGCCGCCTCCAACGCCTGATTCAATTGCATCTCCCGAGCGGCAACGGCGGCCGCGGCATCCAAGAACTTGCCGTGGGATGCCGCTTGGGCCGCGGAAACAGACACGGCGTCCGCGTCCCCTCCCCCGGCGGCCGCTGACTCCGCCTGATGCAGCGACTCGGTGGCTTGGGGCGTCACGGGTATCGCCTTCTCGACCAAAGCGTGCGCCGCTTGGCGACTGCGTGCCAGCTCTTGCCGCGCATTCTCCTCCATCTGCCGCATGACCTCTTGCACGCTCTCGGCCGCAGCGGCGATGTCTTGCGCGGCATCTCGTTGCAGAGATGCGACCGGCGGCGGCAACCCGGCATCGGGGCCGGCCGGCCAGTGTTCGAGCGCCTGTCGCGCTGCGGAAGAAGCCGATTCCGCGGCCGCCGACGCCGCCGCAAGCTGCGGCGAATCGGCCCGGCGTGGAAGCGAGTTTCGCGCACGGTTCAATGCCTCGACAACTTGCGACTGTCCGGCTCGCCGCTGGTCCCCTTTTTCCGAGGCCGGAGGGCCGCTACTTCGCGGCGTCCCGATCTCGGACCCATCTTCCGTAAACGGCGCCCGGGAAGTATCGGCATCGTCGCTGTCGGGCTCGGAAACTTCTCGTGCCATCTCTTGCGCCGCACGCCGAGCCTTAGCCACGGCCTCCTGCTTGTCGGCGGCCTGGAGGATGGCCTCCGCCGCGCGGGATCTTCCGGCCGCCCTCTGTTGCGCGGCGGCGGCTTCCAGGAGCGCGGATCGGGCTTCTTCCAACTGCTGGAACGCCTGGGCAGACGCAAGCGGATCGGTGTTCAAGTGACGCTCCATCGCCTCCGCGGCGTTCCGCGATTCCTGCAATTGGTGCGTGGTAAGATCGGCAAGCTTCTGCGCCGATTGCCTCGCCTGCTCGAACCAAGGCGTGGAATCCGCCCCGTTCGCAGCCGCACGAAAGGCCTCCCTCGCTGCTGTGACGACTTCGCTTGCCGCCCGTTGCCGTGCAAGGTCCGCCAGCTCCGTTTCCACCACCGAAAGCGCCTTTTCCAGTGATTGTTCCGCCGATCGAGTCACCTCCGACGACGGTTCGGACGCCCAGTTTGATGGTCGGACTTGGGCTGCGGACGTTGCAATACCTTCCTCCTCGCGCGGTGAGTTCGCGGCAACCCCCGGGGAAACGTCCGAAGGTTCTCCTTGCCCAGGAGTATCGGACGCACTCGCTGCGGTGGGGCTTGATGCAGCATTGCGGCCCGGCTCACTGAGGGATTCCGCCGCCTCGCCGACCTTTTGCGCCGCTTCTTCTATCGCGGATCGGACGTGTTCCGGCAAAGTGCGGCCATCGGGGATGGAGGCGACCTCGCTTGCGATTTGTCGTTCCAGATCGGCCGCCTCGAAAATCCGGTTGTTGCGTGCGGATTCGGAGGCCAGGCTTTGCTTCTCCCTCGCTTGCCGCAGCGACCGGGCGGCCTCTTCCAGATCGGACAGCGCATCGCGCTGCGACCCCGACGCGGCCGCCGAAGGTTCCGAATCCGTTCCTTCGACGGGCCGGGCCAACGCCTCCGCGATGTTCGCGAGAACTCGATCCTGGTACCGCGTTGCCTCCGCGGCATTCTCTTGAAATAGCTCCTCGGCGGCTCGACCGGCGGCGTCAGCGGCACGCTCCAGCGGTTCCCGCACCGCCGCCGGAAGGTCGGCCCCGGCCTTCTCCAGGTCCTTTTGGATGCCCAACTGCTCTTCCACCAAACGGTTCGCGGTCTCGGGATGCGCAGCTTCCGATTGCGTTCGCCGTCGCAACTCCTCTTGCCTGGCGGCCAATCTTTCCAACGCGACGTTCCGTTCGGAAGGCTCGCTCCGTTCCAGCAGCCCCGACACGCGACGCAGACGGGCCAACAATTGCTCGAACGTTTCGATGGCTCGGTTTTGATGCTCAACCGCCGCCGACCAATTCGCGTCAGCGAGGCTCTGCACGGCCGCAGTCAGCTCCGTCTCGCCTTCTCGTTCCCGCAGGAGAGCGAGAGCGGTGGCGGCTTCCCGGCCGATCTCCGCGTCCCAGCCGGCCACGTCTTCCAGCAAAGCGGTCATCTGTGCGTACAAGACCGTAATATCTCGTTGATCCTCGCGGCAATCCACAGCGGCCGAAGGGCGGGCCGATTCCGCCAAACCCGGCAGGCCGACGGTTGCATCCCGAACCGCGGTTTGCCGTTCGATGAGACGGCCGACCTGCGATTCCAACTCGGCCATTCTCAGTCGCCGCAACAACCGTTGCCGCTCCACCAGGAGGCTCACCAAGATTTCGCGACTCTTCTCGCGGGCAAGAGCAAGCAGTTTCCCTTCATCGACGGCCTCGCCGGATTGCAGCCTCTCCAGCAGGGTGACGACGGCCTGCATGTGCATCTCGACCAAAGCGTCCAGATTCGCCCGCGTCTCCGCAAGCTCGGCGTACAAAGGCAGATCGTCCAGGCCGTTCTCCTGCAATTGGAGCATCTGCAAATCCAGTTGCTCGCCGACCAAGCGCTTGGCCAATTCGCGGACTTGCTGCTGGGCGACTTTCCGGCGCGCCGTCTCGCGCGCGGCCTTGGAATGCGGCATCTGTGCATCCACCGGGCGGACTAGCGGACAAGGCACCAACCCAAGCATCCACGCCAAACTTAGCACCAAGCAGACCCTCCGGCATCGACTCTGCGAACGACGGGGTCCGCCGTCGCGGGCGACCGTGACAGGATCGGCGAGCGGGAGATGGCGGCGAGCGGCGGTCATGGCGCACCTCCGACTTCCAATTGTCGGTCGATCATTTGCCGGAGTTGGTCCGCCGACTTTCGATCCAACTCGGCCATGGCGGCCAGAATCCCTTGCTCATCCGTTACGTCCAGCGTGATCGGCGTCGATTCGATGCTCCGGCCGGGCAGGCCGCCGCGTCCCTGCTCCACCGCCGTGAGATATACCCGGAGTCGGTCGCCTTTGGCCGCCCCCGTCACAGAAAGATCCAAAGGAAATCGCTCTACCAACTCCCGTTGTACCTGCCGATCCGCCTCCCATAATGTCCATGTAGGTAAGATCTCCGCGGTTCCATCCGGCCGCACACGCTCCGCTCGCACATCGATTCGTACGAGTCCCCGATCGTCGGCGGCGCGGCAGAAAATGGTCGGCCTGGCCCGGGGCAACACCAGCGAGATTCGTGATTCCGCGACGATTCGCGGCGGTTGGTCCGGACGCGGACGAAGGACCGCTTGAATCGTGATAGGCGAGGAACCGGCTTCCTCCTCCATCACGAACTCGAGACGGACCGGCTCCGTGACATCGCCAAGCGCCGTGGGAATCGGCTCCGGCGTCCACCAGTATGCGGGGGCAGCCCCATGCGGTCGCCCGGTGCGACCGTCATTCGGTGCCGGGTTCTCTGTTGCATCGCTTGCGGGAGGCGGCTCGGCAACCCGGCGAAGAGCTGTCACGTCGTCCCCGAAGTGCAGCTCGGCACGACTCAACCGCCGATCCGACACGAGCCACGGTCGAACCCAGGATCCTTCCGGGACCGTCAATTGAAGGATGCCCTCCTGCCGGCGTCGAATTCGATCCGTCCCGTCGCCGTAATCCGGCTCGCGGATCTCGAAAACCAATCGCGCCTGGAGCGGATGGACGGGACTTAGGACGATGGGTCCGGTGGAGGCATCCCCGATTCGGATGCGGCACTCGCTATCGTCGGTCAAAAGCGGCAAACTAGCCGTGAAGGTGCCCGCGGTTCCGCTCTCCGGCAACAGAGGAAGGCGGCTGCTTTGGCGGGCTTCCACCGCGGACAGTTGCACCAGCCCCTCTTGCGGGACGCGTCCCGAAACCGTCACACGGAAATCCACGGCCGCGCCTAACGGGCAGCGCACCTCGGCAGGCGACCGATCCAAGCGGACCGGTTGCCCGGCGATTCGGATTTCGTCGATCCGAGTTGCCGTGGGATACGCCGCGGACCGCAGTAACAAGCGATCGAGAAACACGCAGGTATGCTTGGGAAAGACGAGCGCGACGGACGTCACGGACGCCAGCGCCAAAGCAGCAACAATCACGCGGCGACCCACGATCCTCGGGGGAATGTCCTCGCGCAGCGGCAAGGTGGGTGTCGCGGTCGCAACACGGCGCATGACCGCCGCTTGCAGCTCCGGCGAACCCCAGCGCCCGGCCTCCGCAGCCTCGAATTGCAGGGCGGCGACCAGATCGGTGTCGATCCCGGCTCGCTTTTGCAATAGGAGCGCCAAGTGCAACTCGGTCTCGCGAGACATCCACCATGGGAGCACGAGTTTTCGCACGGCCCAGCCCAGCGCGACGGCGGCCAAAAGCACAGCGACGGCACGCTCCATTCGGCCCAACTGCAATCCCCAGTCGAGCGCGAACAATCCGAGCCAAGCCGCGGAAACAGCGACGATGATGCCGCTTACCCCAATCAGCCCACGCAGCCGGCGTCGGCGCCGGCCGATATGTTGCAGCAGGGCGTGAAGCGGTCTCAAATCGTTCATGCCATTTGCGCCCATTTCCGTACGAACCATTCCGCCAGCAGCGCGGTTGTGACCGCCAAAAACGCCGCCCAGCTATTCCAAAGGCAGACTTCCTCGACGATCGTTTCCCTCTGATCGTGTTGCGGCAGATCCTCGAGCAGTCGCATCGCTTCCGTGATCTCGTAGCTGCGGCCCCCCGATGCCTGTGCCAATGCCGCTTGCAAATCGCGGTTCCGCGTCGCCGCGGCCATCTCAACGGATTGAGCGGCCACCTGAAATTCCACCGCCGCCGAGTCCTGCGTCAGAGGATCGAGCACCTCGGCCGCAAACTCGCCTTCCTCGAAGACGCGAAATCGGACTTGGAACAGGCCGGGGCGAACTTGCGTCAAGGCGATCTCGCGTTCGCCTCCCGGCGGCATGTCGGGCGTCGTCGGCTTGATTACGCCCTGCAAGACGCCGCCCGGCACCAGGCTTTCCGAAAGCGGTTGGAAATCGGCGTCGTAGGCCTCCACGGTCAACAGCACCTCGTCGCCCGTCTGATAGCGCGCGTGATCGGTCTGCACAACGAAACGCTTTTGCGTACCGAGCACGTGCCGCATCGCCAACCGGTGGATCAGTTGTCCCCAGAATCGCCGGTAGTACAGGTCGCCGTATTTTCGCCGCAAGCGCCACCACTCATTGAAACCGATATAGACCACTTCACCGCGTCCGTACCGCTGAATCGCCACGATCGGTTGAGGAGTCTTGCCGTCCAGACAAAGGTCGGTGGGATGCACCGCTAAGACTCCGGCCAACGGGCGGACACGCTCCACCGGATAGTACCACGGCACGCCGCCCAGGTTCGCCCAAGCCTTTTCGTTCTCTTCAGGGGTATCCCCCAATCGCATAAAATCCGTCAGGGCCGCTTCCGGCGTAAGAGTCAGCGGGAACGGATGATCCCGCAGCCGCACTTGCGGCGAGACCTGCACCGGGAGCATCGGCTCCAACGGCGACTGCGCCCACTGCCCGGGACCGAATCGAGGTCCCGCCAGCACCACCAACCCGCCGCCGAATTGCGATACAAATTGCTCCAACTGCTCGCAAAAACCGTCCGTCAACAAGCTCGCCGGTACATCGCTAAGGATGACCACGTCATGAGAGAAGAAATCCGGACGAGGCATTCGCAAAACGGGCAAAAATAGGGCGTTCCGTTCCCGCACCTGAGGGTCGGCGGAGCGGAGAAACGTACGGAATCCCTCCGGACCGACCAGGGGATCGCGGTGAAACACCTCCTTGATGAATCGCCATTCCCAACTCGGTTCATCCTCAATGAATAACAACCGCAGGAAGTAATCGCGGACATAATTGTCGCGCACGACGCGGTTGTTCTCCGTGACGCTTTCCTCCGGGAGCGAGTCCACGTCGGCCACGAACACGAAGCGGCCGACATCGGACGGTGTGTATTGGAATTCCAGCGTCCGTACTTCTTCGGTCAAGGTGACGGTTTGTTCGCCGATGGCATGCATCGACTCCGTCTCCCGGGCAGTGTCACCGCCCGATTCGGCGGCGTCAACCGGCGTCGTCCCCCCGGTTCCGTATGGACGCACCCCAAGCCGCACCGTCACTTGGCGACCGGCCGACAGTTGATTGCGAAGGACCACGCGGATCGACGCCGCTTCGCCCTTTTTCATAAGGGGCGGCAATTGCATTTCCAGAGCGATGTCTTCGGCTTCGGCTTTGCCCAGCCCCACCGTGTAAACGGGAACGCCGAGGTTGAGGAGCGCGGATTCCGGCGACGGACCGGCGTTTTGATTGAAGTCGCTAAAGACCACGACGGCGGCCGGATCCCGCCCGTTCTTGCGGCGTGCCAAGTCAGCGAGTGCCGCTCCCAGTGCCGTGACTCCGCCGCGCGCGGCCAATCCTTGTCCGAGCAGGTCGGCATTGTCGGTCGACGCATCCCCCTTCGTCTCGCCGTCTCCCAAGTCCAGGTAGTCCACGCCGTCGGCGCGGTGGAACCGAAACAGACGCACGCGGCAGCGTTTGCGGAGTTCCCGCAAGAAAGCCCCATCGTCCGCCGCAAACAGCCCGCGGAGCAAGTCTAAACGCGAAGGTGCAGGGAAACCTGTTGCTGCACCGCCGCCCCGAGGCGCGATCTTGGAAGCCTCCGTCGAAGCCCGAATCAGGGGAGCCAAATCCGCAACTTCTCCGGGCGACCACGCGTCGCGTATCGCCATGCTTTGGGTGTCGTCCAGCAGCAACCACACGGCGGGGCGAACCGGCTTGGCCAGGCGAATGACGGCGACCGGCTCGGCCAAGATCGTCACCACCAAGACCAATGCCGTCGCGCGGAGGACCGTCAGCGTCAGTCGCGTCAGCGGCCGAGCGCATTTTTGGCGACGGTAGTAGAAATAGACGGCCCAGCCGACAACGGCCAGGACCGCGATCGCCAGTCGACCGGATCCGCTCTGCAACCAGGGCGCGGTCCAGCCGATTCGAATATGCTCGATACTTCAGGCAGACAGTCCGAGGAAACGAGCAAGCATGGCGGGGACGTTCATGGCCGCACCTCCCGCCGAGGAAAGGCAAGGAAGAGGGATTCCGCCAAGAGAAAGAGCATCCCGGCAAATATCAGGTATCGCCACAGCCCCGACGATCGCGCACGATCGGCGTGGTCGCCGGCGACCGCGGCCAACGCCCCGCCCAAGGTCCGTGACAGCGAAGCATCATCCAGGTATTGCAAATCAGACTCCTCGGCGGGACAGGCGACCGCGAATCGCAACTCCTCGCGCGGTGCGGCAGGCAGCGCCCGGCCGTCCGCCTGCTCCGACATTGCCCCATCGAACCATTGAAGTCGGTACTCTCCCTGGCGCGGCAAGGCACCGATTTCCGCCCCCCATTGGCCGGTCCCCAACGCACCGGTACTCACCGGCTCCGACGTCCCATCCGGCTTGATCATCCGGCATGGATCGCCGCGGAACGCAGCCGGAACCGTTACGGTGAGCGAATCATGGGTCGAAAGGTTCCGCCGTTCCAGGGTTTCTTCAATCAAGCGGCGGCAAAGTCGATCCAGAACAACGACGGCAGGCGTCGCGGCGAGGGTATTCCATTCCCGAGCAATACCGCTGGTCAGAAAAAGCACCTTGCCGCGTCCCAACGGCCGTTCGATCAGGAACGGCGAGCCGTTCGTGAATCGGGCCGCCACGCGCGGCGCGGTACCCTCCCCGCCCTGCTCAACGACGCCCGGGCCGCCGTGTCGCACATCGAGGATTTCGGCGTCACTCACCTCCGTGGTCGGGCGCGACCTCGTTGCGGAGTTCGCAATCTTCGGCGTCTGCTGTTGGTTCCGCCAACTCAACCAAGGTTCGATCGAGGCCGCCGTGATAGGATTTGGCGACGGAATCACCCGGGCCGCATCCAGGTCCGGCTCGATGATTTGGAAGAAATACGGCGTGCGATAGAGAGCCGCAAGCTCTTCCCCGGTCATACCCTCGATGCGAAAGCACTCATCTCGCAGGGACGCCGTGTCCCACTGCAAGACTCCCTCCAAGCCCCCGCCGTTCATCGTGCGGGCGTCGAAAGGGAGGGGTTGCAGCGGCGTCGGCAGCAAGGGCAGCCCCGACTCCCAGGTATCGTGATTCCATGCCGCGGGATCGAATTCGCCGCCCGCCGCAATCAGCACGTTACCCCCGAGGATTGCATATTCGGTCAGTAGCTCGGCCGACTTCCCCGGTGCCTGCACCCCTGCCACAACCACCAGCCTTGCCTCGGCCAGAAGTTCGCGTCGCAATCGATCGAGCGTGACGGATGTCCCCAACCGGTCGACGGCAGAGGAATCCTCGCCCTCGCTCGCGGCCAATAATCGGCGGAGCAAATAGGTCTCGCCGAGCCGGTCTTCCTCGACGACCTCGTTCTGCCCGATCTGATCGACAAAGATCGCGGGAAAGGCGGAAAACACCGGCACGAGAACGGTGCGTGCGTCATCGGCGGTCAAGGCGTCGGGGGTGATAGCCACCTTCGCCGCAACCCATTCCACGCCTTCCGGGGAAGAGGCGCCCGGTATGGGTACGGGCGGAAAGAGCACCTCCCGCACTTGGTTCGGTTGGAGATCCACCACCTGCGATGCCGCCGGCGCGCCTTCGATGAACAGCCGGACTTCGACGCCCTCGCGCGGCCGATCACCGGAAAACCCGATTTGGGCCACAAAAACGGGGGACTCCTGCCGAGTACAGAACCGGTCCCTCAAGAAAACGGCTTGTACCCAGGCATTGCTCGGCATGGACGGCCGGATCGCTCGTACTTCGATCGAGCGGCCGATTCCTTCGGCCGCGGTGCGGAGCCTCGCGTCGTCCCAATTCGTCCGCTGGCAATCCGAAAAGATGATGATCCGCTTGGTCACCGGGCTGGGGACCCGCCCGCACGCTTCGCCGGCGTGCTCCAGAGCTTGAACGAGGTTGGGCGTGCGATCGACCGCGGCAATCTCACGAACAGCGGCTACGGCGTCGTCCACCTCCGGATACGCTCCCAGGAGCCATTCCCGGGGCGAACCCGCGGCAGGGATGACGGTGGCTCGGCTTCCCGCGGGCAGATTCCTCAAGAAGGCCTCAGCCTGCCGCTTGGTATCGTCGAGCAGCGAGCTTCCAAAAACGCCGTAGCCCGTGCTGAGGCTGTTATCCAGGATGAGCACGGCATGAACGCCACCGCCGGACTCCAAGGAGAACTGTCCCGGCAGGTAGGGTCTGGCCATGCCCAGGGCAAACAACAGCAAAAACGCTCCGCGCATCAGCAGGAGCAGCAGATCGCGCAGTTGCAGGATGCGGCGACTGCGGCGCGCAGCCTGCATGAGAAAGTCCATGGCCGCCCAGCGCACGACGCGATAGCGCCGCCGGTGCATCAGGTGAACGACGGTCAGTGCAACGACCGTGATCAACCCTCCGACCAAAAACCACGGCGCTGCAAACATCGTGATCTTCCGATTGAAGGTTTCGCGAGGGACTTGGGCAGCCGTGGCCGCATCGTTGCGGCAGCCGAACACGCCTCCCCAAGGAATCCCCGCGAACAAGGACCTAAGGCGTGGGGCCCGAAAACCGTTTTTCCAAGGTCTCGATCCGCCCTTCCTGCAAGATCGGCAAGTAACGATTGGGAATCGCCAGCACGAAGCAACAAACGGCCGTCATGTACAAATCGCCGGGCTTGCCGCCGACATGTCCTTGAGCGCTCCACATGCCGTCGCGCGCGGGGTTTTGCGGATCCTCGATTTGTGAGGCTACCACGGCGTCCCGCAGCAGGGGGTAGCATTCCCTCCAAGGCTCATCTCCAACCTGGTACAAGGCCTGCGAGACATAGTACAGGGTGTAGGGATCGAAGGGTGCCCGTCTTTCTCGCCGTGCCCGCTCCGCCGATGCGGCCTCGCGGACCGCCTTGCGAATCACCTCGACGTTCTTGCTGATCCGCCAGTCATCGTACTGACCGAATTCTTGGAGGCATACCACGCCCGCCGCGGCCATGGCCGTAGACGGATTGCCGCCGCCGCGTGTGTACGTGAATTGGCCGGGGTGGCGTTTCTGCTCCTCTTCGGGGGCGTCGCGTGGGCAATTGGACGGCGTGTAATGCTCCCGCACGCTGCGGATCGCCGCCTGAATCACGTTGGGGGCGACGTCCAAGCCGCTATCGACGGCGCTGCGTAGGGCCAAGGCCTGCATCACCGCCAAGCTCAGATCGTGCCCTTGGCGCTGCCGAACGGCAACATAATCCCACCCGCCGTCCTCGCACTGGGTGTCGGCAATCAGCCGCAGCGCTCGATCCAGAACGGGACCAAGCCGCGAATCGCGCGTCATTCCATAGGCTTGTCCCAGCACGAATGTGGAAAGCCCGTGGTTGTACACGCCGCGGCGAGGCTCCGCGATGTTGAGCAATCCGGAGCTGTCGGCGCCGCGGATCACATAGTCCAGCGAGCGGCGCAACGGCCCGCCGTATTCGCCGCGGTCCGGCAAGTGCCCGGCGGCGAGAAATGCCAAGATTCCCGTGCTCACCAACCCAAGATCGTCGGAGGACCAGTTTCCCTGCGGCCCCTGATTCCTCGCCAACCACCGTAAGCCGCGATTCAGCGACTCCTCGCTCGCCGGCGTAATCTCCCATTCATCGGCCGTGGCGGTCACCCGGCCGAACGATGCGACCAGGAGCGCGAGCAGGCAAAGCAACACCGTTCGCCCGAGACGGGCTGGGCGTCGCCTGCTCCGAGTTGAGGAAATCGGATCGCGAAGCGCGGAGACCTCGCGCCACCCTCCGTGCTTCCGCGACGGGAGATGTGTCTGCAAGTGAAGGGCCATCTTCTCAGTGTTCCGGCTGGAGGAGTGAGGCATGCCGCGGTGCCTGGGCCAAACATGCCGCGCACGACAAAAGCCCGGCGGCCGGCAAGCCTCATACCTTTCGCCCATTTTTGGCAGCCTCTCGAACAATGTCAACTTTCGCATAGATACGGTCGCGCAGACGCCGCTGGTGGCATGTACTTGGCGGAGCGTTGCCGCTCAACGCATGGTTTCGCGAGTGAGGAGCAAGCCATGCCGAGCAACCGGAGGCGAACTCCGTGGGCCGCTTCGTAGGGGCAACGCCGCAGACGGTTCGTCGCTAATGTCTAGCGTTGGGGAACTCCCAATAATCCGGCGACGAAGGCGATGACTCCTGCGGCGGACCCTCCATGCGATAGCAACGGCGAGCGGCCGGTTGAAGGCGCGACGCCGTCATGAAAAGGATTCCGTCCGAAGCGGCAATCACCGGCCCGAAGAACTGCCAATCCTTGCCCTCGGCCGGTATGCCCATCTCGTGAACGATCCGGCCATCCCTCGCATCGAGCCAGAGAAACCGCCACTCCCGTTCGTCCCTGCGGCCCGGTACCTCGCGGGATGTCACACACCATACCTGTTCCGTTTTCGGCGAGAATCCGCATGCCAAGAGACTCGTCAGCGGGCAAAAGCGTTGCACTCGGCCGTCCATCTTCGCCAGAATTAGCAGACCGTCCTCGGCTTGCAGCCACAAGCGATCATCCCAGACGGCCAGGATGCCGATCAATCGCCCGTCGGAGCGGCTCCAGATCGGCTCCCCCGTCTCTTGAGATAAGGCTTCCACCGTCCAACTTCCGGGCTGATGCACATACAGCCGACCGTCGGCGGCGACGGGAGGAATCGCGAACGGCACGTACCAGGGCCAAGCCTGCCACCAACTGCGATCGTCCGGCGCAATCCAAGATTGTTCACGCAGCCAGTGTACCCGCGCCCCATAATCGGCCCGGAATACCACGCCCTCTCCTTGCGCGAAGAAGGTCCCGCCGTTCGGACGAACGAGAAAGTTCAGGTCGTCGCTCCACACGCGCCGCAATTGGAACAGCGTGTTCCGACTGAGCACGGCTCCTCCGTCCGGATCGAGCGCCACGAGTACGACGCCTACCTGCCCCGCCCCGAGACGTTCGGCCGCCAGGACGAACAGCTCGTCGCCGACGAACCAAGGGTCGCTCACGGCGGAGCCCGGCGGCAACAGGTTCCAGAGTACTTGGCCGTCCATGAGACTAAGCGCCGCGACCTCCACGCCGCGAGACGTCGATCGCCTACAGAAAACGGTCTCTCCGCGGAGGACGGGCTGCATCCTCGCCCACGGTGCGGCCCGAGTGCCGGTATCGCCGCCCAACCGCTGCTCCCAAAGCAAGGCGCCGTCTCGGGAACGATAGCAGACCACATCACGTTGATAGTTGAGGATCAGTCGCTGCTCGGCCGCCGCCGCTCCTAACTGCCGCCGGGGCCAATCGAAATCTCGCTCCGGGAGGTAGTCGGGACGTACCATGCGGTCGGCGGGAATCTCGAAGAGAGGCGTGATGCGAAGGGGAGGCCCTTCCGGCGCCACGCCGCCATCCGGGTCCGCGCAGCAGTAGGGAGGCTGCCCAGCGCTGCCCGTCGCAGGGCTTTCGGCCTCATCTCCCAACACTACCGTCGATTTGGTCGCAATGCGTTGACGATCCGCTTCGGTCGCCGTATGGAGGAGGGCGGCTTCGTACCAACTTCGGGCCTCCGCGAAGCGACCCAAGACCGCACGGCGATCGCCCAGCCATTCTGCGGCCTGGGCGGCTGCCGCCGGCCCGGGTAACCCGACCGCTACGGAGACGGCCGATCGCTCGTCCCCGCGGCGCTGGGCTTCCCGAACCAGGATTTGCGATTGCTCTTGATATCGGCTCACCAAGGCTTCCTTCAGCTCGCGATGACGTTCGTACAGAACTCGGAGCAGGCACGACAGGCTGAGTAGCAAATCCCCGCGGTCCGGGTGCGGGAAGAGCGTCGGCGGCCTCTTGGATGCGGACGCAGTCCAGATCCGCTGCGCTGCTTCGTCCCAAGCCTCCTCGCCCAGCATCGCTTGCAACTCGTGCCAAAAGGCGTAGGCTTCCTTATCGCCGTCGGCAACGGCACCGACAGGTTCGCCCGGGATCCCACCTTGCGTCCAACCCGCCGGGCAATAACCGGGATAGCGGGCCAGAGATCCCAGCGCGAGACGTCGCATGGGCCGGCTTACGAACTCGTCGCCGGGGACCGCCCAAAAAAGAGGTTGCAGGGCCAAATCGACGGCGGCTCGCCCTTCGCCCCGATGAATGCACGTGAACAATTCATGGCGCAGCAACACTTCTGAGAAAGGCGAGCGCTGCCACTCGCTCCAGAGCGGAGCGGTCATCATGATCGCGGCATGGCGTTCGAAGACGTGTCCCTCGCCTTGCCGGGCGGCCTGGACCGCGGCCTCCTCCATCCGCTGGTAAAAGCGATTCCAAATCCCCCAGTCCCGGGGGTTCATGTAATCGGCCAGGACACGACTGGCGTGCAACTTTGCCCTATACGGCAGATCAGAATCCAAGAGGGCGAGCCAGTACGCCTCCAAAAGAGATGGATGCATCCACGCCCTTGGATTCTCCGCCAAAGTCTTCCAAGCGCAGGCTGCGGTCCACTCTGGCGGTTCGGCGCCGAGAGGCCGAGCCATGCGGACCTCCTGCCACCAGCGCTCGATGTTTTCCGCATCGACGATTCCCGGCGGCACCAATGCCGACCAATCGCGACTCGGGAAATGCGGCAACCCTCCATCCACGGTCAAGCGTATCCCCCGCAACTCCAAGACGCGCTCTTGTTGGGCGGCGGTGTGGAAAACTCCGAGCATGTGCGGCCTGCGATCGATTCGCTCGGCGAGCGGGCCGCAAAAACTCCAATGGATGCCGTCGGGACTGATCATCCATTTCACCGTGCCGGCGCCCCAGAGGATGCGAAGCCGAATACTTCCCTGCGTCACGGGGACGATTTCACGCCCGGGATCGCGATTTTTCGTCTCACTTCCTCGCCGGGCATCCGTGAAGCTCAGCCACAAAGTCCCCGCCCGCGGAGTCGCATCGAATTGCAGGCCGCAGATCGGTTTCCCCTCATGATCGGCAAGGAAGATACCCGTTCCCGGGGTCGCTCGGCCGACGTCCAAATCAGCGTCGTAGAAGGCCCCGGCCGGCAACGCCGTCGCGAAATAGGCCGGTTCTCGCCCGGGCGGGGCGGCCATTCGCACGGAGCCGTCCGCCAAGTACTCGAGCGAGACGGCGGCCTTTTCGCCCAGTTGCTCCCACGCGATTCGTCCCGGTGGGTCGAGCTGCTTCCGCGTCTCTCCCGTGGCGGCCGCGATGCCCAGCGTTCGCGGTTCTGTTTTGTTGGGCGACATCTCCGCCGGTTTAACCTCAACACCGTCGCCGCTTTGACGGTCGAGCACGGAGTCGTCGTCCGGAATACCGCCGAAGGCATGTCGGCGACAGTCCTGCAAACGAAAATCGCCCTCCAGAATGAGGTCCTTGGGCTGCCGGGAAATGGGAGCGGTCAGCAAGCGAAGATTGCCGCGGCTTAGGACGAGTTGCCCGGCTGACCAATGCAACGCAATGCTCCCGCCACCGCTGCGGCGGTATCGCCCATTGTCCGTGGCTAAGAGTTCCAGCGGGCGGGCGGTCGTCGGGGTCGCCGCGTCGGGTTCGACGTCATACGCGGCCCAGGCATCGTAGAAAGAGGGATATAGCCGCAGTACGACGGCCTCGCCCTCGCTCCGGATCAGGACGGCCAACCGCTCCGCCTTCACCAGGCCGATCCACAAAGATCGACCGTCACGGAAAGGCTCTCCAATGCGGCAGGCACCTTTGAATTCCCA
>FWPV01010675.1_pt1 | contig 14940 bp, 11 predicted proteins | sample 2228371 | NCBI WGS metagenome assembly FWPV01 (sample SAMEA103939776, study PRJEB20133) | metagenome
AGAAGGCCCGGCTCAGGAAGCGGCCGAAGGAAGGCCCGTAGTAGCGAGCCCGGAGATACATCAGCCCCGTCCCGTCGTGCTGCTCGCCCGTGAACCCGTAGATCGACCAGCCCGCCCCCGTCGTGACGAGCGGATCGCCGAAGGGTTCGTAGGAGCGAGTGAGCGTGATGTTCACGGAAGCATCCGCGAGCTGGCGCACCGAGCCGAGCGCGTCGCCCAGATGGTACTGCCAGCCCCCCGGCTGCTCCTCGCCGATCCGCCCGCTGCCATACAGGTAAGCATTCGTCCCGTCGGAGAGCACTTGCGTCAGGCCGGCAGCAAGGTCGAGGCTGTAGCTGGTTGGGGTGCCGTTCACGGTTTGCCTCAGGCGATCCCCGAGGCCATTATACGTGAACCCGTACGCCCGGGTGCCCCAGATGGCCGAAGTCAGCCGATTGGCATGGTCGTAGGCATAGGTGTAGGTGCCGTCGGCGAGCAGATTGCCGTTGTCGTCCCACGTGTACGGCAGGGCGTCGACACTTGTCAGGCGGTTGGCGGCATCGTAGGCGTAGGTGGTCGTGCCCAGGTGGGTCTCGTGCGTCAGCCGGTTGCCGACGGCGTCGTAGGTGTAGTGGAAGTACGTCCCATCGCTGTAGTCGGCGGCGGTGAGGCGGTACAGAGGATCATACGTGTATCCGATGCTGGTCGATAGGAGCCCGCCCGGCATCGGGCCGATGTAGCTCTGGCGGCGGGACTCGAAAGCGTCGAAGTACAGGGTTCCATTCGTCGTCGAATCCACGCCGGCGACCGCGCCGAGGCGGACCCGGTCGATGCGGCGGGCGCTGTTGTTGATGGCGCTTGGCGGCGGCTGCGCCGCTCCGTCGATCCACCAGGCCAGGGTGCCAGGGTTGCCAGACTGCCAGTCGATTTCCAGGATGTGTGGGGCGTCGGTGATGTTCACCCAGGCGGAATTGTTCCAGACGCTGGCATTGTCCCGGATACGTGTCCGCAGCCTGTACCCGCCGGCTGTCGTGTAGCCCAGGTCCACCTGCAGGACGGCCGTCGTGCCGCTGTCACCGTAGAAGATCACATGGTCGGTGTTGTTGGCCATCGTGACGGAGTTGGGGTCGAAGTAGAAGCGGGCCCGGTAGCGCGGCTCGACCCCGGGGCTTTGTCGGTGACGTACTTGGCAGTCGTGGCGCTGGCCAGCGGAACCGACATACCCCAAGTGCCCGCCGGTGCGAGCGAGGCCGCCGTCGTCACGCTCACACCGGTGCTAGCGCTCCAGTAGCCAAGGCCGCCGCTCTCGAAGTCGTCGGCGAAGATGGCGTCGGGCAGGTTGGTGTCTGAGCCTACGAAGCTCCGCCGGCGCGAGTCGAAGGCATCGAAGTAGACAGTCCCGCTGGTCCCGGCGTCCAGGCCGGCGACGGTGCCCAGCCGGACCTGGTCGATGCGCCGGCTGCTATTGTCGAAGCCGGTGACCGCCGCCTGCGGCGCGCCGTCGATCCACCAATCGACTCGGCCGCTTACGGCGGACTGCCAATCGAGCTCAATGGCGTGAGGGGCGTCGGTGATGCCGACCCAGCCACTGTAGCTCCAGGTGCTGGCGTTGTTGAGGGCGCTGACCCTCAGCCGGTAGCCGCCGGCGGTGGTGAAGCCCAGCTCCACCCGCAGCACGACGGTGGATGAGCCGGTGTAACCGTAGAACAGGTAGTAAGCGTCGTTGTTGCCCATGGTGGAGGAGTTGGGGTCGAAGTAGAACCGCGCCCGGTAGCGTGGCTCGGCGTAGGGAAGAGTATCCTGAACGTAGCGGGCGGTTGTGCTGTTGATCAGGGCCTGCATCCCATACGCGCCGGCCAGCGCCGCGGAAGTCGTCACGGAGAGGGTCCCGCTGCCGGTGCTGCTGGAGGACCAGGCGCCCAGGCCGCCGCTCTCGAAGCCATCGGCGAAGATCACATCGGGCGTGGAAACGGTGGCCGGGGTGTAGACGGTCTCGGCCGCGGTCAGGCGGTTGCCCACGTCGTCGTAGGTGTACGTGTAGGAAGCCAGCGTCGTCCCGCCCTGGACGTGGGTGAGCGAGAGCAGGCGTCCCGCATCGTCGAAGGAGGAGGTGGACACGATGCCGTTGGGCAGGGTGGTCGTCGCCGGGCGGCCGCCGCGGTCGTACGTATAGGTGGTCACCAGACTGTCCCAATCGGTGACCACCACCAGGCGTCCGGCGTCGTCATAGGCATAGGAGACGGCACGCGCGTCGGGGTAGGTCAGGGTCAGGCGGTTCCCCAGGCCGTCGTAGGTGTAGCCCACTGTGGCGCTGAAGGGATCGGTGACGGAGGTGGGCCGGTGCAGGTCATCGTAGACCCACTGCGTGGTGCCCACGCCGTCGGACATGCCCACCCGGTCGCCGGCAGCGTCATAGGTGTAGGTGACATCGGCGTCGGGAGAAGGGTAGTAGATGGCGATCAGCCGATTCAAGCCGTCGTAAGTGTAGAACGTGGTGAAGCCCTCGGCGTCGAGGAGCGAGACCCGATTGCCGGCGGCGTCGTAGCCGTAGGTCCAGGTGTGGCCAAGCGCGTCGCTCTCGGTCTTCAGACGGCCGAGGGCGTCGTAGGTGAAGGTGGTCGCGTGGCCGTTGCCGTCGCGGATGGTCAGGCGGTACCCGGCGGCGTCGTAGGTGTACTCAGTGCGGACATTGGTCTCGTGGTCAGGCGTCACCCCCGAGCGGTAGTTCTGCACGACGGCCGTCAGCCGGGCCAGTGCGTCGTATTCGAAGCGCGTCACCACCCCCTCGGCGTCGGTCAGCGAGTCGCGGTTGCCGGACAGGTCGTAGCCATAGCGGGTCGCATGGCTGAGCGGGTCGGTCTCGGTGAGCAGGCGATACACGGCGTCGTACTGGTACGTCGTCTGCAGGCCGTTCGGATCGGTGACCGACACCCGGTTGCCCAGCCCGTCATAGGCGGTGAGGGTGATGATGTCCAGGTCGGTCTCGGCGCTCGGCGTGTACGGGCCGCACGGGTCGCTCACGGACGGGTTCTGCACGGTCTTGATGACCCGCCCCTGCCCGTCGTAGCAGGAGACCGTGGCGTGGCCCAGCGTGTCGATCGTCCGGACGACCTCGCCGGTTGCCCCGTAGACGGTGTCGGTGCGGACGTTCTGATCGGGATAGGCTGGGTTGAAGACGGGCGGGGTTTCGACCTCGATGCCCTGGCCGGCCAGGTTCTGGACGACGGTCACGGGCCGGTGCAGGCCGTCGTAGTAGGTGCGCGTGATCACCCCGGCGTTGTCGATCGTGGCGATGGCGTCGCCGTCCGCATCATAGACCGTTTCGGTTCGGACGTTTCGATCCGGGAAGATGGGGTTGAAGACCGGCGGCGTTTCGACCTCGATTCCCTGCCCGGTCAGGTTGCGGACGACGTAGCGGACGCGGCCCAGGCCGTCGTAGTAGGTGCGGGTGATGACCCCGTTGGCGTCGATGACGGCGATCTGGCGGCCGGCGTGGTCGTAGACGTACTGGGTGCGGACGTTGCGGTCGGGGTACTGCGGGTCGTAGGCCGGGGGCGTCGGAACCGAGATCGCCTGGCCATACAGGTTCTGCACGACGTACTCGGCCCGGTTGGCATCGTCGTAGTACGTGCGCGTGATCACCCCGTTGGGGTCGATCACGGCGATCTGGTTGCCGGCATCGTCATAGACGTATTGGGTGCGGACGTTGCGATCGGGGTAGGCGGGGCTGTAGGTCGGCGGGGTGGGGACGGAGATGTCCTGGCCGTACAGGTTCTGCACCACGTACTCGGGCCGGTTGAGTGGATCGTAGTACGTGCGGGTGATCACGCCCTTCGGATCGACCGAGGCGATGGCGTTGCCGTTGGCGTCGTAGACCGTGTCCGTGCGGACGTTCTGAGCCGGATACGAAGGGTTGCGGCTGGGCGGCGTCGGGTTGTCGATCGTCTGCCCGGTGAGGTTCTGGACGACCGTCACCGGGCGATTGTTCTCGTCGTAGTACGTTCGCGTGATGCGACCGAGCGTGTCGATGGTGGCGATCGTGTTGCCGGCGGGATCGTAGACGTACTGGGTGCGCACGTTTCGATCCGGGTAGTTCGGATCGTATGCCGGAGGCGTGCCGACCCCGATGCCCTGTCCGACCAGGTTCACCACGACGAACTGCGGGCGGTTCAGCGTGTCGTAGTATGTCCGGGTGATGATGCCCCGGTTGTCGATCGTGGCGATCGGGTTCCCGGCATCGTCGTAGACCGTCTCGCTGCGGACGTTCCGGTCGGGGTAGGCCGGGTTGTACGTTGGAGGCGTCGGATTCTCGATCGACTGGCCGGTCAGGTTCTGGACCACGACGACGGGCCGGTTGTTCTGGTCGTAGTAGGTGCGGGTGATCGCGCCCGAGGGATCGATCGTGGCGATCGCGTTCCCCCGGATGTCGTAGACCGTCGTCGTGATGCGGTCCTTGTCCGGGTCGCTGCTGGGCACGTACTGGGAGGCGTTGCAGGGGTCGGTCTGGGGTGTGCCGCCGTCGCCGGTGGCGTTGGCGACGGTGCGGATCACGCGGCCGGCAGCGTCGTAGCAGGTCCAGGTGACGTGGCCCATCGGGTCCGTCGTCCTTTGCAGCCGGCCGAGGGCGTCGTAGGCGTACTGGGTGGTGTGGCCGAGGGCGTCGGTCATCGAGATGCGCTGGCCGAACGGGTTGTACGTGAACTGAATGGTGCGGCCCAGCGGGTCGGTGGTCGTCTTGAGCAGGCCGGGCGGCTGGGGATAGTCGGCGGCCGTGGTGTAGGTGTAGGTCGTCGTGCTGCTCAGGGCGTCCTCGACGCTGAGCAGGAGCGTGCGCCGCGTCGGGTCGGGGTCGGTCTCGTTGTAGGTGTAGGTGGTGGTGTAGCCTCTGGCATCCGTGACCTGGCGCAGGTTGTTCAGGCTGTCGTACGTCAGGTCGACCTGATTGCCCGCTGGGTCGATCACCTGGGTGAGGTTGGCGCCGTCGGCGCTCCAGGCGAGCTGGGTGGTGTTCCCGTTCTCATCTGTGATCAGTGTGGGACGGAAGTGCCCGTTGTATTCGCGGGTCGATGCGTTCCCAAGGTCGTTCGTCGTGTTTGTCAGGCTGTTCCGCCCGTCGTACCCGTGGATTGTGTCGTTCCCCAGGCCGTCGACCAGCCTCGCGCTTCCGTCGCTGTTGTAGGTGATCTCCACGATCAGCTCGTCCTCGCCGTTGTACTGGCGGACGGCCCGGGATTCGTCGTACACGCGGATGTTCGAGAAGTAGCTCTCCGCCGTGGGCGTGGGCACATCGTGGTCGTTCGAGAAGAACATGTACACGACGCTGCCTGCCATGTAGCGTCCAATGGGGATGCGATAGTGGTGCCAGGCCGGGGCATAACTGCTGTAGTTGTTGAAGTGGTTGATTCCCCAATTCTCCGTACCATAGAGGCGAAAAGTTCGCTCGGCGGAGTAGTAGTCATCTGTGTCCAGGCCGATGGCGTGGATGTCCCCCTGCGCACCGCTGCGGAAGTCGAACTCCAGCACCGTGTTCGGGGTCACCGTGTACGGGAAGGAGATCTTCTTCCACGAGTTGCCGACCAGGTGCAACGTGCTCCCCCCGTCCTCGATGGTCATTGTGTGGGCGCCGTCGCCCCCGGCGTAGGTCGTGATGGTGAAGGCGTAGAAATCCACCATCGGCGGAGGCACATCCTCGTACTCGGTGCGCAAGAGGACCGCCCCCAGTGGGTCCGTGACAGCCGTCAACCGGTGGCCGGCGTCGTAGTCGTAGGACCACGTCTGGCCGAGTACATCGGTCACGGTGTGCAGGTCGCCTGCAGGGCTGTAGGAGAAGCTCACATTCCGCCCCGTCTGGTCAGCAACCGACGTCAGCTGGCCCTGACTGTTGTATTCGAAGTCCAGGTACCTGAGGCCCGTGTCGTCCGTCACGCGGTCCAGCAGCCCATTGCCGTCATAGCTGTAGGTCCAGGAATGCCCCTGCGGATCGGACCAGGTGACAAGCTTTCCCGTGGCATCGAAGGAGTACGTCTGCTGGGTCTCGGTCAGGATCGTGTAGGTTACGGGTGGTCCGGCATCCCGGCTCAACATCGCCAGGACACCGCTAGTCGCCGTGTAGGTACCGTCGCCGTTGTCCAGGAAGGCATATTGGTTTGCGGAGTGGGCCTTGAACCAGACCACACCCTGCTGCGCGTAAGGGTCGCCAGGGAGTAGCAGACGAACATCGTGGTTGTGGTACCAGCCGTAGCCAAGCGTCGTCGGCCGAATCAATGCCGAGGAGTAGGAGCGCTGGAAGACAAGCATGCCCGCCGAGGTGGTAACACCCAGATCCTCCACCGAATAGTCCAAGCCGCCTGTGGAGGTGTTGATCGGGTCGCCGGCGGAGCCCTGCGCTTGAATGGCATTCAACCACTGGCACTCCCGGTCATCGCCGAAGCCATCTGCCAGCGAGCAGAACGAACGGCTGGAGCGCGTCGGGGCCCAACTCTGGGCGGGATCGAGGGTCCAGAAGATCGTCTTGGACATGTCGATCCTCGACCAGGGTGGGATCGAAATCTCGTCCTGGGACTTGAAGGCTGTCCCGGGAGGGATGCCCAGTTGGAGCTTGGCCAGCGTGCACCTCATCACTTGATTGAACGCGCCGGCGCGGCAGATCTGGGTTTCAGAGCTGTAGTACACGGGGTCAGACTCGGGGTTCGGCCGCAAGTCAAGCGTGAAGCCCGCGTAACCCGCCAGGGTGAAGTTGCTGTCGTTGTAGATGGTGAATGAGGCCGAGCATACGCCCCATGGCCCGGGGAGGACGGAGCCCGTGGGGCAGTCAGTCACGAAGTTCTCGTAGTTCACCCATGGGTGGGGGCCTTCCGGGCCTGCTCCCATCACCGTCACATCGCCCACCGAGGCAATCGCCGCGGACCCTTCCGGTCCAATGGAGAGGGTGGCCTCCGGGAGCCCAAGGCTGATCTCGGCCGTCGCGATTTCCTCTCCATCTAGGAAGAGAGCGAAGCCAAACTCCAGCGGAAAGGAGGCCTCCAGGGGGATTTCCCACACGAGATGACCTTCGGCGAGGTCCACAGGAACGGTCATCGCCAGAGTTGTCGGGTCCATCCCTCCCTCACCGCCGTCGATTAGCATCAAGCCCGCAGGGGGCGCAGCCCGCATCTCGAGTGCGCTTTCCGGCGGAAGCAGGTCTCGCCCTTCGATGAGCCAGTGAATCACCACGCTCATCCCGGGGGTCACAGTCGTTGGGATTGCCTCGAGGGTGAGCCCAATGGCCTGGGAGGCAGGCGACGCGGTGGGCGTGAGGCTACCCTCGGGCGTTGGCGTCTCGCTCGGCGTGGGGATCTCGGAGACTGTAGAGGTAGGCGAAGGGGTCTGTGTGGGCTCTGGAGTTGAGGTGTCTGTAGGGGTTTCGGCGGGTGTGAGTGTCGCTTCCTTGGACGGGGAAGGCGTCGGTGATGGTGTCTCTGTCGGGACGTCTGTGGGAGGGTTCGTCGGCGTCTCGGTCGCCGTCTGCTGCGCAGGCGGTGCGGCAGAGGCCGAGGGGATCGCTCCCCAGCGTCGAGAGCATGGACAGAACGACCAGGGCGTGAACTGCCCTGGTCGTCAAGGTCCGAAGGATGGTCCTCGGAATGCCTGCCTGGGGGCTCCGGCGACCGGCCGGCCCTGTGCGGACGACGAGGTCAGACATGGCGTCCCCCCTGATCTCACGCGCCGATGAGAGTCCGACGACGACGCCCCGGCGAAAAAGCGCCCGACCTGGGGAGGTCGGGCGCCTCGTTCTCGGACGGTCGAGCTGCCCCCCTCGCCGAGGTCCCTGTGTCTGTTTGTGCGCATTCTATGTCGATTTCTGTCGATGCGCAAGTAGCTGTGCTCGTCAGGGTGCCTGAGCCCATCCCGCTCGCGCCCCACCGGAGCAACCGCGCGGCATTGAGTGTAGCGACGGTCCAATTGGCATGAAGCCCAGGATGGTGAATCACGAAGACCGCGGCCGGAGACCGACACCTATTTGTCAACCGTCTCGGGCTGACTCACAGCCCCAGCCAGGGCCGGGGCCCAGTAGAGGCAGCCAGTGTTGGATCAGGTAATGCGACGGCATGATCCTGTCCTTGCGAGGCATGATGAGGGCGGCGAGCCTATCCGCCAGCTCGGCGGTGCGGGGATCGAGCGTCCCACATGCCTCCCGCACCACGTCCTGAACCGACTGCGGCTGAGGTCGTCGGCTCAGGTCGGCAGGCCTGGGTCGGGCGGGAGGATCGGCAAGCAGCTCCTCGCGGCGCGCCTTCAGTGCTCTTTCCAACGCGGCGACGGGATCCGAAGTGACGCCGAGTTCACGCAGGCGGTCGACCAGTGTCTCCGCGTCGATCGGAGTGAGGGGCATTAAGGCCTGGAACTGATAACGATTGGGCGCAGGCTTCCCGCGGCGTCTGCCTCGGGCATCCTCATAGACGACCCAGCTCCGCCTCCCTCCGGGCCGGCTGCCCCGACTCGCCGGTGGTGCCGCCGGTGCAAGGAACCATGCCAGCCTGCGCAGGCTTTCGGGATCACTCAGGTGATTGAGGACCGTCCGCTTCGTGAGTCCTGACCAGCGAGCGATTTCGTCCATGGAGGTCTGGAACGCTTGTCCCTCCGCCGGTGAGCCGGCGGTGGCCAGGTACAGCAGCTGCCGCAAGGCGACGACGATCCAGGCCAGTGTCGCGCCGAGGAACGGGATCCAGCGGCGGAAATAGCCCTCGATGGCGACGATCTGCCAGCTCCGCCTGAACAGCTCTCGCAGCGAGGACAGGGCCAGCTCCACCCGGAGAGCCTCGTCCTCAACGCCCGTGGCATCAGGCTCCCCGAGGCGAGGTTGGTCTCCCTCAGAACACGGGCGTTGCTCGGTCGAGTCCTCACTCCCGGAGGGCTCTTCCGCGGGAATGCCCTCCTGCCAGACTTCGAACCTCACCTCGACGGGTCGGTCCAGGACCATTCGCACCAGGCGCGCGGCAGCGGTGGTCAGGTTGTCCTCCAGCCAGTCGCGAGCGTAGCCGTTGGCCACGGCCACGGTCAACCGATCCGCCGTGAGGCCGATCCCCTCGCTGTCCCGGACCCACGCGTCGAACATCCTCTTCGGCAGCTCTGTCCGAAGGAGGTCCTTGACTTGAGCCCAGACGGCCTCGGCGTGATCCACAGCCCTCTCCACCAACCCCGCGTGACGCTAACCCAAGCGTGCTATCTCCCGTTCCCGATCCGAGCGGTCTGCCCGAATCCGACTGCTCCTCGATCGCCGCTGCAAGGTGAGCGAGGGCTCACGTCGTGCGGCCTGGCCGCAGACCGTTGAGCGGCGGCGCGTTGTGCGCTTCGAAGCCCTGGAAGCCGTCTTTCCCTGGCCCAAGGTAGTCTGGGACCACAACGGCTCAATGCGGGCCTCCTGGGCCGTCCTGAAGGCTCAAGGGGCACCGCCTGCAAATCGAAGGGGCACCCTTGCAGGGGTGCCCCTGAGGAGTGGGCGGAACGCCCAGGGGTGCCCCTGGGTATCTGCAAAGGGTGCCCCTTGGACGCGATTGGAACCGTTTTCCCCGACCGGGTTGGATGGCTATGCTGGGCGAGGCCGGTCCTTTGATGCATCACGCCTCTCCCGAGGCTTCGACAGCCTGGCTCACCTTCTCGAGAAGGCGTTCCAAATTGAGATTCCACTCGTACCTGGGGCTGTCGGAGGGAACCTTGAACGCGCGCAGGTCGATCTCCCCCATCCAGTACCGCCGAAGTCCATGCGCCAGCAGCGCCGCCGCGACCTGGCTGGCAGGCGTCCTTTCCTTCTCGCCGATCCGACGGACGTGGTGGATCAGTGCCGGAGGGAGGTCGTACGAGGCTCGCCTGCCGACGCGGGCCGCCTGCTTGGCCCTCTCCTTCCGCTGCTCTCGCGTCAGCGAGCGGTCGGCGTCACGCTTCTCCAGCATGGCGAGCAGCGACGCCGTGTCGGGGTCGATCGCCTCTCGTCGAGGCGTCTCCGGCGGAGTCCTCTTCCCCATGTAGAGCCTCCAAGAACAACCGAAGGGCTGTCTGGTAACCTCCGATGCGGTGATCCCCGTTCTCGTAGCCAACCATCGCGGGGGACCAGGGAGCGTATTCCCACAGCGTCTGCCCAAAGGCGGGGGCCTCGCGTGCCCGTGTGTCCTGGGGGATCGGAGGCCAGACCTTGGCGCCGAACAGGTCCACCAGCCCTCGGAGCTGGGATGTCGTCTCCCGCGTCACCCGGTCGAAGAAGGTGGGAAGGATGCCGAGCAAGCCGATGGGGTAGCCGGCCGCCATGACCTCACCGGTCGATCGCAAGACCTCGTTGACTCCATCCGCGGCGAGGTAATCGAGTCGCGTGGGGATCAAGAGGAAGTCGCTTGCGACGAGGGCCGTCACGTGGAGGACGTCGAACGAGGGTGCGCAGTCGAACAGGATCACATCGTAGGGCGCGCCCTTGAGAGCGACGGCGAGGGCCTTCTCCCGGAAGTCCATGGCCGTCAGGTGGCGCTTGGCAGCCTCGGTGCGCTTGTCGCCGGGGACCACGTCCAGGTTGGCGCGCGCATGGACCACGACGCGACCCAGTGGCTGATCGACGACAAGCAGGTTGTACAGCCCCGGGGCCTTCCCCAGGCCGAGCGACTCCGCCACGTGTCCCTGCGGATCGAGGTCGACGACGAGCACGCGCAGGCCCTTCGCGGCGAGGCCGTGCCCAAGCGTCACGGCCGTGGTCGTCTTTCCGACGCCTCCCTTCTGGTTGGCGAGGGCGACGGCGACGGTCATACCAGGGCCTCCACCGCGAGTGTCAGGTCGTGCTCGCTGGGCACTGTGTAGATGCGCGTCGTGTTCAGGTTGCTGTGGCCGAGCAGCATGGCGACTTTCTCGATCCCAATGCCGGCGTCGATCAGGTTCTTTGCGAAGGTGTGGCGGAGGAGGTGGGGCGTGACCCTCAGCTTGGAGCGACGACCGAGCTCCGCCAGGATCCGCTGCACCATTCGGGGTGTGAGGCGGCCGCCGTTCCGTGTGGCAACGAAAAGGGCTGGCGAGGGAGGATGCCCGCGCACTTGAAGCCAGGAGCGCAGGTCACGCCGTGCAGACAGGTTGAGAGGGACCGACCGTTGCCTGGTTCCTTTCCCTTGCCGCACCAGCAAGAGCCCCTTGCGTTCCGAGATCGTCACGTCGCCGAGGTCGAGCGCGCAGAGCTCGGCCACCCGGAGGCCCGTTTGGAGGAGGACACTTACGATCGCCTGGTTGCGAATGGCGATGCTCCTGGCTGTGACGGTTCGAGCGGCCAGGACCGATCGTTCGACCTCCCGCATCAGCGCCGCCTGCTGGCGACGATCCAGCCAGCGGGGAGCCGTGCGCTGTTCGGAAATCGCCTTGACACCGTCAAAGGGATCAAGATCAAGCAGCCCGGCTGCGCGCGCCCAGGCCGTGTATGAGCGCAGTGCCGCAATGTGGCGGTTGACCGTCGCGGCGCTGAGCCTGCGGACCGCGAGCAAGTGCTGCCGGTACAGGCGAGCGTCCGTGGCTGTAACCGACCTGGGCTCCAGCGGCGTTTCGCTGCCTTCCTGGAACCACCGAGCAAACAGGCCGAGATCGCGGCAGTAGCCGGCAATGGTCAGGCTGCTTCGCCCTGTCTGGGACAGCCAATGCGCGTACTCTTGCAGCCACGGGATGTCTTTCCGGGGCGCAAGGAGCCGCGTGGAGGAGCGACCAGGGGCGGAGGTCCGGGGAGGCGGTTGGGCTTCAGTTTTCACAGGCGGCCTCGAGGTCTGGGACAAGGGCGCGGTTGCGCCGGGCCTCGAGCCATGCCTCGACTTCGCCCAACCTGAACCGCCACAACCGCCCGGCCTTGATTGCGGGGATCCTGCCGTCCCGCGCCATGGCTCGGACGGTCTCAGGAGGGAAGTGGAGGTACCCGGCCACTTCGCGGATCGTCAACAGTCTTTCCACCGATCTCCCTCATGCAGGTGCGAGCATGCTCAGCGACTGGCCTGGACGCATCGTGCCTCGTAGCTGGGCAGCGACCATTGCCCGTCAGCGCGGAACGAAGTCCGGCGAGGCTGGGGAATGCGCCGCAAGACCGGTGACAGTGTAGCGGCATTTTCTATTGTTGTCAACTGTGAATGGAAAATAGAGGCGGAAGTGACGGGACGCGTGCGAGGCGGCACGTGAGCCCTGGGGATCGTTCTACAGAGTGCGGAAGAGGGGGCGGATGGGCCCCGGGTCTGTGCAGAGGCCTTGCCCTATGGGCACCAGATCAGGCCTCTTTGGCGCAGGCTGCGGTGAAGAGAACGCTGGTGGGCATCGCCTCAGCGAAGACACGATGGGCGAGCGCACCGATCCCCGATCGGCTGACAGCGTCGAGGCCCTGGAGCAGCGGATGGCCCGCGTCCGTCAGGCGGAAGGGTCACCATCGCGAGGCCGTGCGGGCGCGTGCAGACCAGCAGCCTTGGGCCAATGCGGGTGGTAGGGAAGGCGGATGCGGTCGTGGGGCCCTGACGGGCCTCCTCCTCTTCTTCACAGGAGCAGCGCGACGAGCGGGAACTGCCTCGGACGCGGATGGTTTTCTCCGACATCCGGACCAGGCCGAAGAACCGCATCCATTCCATCCTGGCGAAGTGCGCCCTGTCCCTCGACACCCAAAGCGACATCTTCAGCCGCAACTGGCGCGGGCCACTGCTGGCGCTAGTCCAACGGCTTCCGGCGGAGACCGCCCGGTGTGTCAGGCAGGAGCTGCAGCTCTTGGATCTGGTCCAGGAGCAGATCGACTGCCTGGAGGAGCGCATCCTGGGGCGGGCGAAGATCACCCCAACCATCCGGGTGGTGATGTCGGTCCCCGGTCCAGCCGAGATCCTGTCGATCGTCCTCGACCGGGAGTCGGGTCGATCGAGCGCTTCCCTTCTACGCACCACTTGGCCGGCTACTGCGGCACGGTGCCCAGGGTCAAGGGCAGCGGAGGCAAGTTCCACCACGGGCGGATGATCAAGCAGGCCAATGACCACCTGAAGTGGGCCTTTCGCAAGGCACCCCGGAGCGAAGCAGAGGTGCATCGAAGCCGCCAACGTCATCGTGCACCACTGGCATCATCTCGCATGGAAGACCAGGTACGTCTGCCAGGTCTATGACCAGGTGTGTCAGAGAAGGGGTCACCCCGTGGCCGTCGACGCGGTGGCCCGCCATATCGCGGAATCTGCCTTCTGGATCCTCAAGAGAGAAGAACCCTACCGGCCGCCTGCCAACCGGCAGGCCTTTCCCAAGCAGGTGCGAGGGCGTGCCTAACTTGTATCCATTGAGATACGGGAGTTGATTGCCAGGCACCTGCTGGAAGTGCTCATGCCACACTGACATCGAATGGATGTTTCCGGGAAGAGCGGCTCAGAGCCACAAGCCAATCGAGGAGGTCGTCTCCCTATTCCCTTGACAGCAGCGCTTTCATAGATGTGCGGCGGCGGCGCTTGCGCAGGGGCACGTCGCAGGCAAAGTGAGGCTGGTGATGGGGCCCGCTGGGGAACGCGTGCGGGCGGAGCGGGGGCCTCTACTGGGGAGGTGCGAGCAAGTGGGGGATCGCCGAGACGGCGCAGTTCGCGTTGAGGAGGCCTGCATGGGTGAGAGGTTCTGGTGCGCGCCGCGGACGCGCGCCGACTGGACGGGTTGGGATGCCGGTGGGACGGGGGAGAAGGGCGGCCGGATGGGGGCCTAGCTGGCCCCTCGTCTTCGCGAGCGGGCCAGGGTGAGGGGGAGGCCCAGGGTGATGAGGAGTGCGGCCAGGATGAGGAAGGACCGTGGAGTGGAGTTGGATAGCTGCAAGTGGACATAGCCGATGAAGGGGAGGGTGCGAAGGGAGTAGTAGTTCAGGAACGGGACGAATCTTGTGAGGATAGGGTAGATGATCGTTGTCGTGCCAAGGGTCAGGGAGAGGATAATTGTGAGGGGGCGTCTTGTGAGGGGTGCGGGAATGAACCAGACGTATCCAAGGGCAGCGAGAACGAAGAGGGCGCTGAGGGCGAGATGAACTAGTGTGCATCGCCGGTGGATCCCGATGCATCCGACGGAGGGGTCCGGGAAGGATTGGTAGGCGAGGTCAATTAGGTACGCGAGTAATAGGAAGAGGACAGGCACCGCAGCGGAGAAGAGCTTAGAGTGAGTAAGGCGAGAAAGGATCATTTGGATGCGGCCCTCCCGCCTGGAACAGTTGCTGAGCGTTCTCCATGATGCTGCTAGTCGATCCCGCAAGAACCCTTGAAGATGCAGATTTCGAGCCACCAGGCGGTTGTACCGCGCCTCAGTTGGACCTTGGAGTTGCCGGCTTGGTAGCCGAGTGCGATGTAGTGTCCTGCCCAGGGTGGGGTCTGGCGATAGACGGTGCCGGAAGTGGGATTGCCTATCCACCGCTGAGCATAGGCCTCGGGCTCACACTCCTCCGGGGGACCATCCCAGGAGTCGCCCATGCACCCTGCGTTCATGCTGGCGTTTCTCATGGCTACCGAGATGTCGTAGAGGTCCCAGCGGGTTTCGTACTTGCTAACCGAGACCCAGGTGGCCCCTCCGTAGTTGAAGGTGTTGAAGTACATCCAGATGGTGACTTTGACGGCCCACGTCGAGTCCCATGCCTGTCGTGATTCGACGAGCGAGGCAAGCAGTGAAGATGGGATTTCCGCCTCGTAGACAGTCAGGGACTGGCCGTCCTGAACAAAGAGAAGCTGTTCGCGGACCTGAACCTCGGCCTGCCTGCCAGTGGATGGACTCCAGACAAGGGCAGTGGGTGATGGGGGTTGGAGGTCCTGGGTATGGGGGGTGGCGGGCAGGAAAGCTGCGGAGAGGATTGCCAATGCTGGCACAAGCCGGGCGATCATCTGTTCCCCCTTTCACGACGGCAGAGGACCGCATCCAAATCCCATGTTAGCACGTATGGCGCGGGGGAGTCAACCTGTTGTATGAGAGGTGAGGCTGTTGAATAACACTTCCGCGAAT
>FWPV01010677.1_pt1 | contig 14939 bp, 19 predicted proteins | sample 2228371 | NCBI WGS metagenome assembly FWPV01 (sample SAMEA103939776, study PRJEB20133) | metagenome
CACCGCCGCGGCGAACGGCCTGGCCCGGGTGCCCGACGGCGACGGTGTGCCGCCCGGGGGAGAGGTGGACGTGATCTGGCTCGGGTAGGCGACGCCGATCGGGTCCGTTTACGCTCCGGCCATGCACCGGGGCACCGACCCGACCGACCTCGTCGACCCGTTCGGGCGCACCGTGCGCGATCTGCGGATCAGCGTCACCGATCGCTGCAACTTCCGGTGCACCTACTGCATGCCGGCCGAGGGCATGCAGTGGCTGCCCCGCTCGGAGCTGCTCACCTTCGAAGAGATCGAGCGGCTCGCCCGGCTCATGGTCGAGCGCTTCGCCGTGGACGGGATCCGTCTCACCGGCGGTGAGCCCACGGTGCGCGCCCACCTGCCGGTGCTGGTCGAAAAGCTCAGCCGCCTGGTCGTGCCCGCAGGTTCGACCAGCCCGCTCGCCGGCCGCCCGGTCGACCTCGCCCTGACCACCAACGGGGCCACGTTCCGGCTGCTCGCCCAGGACCTGAAAGCCGCCGGCCTGCACCGGGTGAACATCAGCCTTGACACCCTGCAGCGGGACCGGTTCCTGGCCATCACCCGGCGCGACGACCTCGACAAGGTGCTCGACGGGATCGCCGCAGCGAAGGAGGCGGGCTTCTCACCGGTGAAGATCAACTGCGTCGTCGAACGCGGCGTGAACGACGACGAGATCGTGCCGCTGTGCACCTGGGCCAGGGAGGAGGGCCTGAGCCTGCGGTTCATCGAGTGGATGCCCCTCGACGCCACCGGCGCCTGGGACCGCTCCAAGGTCGTGAGCCAGGACGAGATCCTCGCCGCCATCGGTGCGGTGTACCCGCTGGTCGCCTCGCCCGGTCGGGGTTCGGCGCCCGCCGACCGCTGGCTCTACGCCGACGGCAAGGGAGACGTGGGCGTGATCCCCAGCGTCACCAAGCCGTTCTGCGGTGACTGCGACCGGGTGCGCCTCACCGCTGAAGGGCAGTTCCGCACCTGCCTGTTCGAGACCCGGGAGTTCGACCTGCGGGCGATTCTGCGCGGCGGCGGGTCCGACGACGAGCTCGCGGCCGAGATCGTGCGGGCGGTGGGCACCAAGTGGGCCGGACACGCCATCGGCCAGGTCCACTTCATCCGCCCGAACCGGTCGATGAGCCAGATCGGCGGCTGATCCCGGCCCGGGAGCCTCCAGGTCGCCCGGTCGGGGGAGCCTCAGCGGGCGGCGGTGCGCACCAGCACGCCGGCGTCGGCGGCGGTCAGGCGCCGGCGGCGGGCGGCGCGCCGGACCCGGTTGACCAGCAGTGCCAGCAGCAGCACGCCGTAGGCGGCCAGTGCCCCGACAGCCAGCAGCGAAAGGTGACCGCCGAAGACGAGGAGGATCGGCACCACCCACACCGCAAGCGCGGCGAGCACCCCGACCAGCGCGTTCTTGCGGGGCCGGAGCAGCGGGGACTCGTCGACCAGATCGTGATGAACCACGTCACCTCGCTCGGCGGAAAGGAGGCGGGCGGCCGGTGGTGCGGTGACGGCGGCGTGATCTCACCGGTCAAGTCAGCTTTTCCTCCGGGTGCGGCCCCGTCAAGCCGGCCGCCGGCGGGCCCGGGCGCGGTGCCGTTCCCTAGACTCGCCCCCATGTCCGACCGCGGTCTCACGCACCTCGATCCGCTGGGCCGTGCCCGCATGGTCGATGTGACGCCCAAGGAGCCCACCCACCGCCGTGCCGTGGCCCGGTGCAAGGTGTTCATGAAGCCTGAGACCACGATGCTGGTCGCCAACCGCGAAGTGAACAAAGGTGACGTGCTGGCCGTCGCCAGGGTGGCGGGCATCCAGGCGGCGAAGCGGGCGGCCGACCTCATCCCGCTGTGCCATCCGCTGCTGGTCGGATCGGTGTTCCTGAACTTCGAGATCGGCGACGACCACATCGCGGTGGAGTCCCACGTCGACACCGTCGACCGCACCGGAGTGGAGATGGAGGCGATGACCGCCTGCGCCGTGGCCGCCCTCACCATCTACGACATGTGCAAGTCGGCCGACCGCTCGATGGTGATCGGCGAGCTCACGCTGTGGGAGAAGACCGGCGGCCGGTCGGGCACCTACCGGCGCACCGAGGCTCCCTGAAACCACCCCGCACCGCTGCTCGGCCCGGAACTTCGACAACGGGTCCGTCATCGAAAACCCCGCCGCCATTGCCGCTCGCAACACATCCGTAGTAGAACCGTCACGTTCCGCCCGGCGGTCGCCGGTGCCTCCCATCCCCAGACCATCCACCACTCAGCGTCGTCGGGTGGTTACGGTCGTGAGACAGAAAGCAGGCGCGGAGCGTGAAGCCGTTGGTCCTGGTGATCCTGGCAGTGATGTGGCTGGTGGTGCTGTTGCCGCCGTTCCTGCGGAGCGTGCGTGACGGCCGCCCGTCGGATTCGGTGACGAGCTTCCGTCGGCAGCTCACGGTGCTCGAGCGCACCGCTCCCGGCACACCGGTGTCGCGTGCCCCGCTCGGCGTGAGCGGCCCGGCGGTGTCCACCCGGGCCCGGCTGTCCTACGAGCGGCGGCGGGCCCAGGAGCGGCGCCGGAACCTGCTGTTCGGGCTGGTCGGGTCGTCAGCGGTGTTCACCCTGCTCGGCCTGGTCACCGGCGCCCGGCTGCTGCTCGGCCTCGGTGGCGTGAGTCTGCTGCTGCTCGCCGGGTACGTGTGGCTGCTGCTGCAGTGGCAGGCCCAGCGCGCCCGGGCGATGGCGGTCCGGGCCATCGGCGTGCTCGAACCGGTCGACGACCCGGGGTTCACCCGGAGCGGCCGCTGAACCCCACCGGCGCAACGGTCGAGGCGATCGTCTCCCGCCTCGGCGAGGCCAACCGGGCCCGTGAGGTCGGCCTGGCCGCCTGCCGGGCCACGATCCGGTCGTGTGGCAGCGCCATCAGGGCCATCCACCGGCTGGACCCGGAGCGGGCCGAGGCGCTCACCGCCCAGGCCGCAGCCTCGCTGCGGACCGCGCAGGAAGCCCTGGCGCCGTTCCCGGCGGTGGCCCATGCCGGCTTCCTCCACGACGCCGAGAAGGAGTACGTCGAGGCCCGGGCGGTCGCGGCGCTCGTGAACGGTGCACCGGTGCCACCGCCCGAGGAGCTCGGCGTGGGCGACCCGGCGTGGCTGAACGGGCTGGCCGAGGCGGCCAGCGAGTTGCGCCGCCATGCGCTCGACCGGCTGCGGGAGGGCCGCCTGGACCGGGCCGAGGCGCTGCTGGCGGCCATGGACGACGTGTTCGGCGAACTGGTGGCCATCGACCTGCCCGACGCGCTCACCGGAGGCCTGCGCCGCACGCTCGACGCCCTGCGGGCGGTGATCGAGCGCACCCGGGGGGACATCACCAGCGCCGTGCTCCAGGATCGGCTGCAACGCGCCCTCGAGCGCGGGCTATCCTGATCGGGCCCTCCCGGGGGTGTAGCTCAGTTGGCAGAGCGCGACAATCGCACTGTCGAGGCCAGGGGTTCGATTCCCCTCACCTCCACCCGGTGAGCAACGAGCCGGTGTCTCCGCCAGGAGCGCCGGCTCTTTCGGTTCCATCCCGCGTCCATCCCGCGTCCGCTGAGCGTGCTGGAGGTGCGGCGTCGTCCGGGGCTTCGAGGCCGGTGCCCCCGACCGGCCTGGTGCCAGGACATCAACTCCATCCCCACCAGCGAGGGCTGGCTGTACCTGGCCTCGGTGCTCGATCTCGGGTCCCGCCGGCTGTTGGGCTGCTCGATGGCCGACCACATGCGCACCGAGCTCGTCTTCGACGCCCTCGGGATGGCCGTCGCCGTCCGAGGCGGGGACAAGGCCGTCGCCGGGATCATCTGCCACGCCGGACCGCGGCTTGCAGTTCGCCGCGGACTCATGCCCATGCGCAGAAATCTGCATGTGAATGAATGTATGCGCACGACGATCGAATTCGACGACGACGTGGCGCGTGCCATCGACGATCTCCGGCGCTCGACCGGCATGGGGGTCAGCGAGGCGGTCAACCACCTGATTCGACGCGGCTTGCTGGCCAGGCCGCCCGAGCGCCCCTTCAAGCCGATCCACCGTCAGCTCGGGCTGTCGATCGACCTGTCGAACGTCGCCGACGCGCTCGACCTGCTCGAGGGCGCCGAGGCGCGATAGGGCTGGTCGACGCCAACATCTTGCTGTACTCGGTCGATCTCACCAGCCCGTTCCATGCCGCCGCGGACCGGTGGCTCACCGACGCCCTGAACGGATCCCGGCGGGTCGGTCTGCCGTGGATGTCGCTGACGGCGTTCGTGCGGATCGCCACGAATCCACGCGCCGCACGTCAGCCGTTGACCCCGGCGGGCCCGGCCATCGTCAGCGCCGACAGTGACTTCGCTCGGTTCACCGAGCTGACGTGGCTCAACCCGATCGCACCTCCGGCCCGCTGAGCCCGACACCTCCGAGTCCTGGGGCGCGCAACGACCTCGATCGGGTGCACACTCGCGGTCACCGTCGTCGGCTGGGTGTTGTCGTCACCGTCGGTGCGTTCCGGGACGTTCCTGCAGAGAAGCTGTACTCAAGACTGCAGAAAAACTGCAGTCGAAAGCGCGTGGAAGGTGTACTGTTATGGGGTGGCAGCGGTCGGTGTCGAGTACCACCGGAGGCTCATCGATCCGTTCCTCGAGGATGCGCTGTCGGCGTTCGCGGCGGTGATGGTGGTCGGCGCTCGCGCGACCGGCAAGACCACCACGGCGGCGCGACTCGCCGCGCAGGTCGACCGGCTCGACGTCCCCGATGTCGCAGCGACCTACCGGGCCGATCCGGACGCGGCGCTGCGACGGGCCGACCGGCCGCTGCTGCTCGACGAGTGGCAGGAGGTCCCCGAGGTCTTGCCCGCGGTCAAGCGGGCGGTCGACCGAGATCGAACGCCGGGGCAGTTCTTGCTCACCGGGAGCATCCGTGGCCACACGGATCTGGCCACCTGGGCCGGTACCGGCCGGGTGGTTCGGCTGGCGATGCACCCGCTCACCGAGCGCGAGATCGTCGGGTGGGTCGACGGTGACGATCTCGTCACCCGACTCGTGCACGGCTGGCTCGATGCGGTGCCGGCCCGGCTGCCGACCTTCGACATCGACGACTATCTGCACGCCGCGGTTCGTGGGTCGTTCCCCGAGCTCGCCCTCGTCGAGCGGACCGATCGACAGCGACGGCTCTGGCTCGACAGCTACCTCGACGATCTCGTCAGCCGCGACGTCGAGACCGTCGACGTCCGTCGCGACCCGACGCGGCTGCGGCGCTACCTCACCACCCTGGCGCTCAACCTTGCCGGTCAGCCGTCGGAGGCGTCGCTGTTCCGGGACGCCGGCATCAACGCCAGGACTGCTGCCGCCTACGACCGGGTGCTCACCGATCTCGCGGTGCTCGACACCATCCCGGCGTGGGTGTCGAATCGACTCAAGCGGCTCACCAAGGCCGGCAAGCGGTACCTGGTCGACACGGCGCTGGCGGCGGCTGCGGCCGATGTCGACCACCATGAGATCGTCCGCGACAGCGACCTGCGGGGGCGCTGGTTCGATGCGTTCGCCGTGATGCAGTTGCGGGCCGAGCTGGCCGCAGCGTCTCCCCGGCGCGCGATGCATCACCTGCGCGTCGAGGGCGGGCGACACGAGATCGACCTCGTGGTCGATCTCGGTCGTGGTCGAGTGTTCGGCATCGAGTTCAAAGCGGGCGTCGCACCGACGCGCGACGACGCTCGCCACCTCATCTGGCTCCGGGACGAGCTCGGCGCCGCCTTCGTCGGTGGGGTCGTGGTGCACAGCGGGCACGCCGTCGTCGAGCTCGACGACCGGATCGGCGCCGTACCGCTCAGCGCCGCCTGGACGTCGCCGCACGGCGGCCGGCGGGGAGGCCGCCCTCGGGTGGCCTCCTAGTAATCGGCTGACGCTGCGCCCCACGTTGGTGATCGTTGACAACTGCGAGCACCTGATGGACGCCGCGGCGCGGCTGGTCGGTGAGATCGTCGCGGGGTCGCCGTCGACGACGGTGTTGGCGACCAGCCGGGAACCGTTGGGGGTGGCCGGCGAGCAGGTGCGGGTGGTGCCTTCGTTGCCGATCGAGATGGTTGAGGAACCGCCGGCGGCGGGGCTCGTCCCAGCCGTCGAAGCCGGGGTCGGGCACCTTCGCCGTGGCCAAAAGCAGGGACAGGCGGTGCATGTGGTCGAGCACCGAGGCCCGCTTGGCCTCGGTGGGATGGGGGGTGAGCACCGGCTCCACCCGCACGTCACGCAGCACCGCGGCGACCTCGGCGTCGCCGGCCTCGACGAGCACCTCGGCCAGGCACCCGGCCAGCCAGCGCACGGTGTTCTCGGCCACGGCGCCCCCGATCACGTATTCGGATTCCGGCATTCGCACCCTACCGAGCCAGGGCTGCCCTAACGTCGCCCTCCGTGGAGTTCCTCGACCTGGCCCGCACCAACCTCACCTCGCCGGTGGTGCTGGCCTTCGTGCTCGGGGCGGTCGCCGCGCTGATCCGGTCCGACCTGCGCATCCCCGAGCAGATCTACGCCCTGCTGTCGATCTACCTGCTGCTGGCCATCGGCCTGAAGGGCGGGGCCGCCCTGTCCGAGGCGGACGTCGCCGACCTGTGGCGCCCGCTGCTGGCCGCGATGCTGCTGAGCTGCGGCATCCCGGTGCTGGTGTTCGCCGCCACCCGCCTGGCCGGCCGGCTCAGCGTGCCCGACGCCGCCGCCCTCGGCGCCCACTACGGCTCGGTCTCGGTGGTCACCTTCACCGCCGGCACGGCGTTCCTCGCCACCGCCGGGGTGAGCTCCGAGGGATTCTTGCCGTCCCTGCTCGCAGTGATGGAGATCCCGGCGATCGTCGTGGCCCTCGTGCTCGCCCGCTCGCGCACCTCAGGGGCGAACCTGACCGGTGCCCTCCACGAGGTGGTCGCCGGGCGTTCGATCGTGCTGCTGGTCGGTGGCCTGGTGATCGGCCTCGTCGCCGGCACCGATGGTCTGGCGCCGGTGAGCCCGGTGTTCGTCGACCTGTTCAGCGGGGTGCTGCTGCTGTTCCTGCTGGAGATGGGCATCACCGCGGCCGGCCGGTTGCGTGACCTGCGGACCGGTGGGGTCTTCGTGGTCGCGTTCGGGCTGGCCGCCCCGGTGGTGAACGGCGGCATCGGGGTGCTGGCCGGCACCTGGTCGGGACTGTCCGTGGGGGGCACCACCCTGCTCGGGGTGCTCGCCGCCTCGGCGTCGTACATCGCCGCGCCGGCAGCGGTGCGCCTGGCCTTGCCCGAAGCCAATCCGGCCATCTACCTCACCGCAGCGCTCGGGGTGACGTTCCCGTTCAACCTCACCCTGGGCATCCCGCTGTTCCACGAACTCGCCAAGGCCGTCACCTGACCGGAGCCGCCGACATGCTCACCACCCGCCTGGTCCTCGTCACCATCGTCGCCGAGGAGGTGCTCGAGCACCGGCTCGCCCGCGATCTGCAGGCGGCCGGGGCCACGGGGTTCACGGTGACCACCGCTCGCGGCTCGGGATCGCGGGGGGTGCGCACCGGTGAGGGAGGCAGCGCCAACGTGCGCATCGAAGCGGTGGTCCGCCCGGAGGTGGCCGACACGGTGTTCACCGTGCTCGCCGAGCGGTACTTCCCTCACTATGCGGTGATCGCCTGGGCCGGTGAGGTGACCGTGCTGCGGGGCGAGAAGTTCGTGTGAGCGTCGATCAGCGGCGGGGCGCCGACAGGATCTCGCGGAGCTCCACGATGCGGCCGTTGCGGACCAGCAGGAACGCCGCCACCTCCATCGACAACGGGCTGCCGACCGGGATGCCGAGGCCGTCGGCGGCCACCACTCCCGACCATGTGTAGCGCATCGCCGCCTGGGTCGAGTCGGCGATCACGTCGTGCAGGTCGGCCCGCCGGTCGCGCAGGGCCAACCGGGCGGCGGCCAGCGCGGCGCGCACCTCGGCCAACCCCCCGGAGCGCCCCTCGGGGAACCACACGGTCGGCGACTCCACCCACAGCACGTCGGGGGCGTACAGCTCGAGCAGCCGGTCGGAACCGTCGGCACCGGCTGAGGCGGCCTGGTTGGAGAGTTCGATCCAGCGGTGGGCGACCAGCGCAGCGTCGTCGGTGTCGGCCATCGGGCCATCCTGTCGCCCGGCCGGTCAGCTGTCCACGGGCTCGAGCGCTGATCCGGCCCGGGGGGTGCGGGCGATCGACCGGGCGAACCGCTGGTAGAGCGCGATCACCTCGGCCATCGAGCGGCCCATGTGGGGGAACGGTTCCACCAGCGAGGTGCACAGCGTGATGATCGCCCTGGCCGCCTCGGTGGGCTCGTCGGTGGTGAACACCCCCTCGGCCACCCCGTCGGCCACCACCTGGCTCACGAGGCGCAGCAGGCGTTCCCGTTTCGCGTCGATGGCGGCCCGGGCCACCGGCTCGAGGCGGGTGTACTCGCGCAGGGCCACGTTCGAGGCCAGTTGCGCGAACTCGTCGTGGAGGTACGAGGCGATGAGCGTGCCCACGATCTCGTCGAGCCGCTCGGTCGGGGTGGGGCCCACGTTGGCCAGCCGACGGTCGATGCGGGCCAGCAGCACGTCCCAGGCCTCGTCGAGGAACTCACGCAGCAGGTCATGCTTGGAAGGGAAGTGGTAGTAGAGCGCAGCCACGCTGACCCCGGCCCGGGCGGCCATGTCCCGCATGGAGGCGCCCTCGTAGCCGTCCTCGCCCATCACCGTCACCGCGGCACGCAGGATCGACGCCTTGCCGGGGCGCTCACGGCGCAGGGACTCCGTCGGTCGGCTCACCGGGCGCCGATGCTAGCCAGCTACTGAGTGAACGTCCGCTAAGTTGTGACCTGGACCGCATCGAGGCGTCCCCGAACGGAGGCATCAGCGTGGACTTCGAACTGCCCGAGGACCTGGCCGCCTACCTCGTCGAGCTCGACGAGTTCATCGAGCGGGAGATCAAGCCGCTCGAGCAGCAGGACGACAACATCCGCTTCTTCGACCACCGCCGCGAGGACGCCCGCACCGACTGGGAGCGGGGCGGTCTGCCCAACGAGCAGTGGGAGGCGCTGCTGGCCGAGGCCCGCCGCCGGGCCGACGCAGCCGGCCACTACCGCTACCCGTTCCCCAAGCAGTACGGCGGCAAGGACGGCACCAACCTGGGGATGGCGGTGATCCGTGAGCACCTGGCCCGCAAGGGCCTGGGCCTGCACAACGACCTGCAGAACGAGCACTCGATCGTGGGCAACAACGTCGGGTTGCTGCTGATGATCCACTACGGCACCGAGGAGCAGAAGGCCGAGTGGATCGACGACCTGGCCGAGGGCCGCCGGGGGTTCGCGTTCGGGATCACCGAACCGAACCACGGTTCGGACGCGACCCACATGGAGACCACGGCGGTGCGCGACGGCGACGAGTGGGTGATCAACGGGGAGAAGACCTGGAACACCGGCATCCACCGGGCCAAATACGACCTGATCTTCGCCCGCACCAGCGGGAACGCCGGCGACGCCCATGGCATCACCGCGTTCCTGGTGCCGACCGACGCGCCCGGGTTCGAGATCCTCGAGTACCTGTGGACGTTCAACATGCCCACCGACCATGCCCACATCCGGTTGACCAACGTGCGGGTGCCGCACTCGGCGATCTTCGGGGGTGAGGGCCGGGGCCTGCAGGTCGTCCAGCACTTCTTCAACGAGAACCGGATCCGCCAGGCCGCGTCCAGCCTGGGGGCGGCCCAGTACTGCATCGACCAGGCCGTCGAGTACGCCAAGCAGCGCAAGCCGTTCGGCAAGCCGTTGGCCACCAACCAGGCCATCCAGTTCCCACTGGTCGAGCTGCACACCCAGTGCGAGATGCTCCGGGCGCTGATCCACAAGACCGCCTGGTCCATGGACAAGTACGGGGCGTTCTCGCAGTCCGAGCGGGTGTCGATGTGCAACTACTGGGCGAACCGGCTGTGCTGCGAGGCCGCCGACCGGGCCATGCAGGTGCACGGCGGGCTCGGCTACTCCCGGCACAAGCCCTTCGAGCACATCTACCGTCACCACCGCCGGTACCGGATCACCGAGGGCGCAGAGGAGATCCAGATGCGCCGGGTGGCCGGCTACCTGTTCGGGTTCATGAGCCAGCGGGCCCCCAAGGGCGTCGCCGAGTAAGGGTCAGGAGCACCTCCCATGGTCCAGCCGGTGTCCATCTCACCGAGCCCGTTCGTCACCGGGGTCGAGCCCATCACCGAGTCCGACGAGGAGATCCGCAAGGCGCTCGAGGAGGCCGCACTCCCGCCGCTGCTGCCCGCGCTCGCCTACCTCACCGGCGACCTGTCGCTGCTGCGGGACCACCTGCGCCCCGACCCGCTGCTCATCGGCATGCCCCAGGGCGGGCTCACCGACGACCAGCAGGCCGAGATCCGCAAGCTCGCCCTGCAGGCGCTCATCCGTTACCGCGACGGTGGCTGCCAACCGGCCGCGCCACCCTCCGACGCCGATCTGCGGAAGATCCTCGAGTTCACCGTGGGCGGCGGGGACATGGCCGCCTACCTGCCGCTGCTCGAAGAGGAGCTCGCCTACCGGGGTGAGGACCGCCGCGCCCCCGACTGGCACACGTCCGAGCTCGCTCCCGGCGTCGGGTTCTCGGTGGTGATCATCGGGGCCGGCATGTCGGGCATCCTGGCGGCCCACCGGCTGCAGCAGGCCGGGGTCGAGTTCGTGGTCCTCGACAAGAACGACGACGTCGGCGGCACCTGGCACGAGAGCGTCTACCCCGGCTGCCGGGTCGACAACCCCAACCACAACTACAGCTACTCGTTCGCGCAGCGGCACGACTGGCCGTACCACTACTCCACCCAGGACGTGCTGCACGACTACTTCCGCCGGTGCGCCGACGCCTTCGGCATCCGGCCCCACATCCGGTTCCGCAGCACGGTGGAGTCGGCCACCTGGAACGACGACGACGCCACCTGGACCGTCCGCTACCGCAGCGCCGATGGCGTCGAGCACAGCATCCGGGCGAACGCGGTCATCAGCGCGGTCGGGCAGCTGAACCGGCCGCTGTGGCCCTCGATCGAGGGCATCGCCGAGTTCCAGGGCCCGTACTTCCACTCCGCGGAGTGGGACCACTCCGTCGACCTGGCTGGCAGGAGGGTGGCGGTCATCGGCACCGGTGCCAGCGCCCTGCAGTTCATCCCCGAGATCGCCCCGGTGGCCGGCGAGGTGTTCGTGTTCCAGCGCACCCCGCCGTGGCTGGCCCCCACCCCCGACTACCACGACCCGGTGTCGGAGGGCCTGAAGTGGCTGTACACCCACGTCCCGACCTACAGCGAGCTGAACCGGTTCGCCATCTTCTGGCGGATGGGCGACGGGGTGCTCGACAACGTGCGGGTCGACCCGAACTGGACCAGCGACGGCTCGTCGGTGAGCGAGCTCAGCGAGTTCGGCAGGCAGCTGCTCATCGAGTACTACAAGGCCGAGTTCGGTGACCGGCCCGACCTGCTGGCCAAGGTCATCCCCAACTACCCACCGGGCGCCAAGCGGGGCGTGCGTGACAACGGCATCTGGGCCCGCACCCTCAAGCGCCCCAACGTGCACCTGATCACCGACCCGATCGGTCGGGTGAACGCCACCGGCATCCAGCTCGCCGACGGCACCCAGATCGACGCGGACGTGATCATCTACGGCACCGGCTACCAGGCCTCGAATTTCCTCGCCCCCATGAAGGTGACGGGCCGGGGTGGCATCGACCTGCACGAGATGTGGGACGGCGACGCCCGGGCCTACCTGGGGGTGACCATCCCCGGGTTCCCGAACCTGTTCTGCCTGTACGGGCCGAACACCAACATCGTCATCAACGGGAGCATCATCTACTTCTCCGAGTGCGGCGTCCGGCTGATCCTCGGGCTGGTGAAGCTGATCCTGGCCAACCGGGCCCGGGCGGTGGAGGTGCGCCGTGACGTGCACGACCGGTTCAACGAGGCCGTCGACGCCGAGAACCGGCGCATGGCCTGGGGGTGGAGCCCGGTCAACAGCTGGTACAAGAACGCCAAGGGCCGGGTGGCGCAGAACTGGCCGTTCACGCTGCTCGAGTACTGGCAGCGCACCCGAGAACCCGACCCGGCCGACTACGAGCTGCTGGGCTGAGCGGTGCAGCAGCGACCCACGGCCGCCGAACTGCTCGCCACCGTGGCCGAGGTGCTCGAACGTGAGGTGGTGCCGGCCCTGACCGGGCCGGTGCAGCACCACGCCCGGGTGGCCGCCAGCCTGGCCGCCATCGTCGAGCGCGAGCTGCGCCTGGGCGAGGCGAACGCCGCCCGGGAACTGGCCGTGCTCACCGAGCTGCTCGGCCCGGGGGAGGGTGACCTGCGGGCCCGCCGGGCCGAGCTGGCCGCGGCGCTGCGGGCGGGCATGGCCGACGACCCGGCGGTGGCCGCCCGGGTGTGGGACGGGCTGATGGCGGTGTGCCGCGACGACCTGGCCATCGCCAAGCCCGGCCACGACGCCTGGCAGGGCGACTGATGGCCGCAGACCTAGGGCCGGCGCTGGCCGCCTGGCTGTCGGCCCGGGAGGGTCACCCGGTGGAGGTGCGGGGGCTCACCCTGTCGGCGGCCGGCGCCCGGCGGGTGAACGCCCTGTTCGACGCGGTCAGCGAGGCGGGCACGCAGCGCCTCGCGCTCACCATGATCCCCACTGCGGCCATCCAGATCCTCGACGTGGAAGGCGAGGCCGCCGTGCGGCTGATGGCCGAGGCGGCCGGGGTGCCGGTGCCCCACGTGCACCACGTGTGCGCCGACCCGTCGGTGCTGGGCGGCCCGTTCTTCGTGAGCACCGCCGTGGACGGCGAGACCGTGCCCCGCCGGGTGCTGCGCCTCGTGCACCAGCACGGCCTCGGTGCCCGGGTGGTGGCACAGCTCGGCGAGGCCATGGCCCGCCTGCACTCGGTGCCGCCGGCTGATGCGCCCCCGCAGCTGGCCGTGCCTCCCGACCGGGCGCCGGTGGCCGCTGCGCTGGCGCTGGTGGATCAGCTGCTCGGTGCCCTGCTCGAACCGTCACCGGTGTTCGCGTTCGGGGTGCGGTGGCTGGAACGCACCGCCCCGCCGGAACCGGAGCGGCTGGCGGTGGTGCACACCGACATCCGCACCGGGAACATCATCGTCGGCGAGGACGGCCTGCGGGCGATCCTCGACTGGGAGACCGCCCGCGTCGGCGACCCCATGGAAGACCTGGCCTGGCCGTGCCAGCGCATGTGGCGGTTCCGGGAGGACGCCCTGACCGTCGGCGGTCTGGCCCCGGTGCCGCTGCTGCGCGACGCCTACGTGGCCGCCGGGGGCACCTGGGACGAGGACCGGTTCGCGTGGTGGCGGGTGCTGGGCACGGTGCGGTGGGGGTTGAGCCTGGCCGGCCAGGCCCGCGCCCACCTCGACGGCAGCTTCCCGTCGATCGTCATGGCCGCAAGCGGCCGGCGGGTGGCCGAACTCGAGTACGACACGCTGCTGCTGCTGCGCCCTCAGGCCTGAGCGGCGGCCGGCCCGGTGCCGAGCCGCGCCGCCAGCCAGCGGGCGTCGGCCACGGCGTGACCGCCGATGTCGTTGTTGAAGTACGCGTACACGTCGACCCCGTCGGCCAGCCACCCGGCGAGGCGCTCGGCCCACCGCCACAGGCGGGCGCCGCCGTAGCGGCCGGCGTAGGGCGCGGTGCCGGCCCGGGGGCCGTGGAAGCGCACGTAGGTCCACCGGGCGGTGAGCAGCGCCGGGTGGCGGGGCAGCAGGTCGTGGAGGCACAGCGCCGCGCCGTGGCGTTCCAGCACCGTGTACACGTCGTCGTGCAGCCAGGTCGGGTCGCGCACCTCCACCGCCCAGCGCATCGTGGCCGGCGCGACCGAAAAGAACTCCTCGAGCCGGGCCGGGTCGCGGTGCCAGTGGGGGGGCAGCTGCACCAGCGTGGGGCCGAGCGTGGCGCCGAGCAGCTCGGCCCGGGCCCGGTGGTTGGGCAGCCACCGGCCGGCGTCGCGCAGCTTCATGCGGTGCGTGCCGAACGCCCCGAGCTTCATGGCGTACACGAACCCGGGCGGGGCGGCGTCGCGCCAGCGCCGCACCGTGTCCTCGCTTGGCAGGCGGTAGAAGGTGCTGTCGAGCTCCACGGTGTCGAACAGTGTGGCGTAGTGCTCGAACCAGCGGCGCTGGGGGAGGCCCGGCGGGTACACCGGGCCCCGCCAGTCGCGGTACTGCCAGCCCGAGCAGCCCACCCGGGCCCGCCCCGAGGTCCCCGGGGTCACTGGGGCGGCGGTTCGTCCTTGTGGCGGTGGAACAGGTCGTCGACCGCCTCACCCACCTGCGACAGGGTGGCGTTCAGCGCCTTCTCGAGCGAGGTGACCACGTCCTTGGTGCGGGCCTTGACGGTGTCGTCGCGCACCAGGTCGACGGTGCGGTCGGCCACCTCGCCCACCGCGGCCACCAGCCGGTCGAGGGCGTGCTTCACCGCGTCGGCGTCGGCCCGGTCGCCCTCACCTTCGCCCCCGGCCCGGTACCGCTCCTTGAGGATGCGGCCGAGCTCGCTGAAGCGCTCGCCCACCTCGTCCCACGCCTGCTTGGTCTCGTCGGCCATGGGGGCATCGTCGCACGCTCAGCCGAGCAGGTCGCGCAGCGCCCCGGCGAGCGGGTCGCCCCACAGGGCCACCGCCACGGTGCCTGCGGCCAGGAACGGGGCGAAGGGCAGCTGCCGGCCGAGCGGCCGGCGGCCGAGCACCACCAGGGTCACCCCGACCACGGCGCCCGCCACGAACCCGCCGTAGAGGCCGACCACCACCGACGCCAGGCCGTGCCAGCCGAGCAGCAGCCCGCACAGCGCGGCCAGCTTCACGTCGCCGAAGCCCATCCCCTCGGGCTTGACCAGGTGGATGGCCCCCAGCGCAGCGAATGCGAGCGCAGCGCCGGCACCGGCCCGGCCGAGGTCCGCCCAGCGGCCGTCGATCGCAGCGGCGGC